>Ga0233438_10000047_pt1 | contig 159580 bp, 144 predicted proteins | sample SI_123_September_FD_182720 | JGI IMG/M metagenome (GOLD analysis project Ga0233438, IMG submission 182720) | Seawater microbial communities from Saanich Inlet, British Columbia, Canada - SI_123_September2016_10_MG | ecosystem: Environmental > Aquatic > Marine > Inlet | place: Canada: British... | reverse complement strand
TAAAGCTTGATTAAATGGCTCAGCACTAACACCTCCTTGATAGCCTTTGGCTTGAACAATATTCAAAAACTGTTTGAGATCAATCAGTCCGGTATCACCAGGAAGCTCTCTTTCTTGGTCAATCTGAGCATCAATGGTTCGTCCTATCACAGCGTCGTTTACTTGAACCGAAACAATGTCTTTCGTTTGAAGGAAGTCCAGCGCTTTGGAGTCATCCCCTGCACAGTAACTGTGAAAACTATCCAGCAAATACCCAACATTGTCTTCTCCAATAGCGGAAATGAGCTCACGCAGTTCTGCAATGCTGTGTAGAAAAGGATATTTATCACTGGCCATAAGAGTCTTGGGGCCTACATATTCCAATCCCAATCGAAGCCCTTCTGCACCCATCACTTGGGCTATTTGCTTTAGCCGAACTTGGTGCTGATCAAAGTTTTGACGATAAGTGAGTTCCTTGTGGGTAGGCATAATCCAAGTAACAAAACTTGGAATACCATAGGAGGCAATGGTTTGGATATTCGTTTGTAAAAATGAAAGCCCTTGTTGGAATATAGCTTCCGAAGCTCGGAATTGAATGGGCAAGCCTCCGGAATCAAAAACAATATCGTTGGCTTTCATTTTGGAGAGATACTCCTTTTGTTGTGTTTTGGAGTAGGAAATCAATTCCTCTAAAACAGGACTAATAGCCTTGAAATTAAAGGAAATGGCATAGTCTAGCAGTTCGGTTGCAGTGCATTGCAGTCCTATTGCACCAGGGTTTAGACTGGCACGTAAGTTTTTTGCAGTGTTTTGCAAAGAGGTGGAAAGCGGAACAAAAGCACTCATTCCCGCGAGGGAAGTAGCTTGGATGAATTGTCTTCGTGTCGGCATGAGTTTTATTTTTTTGGATGTAAACGAATGGATTTTAATTCAATGGATTGGGTGCCACCCATAACTGTAGTTTGGAGGCTTAGCGGGTAGTTTCCTTTGGGAAATTTTAGTTCTCCAACTTTGTGAAGTTTCCATTGCATGGCTGGGGCTTCTTGTGTTCGTGGCACTCGATCATAATCCGGGAGTGCTAAGGGTTCAAAAACAGGCAATTGTGCAATGTTCAATTGCTGATCTTTGGCGTTGAGGACTAGCTTGACATTTTTATTTTCGGTATCAAGGCCATATTCTAGATACACTTCATAGGTGGTAGTCTCTAAACTTTCTACATTCCAAACCGCATAGGCTTGGGTGTCGGTCCAAAAGTCTATCCAATCATGGGCCCAGCCGTGTAGGCTGTGATAGGCAATACCTGTGTGTCGACGATCTTTTCGGAATTCAAAAGGAGGTTGCAACAAGGCTTGACTTGCTTCCAGCACCACTTTGGGCTGACTAGGAAGCCCAAGTTGAAAGGGAAGGATTTTAGGTTTTTCAGGGAGTGTTGCTTCCCACGCATCAAATTCGGATTGTAATTGGGCTTTTAATTTAGGCAGTTGATCTTCAAGATTATGGGTTTGACCGCGATCATTTTTTAAATCATAAAGACCATTTTGTGTTAACAGCAAACTGTCTCGCTGCAATCGAACACGTCCTCCCCAATTATCAAAGAGTGTCCGATCCAGTACCTGTGACTTTTGCATTAAGCGAGGGGCAAAACTAGTGCCATCTAGAGTGTTTTTGGGATTGACGTGTACTCGGGTGAGATCAAGAAGTGTGGGAAGCAGATCGATATGCGCCCAGGCTCCTTCAATGCTTTGCCCTCCAGGAATAGTTCCAGGCCATTGAATACCAAACGGCACGCGAACCCCTCCTTCATCAACGGTTCCTTTTCGCCCTTTGAGACCGTCATTATAACGGAGGGTTAAAGGACCGTTATCTGTCAGGAAAATCACAATAGTATTTTCTTTGAGTTGAAGGGTATCGAGCTGTGCCATCATCCGTCCGAGATTGTCATCGATATTTTCGCACATACCGTATATGGCGGCTGTAAAAGCATCCAGCCCTTGGGCTATATACGGATCAAAATAGCTGTCAGGAACATGCAAGGGGGTATGGGGAGTTTGAAAGGTCACAAAACAAAAAAAGGGTTTGTTTTGCGCTTTGTTTTTTGCCATAAAATCAAGAGCCTCCTGAGTAATGACATCCGGTAGATAGCCTTCGGCAAGAAAGGCTTCTCCATCTTTTTCAATGGTGGTATCAAAATAGCTTGAATAGTGTCCAGAAGAAAATCCAGTAAAATGATCAAAGCCTCGTGCTAGAGGATGATATGGGTAATTCGCTCCGTTGTGCCATTTGCCGAATACAGCAGTCTGATAGCCTGCCTCTCGAAACAAATCCGCCATGGTTTGTTCTTCTATGCGCATGCGTTCGCGCCCTCGTGTAACGCCATGCACCCCAGCACGCTGATAGTAACGCCCTGTAAGTATGCTTGCTCGTGTGGGAGCACAAACAGGATTCACGTAAAATTGGGGAATGGTACTGCCCTGATGAAAAAACTGATCCAACTGAGGGGTATGGATAGCTGTGTTACCATGAAACCCCAAGTCACCATAGCCCTGATCGTCAGTGAGGATTAACAGTATGTTGGGAGGTGTTTTGGGAGCGCTGCATTGAAGACTGCAAAAGACTATAGCCAACAGCCAAATAAGACGATAAAGCATGATAAAGTTTCCCAACAATTTATGAAATTAAAAAAAGAACTACAACCCCTTGCGATACAAACAATGAAACAAGGTTTAAGCAAAGAGAATCAATTACCTTTATACTGAAATTAGCATTATGACACCGACTCTTTATCCGATTCGATTCCAACCTCTTTTTCAGTACCGAATGTGGGGTGGTGACAAGCTATCTAAGGAGTTGGGCAAAGCGGTGACCGAACCCTCTATTGGGGAAAGTTGGGAGTTGTCAGCCGTGGATCAAGCCGAAACGATGGTGTCCGAAGGCCCCTTAAAAGGGGAAAAACTTTCCACTCTCGTTTCACGTTACCAAGCAGACCTTGTCGGGAGAAAAGTATGGGAACAGTTTGGAGAGGAATTTCCACTTTTGATAAAATTTATTGATGCGCAAGCACCTTTATCCGTTCAAGTACATCCCAATGATGCTTGGGCCCGAAAGCACCATGACAGCTTTGGTAAAAATGAAATGTGGTACATTCTTCAAGCCGATCTCAATGCAGAATTGATTTTGGGTTTTGAGGAATCCATCTCGGCTGAAGTTTATCAAGACGCACTGGCTTCGGGAACCTTAGAAACATTACTACATAAAGAAAAAGTAACAGCGGGAGATGCTTTTTTTATTCCTACAGGGCGTGTTCATGCTATTGGTGCAGGAGTTTTACTTGCCGAAATCCAACAAACCTCTGATGTTACCTATCGCATTTACGACTACAACCGAGTGGATTCCAAAACGGGAAAAACAAGAACCTTACACACTAAGATGGCGCAATCAGTAGCCGATTTTTCGGCTGCGGAATCTTATGCAACCCTTTATCAAAAGAAAATCAATCAGCAAAATACCCTGATCAACACACCCTATTTCTCAACACATTATGTGCTGTTAGAAGGGACAATACAGCGCAATTATCAAACATTAGACTCCTTTGTGGTGCTTATCGGAGTAGAAGGAGTTTGTGAATTGACATATCATAACAAAGCCTTTTCATTAAAACGAGGAGAAGTACTTCTTATTCCAGCATCTTTGGATACGATCTCCTTGCAAGGGAATAAAGCCAGCTTGTTAGAAGTCCACATGCCTTAAATAGATACTATGAAAACCTTAGAAACTTTATTTCAAAGAATTGAATTGCAACGGAAAAGCGAAAACAGCTTTGAAGGTGAGAATTTTTTCACCCCATGGGGGAGAGTATATGGAGGTCAAGTATTGGCACAAGCACTGCACGCTGCCTATCAAACGGTTCCAAAAGATCGTTTTGCCCATTCGTTGCATTCCTATTTTATCCTTGGGGGAGATCTAAACCTTCCAGTGCAGTATGAAGTTGATATTGTCCGTGATGGTGGTAGTTTTACTACCCGTCGGGTTATTGCCAAGCAAAAAGGGAAGGCAATGTTCATTTTGGCAGCTTCTTTTCAGATTGTAGAAGAGGGCGTTACGCATCAAGAATGCTTGCCAAATTTCACACCGCCAGTGGCAGAAGATATTTCTGAAGATCTTCTTGAATCCACGGACATGGATCGAGCCAATGCTATATTAAAGGGAATGGAGATTGACCAAGTATTTCGGTTTTTACCCTTGGGAAAACAGATTATGGAAAACGGGCTGTCACAAGTGAAATTTTGGACACAGTCGCCGAGCTGGGAGGGATTCGGAATTGCTGAGAAACAACAATTACTGGCATTTATTTCCGATTTTGGTCTGATGTCAGCCATGTCATTGCCGCATGAAGAAACCCTACAAAAAAAAGCGGTAATGATGGCAAGTTTGGATCATGCCTTGTGGTTTCATAGACCTTTGGAAGTCACACAGGGGGTGTTGTCTGTTTTGGAAAGCCCTAGTACCTCCAATGCAAGAGGTTTTGCGAGAGGAAATATTTTCGATGCGGGAGGAAATTTGATTTCATCCGTAGCGCAGGAAGGTCTTTTTCGGATTCACTAGTTTTTTCTAAAGACCAACAGTTTGTCGTTGTTCTGAGAAACCAAAAGAAGTTTATCTCCATTGGCAGCCGTAATCTTTTCTATGTCTCGAGCATTTCCAGGCACTTCAAATTGGGAATTCGCTTTAGGAACAATTTTGAAATCCTTATCCGCGACTTTAAGATGTAAGCCTGAAAAGGCATCTAAGGGACCAATGAAAGGTTCATTTCCAAAATCGTTTCCTACCAAAAGCAGTTCCATGCTGCCATTGTCTTCCAAGATTTCAAAACCATAAATCGGGGCCCATTGCGCCTCAATGGGGAGTGGACGATGGGTCCATTTTCCGTCTCCAAGATTTTCAATAAGCAAACTTTGATCGTTATTGATGGTCAATTGTGTTGAAGCTGCGAGTTGTTCCTCCGTCATAATTTTACTAATATCAGCCTTGGCGAAGGCTTTATAGGTATTGAATTTTTTTCGGAAATAAGGACTTTGACGGTTAAGATTGCCCCAAAAAGTTACGGGGTACTGCTTTAGTTTTCCTTGTTGATCTTTATTGTATGAAAATAAGAGAGGTTCATGAAACCCATTATCATCCAAATCGCTTACGACAAGGGTGATGGGCGTTTTCTCTGAAATATTGAATGGGTTGTTTTGACCTAAATTTCCTGCGAGATAATCAAGGTCACCATCTTGATCATAATCCACTTCTTTCAAGGATTGCCACCAGCCGTTAATGTTGGTCATTGATTTAGGTGTGGCAGCTCGTAGTCCTTGCGTATGATTTTCAAAAAACTGCAAGGGATGGAAGGGGCTACCGAGGATTAAATCTGTTTTTCCATCATTATTAAAATCTGTAGCGAGAGTTGTAGCAATTCCTCCTTGTGGCAGGTTGTCTCCAAACACGGCTTTTGTCTTGTCCTCAAAGCGTCCTTGATTGTTTTCAAAAAAGAAGGACGGATCGGGAAAGGGATAGCTTTGAATTTTGATTTTCCCTGCTACAAAAAGATCCATTTGTCCATTTCCATCAAGGTCTATGGGTTGGAGCAAGGATAGCTGAGAGTCTAGTTTTGGAAAACGATTCAAGTCTTGCGTAAAGCTTCCCTTTCCATCGTTGATCAAAACCACAACTTTGCCGTAGTAATTGTTTTTTCGATATTCATTGTAGTTGAATAAAAAGACAATGTCTTTATCGCCATCGCCATCAATGTCAAAACTGTTGTGGTCATCGATGGTTGCTTCGCTGATTTCTTTTTTGGTAAATAAGGGTTGCGCTTTGAATTTCCCTTTTTTGTCCTGTATATAAAGGAGTGGACTTTCTCCGTCGGAACCGCTGATGACAAAATCATCGAGCTTGTCTCCATTGGCATCCAGGGGGGATATTTTGGGATTGTTTTCAGAAAGTTTTCGAGGGAGGAGTCGTTGAATATGAAAATCAGCACGGTCAATTTGCTGGTGGGTATAGTCCAACGAAATGTCTTCTTGAATCGCACTAAAGGCTGATGTGGCAGACTGTTTCGGATTCATTGGGAACGCAAGTGGCGTCGACGGGATGGAGGCTGCTTGGTAGGAAAGAGGGATGGTTTGATTGGTCGGAATTTGTTTTTGAACTTCAACTTTTCCGTCTGGCCATCGGATTTCTAATTGTGAAATGGTGTCAAGGGTGCCCAATCCAAAATGGATACGATCATCAACCCCTGACATATAGCCACGGCTGTGATAGTTGGTGTGGGTTTGAAACTGGTCTTGTCCCGTACGAATCACAACTTGAGCGCCAATTCCCGTAGGATTGTTTGCAGGGCCTTTAAGCTCAATACTCAGGTAGCGATTGCCATTGGTTGATGCTGTGTTTTCAAAGACAAAAGCTGGGTCATTAATATTATTAACGACATAGTCCAAATCTCCATCGTTGTCTAGATCACTAAAGACGGCTCCGTTTGAAAAAGAAGGAATTCCAATACCCCATTGGTCACCAACGTCTTCAAAAGCCAATGCGCCTTTGTTTTGATAGGCGTAGTTTTTTTGCTTGACAATGGGAATACAGTCCAAAAGAATATCACTGTTAACGAATCGCGCCACGCTTTGACGAAAATCAGAGAAGTCTTTGTCCGTGATATCGCGAGGGAAACCATTGGTAATAAATAGGTCTTTGTCCCCATCATTGTCTGCATCAAAAAAAAGAGGTGCCCAGCTCCAATCGGTTTGGTAAATATCAGCCAACATTCCCACCTCACTAAGAGGCTGCTGGTTTCCATTGCCTAAATGCAGCATGTTTCTAGAGTGTTGTGTTTCGTAGTTCCACTTCCGGTCTAAAATGACTTTTTCATAGTTGCTGTAGGAAATGGTGGTCTTTTTTCGATAGTTGGACTCTCCCAGCATGTCCAATGAGATGATGTCCTTGAAACCGTCGTTGTTAAAATCAGCAACGTCAACTCCCATAGAAAACATACTTTGGTGTTTGAGATAGTCAGCCGCTCGATTGGTAAAAGTTCCGTCTCCATTATTGACATACAAAAGGTCATTGGTGATATAATCATTGGCAATGAATAAATCGGGCCATTGATCTTGATTGACATCCACCACGCCAATACCGAGACCAAAGCCTTCTATAGTGATCCCAGCCTCCAGACTTACATTGGTAAAGCTGCCATCTCCGTTATTTCGGTATAATTGGTCGTTGCTTGGAGCGCTTCCGTCGGTAACTTTTTTTCGATAGGTGAGGGGAAGCACCTTGCTTTGCTCATTATTTAGTACATATAGATCTTGCAAGCCGTCTTTATTGTAATCGAAAAATGCGGCCCCCATACTGTTTCCTGCATCGGCCACACCATAGGCTTCGGCAGCCTCTTCAAAACGGATGCTTCCATCGGTTTGGGCGCCTTGGTTGATGTAGAGCAGGTTTTTACGATTGTTTTTATACATGGCCAAACAGACATATATATCAAGGTAGCCATCGCCATTCACATCGGCATAAGTGGTTCCTGTTGCCCATTGTCCAGTAGCATCTACTTGAGCGGTAGCGGTAATATCCTCAAACTGGAGATTGCCAAGGTTGCGATAGAGTCGATTGGGAACCTGATTGCCTGTGAAAAATAGATCGCGTTTTCCGTCATTATCAAAGTCGGCAGTAATAACCCCACCCCCGTTAAAGACGTATTCCTCTTCTAATATATTAATGGAGTCGTTTTCAATGATACGATTGTTAAATAAAACTCCTGATTTGGAACTGGATACGGGAGAGAAAAGAGACGCTTTTTTGGATTGGCATGAAGATAAAACACATCCAACACTAAGGAGTGTGAAAAAAACAACTTTTTTGATACGGCCTAATGACGACATAAAATCAATTTTACGGGGTTCAAAGTACTATTTTTTTAGAAGTAATATGCTATATGTTGGAGTTCTCTTTAAGGGGAAAACAGGGATAAAAGCCCTTGATTTAGACCTTTAATTTTGTTCAACGAAAGTTAAACAAATTGAACATGTTATGATACTAACAAATTATTACACCATATTTTCAGAATCTTTCATTTTTTTTAACAAATTTTTATAATTTAACCCAGCAAAAATAAACCAACAATAATGAAAAACAATTTTCTTTTTTCACTGACCTTATTCATGCTCACTATATTTATTGGGTCAGTGTATGCACAAACTGTTAATGGAACAGTTTCGAGTCAGGATGGCCCACTACCGGGAGCCACTGTATTAGTAAAAGGAACAACAAGCGGTGTCTCTACCGATTTTGATGGGAACTTCTCCATCGAAGCGGGTCCAGATGACGTACTTGTTGTGTCTTTTATCGGATTTGCCTCTCAGGATGTTTCTGTAGGAGACCAAGACCAAGTTATGGTTATGTTAGAGTCCGACAACGAACTAGATGAGGTGATCGTTACTAGTTATGCATCTCAAACCAGAGGTAGTGTAACAGGATCTGTTGCTGTAGTAAACATGGATGATGCGGTAAAAACACCTGTTGTCAATGCTGCTGAAACACTACAAGGACGTGTAACTGGAGTTACTGTTGTTACCAACGGAAACCCAGGACAAGCTCCTAAAATCAATATTCGTGGTTTTGGTACCAGTAATAATACCAACCCATTATATATTATTGATGGCGTTCAAACAGATGATCCCCTAGTACTTAACAACATCAACCCTAACGACATCGACCAGATGAACGTTTTGAAAGATGGTGCTGCTGCGATCTACGGAGCTCGTGCCTCTAATGGTGTTGTGATTATTACTACCAAAGGTGGTGGTTACAATATGGACCGTGCAAAAGTTTCTTTTGACTTTTACACTGGTACATCACAAATCTCGAACTCTCCTGAGATGTTAAATGCTGGGCAACACGCTCAAATGATTTGGGATAGTTATAACTATGATGGTGTTACACCTAGCCACCCTCAATATGGTAGTGGTTCAAGCCCTGTCGTTCCTTCTTCTATTATTGGATACCGAAGAGTTGTTGCATACAACCCTATCCAATTCTCTGAAGCTGGTTTCTCTGCACCTGTTACTCCAGGTGGAACAGATTGGATTGACGCTGTAACGCAAGACGCACCTGTAACAAACGCTTCTTTCTCCGTTGCTAACGGATCTAAGTCTGCTCGTTACTACTTTGGTCTTGGATATCTAGATCGCAAAGGTATAATGAACCAAACTGGTTTTGAAAGAGGAAACATCAAGTTTAACTCTGAAGCCAAAGTTAAAGACCGAATCAAAGTAGGTCAACACCTTAACCTTTCCTATTCTAACACGTCACCTGGAGTTGATGAGTCTATCGAAGGAGCCCTTCGTATGACACCATTATTGCCTGTGACTGATGCTGATGGAAACTACACTGGAGTTGCTGGTCCTGGACTGAGTAACACAAGAAACCCTGCGGCACAATTGTACCGTACACGTAATGACTACTTTAAGCGTTTAAACCTTATTGGAGACGTTTACATTTCATATGACATCATGGATGGGTTGACTGCTAAAACAACTATTGCAGGAGCCTTTAACACATTCGATTCTCGTCAGTTTACTTCTTTGGACCCTGAACATGGGGAGCCTATTTCAACACAAACGTTGAATGAGCAAAACCAAACTAGCTACAACTGGAACTGGACAAGTATCTTAAACTACAATGCTGAGTTTGGAGAGCACTCTGTCAGTGCTGTAGCTGGTATTGAAGCAGTGAAAAACAGCGGTAAAGGATCTGGTGTTTCTCGTCAAGGGTACTTATTTGAAGAGCCAACGTTTTATTTACTTAGCAACGGTTCAGGTTTACCTAACGTAGATTATGCATACGACGGATATAGTACACTATTTTCTGTATTTGCCAACGTAAACTATAACTTAAGCGATAAGTACTTCTTATCTGTAACCATTCGTAATGATGAATCATCTCGTTTTGCTGAATACAAAAGCGATATTTTCCCATCATTTAGTGCTGGTTGGGATATTAGTAAGGAAGATTTCTTCCCTACTGGTGGACCTATTAACTACTTGAAGCTTAAAGGTTCTTGGGGAACACTAGGAAATCAAACACTTCCTGCTGACAATCCAACAATCAACATTTCAAGCTTAAGTGTAAGCCTTGCAGACTACCCATTCAACAATAGTAGTCCAACGCAAGGGGCTTACCTACAACAAGTAGGAAACCCTAACTTGAAGTGGGAAACTTCTGAAACAGTAAACTTCGGTGTAGATTTAGGTTTATTGGACAGCAAATTGTCAATCTCTGCTGAATACTTCCAGATTAAGACAAATGACCTGATCACACGTGACTTTAGCTTGATTAGTACTACTGCAATTGATGCCGGTGCACCATTAGTAAACTTAGGAGATATTCAAAACACTGGTTTTGATTTGTCTTTAGGATATAGTGATGCTACTGCTAGCGGTTTGACTTATGACGTAAGCTTCAACTTGTCTCACTACAAAAACGAAGTTACTTCTTTGATTAACGATGCGCCCGTATTTGGACGTGGAGATCTTCGTAACGGTTCTATGAACAGAACAATTGTAGGCGGAGAAATTGGAGAATTCTTCGGAAGAGAAGTTACAGGATTGGATTCTAACGGACGTATGACATTTGCTGCTGACGAAGACGGTGATGGTGATGACAGAAAAGTAATTGGTTCTCCACACCCTGACTTTACTTACGGTATCAATTTGAACTTAGGATACCAAGGATTCGATGTTGCAGCCTTCTTTACAGGATCTCAAGGAAACGATGTATACAACTACAGTAAAGTATTTACTGACTTTGGATACTTCTTCCTAGGAAACAGAAGCGCACGTGTACTAGACGCATGGACTCCTTCTAACACAAATACTGATGTACCTGCATTGACTGCATCTTACCCACTTGAAGAATCTTCTCCAAACTCATACTTTGTAGAAGACGGTTCATTCTTCCGTTTGAAAAACTTACAGATTGGATACACACTTCCAGAGAGTGTAGTAGGTAGCATCGGAGCAGATTCAGTAAGAATCTTTTTACAGGGAACAAACTTATTTACACTTACAGACTACCAAGGATACGATCCTGAAGTTGTTGCTTATGACAACTTAAGTCTTGGAGTAGATGCACGAGTATTCCCTTTCTCCAAAACATTTACAATAGGAACAAACATTAAATTTTAAAGATAGATACAATGAGAAAATTAAGTTATTTACTCGCAATGCTCGTTGTCTTCGCGTGTAGCGACGACTTCACGGTCTCTCCTGCTGTAGGAGCGTTAAGTGACGAAGCATTAAAGAATGAAGTAGGTGTAAACCTAATGTTGACAGGAGCGTATTCTTCTTTGAACGCAGTCGTAAATCACGGCTACGGTAACGAATGGGGACGCGCAGCTGACAACTGGACAGCTGATGTATTGTCTGACGATGCCCACAAAGGGAGTACTGATGATGATCAACCAGATTTGAAAGAAATTGAGTTGATGAACTGGTCACCAGCCAATGGATATTGGATGGCTCGCTGGGGAGTTCTTTTCGCAGGGACAAATCGCGCCAATGCGGTTATCTCTTTGATCAATAGTATCGAAGGTGGAGATTTTTCAGCTCAATTGGCTGAAGCTCGTTTCCTAAGAGGTCACTTTAACTTTGAGATTCAAAGAATGTGGGGTAAAGTTCCCTATATCTCTGATGAGAACTATTCTAACTCAGAGTTTAATCAGCCAAATGCCAGCGATATTTACGCAGCTATTGAGGCCGATTTCACAGCTGCTGCCGCTTCACTTCCTAGCACACAAGCTGAGCCAGGACGTCCTACAAGTGCTGCCGCTAATGCCTATCTTGGTCAAGTGCTAGCGCAACAAGGGAAGTACTCTGATGCGCTTCCAAAACTTGAAGCAGCGATGGCGTCATATTCACTTTTATCTGAATTTGGTGACAACTTCAAAGCTAAAGGTGAAAATGGAACAGAATCCATTTTCGCGATTCAATTCCTTAATGATGCTGGACTAAGCTACAACGCAAATCGGGTTGGAGCACTGAATTTTCCAAATCCAGGACCTTTCGGTTCTTGCTGCGGATTCTATCAGCCAAGCCAAGATTTGTTGAATGCGTACCAAACAGACGCCAATGGTTTGCCTTTACTTGATACATTCAATCAAACGGATGTAACCAGTGACTACGGTGTATTGAGTTCAGAGTCTTTCACTGAGTTTGCAGGAAATCTTGACCCTCGTGCTGATTTCACAGTTGGTCGTCGTGGTATTGACTACAACGGATACGGTGAGCACATTGGTAAAGATTGGATTCGTGCTGGTTTTGCTGATATCTCAGGGCCTTACATGCCAAAGAAGAATGTTTACCAAAAAGATGAAGCTGGTATTGTACAATCAACTGGTGGATGGGGTGAGCAATTATCCGGTTTGAACTATCATATCATGCGTTTGGGTGGTATCATGTTGTTGGCTGCAGAAGCTGCAGTTGAAACAAACAACCTGCCGAAAGCTCTTGATTATGTAAATCAGATTCGTAATAGAGCCAAAAACTCTACTCCGATTTTAGATGCTGACGGAACACCTGCAGCAAACTATGTCATCGAGCCTTATCCTTCTTTTCCATCACAAGACTATGCTCGTAAAGCGGTTCGTATGGAGAAACGTTTGGAAACAGCTATGGAAGGTCAGCGTTTGTTTGACCTAAGAAGATGGGGTAATGCTGAAAAAGTAATGAATGACTACTTCACAAACGAAGCACGCACCATTACGAACTTTGGTCAAAAAGTTAGCCCTTACCAAAGCAAACACAATGTGTTCCCAATCCCACAGCAAGCGATTGATTTGAGTGGTGGAACACTACAACAGAACACAGGTTACTAGTAGTAATCTTTTGTTTAATAACAAACGCGCAGATTTTCGAATCTGCGCGTTTTTTTATACTTTAATGCGAACCAATTAAATAAAATTCATGACTAAATATTTGATGGGCGTATTGCTCTTTCCTTTTTTATGTATGGCTCAAACGAGTCTTTTCAATGGTCAAAATTTGGATGGATGGACCATTCACGGTACCGAAAAATGGTATGTTGATGCCGGTGAATTAATCTGCGAAAGCGGACCGGATCAACAATATGGCTACTTATCCACCAATCAGTTCTATGACAACTTTGAATTGAATTTAGAATTCAAGCAAGAAGCCAACGGTAACAGTGGTGTTTTTTTTCGTTCCACTTTAGAAGGAACCAAAATATCAGGATGGCAAGTAGAAGTAGCGCCGCCTTGTAAGCAAAATCCTAAGGAGGGCATCTGCCCTGGGGATGCTACTGGTGGAGTCTATGAATCTTACGGACGTGGGTGGCTTATCAAACCTGATTTTGATAAAGATAAAAATCTCAAAATGGGTGCATGGAACGCCATGAAAATTATTGTCAATGGCGATCACGTTCAGACCTTTTTGAATGGAGTTCCTATGGTGGATTTTACCGATGCTAAGATCGGCGCTGGAAAGGGATCCATCGCGCTACAAATTCACTCTGGTGGGGGGATCAAAGTCCGCTGGAGAAATATTCAAATCAATACCTTATAACATGAACCTTCTCTCTAAATCACTGACTCTATTACTACTGGGAGGGCTGCTTGTGAATTGCGCACAAACGCCCAATAAAAAAGAACCACAAAAACCTTGGCAAATTCTTTTTGATGGAAGTTCCACCGAAGGATGGCGAGGATACAATGCGGAATCCTTACCTCCAGGCTGGTCTATTCAGGACAGCACTCTGACTTTTGTAACAGAAAGAGTCAAAGAAGAGGACTATGATTATAAAGGCAGTAAAGACATTATTTATGGAGCGGAGGAGTTCGATAACTTTGAATTGTATCTCGAGTGGAAAATCCCCGAAGCGGGAAACAGTGGTATTTTTTACCATGTGCAGGAGGGATTTCCGGGTATTCCTGAAATCGCTCCAGAGTATCAGTTGATTGACGATGTCAATTATACGGCTTTCAATGATATAACCGATTACAATCTACGTGTTGGGAACACCAACAATCCAAGTGAGTTGCAACCGACGCAAAAGACAGGTTCTGATTATGCCATGTATGCTGCTCCGGAAAATAAAAAATACAATCCAGTGGGGGAATGGAACAGTTCTCGAATCGTGTATACACCTGAAAAAGTCACCTATTATTTGAATGGAGAAGAGACCATTTCTTTTGTTCCCGATTCTGACGATTGGAAACAACGCAGAGCGACCTCTAAATGGAAAGACTATCCTGACTATGCCCGATTTAAAAAAGGGTACATAGGATTTCAGGACCATGGAAGTGGCTTGGCTTTTAGAAACATTAAAATCAGAAAACGCTAGTATGAACAAACGAGATTTTTTAAAAACATCAGCGGCGGCTTTGGGAGCAGCCCTATTGCCAAAAGGAGGCTGGGCGATGACCGGACAACAAAAAATTAGAACGGCTCATATTGGAGTTGGCGGCATGGGAATGGAAGATTTAAAAGCCATTGCTTCGCACCCTCAAGTGGTGGTTTCAGCACTCTGTGATGTAGATCAAAAAGCCTTGGCAAAGGCACAGGAGCTTTTCCCAAACGCAAAAACATTTACAGACTATCGGAAAATGTACGCTAGTTTCTCAGAAGGAATAGATGCGGTAGTGGTCAGTACGCCAGACCATACCCATGCGCCTGCTTCATTATTGGGTATGGAGCAGAATAAGCCGATATATTGCCAGAAACCACTGACACATCACGTTACAGAAGCCCGGGCAATGAAGAAAATGGCTGCAGAGAAAAACCTAATCACTCAAATGGGGATTCAGGTACATTCCTTTTATGATTATAAATTGGCGACCCAAATGATTCAAGGTGGGGTTATTGGAAAAGTCCATACGGTTCGCGCTTGGTCTAACAAAAACTGGGGTTTTGATGGCCCAGCCCCCAAGGGAAACGATCCGGTGCCAGAACATTTGGATTGGAATCTTTGGCTTGGAACTGCTGCTGAGCGTCCTTATAAAAACAATTATTACCACCCTGCCAACTGGCGTAAACTCGTAGATTTTGGTTGTGGTACATTGGGAGATATGGGGGTTCACATCTTTGACACACCCTACAATGCCTTGGCTTTGGATGTTCCCAAAACCATCAAAAACAATTGCCGAAAACCCAATGGGTTTGGGTATGCAGAATCCAATAAAGTGACCTATACGTTTGGCCAAACGCCCTATACGACAGAAACCTTAACCTGGATTTGGGAAGACGGTTACAAAGCCCCACGAAAAAACAAAGCCATGCGTTTGCCCAACAATGACCAGTTGCCTGACCAAGGTGCCTTGTTTTATGGCGAAAAGGGAACCCTTTTGCTACCGCATTTTATGCAGTTGCCAAAGCTTATTGTTGATGGAAAGTATCAGGAGTATGATATTGAAAAATACGATCCAGAGAACACCCTTGGAGAACCGATTAGAAACTATGCAACAGAGTCTCCCAAGCACTATCATCAGTTTATTGATGCATGTCTTGGAAAGGCAAGCTGTTCGGCTCCCTTCTCCTATGCTTCTCGATTGACAGAAACGATCTTGTTAGGAGTTATCGCGGGGCGTTTCCCAAATAAAACCTTGCATTGGGATACGGAAAAAGCCTTGTTTGAAGAATCAGAAGCCAATCAGTATTTAGAAGGCGTAAATCGTTCTTTTTAGGCTCTTTTTTTAAAGCAGTCCTTGTTTCATCTGGTCGGCAGCAAAGTTGGCGGCTCGTGCCGTCATGGCCATAAAGGTCAAAGAAGGATTTTTGGTTCCTGTTGAAGTCATGCAGGCTCCATCAGTTACAAAGACATTCTTGCAATCATGCAGCTGATTGTGTGCGTTGGTAACCGCCACGGAAGGGTCTTCACCCATTCGAGCCCCCCCCATTTCATGAATATCAAGACCAGGTGCCTGCTTGGAATCGACTTGTTGGATGTTTTCACAACCGGCTTTGCGCAACATTTGACTGGCTTGCTCCAAAAAGTCGGCTATCATTTTTTCGTCATTAGCCGTATAACCTACATTCAAAACAGGACTGGGAATACCGTATGGGTCAACTTGCTGTGAAAGACGTACTTCGTTTTCCTTGACAGGAATGGTTTCTCCTTGCATATACATATGCACACTCCAAGGCCCGGGTTTGGCAGCCCGTTCAATATAATTGGTGCCAAATGTATCTCCACCCTCTTGGGTACGTCCCCAACCTTCGCGTGAAGCGGTGTAGTTTACCAAATACCCTCCTTTGAAGTTGACATCATTTCCTTTGATGTTTCGGAAGTTGGGAATCATGATAGAGGTTGGACGCCGCCCATAGTAGTAACTGTCCAGATTTCCTTTAAACGTAGCATTGACTTTACCGCGATAATTATGAAAAGCCAAATATTTACCCAAATTACCATTGCTATTACCAAGCCCATTCGGAAAGGCCTCCGATGTTGAGTTTAATAAAATGGCGTTGGTATTGATGGTTGCAGCATTAACAAAAATCACTTTCGCGGAAAAACGTTGCTTTTTCTTCGAGTGACGGTCAATGGTTTCTACACCACTGGCCTTTTTTGTTTTAGGGTCGTACACAATACCAGCTACAATCTGATTGGTGTGAATGGTCAAATTTCCTGTTTTCTCTGCCCATGGAAGGGTAGAGGAGTTGGAGCTAAAGTAGGCTCCCAAAGGGCAGCCTCGTTCGCATCGGGTTCGAGCCATACAAGCATTACGGCCTTGTTTTTTGTGTATTTCTTTTACTTCTGTAAGGTGCGCACAACGTCCAATGATGGGAGTTCGCTCTGGAAAATGCGTTTTTATTTTTTCTTTGATGCTAGTTTCAGCGGCATTCATTTCCCATGCTTTGAGAAATTCCCCATCGGGAACTTCGTCCAAGCCATCCTTATTACCGCTAACACCGATAAATTTTTCAACATGAGCGTACCAAGGAGCCAGATCTTTATAAGCAATGGGCCAAGAAAGGCTTCCGTAACCATCACGCCTAGGAGAAGTAAATTCATTATTACTCCAACGTTGTACTTGTCGCGCCCACATGAGTCCTTTTCCTCCTAAATGATAGCCTCGAATCCAGTCAAAAGGTTTTTCTTGAACATACGGATGCGCATTGTCAGGCACAAAAAGGTGCTGTGTAAAATCGCTATAGGCATAGCAACGCGATAAAACCGGATTTTCTTGGGCGGTTTTAGCTGTTAAAGCTCCACGCTGTTCCATTTCCCACGATTCTTTCATGGCTGTGGGATAGTCGCTGATGTGTTCTACAAAACGACCCCGTTCTAAAACCAAGGTTTTAAAACCTAAGTCACAAAATTCTTTGGCGGCCCAGCCACCAGATATTCCAGAGCCGATTACGATTACGTCAAATTGGTTTTCCATAAAGATGTTTAATGTCTAAATAAAGTATCTGTTGGGAGCAACGGGATGTTTCCTTCATAACGACCCGGAAGGGGGAGGTGCCGCAGTACTTCTGTGGCTCCCTTCTGACCCGAGAAAAACTCGAATAGCACCAATTGGCGCGTTAGTACTGCCCATTCGTTATCTTCTTCAAAAAGATGCTTTTTGGAGTCAAAAAGTAAGGTGGTTATTTTTTGTTGCTCCACGTCTGAAAGCTTTTCAAACGTTAACTGATAGTTCTTTTGGCAGTAGTCTTGGAGTTTTGCAGCACTCTCCCAAAAAAGCTGATGATCTTCTTTATTCCAGCACTGCTCTATGAAGCAGTGGATAAAAGCCCCTTTTTTTAAGCTAGCCTGCGGATTTTTATAATAGTCTCCTAATACCACTCTTGCGAAGGATTCCAAAAAGGCTGCTTCGGCACTTTTTTCAGAAACCCCTAAGGGAAGGGGGCTAAAGCTGGTCATGAGACCGTAACTCATGCCGCTACTTGCCAGTAATTTTAAAGAAGATCGTCTATTCATTTTTTTTTCACTTTCTTAAAATTAATAAAATAAAAACATGTTGGATATGGAATAATTATTATAATTTCATGTTCACCAATTAAACAAAATTCAGATGGCAATTCCTTTGAATTTAAACTACGTTCCTCCAGGGAAATATCAAGAAACTCGTTTTGAAAAAATCCATAATGTCACGGCCGTTTCCGAAGCGGAAGGAGCCCGTTGGGTAGCGGAAGAAATTGCGACACAGATTCGCAGCTGCATCGACCGCCCTTTTGTACTGGGATTGGCAACAGGTTCTTCCCCCATTCGGATTTATCAATACCTCGTGCAAATGCACCGAGAAGAAGGTTTGAGTTTTAAGAATGTAATCACCTTTAATCTTGATGAGTACTATCCCATAGCACCCACTGATGTGCAGAGTTATCATCACTTTATGCACGAGCATTTATTCGATCATATCGACATAAACCCAGAGAACGTTCATATTCCAAAGGGCCAACTATCCCCCGAATCAATCCGTCCCTATTGTCAAAGTTATGATGAGAAAATTGCTAATTTGGGCGGGCTTGACTTCCAATTATTAGGGATTGGACGTACGGGACACATTGGTTTTAACGAACCTGGATCGCATCGCAATTCAGCCACTCGATTGATTTCTTTAGACCCTGTTACGCGGGCAGATGCAGCCAAGGATTTCAATGGAATTGACAAGGTACCCACCAAGGCAATCACCATGGGGATTGACACCATAATGAATGCCAAGCGAATTATCTTATTGGCTTGGGGACAGCACAAGGCACCCATAGTATCGCGAACCATAGAAGGGACGATGTCAGAGGCAGTGCCTGCAACCTTTTTGCAGGAGCACAATAATATTACTTGCCTGTTAGATCAAGAGTCTTCTTCTGATCTTACACGGATTAACACCCCTTGGCTAGTAAAGGATTGTGATTGGACAGATGACTTAAAGAAGAAAGCCATCATTTGGCTTTGCGAGCAAACTAAAAAATCGATTCTTAAACTCACCCAACGTGATTATAACGAATACGGACTTTCTGACCTGTTAGCTACCGCTGGTCGTGCCTATGACTTAAACGTCTGGATGTTTAATCAGCTGCAACACACCATTACTGGATGGCCTGGAGGCAAACCAAATTTCTCAGACGAAAACAGACCCGAACGAGCAGAGCCAGCGCAAAAACGCTGTTTGATTTTTAGTCCCCACCCCGACGATGATGTGATTTCTATGGGAGGTACTTTTGCACGCTTGATCGATCAAGGTCATGAAGTACATGTCGCTTATCAAACTTCTGGGAATATTGCTGTTTCCGATGAAGATGCCCTTCGTTTTTTGGAGGTGTATGAAAACACTTTCCCCGACAACGCTTCCACTAGAGAATTAAAAAAAGAATTGTTAGCGAATGAAGAAGCACCTGTGGCAACTAAAAGTATCAGAGCCATCAAAGGAGCCATTCGCAGAAGTGAATGTATGGGCGCTGCACGCTTCTTAAAGCTTCCGGTATCCCAACTTCATTTTATGGACTTACCCTTTTATGAGACAGGAACGGTAAAAAAGAAAGACCCCACCCAAGCTGATGTTGATCAAACCATTGAGCTGATCAAAAAACTGAGACCGCATCAAATCTATGCAGCAGGTGATTTGGCCGATCCACACGGAACGCACCGAATTTGTCTTGACGTATTATTTGAAGCCCTAAAGACTCTTAAGAGCGAATCCTTTATGAAAGACTGCTGGGTATGGCTTTACAGAGGGGCATGGCAAGAATGGGATATTCACGAAATTGAAATGGCAATCCCGATCAGCCCTGACCAAGTGATTCAGAAACGAAATGCCATCCTCTATCACCAGTCTCAAAAAGACCGCGTGATGTTCCAAGGGGAAGACAACCGTGAGTTTTGGCTCCGTGCCGAAGAAAGGAATCGAGACACGGCTCTCAAGTACAATGAATTGGGTATGGCTGAGTACGAATCTATGGAGGCGTTCCGACGCTATTTCTTCTAGTAAGATACCCCTTAGGATGCTGTTTAGTTTACTTTAAAATAGTACTTTTACGCCATGAGTAGAGTGATTGCCATTCTCTTATCGGTTTTGTTGCTGAGTGCCAATACAGAGCATTGGATTGCTGTATTTGAATCTCACGAGCATATAAGTTGTGAAAGTGCAAAGCATCATATTCATTCCGAATCTTTTGACTGCGAGCATGCGGAATTGTATTATGCTACCAAAACTTTTCTTCCCGCTGAGGTGCTTAGCCTCCCCATGGCTCCAAATTATAAGGAACTCAAGTTTGTAGGATCCCAACGCCATTATTCAACTCCTTTTTTTGCCTCCAACCCGAAACGTGGCCCACCCGTATTGTGTTAATTATCTGATTATTCTATTTAATTTATTTATTACACAATACAATTTTTTACATGAAAACTTTTAAATACCCTTTATTTGGTGCACTCTTAGCTATTGGTCTTTTATTCACCCAATGTTCTAAAGACGATGACACCCCTGAACCTGTTAACGAAGAAGAAGTAATCAATCGTGTTACTTTTGATGTTACTGCTGACGGCAGCACAACCACCTATACTTGGGAAGAAGGAGCCACTAGCTTTAGTCTTCCTTTGAAGGCCAATAAAGCTTATGAAGTAGCGGTAAGTTTTTTCAACGCTACGGATCCTGCCGAAGTTGAAGCGATAAACCCAGAAGTGATTGAAGAAGCCGATGAACACCAAGTTTTTTATGAAAACAGCAGTTCCGTTGTTGCAATTGCTTCCGTTTCTTCGGATAATAAAGACAGTGCAGGAAATCCTTTAGGACTCAAAACAGAATGGACAACCACTGCGGCTGGAGAGGCTGTAGTGCGTTTGTATTTGATTCATGAGCCAAGTACAAAGTCTGGAGCTAGCCGTGCCGATTTTGGCGGTGAAACAGACGTGCAAATCGACATTAATGTCGCTGTTACTGAGTAATTTTACAAGGGAGTGGGTGGTTTTTACCGGCTCCCTTTTTTTTCTTTTTTTGTCCTCGGCATGGGGGCAAGAAAATTGCTCCTATTCTTTTCAAGCCCAACTCATAGACCTTCATGAGGACAGCCCTCTAGTCGATGCACGCATTGTCTTGTTGGGTACTGATAAAATTACGTCTTCTACGGAGGAGGGCCGATTTCAAATCCAAGGACTCTGTCCTGGCACCTACAAAATAAAGTTCTCGCATCCCCTTTGCGATCCCCAAACCAAAACCATTCAAATACCCCAAAAAAAACCATTTGTCTTTCATCTTGAACATCATGTCAATACCTTGGCAGAGATTATTGTATCGGAAGAATCCTTTAAAAAAATACGGAAAAGTCAAGTCGAAAGCGGACTGAATACCAACGAACTCATCCGTCAGCAAGGAGGCAATTTGGCCACCGCGCTTTCGGAATTGTCGGGAGTCAATAAATTGCAGACGGGTACGGGATTGGCTAAGCCTATAATTCACGGCATGTATGGTTCTCGGGTTGGAATTGTGATGGATGGTGTTCGGTTGCAAGACCAAGAATGGGGTGCTGATCATGCACCAACTTTGGATATAAATGCAGCAGATAATATCAAAATCATCAAAGGAGCTGGTGTTCTTCGGTATGGTGGTGACACCCCAGGAGGGATTATTGTACTCCAAAAAAACAGGAAAGCTTTTCAAGACACCCTTATCAATCGAATAGGAACCACCCTTGAAAGTAACGGTCGTGGGGGTGGTCTTTTTGCCAAGTCGCAGTGGTCGAACGGTTTGGGTAGTTATGCGCAGTTCAATATAACAGCCAAGCGGTTGGGTGATTTAATGACCTCGGAAGACGTACTTTCCAATACAGGCCTCGCTGAAAAAGCCTTTGCCCTGACATGGGGGCGAAATAAAATTCAATCGGGCTGGGAAGCGAGTTACCGCTTCTATGATACACAAATAGGAATCCTTCGGTCGGCGCATGTGGGAAATACCGGGGATTTAGCGCGAGCTATTGCCAGTCCCAAACCCATTATAATTGAACCATTTACCTATTCTTTGGGCGTTCCTAGGCAAGAGAATCAACATCATAATGGAAAACTATCCTATTTCAAACGCTTTCATGAGGTCTCTAAATGGGAATTCAATTACAATGTGCAATGGAATCACAGGCAGGAGTTTGATGTGCGTCGAGGAGAATTAAAGAAACGTCCCGCGATTGATTTATCCCTTTGGACTCAAGACTTGGAAGTGTTTTTAGAAACGCGATTGGGTCAGAATTACAAACTCTCCGGAGGGCTGAGTGGAAAAATACAAGATAATTTTTCAGATCCTGAAACAGGCGTCAAAAGACTTATTCCGGATCATAACAAATACCAATGGGCGGCTTTTTCTTCTTTACAATATGCACCCGATAATCAGTGGAATATTGATGCAGGTTTTCGTTTTGAGGGAATTCACTACGCAGCTCAAAAGTATTATGATGAAAAGGACTGGATGAATAGAGGCTATGCCGTTGACTTCCCTAACATCTCTATCGTGGATTACGGAACCCAACTTTTGGCAGCAATCGACTTGAACTTCCTTACTTTTTCCAGTTCCCTAGGGATTGGATACAATTGGACACCGACACAGCAATTGCTGTTTAATTTTAACCATAGTGAGCGAGCACCCAATCCGTCGGAATTGTTCAGTGACGGCCTGCATCACGCTTTGGCTACCATTGAGTACGGTGAATTGCGTTTGCAGAAAGAACAGGTCAATAAGTGGATTTTAGGAGTTGACTCCCAACAAGAAAAGTTCCAATATGCGGCAAGTGTCTATTATTCGGATTTAAGAAATTATATCATTATTGAACCAAATGGATTTGAGCAAACTGTTCGGGGAGCCTTTCCTGTATGGCAATACCAATCAGTAATGGGGAACTTGGCAGGCATGGATCTGGATTTGGTTTATTCCCCACGGCCTTGGCTTCAATACAAGCTGACCAATTCTATTATTCGCGGTCATGACCGTACCCGAGACCGCCCCTTGATTGATATTCCACCCTTTAGTTTGCGCCAGCAATTGACTTGGATGCCTTTGCAAAAGGGAGGCTGGGAAATTTCTTTAAAACACCATTATACGGCACAGCAAACTCGCTTCCCCGATAATAATTTTGACTATAATAGGCTGGTGGACGGGGCCTTGGTAGCTACTCGCATTGATATTAGTACCCCTCCAAAAAGATTTCATTTATGGGAAGTCAATTGGGCTTTTCGGATTCAAAATAAAGCCCGTAAATTCTGGGACTTTCGTATTATTGTAGATAACCTGACAAATACCTCCTATCGGAATTATTTAAACCGGTTGCGTTTTTATGCCGATGAAATGGGAAGAAATATAAAACTTCAGGTGAACTATAATTTTTAGAATGAACTGGCGATTGCTTCTTTTCCTAATACTAAGTATCCTGCATCTAACAGGTATAGTAATGGATTGGGAATCCCTTCGATTCTTTAGTAAGCCACTGCTGATTCCCACTTTAATTCTATTTTATTGGACAGAAAATCAAAATGTTGATCGTGGAATTTTGATCGCTTTAATGTTCTGTTTTTTAGGGGATGTTTTTCTTTTGAATGCGAGTACTCTATTTTTTCTTTTTGGGCTGGGTAGTTTTTTAGTGGCACAAATCATTTTTACCCTAAAGATGGGAGAACGGATCCTTCGAAATCGAAAAGATCTATTGATAGCGGGACTCCCTTTTGCGTTCTATGCTGTGGGATTATTTTTTCTGCTTTTTCCAAAACTTGGGATTTTAGCACCAGCAGTCTTTGTTTATGCTTTTGCGATTTGCTGCTTTGGAATATTAAGCCTGACCTATTGGTTTCAAAATCCTAAAAAAGGACAGTTGATTCTGGGTGGTGCAGTGCTTTTTATTGTCTCTGACTCCATGCTGGCTCTGAATCAGTTTTACTATGAAAACAACTTTTTTGGCCTTGGGGTGATGTTGACCTATTTGGCAGCGCAATTTTTTATTACATTATTCTTCAAAAGAGAATCGATGGAGCCTTCAAATTAAATGGAATAAATGAGTATCCAAAAAACAACATATCTGATTTTATTTGCATGCTTTTGGCTGTCCCCAATATGGTCACAGGAGGACAACTACTCCAATGCGTATAAGGATTCTGAAGATGAGGAATTCTACTTGATGCCTGAAAATGACCCTTCTACAGAAGGGCAGCGTTTTTTTGTAGAAGAATTATTGGATATCGCTGGGTATGTGCCGGAAAGAATTCAAGTTTATCAAACCCTCCCCAACAAAGCACGTGTTTTTCGAGTTCGTTTTGATTCGATCAATGGTGCCTTTGTGTTTGTTCGTTGGGACAAAAAAAACAAGGAGAATTACGTCGACAATAAGATGATAGATCCTGGGGTCTATTACAACCTGAAAGTAGCCCGTGAAGTCATGCGTCGACAAACCGATCAAGCAAGCTTCGGAGTTGAGGACGCCGCAATGCAAGCTCCAGATCAAGAATCAGTTTCTGGGAGAGAACTTCAAGATTTACGCGAACAATACAAACTCGATCAAGAGGAACGTAAACTCAAAGAGAGCCAACAAGGGGCTTCCAAACGAACCCCAAGAATGGGGCGTCAGCGACGTTTACTCAAGAAGAAAAAAAAGAAAAACTAACGGCTTACCGTTAGAGTATTTCCCGAAATAGCTGTTGTGTAACATTGCAAACTTCCATTGCAATCAGCGCTGAATTCTCGTCCATGATAGGAGCAGATGAAGCTGTTGTTTTGTAAGGACCATCCATTGCGATTCCCTTGATGAGGACACGCGTTGTTAAAGGCCAAAATTTCACTAGTACTGACTCGAATGAGTAGAAGTTTCTCTGCTGTATAATTTATCCACCCATTGACACCTTCCAATGCTCGGAATTGACTTTGACTTAAATCGATTTCAATAGAACCCTGAGCCAGAGGCTCTTCTGCATCTTCGTCACTGCTGCAGGCAGCAACTAAGGGAATACCAAGCACCGACAAAACGACAGGCGCACAGGCTGTTTTTAAAAATTCTCTTCGTTTATTCTTCATAGTGTTTAAATATTTTTATGATAAAGTTAAACAAAATGACTGCTAGTTCGCCAGGATTTCATTTAATTTGCAAAAAAAAAGCTATGCGGATCACCCTCTTCTTAACCTTTTTCTCCTGTTTTACAGTATTAGCACAAAACACTGGAACGGTTAACGGCCGTGTCATTGACGAGCAGTCACAACTCCCATTAGAAGGCGCTACTGTTTTGATTGAAGGGACAACACTAGGAGTTGTGACCAATGCCGATGGGTATTTTGTTATTGAAGAGGTTCCCACACAAACACACAATATTACCGTAAGCTATTTGGGTTTTCAAAGTCAAACACTTTACAATTTCATTGTTAAATCCGTAGGGACTCCTCCTTTGTTGTTTAAGCTGGAGGAAGCCTCCGATGAGCTGGATGAAATTGTGGTGTCTCAAAACCCATTTAAAAAAACAAAGGAAACTCCTCTGTCCACCCAAACATTTTCGGCGGTGGAAATTGAGACCTACCCTGGAGGAAACAATGATATCACCAAAGTGGTGCAATCCATGCCTGGAATTTCTCCGTCAATTGGGGGGTTCCGAAATGATATCATCATTCGAGGGGGAGCCCCTAACGAAACTGTCTATTACCTTGATGGAATCGAAATTCCAAACATCAATCACTTTAGTACTCAAGGAAGTGCAGGCGGCCCTGTGGGTCTATTGAATGTGTCTTTTGTTCGTGAGGTGACTTTGTCGAGTTCAGCCTTTGGTGCCGAATATGATAATCCCTTATCAGGAGTACTCGCTTTTGAGCAACGCGAGGGGAATCCCAATCGATTTGGAGGCAACTTTCGCATCGGTGCTAGTGAAGCAGCGCTTACTTTAGAAGGACCGCTTTTTCACAAGGACAAAACAGCTCCCGCCAAAACGACATTAATGCTCTCGGTGCGTCGTAGCTACCTTCAATTTCTTTTTGAGTTAATTGGTCTTCCCATCCGACCTGATTATTGGGATTATCAATGGAAGATCAATCATGAATTGGATGAATACAACACATTGAACTTTATAGGGATTGGATCAGTGGATGATTTTTCTGTCAAAGCACCCGAAAGCTATGACGAAAGACAGCAAGCCGGGATCGAGCAAGTCCCAATTATCCAACAGCGAACGACTACGGCAGGAATCTCTTGGAAACGCAAATTTAAAAGCGGGAAGGGGCAATTGTTTACGGCATTAAGCACCAATCGCTTGGATAATATTTTTTCACGCTATTCAGATAACCAAACAAAGGAAGGCTTACTGTTTCAAAATGATTCTTACGAATGGGAAACCAAGCTTCGTGTACAACCCACTTTTTATTTAGATCAATGGAAAGTGTCTGGAGGGATGAACCTCCAATATTCGGATTATCAAAATGCGACGGAAAGCCTGTTATTAGGATTGGCTTATGCTACAGATATAGATTTTGTTAAGTACGGTCTGAATGCAAAAGGATCACGAACTTTTTTAAATGATCGCTTGGATGTAGCATTCGGCTTTCGCATGGATGCCGATACTTTTTCCACAGGTTCTGATTTACTGAGCACTTTTTCTCCAAGAGCCTCTCTTTCCTATGTGTTAACAGAAGACCAACAATGGCGATTCAATGCCTCCCTAGGACGGTATTTTAAAATTCCTACCTATACCATGTTAGGCTTTCAAGATATTGAAGGCGCATTTATCAATCAAAACCAACGCTATACACGTAGCGATCACTATGTGGCAGGGATAGAGTATAATTTTGGAGTGGCTGCTCGCTTCAGCATTGAAGGTTTTTACAAAGACTATGCGCAATATCCAGTATCTATAAGAGATGGAGTGGCTTTAGCCAATAAAGGAGGTGGTTTTGAGGTTTTGGGAAATGAAGCAGTACAAGACAGTGGCGAAGGAAATGCCTATGGGCTGGAATTGCTATACCAACAAAAACTTAGTAAAAACTTCTATGGAAATTTCGCCTACACGTACTTCTATAGTGAGTTTACGGGGCTTGATGGAACCTATCTCCCATCTGTATGGGATAGTCGTCATTTGATATCCTTTTCGGGAGGATACAAGCTGAAACGTAATTGGGAAATCAGTTCTCGTTGGCGTTTTGCCGGAAAAACCCCTTATGTCCCCACGGATTTAGTTGCTACGCTGGCAAGTTATCCTGAGATTGTGTTGGATTATAACGCTTTGGGTACAGCCAAATTAGATCCTTTTAACCAAGTAGATATTCGTTTTGATAAAAAGTGGAATGGCAAACGCTTTTCTTGGAATTTCTATTTCGAAATTCAAAATCTTTTTGCTCAAGCAACACCGCTACCTGAGGAATATGGCTTAGCGCGTAACGAAACAGGGGAACTAATCCTTCCACGTTCTTTAGCCTTAATCAGCAATGAGGAACAAAATAATATTCCCATTCCAAGTTTTGGATTTGTGATCGATTTTTAGAGGACGATCCTAAAAAAGAATAGCGAACTAAAAAGGGGCTCCAAATGGGGCCTCTTTTTTTATAGAATTGCCTTTGGCTGGTTTTACAGCGTTGGTTATTTAAAAGCATTAAGACCTGTAATATCCATTCCAGTGATGAGTAAATGAATATCGTGGGTTCCTTCATAAGTGATTACTGATTCCAGATTCATCATATGGCGCATGATGCTATAATCTCCGGTGATTCCCATTCCACCTAATACTTGACGGGCTTCTCTGGCAATAGCTGCCGCCATAGCAACATTGTTGCGTTTGGCCATAGAAATTTGAGCAGAGCTGGCTTTTCCCTCATTTTTGAGTACTCCTAAACGCCACGCGAGCAGTTGTGCTTTGGTGATTTCGGTAATCATTTCCGCCAATTTCTTTTGTTGCAGTTGGGTGCCAGCAATCGGTTTGTCAAACTGGATGCGTTCTTTGGCATAGCGTAAAGCAGTGTCATAACAATCCATGGCCACGCCAATAGCTCCCCAAGCGATACCATAACGGGCTGAATCTAAACAGGAAAGAGGAGCCCCCAAACCGGATCGTCCGGGCAAAAGATTTTCCTTAGGGATTTTTACATCTTTGAAAAGCAATTCCCCTGTTGTCGAAGCTCGTAAGGACCACTTATTGTGGGTTTCAGGCGTTTCAAAACCTTCCATGCCTCGGTCCACCAGTAAGCCATGTATGCGACTGGAGGGATCCTTAGCCCAAACGACAGCTACATCTGCAAATGGAGCATTACTGATCCACATTTTTGCGCCATTAAGGATATAATGATCTCCTTCTTCCCGGAAATGTGTTGTCATTCCACTAGGATTGGAACCATGATCGGGCTCTGTCAGACCAAAACAACCTATAAACTCGCCAGAGGCCAATTTGGGTAAATATTTTTCACGTTGTGCTTCTGAACCGTATTTCCAAATAGGAAACATTACCAATGAAGACTGTACAGAGGCGGTAGAGCGAATACCAGAATCTCCTCGTTCAATTTCTTGCATAAGCAGTCCATAGCTAATTTGGTCAAGTCCTGCACCACCATAAGTTTCTGGGATGTATGGTCCAAAGGCTCCAATTTCGGCCAGTCCTTTCACCAAGTGTTTGGGAAAAGTGGCGTTCTGTGCGTGCTCATTAATAACGGGGCTAACTTCTTTTTTGACCCAGCTTCGAGCGGCATCTCTTACCAGTAGATGCTCTTCTGTTAAAAGTGCATCAATTTGATAATAATCGGGTGCTATAAATAAATCCTGCGACATCTTAGGTATTCTTTGTTCAAAAATAGGAAAATCTTAAGTACTAATCCTAAACAAGAGACTAGTCATTGAGACTTAAAATCCCTTCTGGTAATTCCAACAGGAATTCCTTAGCATCGCGGTCAAGACGAACGATGAAATCGTCATGCAGTGGAATGAGAATGTCTTGTCCATGGGAGGTAACCTCCAAGAGAACTTGACTGCTCTGATCGTTTACATTTTCAATGGTTCCGATGGGTCCTTTTTGAGTGTCAATAGCTGTAAAGCCAATAATTTCATGGTAGTAAAAACGATTGCCCTCCAGTGGAGGAAGCAACGAAAGAGGTAAATAAACATCCCGTTTGAGCAAGGTACGGGCAGCTTCTTCAGAATCGACTGTTTCTAATTTTACTCGAAGTAAGCGAGATTTGTGAAGGCGACAATCGGTCATAAAAAAAGGAATCAATCCTGTGGGATAGTCCACTAAGATTGATTCCAGTTGTGTGAACAGTTCTGGATCGTCAGAATCAACTTTGATTAAGAGTTCTCCTTTAAAACTGTATAGACTCGTGAGGGTACCGAGATAGAAGCAATCTTCTTTTTGCATCGGTGCTCCGTTTGAGTGGTATTATTCTGCGGGCGTCTCACCTTCTTCGGCAGGCGCTTCCTCAGCGGCAGCTTCAGGTGCAGCTTCTTCTTCAGCAGGCGCTTCCTCAGCGGCAGCTTCTACTTCGGGAGTTGCTTCCTCTGCAGCTGCTTCTTCAGTAGCGGCCTCGACTTCGGGAGTAGCTTCAGCAGCGGGTGCTTCCTCAGCGGCAGCTTCTTGTGCTACTTCTTCTTCAGCAGGTGCTTCTGCAGCAGCAGCTTCAGCGATACGCTTTTCGTTGACAGCTTTTTCAGCAGCAAATGCTGCCGCTTTGGCTTTGGCTTCATCGGCAGAGAGGCCTTCAACTTTCGCTTGAATCTTCGCTTGCTTTTCTTCTAACCACGCTTCAAATTTCTTTTCAGCTTCTTCCGCGCTAAAGGCTCCTTTGCGAACGCCTCCGTTGAGGTGGTGCTTGAGCATTACGCCGCGATAAGATAACAAAGTGCGTGCAGTGTCAGAAGGCTGCGCTCCGTTGTCCAACCACTTTACAGAAGCATCAATATTGATGTCAACCGTTGCAGGATTGGTGTTGGGATTGTAAACTCCTAATTTTTCTAGATAACGACCGTCACGTGGAGAGCGACTGTCTGCGGCAACGACCCAGTAAAAGGGTTTTCCTTTTTTTCCATGGCGTTGCAATCGAATTCTTACTGGCATGTGTATTAATTTGTGTGGGTACCCGACCCACGGGTTATTAATTTTGGTGTGCAAACATACGTAATTATGCGCGTTCAACAAGGGGTATTGTGGAATTATATTTGTAGTTTTGCCCACTAAATTTCTGATCATTTACACATGGAGATTACACATCAAGAACTGGACGCTCTCAACACGGTTGTGACTATCGAATTGGCACAAGAAGATTTTGCTGATAAAGTAGCTGAGGTTTTAAAGGATTATCGCAAAAACGCTAATATCCCAGGATTTCGTAAAGGACACGTACCAATGGGAATGATCAAAAAGCAATACGAAACACCCGTTACGGCCGAGGAAGTCAACAAGCTTTTGAAGGAAAACTTGGAAAAATATCTTAAGGAAAAAGAATTTCAAATCCTGGGCAATCCACTTCCTAAGATGCAAGAAGATATTGATTGGAAAGCAGCAAGCTTAAAATTTGAATTCGAATTGGGGATTTCTCCAGTGTTCGAAATTGATTTGAAATCACGAAAAAAAGTGACTCAGTATAAAATTGAGGCCGACAAAAAAATGATCAACGAGCAACTTCAAAGCATCCAAAAGCAGTACGGAAAGTTGATCGCACAAAAAGAAGTGGAAGAAGGTTTTGAAATCACAGCACACTTCCAAAGCGAAGCCCTAGGAATTGATAATACAGCAACTTTTGAATTTGATTCTCTTAAAGGGAAGAAAAATAAAGCAGCTTTAAAAGGTCAAATTGTTGGAGCTAGCCTTGCGTTGGAGTCCAAAGGCTTGTTTGAATCCACAGCTATTGCGCAACGTTTGTTGGGGATTAGTAACGAACAAGCAGAGGCTTTGAAAGGAGCTCTCGAAATCACCTTGAAAGAAGTAAACCAACGCGAATTGGCAACTCTCGATCAAGAATTGTTTGACAAACTCTATGAGCCTGGTACCATTACTTCCGAAGCGGAACTAAAAGCAAAAATCAAAGAAGGTATCGAAAAGCAGTTCGAACAACAGTCAGACCAAAAGTTGCTCAACGATATGACGGAGTTTTTGGTTGATAATACCAAGTTTGACCTGCCAGCGGAATTTTTAACACGTTGGATTCAAACTTCTGGCGAAAAAGAATTGACGGCTGATGAGGCCAAAGAAGAATACAAACGATCCGAAAAAGGAATCCGATACCAGTTGATCGAGGGAAAACTAGTAGAAGACAACGAATTGCAAGTTCAGTTTGATGAGTTAAAAGATTTTGCTCGCGAAATGATTGGTCTTCAAATGGCTCAGTATGGGCAAATGCCTCCCGAAGAGAAAGAAATGGAAGGAATCATTCTGCGAATTTTATCCAATCAGGAAGAAAGTCGTCGCTTGCAAGATCAGTTGATGAGCCAAAAAATGCTTGCTTTTTATAAAAACAGTGGCCCGATTAAGGAAAAAGCCATTGCCTTTGATGCCTTTATCAAAGAAGCTTACGGGCAAGCGTAATTTTTAGTATTTTTAGAAAAAGAAACTGCATGAACTACGGAAAAGAATTTAAAAAGTTTGCCATCAAAAAACACGGCGTTAGTGCAATGCATTACGACAAGATCGTATCCAGCATGACGCCCTATATTATTGAAGAAAGACAGTTGAATGTCGCTCAGATGGATGTGTTTTCTCGTTTGATGATGGATCGCATCATGTTTCTCGGTACGGCCATCGATGACAATGTAGCCAACGTCATCCAAGCACAATTGCTGTTTTTGCAAAGTGTGGATGCCAAGCGCGATATACAGATGTATATCAATTCCCCTGGGGGAAGTGTCTATGCAGGGCTTGGAATTTATGACACCATGCAGTTCATTAGTCCAGATGTAGCGACCATCTGTACGGGTATGGCCGCCTCTATGGGAGCAGTACTCCTATGCGCTGGTGCCGATGGAAAACGGTCTGCCTTGCCACACTCTCGTGTGATGATTCACCAACCCTTAGGCGGGGCGCAGGGACAAGCCTCTGACATTGAAATTACCGCTCGTGAGATTCTAAAGTTAAAAGACGAGCTCTACGCCATTATCGCCAAGCACTCCAAGCAAACGGTTGAAAAAGTTCATAACGATTCTGACCGTGATTATTGGATGCGTTCCGAAGAAGCCAAGGCTTATGGAATGGTAGATGAAGTCTTGAACCAATAACGCCAAAACACGCTCCATGGAAAAAGATCATTTAAGTTGCTCTTTTTGTGGCCTTTCCAAACCCCAAACGCAATTGTTGGTAGCAGGAATGGATGCCCACATCTGTGATAAATGTATTGAGCAGGCGCATCACATCGTTTTAGAAGAAAATAAAACACCAGCGAAAGACTTTTCGATAGACCTCAAGGCACCCAAAGAGATTAGGGCTTTTTTGGACACTTATGTGATCGGTCAAGAGGAAGCCAAAAAAACCCTTGCCGTTGCCGTATACAACCACTACAAACGGATTCAATTACTTACAGATGAAAACGAAGTGGAACTACAAAAAAGCAACGTGCTTCTTGTAGGGCCTACAGGTACTGGGAAAACGCTGATGGCGCAAACCATTGCCAAGTTTTTAAAGGTGCCGATTGCTATAGTAGATGCCACCGTCTTAACAGAAGCTGGCTATGTGGGGGAAGATGTGGAAAGCATTCTTACCCGCCTTTTACAAGCCGCCGACCACGATGTAGAAAAAGCCCAACTCGGAATCGTATTTATTGATGAACTGGATAAAATTGCTCGCAAAAGCGACAATCCTTCCATCACTCGCGATGTTTCTGGAGAAGGTGTTCAGCAGGCACTTCTCAAATTGCTAGAAGGAACCATCGTAAACGTTCCGCCCAAAGGGGGGCGTAAGCATCCAGATCAAAAGTTTATCGAGGTAGACACATCAAACATATTATTCATTGCTGGAGGAGCCTTTGATGGCATTGAAAGAAGTATCAATAAGCGACTAAATCTTCAGGCAATAGGGTACAATACCCAAAAGGCTGTAGATAAAGTTGACAGTGAAAACCTTTTGAAGTACATAACGCCTAAGGATGTACGTTCTTTTGGATTGATTCCCGAAATCATTGGGCGTTTGCCTGTACTGACTCATATGAATCCTTTGGATGCGGAGGCATTAAAAGCCATACTAACAGCCCCCAAAAATGCTTTGGTCAAGCAGTATCAGCTGCTTTTTGAATTGGATGGGATTGCATTGACTTTTACCCAAGGTGCCCTTGATTCCATAGTACAGCAAGCTTTGGATTACAAATTGGGCGCGCGGGGTCTTCGATCTTTGTGTGAGTCAATTCTTACAGATGCCATGTATTCGCTTCCCAATACAGACGCCAAAGAGCTTAAAGTCACGAAGACCTATGTTGAAGAGCGTCTTAAGATAGTAGATCTCCCAGCGCTAAAAGCGGTTTCTTAATAGCTCGTTAAGAGTTCTTCCAAATACACTCTGGAATTGGACAGCCGGGGCACCTTGTGTTGCCCTCCCAGTTTTTTCTTTGACTCCAACCATTGGTAAAACAAACCTTTTGCTGCAGCATGAACCTTGGGTGCTTGCAATGTCATGTTTTTGTAACGTTTGGCCTCATAATCTGAATTAAGATGCTGTAACTCACGATCCAAATACGCTGAAAAAAGACTTAGGTCACTGGGGGGGGTGGTGAATTCAATTAACCATTCATGGGCTCCTTTTTTGTTTCCTTCCATAAAGATGGGTCCCACGGTGTAGTCAACGATTTGTACTTCAAAATGGGTGGCTGTTTTGGCGAGGGCTTGCTCGACATTTTCTACCATCAGTTCTTCTCCAAAAACATTGATGTGTTGTTTGGTACGGCCACTCACCCGAATACGATAGGGATGCAGGGAGGTGAATCGGATGGTGTCTCCAATTCGATAGCGCCACAAACCACCGTTAGTGGTGATAACCAACTCGTAGATAGTGTCCAATTTGACTTCCCACAGAGGCAGGGTCTTAGGGTCTTCATTCCCCCATTCCTCTTGAGGAATAAACTCATAAAATATCCCATAGTCTAGCATCAGGAGTAGGTCGGAAGTGTCGTTTTGGTCTTGAATGGCAAAAAAGCCTTCGGAAGCGTTGAAAATTTCGTAGTATTTAAAGTCTGGTTTTGGAAACAATGCTTGGTATTGCTTTCGATAGGGCTCAAAGTTGACACCACCGTGAAAATACACTTCTGCGTGGGGCCATAATTCATGAATATGTTGCGTGTTGGTTTGGGATAAGGCTTTTTGAAGTAAAACAAGCATCCATGAAGGAACTCCGGCAAGGCTTGTAACTTTTTCATCAATGGATTCGGCTAGAATGGCTTTCATTTTTTCTTGCCATTCTGACATCAATGAGGTTTTTTGGCTGGGGGTGCTGCTGAGTTCCGCCCAAAAAGGCATGTTGTCGATAATAATAGCTGATAGATCGCCAAAATAACTGGTGTTGTTGTGATAAAGCTCACTGCTTCCACCTAGTCGCAAGCATTTTCCTGTGAGGAGTTGCGACTCGCTATTGTTGTTGAAATAGAGCGACAACATGTCTTTTCCTGCTTTGTAATGGCAGTTTTCCAAAGATTCTGGACTCACGGGGATAAATTTACTCTTGGTATTGGTTGTGCCACTTGACTTTGCAAACCATTTGATAGCGTTGGGCCAAAAGATATTTTGAACGCCTTTCCGAGAGAGTTCAATATCGGTCTGAATATCCTCGTAACGCACCAAAGGAATACGGGCAGTAAAAATGTCATAATTGTGGATTGACTTAAACTCATGCTGCAGGCCGTAATGAGTCTGTGCCGCTTGATCCAGCAAATTGTGAAGTACTTCCTGCTGAACTTCATGGGGGAACTTAATGAACAGTTCAATCTGGTGAATCCGCTTTTTGAGAAACCACGACGCGACAGAATTGAATAAGGGGATTGGCATACAAATGGTATCTTTGGTATAAAAGTAGGAAAAATCGTTTCGTTTTCTCGAAACGCCCTTAATCAAAACACAACGTATGACCTTCCGCAGCCTCCTTCAAAAGATGACCACCGAAATCCACACACCTGTCCGTTATTTTTTGGATTGTGAGGGGGATGTTCTGTTGCTTCATGACTGTTTGGGGCGCCAACTCAGTCTGGAATTGGAAGGTACTCAATGTCTGAATTGCCACAAGGAAAAACCCATTTTTCGACAAGGTTTTTGCCAGTCCTGTTTTTTTGAAATTCCACAAGCGGCCGATTGGATCATGCGCCCTGAACTGAGCAAAGCACATTTAGATATTGAAGATCGCGATTTGACTTATGAGAAAAAAGTACAGTTACAACCCCATATTGTTTATTTGGCTCTGAGCAGTCACTTAAAAGTAGGAATCACAAGGAAAAGTCAAGTTCCTACTCGTTGGATTGACCAAGGGGCTCACCAAGCACTCTCCATGTTAGAAGTGCCGAATCGCTATCTCTCGGGTGTGGCGGAGGTTGCCATGAAGGAAATATTCTCGGACAAAACCAACTGGCGAAAAATGCTGCAGAATGAAAAAGAGGCTGTCGATTGGTCTGTTGCACGCGCTCAATTTGTGACGCAACTTCCCGAGGAATTAACACCTTATCTGCAACCAGAACAAAGCCCGATGGAAATTCACTATCCGGTCAATCATTTTCCTCAAAAAGTAAAAAGTTTAAACCTGAATAAAACTCCGAATTATGCTGGGAAACTGGTAGGAGTGAAAGGACAGTATTTGCTGTTCGAAGATCAAACGGTATTTAATGTGCGCTCCAATGAAGGCTACCGTCTAAAGATCGGCGTAGCTTAATGGTGCTTTTTTGAGCTTTTGACCATACGCTGAATGTCTTTAACTTCTTTGGTTGTGAGATGCCGCCATTGGCCTACTTTGGTGTCCAAATTGACATTCATAATTCGCACTCGTTTCAACCTTGTAACGCGATAACCGAGGTATTCACACATACGTCGAATTTGCCTATTAAGCCCTTGGGTTAATACAATACGAAACTCCTGTTTATGAGTTTGCTTGACTGTGCACTTACGGGTTACGGTATCCAATATGGGAATCCCATTTTGCATGCGCTTCACAAAATCGTGGGTAATGGGTTTATTCACTTGCACTACATACTCCTTTTCGTGTTTGTTGTGTGCTCGCAGAATTTTATTCACGATATCACCATCGTTGGTAAGAAAAATCAAGCCTTCGCTAGGTTTGTCCAAACGACCAATAGGGAAGATGCGACTGGGAAAATTTATATAATCAATGATGTTGTCTTTCTCCACGCGTGTGTCGGTAGTACATACAATCCCAACCGGCTTATGGAATGCCAAGTAAATCGGTTTTTCTTTCTGAACGCCAATGAGGGTTCCATCCACTTCAATTCTGTCTGAAGGACTTACTTTGGTTCCCATCTCAATCTTTTTACCATTGACCTGCACTCGTCCGGCAGCGATCAGTTTGTCGGCTTCTCGGCGAGAACAATAGCCCATTTCGCTTAGAAATTTATTAATGCGTACCGCTTCGGTATGTGCCATAGTTATTGGATTTCTTCGTTAGGAGCCAGTTGAAAACGTTTTCGGAATAAGCCTACAAAGAGGTAGAGAAAAGGTGTATCAATAAGGGCAATCAATATTTTAAAAATAAATCCAGAGAACACCAAACCCCAAAAAAGGGTCCACGGAAGTACTTCAAAAACACATAACAAGAGAACAACGGTAAAGGTGTCAATGAACTGAGAGCTGAAGGTGGAAAAATTATTGCGTAGCCATAGCATCCGTCCTTGGGTGCGTTCTTTCCAAAAATGATAGAGTCGAATATCAATGAATTGCGCAAACAGATAAGCGAGCATGGAGGCCAAAACGGCCAATGGTGAAAGGGCGAAAACAGCTTCAAAGGTGCTGTCGTTTATTGGAGAATTGTTCGAAGCTGGCACTGCTTCTGCAAGCAGCACAATGGCCATTGAAAAAAATGAAGCAAGAATCCCAGCGATCACAACCTGATTGGCTTTTTTCTTTCCATAAATTTCCGAGATCAAATCGGTAATCAAGAAAGTGATGGGATAGGGGAGGATGCCTACCGAAAGCTCAAATAGGGGGATATCAAATAAGGAAAGCTCTATGGGTTGCCATAAAAAAAACTTCTGAAAAATCAGGTTGGAAACGACCAATGAAGTGATAAATAAAGCGGCCAAAAAAAAATAAATCGTGTCTGCCAGAGTGCGGTCTTTAACGGTCATTCTAGCGGATGTTTAATTCAAAAGGCAATTCGGTTTGAATTTGAATGGGGCGTTGGGATTTGTTTTTAGGAACGAACAGCCTTTTCCAAAAGGAGGGCAATTGAGATTTCCAATGGAGTTGCAGAAAGGGGAATCCTTCCGATAAAAAGGTTTCAAGATCCGGAGTAATGTTTGGGTAGGACACCACATTATAGCTATCAAGGGAAGCGGCTTCAGCGGCCATAGCAATAGCTGTTTGCAAATCCCCTAATCCATCAACCAATCCATTTTGAAAAGCGCGTGTACCAGACCAAACCCGTCCTTGAGCAACTTGTTCTACACGTTCTAAGTCCATGGAACGATCGGTACTGACGTGTTCTTTAAAAGTACTGTAAACCTCTTGAATACTTTCTTTGGCTGCCTTTCGAAAACCATTTGACACTTTTTCAAAAGGGCTATATCCCATGGCGTTGTCATGGGTGCTTACCTGTTCGGCATTGATGCCCAAGTCATCACTAAATTCTTTTATATTGGGAAGCATGGCCCATACACCGATAGAGCCGGTGATAGTCAAGGGATCCGCGACTATTTTTTGCGCGGGTAAGCTGATATAATACCCTCCAGAAGCAGCCACATTTCCCATGGAGACAAACAAAGGTTTTTGTTCTTTAGCGGCCTGTAGTCGTTCCCAAATAATTTCGGAAGTCAATGCGTCCCCTCCCGGAGAATCCACCCGGAGAACAATGGCTTTTACACGTGAGTTTTCAAGTGCTTCGTCCAGAGCATCGAGGAACACGGTTTTTCCAATGACTGTTTCACTCCCTTCTCCATAAAGGATATTTCCCTGAGCATACACCACTGCAATGCGGTCTTTGATGGCCTTGTTATAGGCTGATTTTGGAGTACCCATGGCCGTTAGGGAAACGTAATCAACCGCAGTACCCAATCGATCCTCAATGGCTTTACGGTAGGCATCTTCGTAACGCAATCCATCGACAAGATTTGCTTTTTTTGCGCGGTTTGCGGTGTTTCCTGCGAGTTGGTTAGCGGCCTGATTCAGTGCAAAAGGGGTAAGATTTCGATCGTTAGCCATTTCATCTGCAACCACCTTCCAGAGGTCATCCAAGAGTGTTTTGATTTGCGTGCGGTTTTCCGCACTCATTTTATTATCTAAAAAAGGCTCTACAGCACTTTTGTATTTTCCCAATCGAATGACTTCCATTTTGAGGCCATATTTATCTTCAAAATCCTTGAAGTATAGGATTTCGGAACTCAGCCCCTTAAAGTCAATTTGACCTACTGGATTTAGAAAAATACTATCCGCCACACTGGCGAGGTAGTAACTTTTTTGGGAGTAAAAATCCCCATAGGCATAAATAAATTTTCCGTTGTCTTTAAAGTCTTTTAGCGCGCGACGGATACTGCGGGTTTGAGACCATCCGGCTTGAATAAATTGTGTTTCCAAACTGATGCCTTCGATGTTATCATCCTCGGCAGCCGAACGTATACTGTGAAGTATTTGATCCAGTCCCAAGGCCTCGGGTTCAAATCCCAAACCTGCATTAAACTGTTCCACAGCCGGGACTCGATCGTAGATAGCTTTGTCAAGTTGTAACTGAAGCACACTCCCTTCATTAAGGGATTGCTTGCCGTTTGGACCGCTTATGGAACTAATGCTGGCCAGACCTGCAATTCCCATTAATAATATAACAAACAAAAAGCCAAAGGCAATAAGGTTGCCTAAAACGGCAGCGAGTAGATTTTTGAAGAAATTCATAGATATTACAATAGACTCCAAAGATAGTGTTTGTAATTTTGCTATAAAACCAGCTATGGAGCACCATTGTTATATCGCCTTGGGGAGCAATTTGGGAGACCGATGGCAAAATCTATTGCTGGCGCTCGATCGCTTGGAAAATAAGGTGGGAAAAATCGTACAGCTCTCTCAGCCCTATGAAACCGAAGCTTGGGGCTTTGAAGCCCCCCCTTTCATCAATGCTTGTGTGCAAGTTGAGACGGCTTTTTCGCCCGAGGAAGTATTGGGTCATTTGCAGCAAATTGAGCAAAAACTGGGACGTGTGACTTCATCTGCCGAAGGCTATCACTCCCGAACGGTGGATTTGGATATCATTTTTTACGGGGATCGGGTACTCCAGACCAAATCGTTGCATGTCCCACATCCACGAATGCATTTGCGGCGTTTTGTTTTGGATCCGTTGATGGCCATAGCGCCAGAATTTGAGCATCCAACATTGAAAGCAAGCGTTCAGCAATTGCACCTTGATTGTTCCGACCAAACCCCAGCCACTGTATTGCCTTTTCAGCGCTGGTTGCCACCTCTTTTTGAAAAACCAACCTATTGGGCTTTTGCAGGGAATATAGGTAGTGGTAAAACCACTTTAACCAGTCAGATTGCTGCAGATTATGGCATTCAAGGCTTGTATGAAAAATTTACTGAAAACCCACACTTGGCTGATTTTTACCAAGACCCTGAAACCTTTGCCCTAAAGACAGAAGTCTTTTTCCTTGAATCACGTATTGCGCAACTAAAACGAGAACGTTCGTCGCCTTTAGTAAGTGATTTTTGGTTGGAAAAATCCTTGATTTTTTCACAAGCAACCCTTTCAGATGCTGCATTTTCACAATTTAAAAAACGGTATATGCAGCAAATGCCAGAAGCCATCATTCCCGATCAGGTGGTTTATTTACGCCGTCCCATTTCTGAATTATTAACACATATTCAAAAGCGAGGACGTGCCTATGAGCAAAGTATTTCGCCTTCGTATTTACAAAAAATTGAAGCTGGTTATGAACGGAAAATCAGAGAGACTTTTCCCTATCCTATTATAATTGTAGAAGGCGAAGGGGAAAATTGGGAAGGGCATTCCTATGCATATGTTAAATGGCTATGGGACTTAGCGAGAATTTAGTTTTTGGTAGAAATCCCATACAACCACTCCGGTAGCCACGGCAATATTTAAGGAATGCTTGGTGCCTTCTTGGGGAATTTCCAGCACCCCATCGGAGGAACTTACAATAGATTGGGCAACGCCTTTGACTTCGTTGCCGAGTACTAGCGCATATTTTTTTTCAGAAATGGGTTTGAAATCACAAAGTGATTGAGCCCCTTCGGCCTGTTCAATAGCTTGAATCAGCACCCCTGTTGCTTGTAATTCTTGCACCAATGCCAATGCATCTTCTCGGTATTCCCACGCAACGGCCTCGGTAGCGCCCAAAGCTGTTTTTTGAATGTCTTTATGGGGTGGTGTGGCGGTGATTCCACAGAGGTATACTTTTTCGACTAAAAAGGCATCGGCGGTGCGAAAAACCGAGCCGATATTATGTAAAGACCGAATGTTATCGAGAATTAAAATCAAAGGGGTTTTGGAGGCTTCTTTGAATTCGGCAATGCTCTTTCGATGCAATTCTTGGTTCTTGAGTTTTCGCATGCTCAAAAATACATATTTCAGCAAGGACCATTTGTTTGGGTACGATCTAAATTCTACATTAGCAAAAACCCATTTCAAGTGGCGCGCGCAAGCAAAGAAACCCCCTTAATGAAACAATACAACCAGATCAAGGCCAAGTATCCGGATGCTTTGTTGTTGTTTCGCGTGGGGGATTTTTACGAGACTTTTGGTGCGGATGCCATTCGCGCCTCCAAAATTTTGGGAATTTTGTTGACAAAAAGAGGCGCGGGAAGCACTAGTGAAACAGAATTGGCGGGTTTTCCGCATCATTCGCTCAACACCTATCTACCCAAACTGGTAAAAGCAGGCTGTCGAGTGGCCATTTGCGATCAGTTAGAAGACCCTAAAATGACAAAGAAAATTGTCAAACGAGGCGTCACCGAATTGGTAACTCCTGGAGTTTCACTGAACGAAGAGGTGCTGGAACAAAAGCAAAACAACTATTTGGCGGCCTATGCAGGGGGAAAGCACCAGGCCGGAGTGGCATTTTTAGATATTTCAACAGGTGATTTTTGGGTGACTGAGGGTTCCGAATCTGAGATTGCGCAGCTCTTACAGAGTTTTTCTCCCAGTGAATTACTAGTGGCAAAACCCCAAAAAGCGGCTTTTACGCAAGCCTTTGGATCGCATTGGCCTATTTTTTATTTGGAAGATTGGGTGTTTGCTCCAGACTTTGCCGAGCAAAAACTCACAACACATTTTGAAACTGCAAGCTTGCAGGGTTTTGGCGTTGCATCTATGGATTCGGGGATCGCCGCCGCGGCCGCGGTGCTACATTATTTATCAGAAACCCAACACGATCGACTTTCGCATATCCATCGTTTGCAGCGCTTGCATACGCAGGACTTCGTTTGGATGGACCGGTTTACGGTTCGCAATTTGGAACTGTTTCAAGCAAACGCTCCCGGTGGGGTGCCGCTCATTGAAATCCTCGATCATACACAAACACCTATGGGAGGTCGCTTGCTGCGGCATTGGTTGGCATTTCCGCTGTTGGATGAAAAACAAATTCAGGCACGGCAGGGAGTGGTTGCTGCATTTTTAGAACAAATTGAAACCCACGAAAAACTTCAAGAACAGCTTTCCAGTCTGTCTGATATCGAACGGATTGGCGCACGGATTGCTACCTACAAAGTAAGTCCAAGAGCCTTGAATCAACTCTTGGATTCATTGGAACTGCTAACACCCATTCAGCAACAATTGAGGGCTTCAAAAAAAACAGATTTGACGGCTTTCTCCGAGCAATTCCGAAGTTCTGAACCTTTGACGGCCTTACTCCAAAAGACGCTACACCCCGAAGCGCCAGTCGTATTGAGTAAGGGACAGGTGATTGCAGAAGGCTTTCATTCTGAACTGGATGCACTCCGAGGACTGCTCCATTCTGGAAAAGAGCATTTGGATGCCATGTTGGAACGAGAAACACAAAACACCCAAATTCCCTCGCTAAAAATAGCTTTCAACAATGTTTTTGGATACTATATTGAAGTACGAAACACGCACAAAGACAAGGTGCCTGAAGAATGGATTCGCAAGCAGACCCTGGTGAACGCTGAGCGCTATATCACGGAGGAGCTCAAAGAATACGAAGCCAAGATTTTGGGAGCAGAGGACAAAATCAAAGCCCTTGAAGCTCAAATTTATCAGGAATTATTGGATCAGTTGCAGGACTTCCTTCCGGATCTGAAACACAATGCTCAATGCTTGGGGCGCTTGGATGTGTTGTGGAGTTTTGCCTTTTCAGCGAAAAAATACCACTATCATGCCCCCGAGTTTGTTAAAGAAGCTCGTTTGGAAATCACCGCAGGACGACACCCGGTCATAGAACGGCAGTTGCCTGCGGGTACTCCATTTATCCCAAACAGCCTTCGCTTAGACGCGGAAGAACAACAGTTGATTATGATCACGGGCCCTAATATGTCTGGAAAATCGGCTATTCTTCGTCAAACGGCTTTGATTGCATTGCTGGCTCAGATGGGAAGTTTTGTCCCTGCTGAAGCGGTTCAAATGCAGTTGGTGGATAAAATTTTCACAAGAGTAGGAGCGAGTGATAATATCTCTCTTGGGGAATCAACCTTTATGGTTGAAATGAATGAAACAGCTTCCATTCTTAACAATATCACTCCTCAGAGTCTGGTTTTGCTAGATGAAATTGGCCGCGGAACCAGTACCTATGACGGAATATCCATTGCTTGGGCCATTGCCGAATTCCTCCACGAGCATCCCTCTCGCGCCAAGGTGTTGTTTGCGACACATTATCATGAATTGAATGAAATGACACAGCGTTTTGATCGAATCAAAAACTACAATGTGTCCGTACAGGAGTTGCCGGAAAAAGTTCTCTTTTTGCGTAAACTAGAACCAGGAGGAAGCGCCCATAGTTTTGGAATTCACGTGGCAAAAATGGCGGGAATGCCCCAGTTGGTTCTGCAAACAGCCCAAAAAAAACTAAAAATCCTGGAAGCAGCACACGGACTGGAAGACCGAACGACTGCTTTGCAAAATGAAGCGCAAGATTTACAATTGAGTATTTTCAATGTGGATGATCCGTTGTTAGAAGAAATTCGCGCGGAAATTAGCACTCTGGATTTGGATACATTGACTCCCGTTGAAGCCTTGATGAAGCTGCATTTGCTACAGCAAAAAATGAGTCGCTCAAAAGATGAGTAATTTTAAAAAAAGAGAAGGCTTTTTTCTAAAAATATGTACATTTGTCTCCCTCAATGCGAAAGTAGCTCAGGGGTAGAGCATCACCTTGCCAAGGTGAGGGTCGCGGGTTCAAATCCCGTCTTTCGCTCTTTTTTATTTAAGTTCAGCTCGGATGGTGGAATTGGTAGACACGTTGGACTTAAAATCCAATGACCATTGCGGTCGTGCGGGTTCAAGTCCCGCTCCGAGTACAAAACCCTCTTTTTTGGAGGGTTTTTTTATGCGTTAAATTTGAATTATCCAAATCATAATAATACAAATCAACAAACAAGCGAAATTGACCTTTTCAATCCCTAGCAAATTTTGTTGTATAACATCTACCCAATATAGATCGCAGTTTTGGCTTTTACCAGACCTGAAATTTTTTGCACCTAAAAGAAGAGCGTTTTTCAATTTTTGTTTTTCATGTTGTAGGAGTATGATGTAACTTTTTATATTAGTGACATGAGAAAAGTCAATTTGATATTAAAAGCCCTAGGATTTGTAGTGATTATGGGTGTTCTTTTAGGGTATGTGGGGTATCGCTATTTTGACACCACCTTTTTAAATTTTGAATCCGATTACAAAGCTGCACTTGTTTTTAAGGAGTTGCAGTCAGAGGATTACTCTTTTTTGGATCGGAATGCCAACGGGCAATTGGACGTATATGAATACGATCGTCAGCCCCTTGCAATGCGAGTTGCAGATGTGCTTTCGCAGATGACAATAGAAGAAAAAATACACCTGCTCAAAGGCTCCGGAATGGCTTCTGGACTGGGACAATCTGATCCCGGAGGGGTAGCAGGAGCCGTAGGAACAATCGTTCCCACACCTCGATTGGGAATTCCTAGTGTGAATCTTTCCGATGGTCCAGCGGGTCTTCGAATCCAGTCCAAGCGGAAGGGGCAGGAGAAAGATTTCTATTGCACTTCTTTTCCCATTGCAAGCCTTTTGTCCTCATCTTGGAATGAAGCTTTGATTTATGAAATAGGTAGCGCTATGGGAGAAGAAGCACGTGATTATGGTGTTGATGTAATTCTAGGACCAGGAGTCAATATTCACCGGCATCCATTATGCGGTCGAAACTTTGAGTATTTCTCAGAGGATCCGATGCTTTCGGGCTATATAGGAGCAGCCATTGTTAATGGAATCCAAAGTATTGGGATAGGGGCTACAGTCAAACATTTTGTTGCCAACAACCAAGAAACACATCGTATTTTTAATGATGCTCGTGTTTCCGAAAGGGCTTTACGAGAAATTTACTTGAAAGGATTTGAACATATTGTCCATCGGGCGCAACCATGGTCCATCATGACATCCTACAATAAGGTTAATGGGGTTTATACTTCGGAAAATGAGCGATTACTCACCCAAATCCTAAGAAATGATTGGGGTTTTGAAGGGTTGGTGATGACAGATTGGTTCGGAGGGAAGGATGCTGTGGCTCAAATTCAAGCGGGGAATGATTTGTTAGAACCTGGGACATTGCGACAGTGGGAAGCGCTGCGCGAAGCGTATCAAGAGGAGGTGCTAACAGAAGCAGATGTTGATCGTGCCGCGAGACGTATTTTAACCCTTGTTTTTCAAACGCGCAAGTTTCAGAACTATACGCGCAACAATTCACCCAATCTAAAAAAACACGCTATTCTTGCGCGCACTGCTGCCGCTGAGGGAATGGTGCTCTTGAAAAATCAAAATGTACTCCCATTTGAACCTTCCAAAAACATAGCCTTGTTTGGAATTACCTCCTATGATTTTATTGCAGGAGGAACCGGCTCCGGCGATGTCAATGAAGCGTACACTGTATCCCTGGAGGAAGGTTTATCTGATGCGGGTTATCAAATCAATCAAGCAGCCAAAAAGCGTTTCGAACAACATAAAGAGAAATACCGTGAAGCCTTTGAAAAGCCAGCAGAATTTGAAGCTATTTTCACCCCATACACCCCCCCTGAAATCACCTATACAAAAGCGCAAATTGCCGAAATTGCGACTACTTCTGATTTGGGTGTGATAACCTTGGGAAGAAACTCAGGAGAGCTCGTTGACCGAGCGGCAAAACCAGGAGATTACAATCTAACAGAGGTGGAAAAAAATATGATTGCTAGGGTTTGTAAAGAATTCCACTCGGCAGGGAAAAAAGTAGTTGTTATACTCAATATTGGTGGTGTCATTGAAACCGCCTCCTGGAATACACAACCAGATGGCATCGTTTTGGCATGGCAAGGAGGGCAAGAAGGAGGCCATTCTATAGCAGATATTCTGTCAGGGAAGGTAAATCCTAGTGGGAAGTTGCCGGTCAGTTTCCCCATTGTCTTGGAAGATCACGCTTCGGATCTAAACTTTCCAAAAAATCCTAAAAAAATCAGCATGAGTGATATGGTTGTTGGAATGATCTTCCCTCCCGAAGGACGCTCAGAGAGTGATTGGGTAAAAAATGAAGATTATACCCGATACGAAGAAGGGATTTATGTAGGTTATCGCCATTTTGACAAAAAGAACCTCCCCGTTTCCTATCCCTTTGGATATGGATTAAGTTATACAGAATTTGACTATGGTCTGCCAGAGATGGAAGTTCAAAACGACACGATTCAGATGACAATAGCCATCACCAACAAAGGAGGCGTTGCAGGAAAGGAAGTGGTTCAGGTATATGTTGAAAAAGAAGATTCTCAAATAGACCGTCCCAAACGAGAATTGAAGGCTTTTGCCAAAACCAGTTTATTGACGGCCAATAGCTCGCAAGAGCTTCAACTTCAAATTCCTGTCCAAGAATTAGCCTATTGGGATGAAAAAGCCAATGACTGGATTTTGGAAAAAGGGACTTATACCATTCAAGTGGGTTCTTCTTCAAGGGATATCCGCCGATCAGCTTCCTTTCAATGGGATTGATATTGCATTCTCAAGGGCGCTCTTTTTCTGTTTTTTTCCTTCTGATGGTAAGCCACAAGGAGCTTTAATTCGTAATGAATCGAGAACTCTTTTTTTAGTTATGTTGTTCAATTCACAGGTTCTTCCTAATTTGAACCTCAGAGCGAACCCCACGACGCAAATCACCTACACAAAACCAACCGTTTATGAAGCGAAAAAATATAGTCATCACAGGAGCAAGCTCAGGTTTGGGAATGGGAATGGCGCGTGAATTTGCCCAACAGGGTTATAATTTGGCACTATGTGCCCGGAGAACTGATAAGCTGGAAAGCCTCAAAGAAGACCTTTTGAAAATCAATCCGTCAATTACAGTATTGACACATCCTTTAGATGTCAATGATTCCAAGGCTGTATTTTCTGTTTTTGAATCCTTTCGAAAGACTTTTGAAGCAGCAGGGGGAACTCTTGATCGTGTGATTGTTAATGCAGGAATAGGCCGTGGGGGGTCTCTTGGGAAAGGCTTGGAAGGGCCCAATATGGAAACCGCGATCACCAATTTTTGTGGCGCCTTATCACAGATGGAAGCCGCATTGCAGATATTTCGAGAGCAAAATCACGGACATTTGGTTGCGGTTTCTTCGATGTCCGCATTTCGAGGATATCCAGGAGCAATGAATGTATATGCGGCCACCAAGGCAGGTTTAAAAAGTTTGGCTGAGGGCGCACGGATAGAAGTTTACAACCGTCCCATTCGGGTCACGACCCTGTTTCCGGGGTATATTCAGTCTGAAATGACCGATTCGATCGGAAAACCACCGCCCTATATGATCTCTTTGGAAAAAGGGGCGCGGCTATTGGTCAAAGCCATCAATAAAGAGAAAAATACGGCTATTGTTCCTTTTTGGCCGTGGTACTTTTTTAAGGTAATCATGAATCAACTCAGTCCTGGAATGATTCGTAAAGTATTTGGATAATTATGGATTTTACTCCTTCAGAACGTTCCCAAGCCTATTTAGAGCGCTTGAAGACATTTATGCAAGCGCATGTGTACCCCTTTGAAGAAAGCTATCGGGAATACCATCGAGAGCACAACAACCACGGCCGTTGGCGCGAATGGTCAGAGCATCCTGAAGTAGCCAAAATCAAACAGAAAGCCAAGGAAGCAGGACTTTGGAATTTGTTTTTACCCGATGCAAAGCTAGGGGAAGGACTTAGCGTATTGGAATACGCCCCTATGGCTGAAGAAATGGGTCGGGTGTATAATTCATCAGAATTTTTTAATTGCAATGCTCCAGATACGGGAAATATGGAAGTGCTTTACCATTTTGGATCCGATCAACAGAAAGAGCAGTGGCTTCAACCCCTTTTGGATGCGAAAATAAAATCGGTCTTTTCAATGACAGAACCGCAGGTAGCTTCTTCGGATGCCACCAATATAGAAACATCTATTACTCCCGATGGAGATTCTATTGTTGTCAATGGAAAAAAATGGTGGTCGACCGGTTTGGGTCATGCCGAAGCTAGATTGGCAATTGTATTAGGAAAAACAGATCCTAAGGCCGCACGACATCAACAACACAGCATGGTATTGGTGCCGCTTGATACGCCAGGCGTGACCATCAAGCGAATGCAAAACACTTTTGGAGTCTATGATGCACCCAGCGGTCATGGAGAAGTTCATTTTGACCAAGTACGGGTGCCCAAGGCTAATTTGATTCAGGATTTTGGTGCTGGCTTTGCCATTGCCCAAGGACGTTTGGGTCCAGGAAGGATCCATCACTGTATGCGATGCATCGGAGCGGCCGAACGCGCCTTGGAATTGGCACTGCACCGTAGTGGAACTCGTGAGGCTTTTCAAAAACCACTAGCTCGTTTGGGAGGAAATGCCGAACGCTTTGCCAAGGCACGAATTGCCATTGATCAAGCCCGTTTGCTCACGCTTTATACCGCTTGGAAAATTGATCAAAAAGGGGTCAAAGCGAGTATGACTGAAATTGCAGCCATCAAAGTAGTCGCCCCAACCGTATTGCAAGAGGTGACCGATATGGCTATGCAAATCCATGGAGGTGCAGGAATATCGGATGATTTTCCATTGACAGGCTTTTTTATGCAAGCCAGAGCCCTTCGTTTGGCAGATGGCCCCGATGAGGTGCATTTGGGAACTGTAGCTAAGTTGGAATTCAAAAAACATCTTTCCTAGATGGCAAGCACTTTAGATGTTGAAAGACCTCAGCGAAAAGGAGAAGAACTCGACCTTAAACGCCTATTACCTTGGCTGGAAGAAGCCTTGCCAGAGTTAACAGGGAGGCCTGCAATCACACAGTTCTCGGGAGGGGCATCCAATTGGACGTATCGACTGCAATTTCCCGATCAGGACTTGATTCTTCGTCGGGCACCATTGGGAAAAAAGGCCAAAGGAGCCCATGACATGGTGCGTGAATACGAACTGCAGAAAAGCCTAAAGCCACATTATTCTTATGTGCCTAAAATGTGGGCTGTTTGCGCAGATGAAGCGGTTTTGGGTTCTACTTTCTATGTAATGGAACGGCTCGAAGGGCTTATTCTGAGAAAAAACCCACCAAGAGATATTCGCTGGAATAAGGAACAGGTGGAAACGCTCTGCTATTCCTTTTGGGATAAATTGATCGAATTGCATCAAGTGGACTACCAAAAGGAAGGGTTGACACAACTCGGCAAAGGAGCCGGCTATGTGGAACGACAAATTCACGGATGGAATAAGCGGTACGCTAATGCCGTGACTTGGAATGTCCCGTCCGGTAAAAAAGTAATGCGCTGGTTGGAAGCCCATATCCCCAAGGAAGAAAATCTTTGTGTGATTCACAACGATTTTAGACTGGATAATGTGGTATTGTCTCCTGAAAACCCCGCTGATATTTTGGGAGTATTGGATTGGGAAATGGCAGCTATTGGCGACCCCTTGATGGACTTAGGAAACAGCCTAGCCTATTGGGTGGAACCGACCGATGATTTTTTCATCAAAGGAATGCGTTTGCAACCTTCACATCTTTCGGGGATGCTTAACCGAGAACAAATCATTGCTTATTACACACAGCAACGGGGAATGGCGATTGAGGATTTTCGATTCTATCGCGTATATGGATTGTTTCGCCTGGCCGGTATTGTGCAGCAAATCTATTACCGCTATGCTAAGGGATATACCCAAAACAAAAGCTTTAAAAACTTTTGGACGTTGAGTTTTTATCTGATCAAAACCTGCGAAAACATTATTCGTAAAGGAACGCGCTAGACGTTTGGGAAAAAGTCAGGTATTCGATCAAATGCAATCGCTTTAAAATCATGGATTAGATAATCGGCTAGTTGATAGTCCTGGTTATGAGAATGCACACTTTTATACGCTACACAGAAAATTCCTGCCGCATGGGCCGCTTTGATTCCATTGGTGGAGTCTTCTATGACCATACACTCTAAAGGGGAAAATCCGGCTGTTTGTGCAGCTTTGATAAAGATTTCAGGGTGTGGTTTGGAAGCGGCTAAATCGGCACCACTGAGCTTGCCAACAAAATAACGATCTAGATCAAAACGTTTGAATATACGATTGATATTGGGCAGAGAAGCGGAGGAAGCCAAGACCAATGTCAATCCATTGCGATGGTACTCTTGGATTCGATCCAGCACCCCATCAATGAGTTCCAGAGCGTTATCTTCTTCAAATAGCTTTTTAAAATGGCGTCGTTTGGCCGTTACCAGTTCTTGGGGGGCTACGTTCAGTGAGAATGCATCGCAGAGCCTTATACAAATCGGAAGAGTTGCTTGTCCGGTAAAGGATTCGTACAAGGAATCGGTTACTTCAAGACCATAGTCGGCAAACATTTTATAATAGGCTTTGCGATGTAAGGGCTCGCTGTCCACAATGACCCCGTCCATATCAAAAAGAACAGCTTTCAGCATTTTCAGTGTTTTGCACAAAAGTACCGACTTACGGACGAATAAATATATTTTCTTTTGAGAGTTAGCCGTAGCACTGTTTCATTGAGTGAAGTAAAAACGAATACAATGAACTAACAAAAAGGAATGTATATTGCTATGAAAAAGTAATTCTTACAGTTATGAATAGAGCGATACAATTTGGAGCCTTACTAGTAACGAGCCTGTGTTTTGGTCAGTTCTCTACGGCATTGATGAACGAAATGAAACCCCGGAACATTGGTCCAGGTGGAATGAGTGGTCGGATTACAGCCATTGATGTATTGCTTCAGAACCCCAATATTATTTATGCAGGGTCGGCCTCAGGGGGTCTTTGGAAATCTACCAGTGGGGGGATTCGATGGGCACCTATATTCGAAGATCAGATCACGGCCTCTATCGGAGCTGTCGCCATTCAACAATCCAATCCTGACGTTGTATGGGTTGGAACGGGTGAAGGAAATCCAAGAAACAGTCTCAATGGAGGGTATGGCATTTTCAAATCTTTAGATGGAGGCAAAAGCTGGCAAAAGAGTGGCTTAGAAAAAACACGACACATCCACCGAATTATAATTGACCCTCAAAACCCTAATACCGTATATGTCGCTGCCATCGGTTCTCCTTGGGGGGAACACCGCGAGCGTGGCGTTTATAAAACTGTGGATGGCGGTAAAAGTTGGAAAAAGATTTTATATGCCAACCCCAAAACAGGAGCAGCCGATCTTGTGATGGATCCGAACAATCCAAACAAGCTGATTGCAGCGTTATGGGAACACAAACGCGACCCATGGTTTTTTAAATCAGGAGGAAAAGGAAGCGGTTTGTTCATCACCTATGACGGTGGCGACAATTGGAAGCAAATCACCCATAAAGAGGGGTTGCCAGAGGGGGAGCTTGGGCGTATTGGAATTGCCATAGCACCCAGCGATCCCAACCGTGTTTATGCGCTGATAGAGGCTAAAAAAAACGGGTTTTACCGTTCTGACGACGGAGGACACCAGTGGAAGCTGGTCAATGAGGAGGAAGAAATCGGGAACCGACCTTTCTACTATTCTGATATCCGCGTTGATCCGCAAAATGAGAATCGTATTTATTCCATTTTCACCTACGTAAATGTATCCGAGGATGGGGGAAAGAGTTTTGAAGAATTGATGCCCGCATATTACGTTGACAATGGAGTACACCCGGATCACCATGCATGGTGGATTCACCCAGAGGATGGAAGTTTTATGATCAATGGCAATGATGGAGGCTTGAATATCACCCGTGATCGAGGAAAAAATTGGCGTTTTGTAGATAATATCCCAGTGGGACAGTTTTACCATATCAATGTAGATATGGATTATCCCTACAATGTCTATGGGGGCATGCAAGACAATGGTTCTTGGAAAGGTCCGGCCTATGTATGGCGAGATCAAGGAATTCGAAATGCTTACTGGCAAGAGATTTTGTTTGGTGATGGTTTTGATGTAGTTCCGAACCTAGCCAATTCTCGTTTTGGTTTTGGAATGAGCCAGCAAGGAAGTGTTTCCCGATATGATGCTGAAACGGGAGACAATTATTCGATCAAACCAACCCATCCCGATCCAGAGGTTCGTTTGCGTTTTAATTGGAACGCAGCAATAGCCAAGGATCCATTTAAGTCTTCCACGCTTTACTTTGGCAGCCAGTTTGTCCACAAAAGCCAAGATGAAGGTTTGACCTGGGAAGTGATTTCTCCGGACTTGACGACCAATGATAAAAACAAACAAAGGCAAAGTGATAGCGGAGGATTGACTCTAGATGCCACGGGAGCAGAAAACCACTGTACCCTCTTGGTAATTGAACCGTCTCCATTGGAGAAAAATATGCTTTGGACGGCTTCGGACGACGGTCGTGTACACTACACTCAAAACGGAGGAAGTACATGGATAGAGGTCACCAAAAACATCAAGGGCTTACCTCAAGGCAGCTGGATTCCACAGATAAAAGCATCTACCTATCAAAAGGGAGCTGCTTTGCTTGTAGCAAATGACTATCGCAGGTTCAACTATACGCCCTATGTGTATCGGACTACTAATTATGGGAAAAGCTGGGAACGAATTGTAGATGCCAAAGATGTGTCAAGTTATGCCTTGTCGATTGTTCAAGATCCAGTGGCGCCGAATTTATTTTTTCTGGGCACAGATGACGGCTTGTATGTGTCTATAGACGGGGCAGCAAGTTGGGAGAAAATGGATTCAAAACTTTTCCCAACGGTATCAACCAAAGACCTAGTGATTCATCCGCGTGAACCCGATTTGATTATTGGAACCTTCGGCCGTGCGGCCTGGGTTTTGGACGACATTGAACCCCTTCGCCAATTGGCAAAAAACCCAAATTCACTTAAACAGGATATTGTTTTATTTGACGCTCCCACGGCCTATCACGCTGCCAATCAACAGCCCACAGGAACGCGTTTTGGTGGGGATGCCCTATACAACGGTGAAAACCGACCCGAAGGAGGGCGGTTTACCTTTTATTACAAAGCCCAAAAGTCTATGGATCAAAAGCAGCGATTAAAACTAGCCCTATACAAAGATGAGGTGCTGGTCAAGACACTTGAAAGAAAGGCTCCAGACACTACTGGTTTTTATCGTTGGACATGGGATTTGACAGAGGAAGCAGTTGAGCGTCCTGAACGCTTTAAGGAAAAAGAAGAAAAAGATGACGATGATGAAAGAAGTGGCAAGCCAGCACTTCCGGGTACCTACCAGGCAACATTGTCCTATGGTGATTCCCAATCAAAAGCGACTATAACATTGGCATTAGACCCAAGAATTGAAGATACCGAAACAGCCTTCAATGAACGTTATCAAGCCTTAAAGTCTTTGGAAGAAATGACCACATTAGCCGCTGCTGCAGTAGGGCAAGTTCAGCACAGTCGTCGAGAGGTCAATGCGTTAAAAAAATCTTTAAAGGATTCAACGGAAACTGAGGAAATAAGTTCCTTGGCTTCGAAAACCCTAACGTCCTTGATCGCTTTGGAAGCGTTGTTTATTGGAAAAGAAGACAAACGGCAAGGGATTGTTAGAAATCCAACGCCTCATGTGATGACTCGAATCAGTCGCGCAAGTTCTTATGTAAGAACCCGCCCCGCCGGACTTACTGAAACAGAGCAGCAGTTGATCCGTAAAACAGAACAGCAGTTGGATGCCGCTTTGGACTCAGTAAATGCCTTTTATAAAGAGCAATGGGAAATATACCGCACCCAAACTGCAGCTTTGCCCAAACAAAAAGAGAAGGTTCTTTTGACGTTTAAAAGAGACTAGTTTGTAATACCATTTTTACTGGATTTTCTAAAAAGGGGCTATTTGAGCAAACGTGTTTCAGACAGGAACAAGGGCGGTCTCAGGAGGTTTTCATTGTCCTTTTTTAAGAAAAATTCATAAAAATTATTTTGTACTTTTACTACACTATATACAAACGCCTGAGGCCTCTGTGGGGGCGGCCTAATGAAAAAAACACTAACGTTTTGCTTAATTTTTGCCTTGCCGCTTTTTGGGTGGGCACAAGACACTGATGGTGATGGCCTTACCGACGCGGATGAATTAACTATTGGAACAAACCCAAATGTATTTGAAGACAATGATTCCGACGGTATCCCCGACCACTTTGATCCCGATGATGACAATGATGGTATTCTAGATGCTGAAGAATGCGGCTATCTCAATGGATCCATAGTTAACGGAGGCTTTGAATCTACGGTCCCTTGTGATGGTATTTTTGATGAGTCGATTGTTTTGGGCTGGTCAACTACTGCTTCGGACCAAAAAATTGAAATTTGGTGTACGTCAAGGACACTGTCAGGGTTTACATATTATGCCAATTCAGGTTCTAGGCTGTCGGAAATCAACGCCAATCAAATAGCAGCCTTATATCAAGAAATTGCAACCACACCGAATCAGTATATGATCTGGTCGTATTCTTTACAAGGCAGAAATCTCAACGAATCCATGCAAGTCAGAGCGGGTCAAACAACCACCACTGCGGTTGTATTGAGCACTTTGAATGCAATTCAAAATACATGGCAGCGCCAAACAGGAATCTATCAAGTGCCTGCCGGACAAACATCTACCGTTTTTTTATTTGAATCGATTACGGGGGGAGGTACAGGGAATCTGATTGACGATGTATCTTTTGATCAGCCTGCCAATGCTTGTACTTTGGATACCGATGGCGATGGAATTCAAAATAGTTTTGATACCGATGCCGATGGAGACGGTTATCCAGATAGTGTTGAAGGAACCAATGACGATGATGGAGATGGCATCGTTAATTTCTTAGATCCTACGGATTTTGGTTTCGCGGTTTCCCCCACATCAATTACCGTTTCAGAATCGCCTACAACACAAAGCTTTACTATTGTTCTTACTCGGATCCCTACTTCTAATGTGGTATTATCCCTAGTGATATCAGATAGCAGTGAAATTTCATTGAGTACCACAACACTGACTTTTACCACAGCTACTTGGTCTTCCACACAAACCGTAACTGTAACTGGAGTTGATGATTTTGTTCGGGATGGGGACATTCTTCAGGATTTAATCATAACAGTTGTCGATAGTCTTTCAGATGACAATTACGATACAGTATCGGATACATTGATTTCGGTAAGAACTCAGGATAATGACGATGAGCTCTGTGCTACCATTCCCTTTAGCACCACTGATTTTAATTATATCGCTAGTGCCTCGGCAAGTTCCAGTATTGAAATATCATTAACCACCCCAACCTTATGGGTGAATGGTGCGGCTTGGTGTGTTCGAAAACTTGACTTAAGAACGGATTTTAACTTGCAGTTTGATCTCTTTTTTGGACAAGATGGAGTAGGTCAATATGGAGCTGACGGAATTGCGTTTGTAATACAAAACATTGACACTGGACAAGGAACTTTTGGGGAGGGAGTTGGCTATGGAGGTATCACCCCCTCCTATGCGATAGAAATTGACACCTATCAGAACACTTACGACCCCCCAAGCGACCATATCGTTTTTGTGCCTAACGGACAGTACTCTAGTACGCTGTCAGCACCAGACCTGCAAACGATTAATAATGTAGAGAATAATCAATATCACAACATCTCCATTTCATGGGATTATTCCGAATCAAAACTTTCCTATCAGTTTAATCACAGCGACGGCACGACTTATACAAATTCAAAAACCATCGATATAATCAACACCATTTTAAATAGTGATGTTGGTTATTGGGGCTTTACATCTGCCTCTGGAGGTTTCTACAATGCACATAATGTAAGGTTTACAGCCTCTTCTACCATCTGTTTGGCTAGGGAAATTCTTGCGCCCACCGGTAGTAGTTCTCAGTCTTTTTGTTTGCCGGGAACTCCTACTCTAAACGATATGGTTCTGAATGTAGAAAACGATTCTGCAGGGCTTCCCTACAATATTGTTTGGTTTACTACGGCAACAGGAACAACTCAGCTTCCTTACAACACTCCTTTGGTAGAAGGGACAACCTATTACGCAGAGGCGGCCAATTTTTCAGACCCTACGAATGTTAACTATCGTCAAAGTGTAACGCGAATCCCTGTTTTGGTGTCCTTGATTGATGCGGGTTTTTCAGTGGTCACACCCACTTTGAGTTTGTCAGAAGGTGGCGGAACGACTTCCGTTGGCTTAGCCCTAACGGATCAGCCCAGTAGTACTGTTGTGATTAATCTGACAGCAAGCACCGCTTCGGATGTGAGCTTTAGCATAAGTAGTTTCACTTTTACGAATGCCAACTGGAATGTAACACAAACGGCAACGGTCACCATCGTTGATGATAATGTTGCTGAAGGAACCGAAACGGTCAGTATAAGCCTTTCGGTTGCTGCCGCTTTGAGTGATGATTGCTACGACTCCATGCCTGACCAAATTTTTGCACTTTCGATTGCAGACAATGATACGGCAGGATACACGGTAACTGCCGTAAGCGGAACCCTCCAGGAAAACAACCCTACAACACGAAGCATTCAGGTAAGCTTAACAATCGAACCATCGACCAATGTAATTTTTGATTGGCAGAATGGCGATACTACTGAGGTGGGATTAAGTGCTAGTAGCATGACATTTACACCTTCAAATTGGAATATACCACAGACTTTAACCTTGAGTGCTGTTGATGATAACATCGTTGACGGAAGCCAAACAAGCTCTTTAGTAATTAGTGTGAACGCAGCTTCACTCGCTATTTTTTCAGCTTTGGCTAGTAAAACACGAACGGTGATCACCCGCGATGATGACAATGTAGGGGTATTGATGTCTCCGATGCAAGGTGCTTTAACAGAAGGAAGTGCTGCCACGGCAAGCTTTACGGTTGTTTTAAAATCTGTTCCTACAGGAACTGTCACCATCAACCTGAGTTTGAGTAATTCGGGTCAGGTGTCATTGAGTACCACCACCTTGGTGTTTACGCCATCCAATTGGAATGTATCCCAAACGGTTACCCTTAGCAGTATTGATGATTCCTTGTTGGAGGGCACTCAAACCACAACCATCACTTTTGCCATTGACCCAACCTCGCCAGCTGTTTATGCTGCGGTGGCGGATAGCTATGCAACCGTTACAACATCGGACAATGAGACAGCAGATATAATTGTAAACAGTATTGATAATTCCACGGGAGAAGATGGGGATACGGGAAGTTTTAGTATGCGTCTTACTGCGATCCCATCGGGAGACGTGGTCATTAACCTGTCCTCCTCCAATATCGGAGAAGGAAGTGTACAAAGTACGGTTCGCTTTACGCCGAGTAATTGGAGTGTTGATCAAATTATAGTAGTGACAGGAGTAGATGACAATCCACCGGTAATGGATGGTACAATCCCGTATCAAATAATAACAGGGAATGTAAGTTCTACAGATTCCTTGTACAATACTCTGAATGGAACTACACTTAGTGATCTTACATTTTACAATCAAGACAATGAAGTTCCAGGGATTCTTGTAACTGCCCTTGCAAACGATTATACTGCATCTGAGGCAGGTGATACAGTTACCTTGCAATTCGAGCTGGTGATTCAGCCCCTTGGTGGGGCAGATGTAACGCTTCCTTTGCGTATTGATTCTGGAGCTGATGAACTTCAATTGGGTGTCGCTACGATTACCATTAGCAATGCAGATTGGAATAATCCATCGGCCAATCAGGTAATCGTTAATGGCTTGGATGATCTGATTGTGGATGGAGATCAGCAGGGCATTGTCATTACTGGAGATCCCACTTCCTCAGACACAAACTATAACAATTTGACTGCTGCAGATGTGGCTGATCCAACCCTTATCAATCAAGATAACGATGTGGCTGCACTTTTCTTTTCCATTCCTGAAACGGTTAGTGAATCGGGACAAACAACTTCTTTTACCATCACTTTGGCAACGGAAATTGTCAATTCAGTGGTACTATCCTTAGAAGTGATGGACGACACAGAATTGTCACTTATCGCATCGAATGTACTTTTCGATGCTAGCAATTGGAATGTACCACAATTGATTAGGGTCTTTGGAGTTGATGATCCCGATCTAGACGGTGATATCACATCGGTAATCGAGATTTCTGTGGTCTCGACTACTACGGAAATACCCTATAAAAGTTTGATTCCTTACGTTATGGCAATCACAAACTTTGATAATGAAGTCACTAACGTGGCTACCGACACCAGCGGGGAAGGAAGTGGTTCCGCTACCGAAACTAATGGAGGAGAAAGTGGTTCAGTTACCGAAACAATATCCGAGGTTGCCAGTCCAACAACTCCATTAACTCCTGAAGAGCCCGAAAGTCCAAGCGAACCGGTTACCAACCCCATTGTAGAGGCAGTGAAAAATGAAATGGAAGTACGTCAAAATATTCAAATACCGACTGCTTTTTCACCAGATGAAAACGGCTTGAATGATGGCTGGGTTATTGAAGGATTGGAAAAATATCCCAATAATCGCTTGGAAATATGGAGTCGATGGGGCTTCAAAGTGTATGAAAGTGTCAATTATCAAAATGATTGGATTGGGCAATCAACGATCGGATTTCGAGTTGGTAATAATTCGGAACTCCCCGAAGGCACCTATTTTTACAAACTCATAGTGGAAGAACGCGTGATCTTCCGAGGCTATATTTATTTAAAAAGGATACCATGATGAAAAAAGTAAAATCCTTGCTGCTGTTGCTTTTCTTGTTGTTGGTGTCTCATCGCGGTCATGCTCAGCAAGAAGCTACTTTTGCGCAATTTATGTTTGCACATCAGTTACTTAATCCTGCCTACGTGGGGGCCAAGTCCTATACCAATCTAACCGCCCTGCATCGTGATCAATGGGTGGGTTTTGAAGGGGCGCCTGTTACCCAAGCATTGGCAGTAAATGGTCGGATCAAAGGAAGAAAATTAGGTTGGGGGTTAAGTGTTTTAAATGACAATATTGGTCCTGTGGTTAATACTTCTGTAAGCTTGGATGCGGCGTATCATTTACAAATCAACGAAGCGGGGCATCAACTGGCGGTAGGAGTCAAGATTGGAGCTCAGAATTATAACATTGATACTTCGATGATCCAAACGATCACACCTGGGGATGCCGCTTTTGTAATGGGAGACAGTGGAGAATTGATTCCCAATGTCGGCTTTGGGGTCTATTACCATCATACTCGATTTTATGTTGGCTTTTCCATTCCGCGGTTGCTGAATAGTGACCTTTATGAGGTGTCGAGACATGCCTATATGATCGGTGGTGCAATTTTTAATCTAACTACTGATTGGAGTATCAAGCCCAGTATTTTGCTTAAGCAATCCGAAGGTTCTCCCTTAGGCTACGATTTCAGTACTCTACTCGTATATAGTAAACGTTTCTGGTTGGGGCCACGACTAAGGAGTGCGCTGGAAGCACCGTTGCCAGATTCTGAATTTGGTGGATCTTACGGGCTATTGGGTGGAGTTCATTTGTCACCCAACTGGAGTGTAGGGTATGCTTATAATACAGGTTTGGGAGACCTCAGTCCCAGTTTTAATTCCGGTAGCCACGAGATCATGATTCGATTTGATTTTAACGTTAGAGACCTTAGTACGCTTCGTTCACCCAGAATATTTTGATATGAGAAATTTATGTATTTGTATCGTTTTATTGAGCTGTGTGAAAGGTTTTTCACAGCATCCCTCGGTTGCTTGGGGCGATTACTATTTTTTCAATCAAAACTATCCCAAAGCAATTGATTTTTATATTCATGCTGGAGACAGCTTGGAATTGACAACCCAGCAGAATTTGGCCAAATCTTATCTAGCCATGGGTGATGAAAAAGAAGCCCGTCAGCTATTTAAAGCAATTGTGACCAACCCCATGGCGGATATTGAAGACTATTTTCGATATGCACAGCTCCTAAAAGACAATCCCAAGTTGGCTGAAGAATACCGCGACAAAGCGGCGCAGCTCCCAGTATCGTTTCAGAGTTTATGGGCAGAAGACAGTTTGCTCTACAAAAAAAGGTTCATGGAACTTCGTTATGAAGCTTTGCAACCCTTAGCATTGAATACCCAAGAAGCAGAGTTTGCTGCAACACTTATTCCTGGAGGTAATGATTCCCAACAACTGCTATATGTTACTTCTCGTAAGATGGAAGGGGAGAAAAAACGGCTCCGACGAATTTTGTCAAAACATCCAGTCTATAATCTAGCACAAGCAACTATTGATTCGACTCAGACAACCGGTCCCGTTCGTTTGTTGCAATTAGGGTTGAATACCGTTTTGCAAGACGGCCCAGTAGCCTATGATGCCGAAACAAAAACCCTATACATAACCCGTTCTGCCACCCAAAAAGACGAACAAGGTGTTATCCATTTGGAGTTGATTCAGACAAATTACCCCAAACAAGAAAATCGATCCCCAACAGTATTGTCACTGAATATGCCGGGCTACAGCACATTGCATCCCAGTTTTGATGTCAAGGGACAGCGTCTTTTTTTTGCTAGTGATCGCCCGGGAGGGTTTGGAGGGTATGATCTGTATGTGGCCCAACGGAAGCCTGACGGCGGGTTTGAATCTCCGATTAATTTGGGAAAAGACATCAATACGGAAGTCAATGAAGTATTCCCCAATTGGGTGATGGGGCAGTTGTCTTATAGTTCGAATAGTGAAGAAGGAATCGGTGGGCTTGATATATGGTTGGCGGAAGAGGTGATGATCAATCGCTGGGTAAAAACAGCTCTTGGAGCTCCATACAATACAGTTGCTGATGATTTTGGATGGACGCTCCATAAGACTTTTGGTTTGCAGTCATCCTCTAGAGAAGGCGGTAAAGGCGATGATGATTTGTATGCTTTTGAGGCGACTCCAGATTTGACAGGGGTAGCAGATGAGTACGAATACTTTGTGTCTGACACCTTGGTGGTATCAGCTCTTGGGGTGCATCATAATGATGAGGAATTGATGCGGCAACAAGACCCTTTGCATCGTTTTTTTGATCGCTCTTACGAATTGACAACACCCCCTAAAGGAAGTTTCAAATGGAATCAGAATGGGTCGTTTTTGTATTTTAACCCAGTGGCGGAAAGTATCCGCGATTCATTTACATATCAGATTCAAACTGACTATGGGAAATCAGACCCTATCTTGGTTTTACTTCATCAAAAAAACAAACCTATTTCAGGCTTGTCAAAAGAAATACGAACAACATTTGAACCTATTTTTTTCAATTACGATCGCGCCGATTTGTTGACACAATACAAAGACCGATTGGATCGTGTTGTGAGTGCTTTGAAACAATATCCTAAAATGGTCGTTCGGGTAAACTCTTATACGGACAGTCGTGGATCGGAGACGTATAACCTAGAACTATCTAAAAGCCGTCACCAGACAATGATTCGTTATATCGATGAAGCATTGAATGAGACTGGACGTGTTGTAGGGGTTGCGCTTGGGGAGTCTAAAGTCCCTGAAAACAATCGAAAAGATTATGTACTCTATGGAGGAAGTTATGGCGCCAAAGAAAACGCGCTCGAAAGGAGTGAGCAATTCATCCAAGCTGGGGAAACATCCATAGTCGAAAAAGCTCCAAATGGATTATATCGTGTCCTTGTGGGAACTTATGAAAGTTTTAAGGACGTAAAAGCGGCATCGGAACGTCTGGAATCAGAAACAGGGATCGGCTTATGGATTGATGAAAGTCCGGTGAACAAGAGACCTGACGAGTTTCATAGCAAACAACGTCGTGTGGAGTTTGAAGTTCTAAACTACTAATCTAGATCAAAACAAAATCCGGAATCAAGACGCTTCTTCCTTGACTGAGTGCTGTCCTAACTTAGGAGCGATTGCACCTTCATGGCGAGTCCCATATCTCCTGCAATTTTCACTTGTCCTCCCATTACAGCCATCATCGGATTTAAATCACCGTCGCGTAGTTTCTCCAGAACTTCTCTACTTACCGTTATACTGCAGTCGGCTTCTTTATCATCCGTGCTTATTTGGTTTTCATCGCCGGTTCCGTCAATAAATATCACGGTATCGTCAACAACAAATTTAAGGGTCCCTCCAATGGCACTGGCGTTGTCGGCACGTTGTTTTAGTTGATCGTAAACTTCTTGATTCATAGGTTTTGAATTTAAATCTAAATGTAATAAAAAAAAGTGACGGTGTGTCATATTTTTCATACATTAGCTTCAATCAAAGAAAAAAACATGAGTTATCGCATCAAAAAAGTAGCCGTACTGGGTTCTGGCGTAATGGGATCTGGTATTGCTTGTCACTTGGCCAACGTGGGCATGGAAGTGGTGATGTTGGATATTCTTCCCTTCGATTTAGAGGCTGGAGAAACCAACCCTGCACTTCGCAATCAAGTTGCCAATCAAGCCTTAGCCAAGGCTATGAAATCCAAACCAGCAGCCCTTTTCGACAAGAAGTTTGCCCAACGTATCACGACAGGGAATTTTGAGGATGACTTTGATAAAATAGCCGATGCCGATTGGATTGTAGAAGTTGTAGTGGAGCGCTTAGATATCAAACAAGCAGTCTTTGAAAAAGTAGAAGCCCATCGCAAGTCAGGCAGTTTGGTTAGTTCCAACACTTCTAGTATTCCAATTCATTTATTGGCAGAAGGTCGTTCTGCGGAATTCAAAAAGCATTTCTGTGGAACACACTTTTTTAACCCTCCGCGCTACCTTCGGTTGTTAGAAATTATTCCTATTCCAGAAAGCGATCCCAAGATGATCGAATTTTTCATGGAGTTTGGGGATGTCTATCTAGGAAAACAAACGGTTTTGTGTAAAGACACGCCGGCTTTTATCGCCAATCGAATTGGAGTAATGTCCGGTGTGCGTATGATGTCCTTGACACAAGAATACGGAATGTCTGTGGAAGAGGTAGATGCCATTACAGGTCCTTTAATTGGACGTCCCAAAACAGCTACTTTTAAGTTGCAAGATTTGGTGGGAATTGATACGGGCGAAAAGGTAACCAACTTTGTGAGAGACAACGTTCAAGACGATCCCTTTTTTGAGAGTATTAAGGGAGACGCAGATCCTAAGTTCATGACCTACCTGATCGAAAATAAATTTTTCGGAAATAAATCAGGAAAAGGATTCTATGAGCGCACCAAAAAAAGAGATGAAAAGGGACGCAGTATTATTAATGTCTTAAACCTTGAGACTTTAGAATATGCTCCTACCACACGACCCAAGCTTCCCATTGTAAAAGAAGCCAAGGCCATAGAACAGATGGGCAAACGCTTTCAGTTTTTAATTTCCGGTGAAGGTCGGGAGTGTCAATTCCTGCGAAATTACTTTGCATCTTTATTGTCCTACACTGCGGACCGTATCCCTGAAATTGCCGATGAGATCTTTTTGGTTGACGATGCCATGCGTGCCGGTTATGTATGGGACTTTGGTCCTTTCGAGTACTGGGATTTGATTGGCGTTACCGCTGGAATTGAATTGATTGAGTCCTGCGGCTGGATCACTCCCGACTGGGTCAAGGAAATGCAGTCCAAGGGAATCGAGCAATTCTATAAATTCGAAAACGGAATCAAAAAATGTTACAGTCTTTCCGCGAAAGCTTATGAGCCCGTCAAGAGTACTGAAGGGCTGATTATCCTAGATAGCTATCGTGAAAACACTCCCATTCTTAAGAATAGTGAATGTACAGTACATGATATTGGGGATGGCGTCATGTGTTTGGAATTCACCAGTAAGAGTAATGCTATTGGAGAAGGAATTGGAAAAGCCATGGTCGAAGCCATTGAAATTGCCGAGCGCGACAACTGGAATGGAATTGTTATAGGAAACAATGCCAAGCAGTTCTCTGTAGGCGCCAATCTTATGAATGTAGGGATGATGGCCATGCAAAAGAAATTTGATGATTTGAATCAAATGGTCAAAGATTTTCAAGACATCAATATGCGAGTACGGACGTCCAAAATTCCCGTAGTGGTCGCAACCCAGGGTTATGTATTTGGAGGAGGATGTGAAATTTCCATGCATTGTGATGCGGGTATTTACGCTGCCGAATCCTATATCGGTTTGGTAGAAGTCGGTGTTGGATTGTTGCCGGGTGGTGGAGGAACCAAAGAATTTGCTCTCCGTGCTTCGGACGCTTTTTTTGAGGGAGATGTGAAAATCCCAACCTTGGTCAGTCACTTTAAGAATATCGCTACAGCAGCTGTAGGCACCTCCGCAACGGAAGCCTTCAATCTGCACTATCTCCAAGAAGGGAGGGACTTTGTGTGTTACAACACACAACGCAATATCGGAGAAGCCAAAGCCAAAGTATTGGAGTTGGCTCCTAACTATGTGCCCCCTTCGGTTCGGACTGATATCGAAGTGCTGGGACGTACCGGAATTAGTGCGCTTTATACAGCCATCAATGAGTTTAAGCTGGGTGGCTATATGTCGGATTACGATGTAGAAATTGCACGTGAAATTGCGCGAGTAATTTGTGGTGGGGATCTCACCAGTCCACAGAAAGTCGATGAGCAATATTTATTGGACATTGAGCGCGAAGGATTTTTGACCTTGCTGGGGAATCAAAAAACACAAGACCGAATCCAGCATATTTTAATGTATAACAGACCCCTTAGAAACTAATTCAGCATGGAAGCATATATCGTAAAAGGCTATCGCTCTGCGGTAGGAAAAGCAAAAAAAGGGGGGTTTCGTAATTACCGCTCCGATGATCTAGCAGTCGATGTCATTCGGCATTTGGTTGCACAGGTACCTGAATTGGATCCCACAACAGTGGATGATGTTATTGTTGGTTGTGCCAATCCCGAGGGAGAACAAGGCTTGCAAATTGGTCGATTGATTGGGGCGCGTGCCTTGGGCAAAGAAGTTCCAGGGATTACGATAAATCGCTATTGCGCCTCCGGATTGGAGTCCATTTCTATGGCGGTTGGAAAAATCAAAGCAGGTTTTGGTCATATTTATGTGGCTGGTGGAACGGAGAGCATGAGTTTATTGCCCATGACGGGATACAAGCTTTCTCCGAGTTACCAAGCCAATCAAGAAAACATCAACTACCATGTGAGTATGGGAGCGACGGCAGAAGCGGTTGCGGGGAAGTACAACATCACCCGTGAAGCGGCGGATGCTTTTTCAGTAGCTTCTCATCAAAAAGCAGCCAAAGCCATCGATTCGGGTATTTTCCAAGAGGAAATAGTTCCAGTAACGATTGAAGAAGTATTTGTAAAAAACGGTCAGCGAAGCACCTCAAGTCACACTGTGATGCAAGATGAGGGTGTGCGTCGAGAAACGTCTATGGAGGGATTGGGGCGTTTACGTCCCGCCTTTAAACAAGGTGGTGTGGTCACTGCTGGGAATGCGTCACAGACTTCAGACGGCGCGGCGTTTACGTTGGTGATGAGCGAAGAAATGGTCAAGCAATTAGGCTTACAGCCCATTGCTCGCTTGGTTTCTTGTGCCGTTGGTGGCGTAGATCCTTTGTTTATGGGTATTGGTCCTTGCGTGGCTATCCCTAAGGCTTTGAAACAAGCAGGATTGGCTTTGAATGACATTCAGCAGACGGAACTCAACGAAGCTTTTGCGGTACAAGCCTTAGCCGTAATTCAAGAAACAGGACTCGATCCAGACACGGTAAATGTCAACGGAGGTGCCATCGCAATGGGGCACCCCCTAGGATGTACCGGAGCCAAGTTGTCTATTCAACTTCTCAATGAAATGAAACGCAGAGACCAACGCTATGGAATGGTTACGGCCTGTGTGGGAGGAGGACAAGGAATTGCAGGCGTTTTTGAACGATTATAGTGAGTTTAAGCGTACGAGAATCCAATAAAAAGAAAATACGGGAGGCGCTCTTTGCTGAGGGTCTCCGCCTGTTTTCCGAAAAGGGGATACAGCATACCACAGTTAACGATATTGTACAGGCGGTGGGCATTGCGCGGGGGACTTTTTATAATTATTTTGATGATGTACAGAGCCTTTTTGAGGCTTTGATTGAATCCATCAATAGACGGATTCAGGAAAATGTGAAAGAGAATCGAAAAAAAGCAGATTCCATCTACGCGTATTTGTACAGCACGTTTAAAAGTTATTTAGACTTCGTTTCGGCCCCTCAGATGAAGGAGTTCCACACCAAAAATCAAGCTGCCATTCGGCAAAGCACCTACCAAAGCGATCAGATCCGTTCCGTAATACAAGACATCAATCGTGACCTCCGAAATGACCCTAATGTCAACGAATTCGATCAGAATTATGAGTTCCTACTTTTGAGTATTATGTTGGTGGGAGCGCCTCCCGAATTATTTATCGCCACCCAATCTTCTACGGTTGAATTTACCAGTGAACAGCTGGCCTCTTTTTTAGCCAAGACCTTTCATCGGGTGTTGGTCAAATAAACTACACTTTCTTTACCACATAGGTCACGACTCCCCAAATTTGTAATTGATTTTCTTCGGTAACTTTGATGGGTTGATAGCGCGGATTTTCCGGCATCAGATAGATGCAGTCTTTTTCTACTTTTAAACGTTTGACGGTAAACTCCCCGTCGATAAAACAAACGGCAATAGCATTGTTTTCGGGTTCTTGACTGCGATCGATCACCAGCAAGTCTCCATCATCCAGACCGGCACCTTGCATAGACTGACCCGATACCCGAGCATAGAAGGTAGCCTCCTCATTTTTGACCACTTCTTGATCAATACTGATGCGAAGCTCTTTAAAGTCGTCGGCAGGGGAAGGGAAACCTGCGGAAATCCCTTCTTGTACCAAATGAAGCATTTTTCGAGTCGCTGGGTTGGGTTTGAAAAAAGAAAGGTAGGATTCGCTCATGGTTACTTTACTTTAATGATATCAGTAAGTGCTGTGGTATATCGTTTGGAAAGGTGCTCTTGGCGCATTTTCCAGGTACGTTTTAGGTCTTGATTGCCTAGCTTCATCTGGTGGGGGCCGTACCGATGATGGATTTTGTCAATGGCGTACATCAAGGCTTGATGCTTCCCTACATGCGATTCAAACAAGGTGAGTTGTCGGGTTTCGGCAGGGGCAAGCCCCAGAGCGATCACCCCTGCTTTTTTATAATGAATGCCTTTTCGAAAAAGGCTTTTGGCAGCCGTTAAGGCATACTTACTCAGGTCCAGATTGGAATTGGAAGCATAGGGAAGGGTTACGGTACAGCTATTGCGATAGGGGGTAGCTCCTTTTTTATGCGGATCGCTGCGTACAAAAACATAGAGTGCGCTGCAGTTGCTACGTTGCTTTCGGAGTTTTTCGGCACAGCTCACGGCAAAGGTAGCCACACGCTCTTCCAAGTCACCCCATTGACTTACGGTTGTTTCAAAACTTCGCGTGGTGGCAATGGATTTTTTGGGAGGGTCAATTTCTTCCAGTTGGATAAAAGGGAGTCCTTGGAGATCTTTTTTTAGACGCAGCCCCAAGACACTCATATGGGCTCGTATCCAGTCATCAGGCAAGCGAACAAAATCCAGAGCGGTTTGCACACCCATGGCTTCCAAACGCATTTTGTGTTGTCGACCAATTCCCCAAACCTCTCCGATGGCTGTCCATTTCAATGCTTTGATGCGTTTTTCTTCGGTGTCAATTACATATACACCTTGCGTTTTTGCCGTAAATTTTTTAGCAATTTTATTAGCAATCTTAGCCAGTGCCTTGCTAGGCGCCAAGCCCACTGATACAGGAATCCCGGTCCATTGTTTGACTTGTTTGCGCATTCGGTCGCATTCGACTTTTAGGTCAAAATGTTCAAACCCCTTGAATTGTAAAAAAGCTTCGTCGATACTGTAGATTTCCACATTGGGGGTATAGCGTTTTAGGACAGTCATCACCCGGTGGCTCATGTCCCCATAAAGCGCATAGTTGGAAGAAAACACCTGAATGTTTTGACGCTTGAACTGGTCTTTATACTGAAACGCTGGCGCACCCATGGGAATGCCCAGGGCTTTGGCTTCATTGCTACGCGCAATGACACAGCCGTCATTATTGGACAAAATCACAATCGGGCGCCCTTCGAACTGAGGTTGAAAAACCCGTTCACAAGATGCATAAAAGTTGTTACAGTCGACTAAAGCAAACACCTTTCAAAAGTCTAAAAAAAAGACTAGAAACTTTGAGAGGATTGAGGTTATTTGTCAAAAATCACTTTGTTTTTTTAAAAAACCAAGCCCCCCTCTATCCAATTGTGTTATTTGCACTTTCGGACGCTGCCCCTGTTGGTAAAAGTTGTATTTTTACACTGATTTAGAATTGGCAAATGGATAACTATTCATTTTTAAACGCAGCACACACTGCATATTTTTCAGAGCTTTACGATCAGTATCTAAAGGAGCCGGATTTGGTGGAGCCCAGTTGGCGTGCTTTCTTCCAAGGGTTTGACTTTGGAATGGAAAACGGACAAATTACGGAGGCTGTAGCGGAAGTACCAGAATCCGTTCGGAAAGAGTTTCAGGTAGTAAAACTGATCGATGCTTATCGTTCGCGCGGACATTTGTTTACCAAAACCAACCCCGTTCGCGATCGAAGAAAATATACACCTACCTTGGCGATTGAGAATTTTGGATTGGCGCAGGCGGACTTAGAAACGACCTTCAATGCAGGTTCCATCATGGGAATTGGTCCCTCTTCCTTGGCCAAAATAATCAAACACTTACAAGCGATTTATTGCGAGTCCATTGGGCTGGAATATATGTATATCCGTGACCCTGAAAAAGTCAACTGGATTCAACATCGCTTAAATGTCAATAACAATCATCCGCAATTTGATGCCGATCAGAAAAAACACATTCTGCATAAGCTCAATCAAGCGGTGAGTTTTGAGAATTTTTTACACACTAAATATGTAGGTCAAAAACGTTTTTCTTTAGAAGGGGGCGAATCATTGATTCCGGCCTTGGATGCCGTTATTGAATCTGCTGCAGAGCAAGGTGTCGAAGAATTTGTCATGGGGATGGCCCACCGGGGTCGCCTCAATACACTGACCAATATTTTTGGAAAATCAGCCAAAGACATCTTTAGTGAGTTTGACGGCAAGGATTATGAAGAGGTCGTTTTTGACGGAGATGTAAAATACCACCTAGGGTGGACTTCCAAACGAACAACAGATACTGGGAAGCAAATCAATATGAATATTGCACCCAATCCATCGCACTTAGAAACAGTAGGTGCCGTGGTGCAAGGAATCACCCGTGCCAAACTCGAAAAACAGTTTGACGGAGACACAACCAAAGTATTGCCCATCTTGGTGCATGGCGATGCGGCGATTGCGGGACAAGGATTGCCTTATGAAATCGTGCAGATGGCACGACTGAAGGGCTATGGAACAGGAGGAACTGTTCATATTGTGGTCAACAACCAAATTGGATTTACCACCAACTATCTCGATGCACGTTCTAGTACTTATTGTACGGATGTGGGTAAGGTGACTCTGTCTCCAGTTATGCACGTAAATGCTGATGATGCAGAAGCCGTAGTGCATGCTACGCTGTTTGCCTTAGATTTCCGAATGACTTTCGGGCGCGATGTGTTTATCGACTTGTTGGGATACCGAAAATATGGACACAACGAAGGGGACGAACCACGTTTTACACAACCTCAACTGTATAAGTCAATCGCCAAGCATAAAAATCCACGGGATATTTATGCCGAGCAGTTAATGGCGCAGGGAGTGATTGATGCAGATTATATTAAAACCTTAGAAAAACAGTACAAAGCAAGCCTTGAAGAGGACTTGGAAGATTCCCGAAAAATAGAGAAAACGCTCATTACGCCTTTTATGCATGATGAATGGGAAGGAATGCCTCGTGTGGATGAATCTACCATGCTGAAGAATGTTCCTACCGCTGTTTCTTCAGATCAATTGGAAGTGGTTGCCAAAACCTTGTCCGAATTGCCTTCGGATAAAAAGTTTTTGCGCAAAACAGAAAAACTGATTGGGGATCGCAAAAAAATGTTTTTTGAAACCCAAAAGCTCGATTGGGCTATGGGAGAGCTGCTAGCCTATGGTACCTTGTTGCAAGAGGGACACGGTGTCCGTATTTCGGGGCAAGACGTGGAACGCGGAACTTTTTCACATCGCCACGCGGTACTGAAAGCAGAAGCCTCCGAAGAAGAACACATTCAACTGAATCATATTTCAGCTGAGCAAGGCAGATTCTCGATATACAATTCGCTTCTTTCCGAGTATGGAGTGTTGGGATTTGATTATGGTTATGCAATGGCCAGTCCAAACAGTCTGACCATTTGGGAAGCTCAATTTGGGGATTTTTCCAACGGTGCTCAGATTGTAATTGACCAGTATATTTCTGCCGCTGAAGACAAGTGGAAAACTCAAAATGGAATTGTTTTGTTATTGCCCCACGGCTACGAGGGACAGGGAGCGGAACATTCCTCGGGTCGTATGGAGCGTTATCTGCAGTTGTGTGCCAAAGACAACATGTTTATTGCCAATTGTACAACGCCAGCCAATATGTTTCATTTGCTGCGCCGTCAAGTCAAAGCGCAATATCGCAAGCCTTTGATTGTCTTTACACCTAAAAGCCTGCTGCGTCTACCACAAGCGGTTTCTTCCCCAGAGGAATTTACTTCCGGATATTTTCAAACGCTTATCAACGACACAAAAGTAGCAGCGAATAAAGTGACAACGGTTGTTCTTTGTTCGGGAAAATTCTATTACGACCTTGACAAAGCGCGTACAGAAAAGAAACGTGAAGATGTTGCCCTCCTTCGTGTGGAGCAACTGTTTCCATTACCGGAAAAAGAAATAGCGTCTGCATTAGCACAATACACCAATGCGAATGATATCGTTTGGGCTCAGGAAGAACCCCGTAATATGGGAGCATGGGGTTATTTATTGCTTCAGCATTCTGAAGCGGCTCTTTGGCGGTGTGCTTCACGCCGTCCATATGGTGCTCCGGCAGCCGGAAGTGCGGCTCGTTCCCTAAGAAGACATCAGCAGGTAATCGAATATGTTTTCGATGCCTCTCAAAACAATCAAATACGAAAGAATAAGTAAACTCTGTCCATCATGATACTAGAAATGAAAGTTCCTTCCCCAGGAGAATCCATTACCGAAGTTGAAATTGCCCAATGGCTCGTTGAAGACGGCGACTATGTGGAAAAAGATCAAGCCATTGCAGAAGTAGATTCTGACAAAGCAACGCTTGAATTGCCTGCGGAAGTAAGCGGTACCATTTCCCTGAAAGCCGAAGAAGGCGATGCAGTAGCTGTTGGACAAGTCGTTTGTCATATTGATACGGACGGAGAACCCCAAGCAGGAGCCGCATCCAAAGAAGTCGATGCTGCACCCGCAACGGCTGCTCCTCAAGCAACCCCTCCGGCTGCCCCTGTGGCGAGTAGTTATGCCACTGGCGCCGCTTCTCCAGCTGCTAAAAAAATCATTGCTGAAAAAGGATTGGACGCCGGTCAAATTCAAGGGACAGGAAGAGATGGACGTATCACCAAAGCCGATGCTGTGAATGCCAAAGCCGCGATGGGATCCATTCCTGCCAACGGCAAAAGAGGCGAGGAACGAAAGAAAATGTCCATGCTTCGACGCAAAGTAGCAGAGCGTTTGGTAAGTGTGAAAAACGATACCGCCATGCTGACTACTTTTAACGAGGTGGATATGGCGCCTATTTTTGCTTTGCGTAGCGAATACAAAGAAGTATTCAAGGAAAAACACGAGGTAGGACTGGGCTTTATGAGTTTTTTCACCAAAGCCGTGGTCCGTGCACTGAAACTTTTCCCCGATGTAAACTCTATGATTGATGGCGATCACCAAATCAAATTTGATTTTTGCGATATCAGTGTTGCCGTTTCTGGCCCCAAAGGGCTGATGGTACCCGTGGTTCGCAATGCAGAGACGCTTACATTCAAAGAGATTGAGGCCGAAATCAAACGATTGGCCATTCGTGCGCGAGACGGACAAATTACCGTGGACGACATGACTGGAGGAACCTTTACCATTTCCAACGGTGGGGTGTTTGGCTCCATGCTATCAACTCCGATCATCAACCCTCCGCAGTCGGCAATTCTTGGAATGCACAATATTATTGAACGTCCGGTGGCCATTGAAGGGAAGGTTGAAATTCGTCCCATGATGTATTTGGCTTTGTCTTATGACCACAGAATTATTGACGGTAGAGAATCTGTAGGTTTCCTAGTGGCAATTAAAGAAGCATTGGAAGATCCTATTGCTTTGTTGATGGATAATGATGTCAAATCGGCCTTAGAGCTGTAGGCGCAGCTCCATTTTGTCATAGTCTATTAGTGCCTTCATCTCGGTTAAAAGGTCAGCGCCTATAATACCGTCGATACCTGGTGCCCCCTGTTTGGCAAGGGTGTTGTTAATGCTCTCTAGATCCAAAAGCATTACTGGAAATGCCCCTAGGGGTGTTCCCTTACTGTCTTGCCAAAAAGCTTTTTTCATTTTTTGTGCTTCTAGCTTTTCGGCTCCAGCTCCTGCCGCTTCTGTGGGCTCTTCCTGTGCCACCAGTTGGTAGTGTTCTTTCTTTATTTTGGCGATACAGCTGTTGCTAGCACCAGTATCAATCAAGGAAAAACCATGTTGTTTGTTAATCCGTAAGGAACAGCAAATATGATCGGTTTCGATGCGTTGGAAAGGGATGATGGAGTATGAGTTCATGCAAAATAAGTATGGAAGGTTAACGACCCATACGAAAGTACTATTTTTGTGGGATGAAATTGATCGATTCGCATACCCACCTCTATGTAGAGCAGTTTGATGAAGACCGAGAGGCGGTATTGGCCCGTGCCCAAAAAGAAGGGATTCATCATTTTTTGATTCCCGCTATTGATGCCAGTTACTACGATCGGATGAAGGCACTACAATCCTTAGCTCCTCAACAAATTCATCTGATGGCGGGTTTGCACCCGACCCATGTGGCATCAAATTTTAAAGAAGAATTGGCGGTGGTGGAGTCGGAACTGAACACTGGGAGCTATTGTGCGGTAGGGGAAATCGGGATTGACCTCTATTGGGAGAAAAAATTTATAAAGGAACAACAGCAGGCTTTCGCCACACAGATTCAATGGGCGATTGATCGTGATCTCCCTATAGTGATTCACTGTCGAGAGGCATTTGATGCAGTTTTCGAAGTCTTGGACTCTTTTGATGCGCAAAGGCTCAAAGGAATTTTTCATTGTTTTACAGGCAATCAAAAACAGGCAGAACAAGCCTTGGCTAACAATCTATTGCTGGGAATCGGAGGGGTGGTCACCTTTAAAAATGGTAAAATCGATCAGTTCTTGAATGAAATTCCGTTGGAACAAATTACCTTGGAAACCGATGCACCTTATTTGGCTCCTGTCCCGTATCGTGGCAAAAGAAATGAAAGTTCCTATCTCAGTCTAATAGCCGCCAAAGTAGCCTCACTCTATGGATTGTCGATTGAAGAAGTGGCACAACGCACCTCTGAAAACATACAACGGGTATTTTCGCTTTAGAACAAGTATTCCATTGCTGTATTTTTCGAGAAAAGCCACTGAAAAATTATTTTTTTTTACTTCTTTTGCCTTTAATTAGAGAGGTGGCCGAGTGGTCGAAGGCGCACGCCTGGAAAGTGTGTATACGCCAAAAGCGTATCGAGGGTTCGAATCCCTTCCTCTCTGCAAAAAACCAAAAACCTTTTGAATTACAAGAGGTTTTTTTTGTGGCTCAAATCTTGGTCGCTTAATAATCCATTTGATCTGAAACCATCAAGATGGTGAGGGCTTCATAGTCATTTTTTTGGACGAGTTCCTGTTGTGCCATTTGGTGGAGTTGATTTCTTTGATCCTTTTTTTTGAAGTTAGAAAGTATCTGCAATACAGGATCCGATTGCTTCATTTGGGCGATTTCGGTTTGTGTGGGCAGTCGATCAATATTGCCTAGACGGCCTAGATTATTCCCTGTGAGGACAGTGCTATTTTGAACACTCTGCGGCAATTGATCCACGCCAATCCCGATGTTTGAATTAGGCTTAGGAATTTGGAACAGTGCCTCTGGACGAATTTGTGCATACCAACTTCCACCCATTCGTGCCACCCAGTTTATTTTTTCGGTGACTAGCATACCCTCGCTGTTCAAATAGCGATCTTGAAAATGCATCAGTAGTACTTCTGCAATCACAAGATTTCCCGCCCCGGGATCCTTACCCAAAGGAATAAGCTTTTGGACTTTGCACTCAAACGCAATAGGGGCTTCTCCTACACGTGGGGGTTTTATCTTTGTGCTTTCTAGCTGTGTCAATCCCGATTTGACAAACTCATTAACCCCTTTTTTATAAGGGGTACTGGAAAGAGACATTTGTTCGACGATGGGATGATCAATAATATTGATAACCACTTCATCCACTTCCATCACGTTGGTCAGCGTGTGTTTCATACTGTTGTCTTTGCCGCTTCTAGCCGGAGAGAAAATCAATACAGGCGGATTGGAACTAAAGACATTGAAAAAGCTAAAAGGACTCAGATTGACATTTCCTTTTGCATCTATTGTGCTAGCAAAGCAAATAGGTCTTGGCACTACGGCTGAAAGCAAGTGGTGGTGGACTGTTTTTTGATCCAGTTGATTGGGATCTAGAGTGGTGTATGCAATCATTTACTGGGTAAAATTTTAGTTGAAACTTCTCCAAAACCTACTCGAACGGTTTCTTTTTCGCCATAGGCACGCATGGTGACAGTGTCTCCATCAAGGATAAATTTTCGGGTTGATCCATCTTTTAGGGTCACAGGTTTTGTTCCAGCCCAAGATAATTCCAGCATTGACCCGTAAGAAGATTTTTCGGGCCCCGAGATGGTTCCAGAGGCCAACAAATCCCCAACTCTGACATTGCAGCCATTGATGGTGTGATGGGATAGTTGTTGCGCCATATTCCAGTACATATATTTAAAATTGGATTGACTCACAAGGGTTTCCTCTCCGTTTTCAGGGCTAATCCCTACTTCTAAATGTAAGTCATAGTTTTTTATTCCTTCGTATTGTAAATAGGGCAAAACTTCTGGTTCTTGCTTGGGCCCAGGTACACGAAAGGGTTCAAGAGCCTCTAAAGGAACGACCCAAGGGGAGATGGAGGAGGCAAAGTTTTTTCCTAGAAAAGGACCTAGGGGGACGTATTCCCATTTTTGTATATCACGTGCGGACCAGTCGTTGAAAACCACCATTCCAAAGATGTACTCCTCTGCTTTTTCGGTGGATATGGCTTGTCCTAAAGGATTTTCCTTCCCAACAACAAATGCCATCTCCAGCTCAAAATCGAGACGCTCGGTGGCTTTGAAAACCGGAAGAGATTGGTCTTTTGGGAGTATTTGTCCTTTGGGACGCACTACAGGTTGCCCACTGGGGATGATTGATGAGGCACGCCCGTGATAACCAACAGGGATATGCTTCCAATTGGGTAATAATGCATTGTTGGGATCCCGAAACATTTTCCCCACATTGGTGGCATGTTCTATACTGGAATAAAAGTCTGTATAATCCCCTACACGGATCGGCAGATGCATGGTTGCATGGGACTGAGGGACAAAGAGATCGTCTTTTCCTAAAAGAATGCTGTTCTCCGTAGCTATCCACTGCTGGATGTCTCGCCTTAGTTGGGATGTTTTTTCTTTCCCTAAGGCAATAAAATCATTGAGAAATTCTTGGGACAATACAGAACTGTCAAAATCAAAATTGTGGTATTGACTCAAGGCTTTTAGATCCAAAATATGATTGCCCAAGGCTACGCCAACACGGGGTTGGGTTCCTGCGGTGGAAAAAATACCAAAAGGCAGGTTGTGGATTGAAAAATCAGAATTTGCGGGAATAGGAATCATACTAATGGGTTTTATCTAACCAAGATTTAAAATAGTCACCATCGTCAATTTTTAAGGCGTCTTCGGTGATTTTTAAGGGTTTAAAGGTGTCAATCATTACGGCAAGTTCTTGGGTACCTTTCTTGCCGATACTTCCTTCGTAGGTTCCTGGATGAGGGCCGTGCGGAATTCCAGCGGGATGCAATGAAATATGCCCTGGTGCTATATCAGTGCGGCTCATAAAGTCACCATCAACATAATAGAGCATCTCGTCAGAATCAATATTTGAATGATTATAGGGGGCTGGAATGGCCAAGGGATGATAGTCGTACAAACGAGGACAAAATGAGCAGACTACAAAAGCATCGGTTTCAAATGTTTGATGCACAGGTGGTGGTTGATGCACACGGCCGGTTATGGGTTCAAAATTATGAATGGAAAAGCCATAGGGGTAGTTGTAGCCATCCCACCCCACAACATCAAAAGGATGGCTGGCGTAGGTCAGCGTATGCATCCAACCTTCTTTTTTGACTTTTAAAACAAAGCTTCCTTTTTCATCGTAGGTTTCAAGTTGCTGTGGAAGTATATAATCACGTTCACAAAAGGGGGAATGTTCCATCAACTGTCCAAACCAATTACGATATCGCTTGGGGGTGTAGATGGGGCGAAAAGACTCGGCAAATAGCAAGCGATTGTCTTGGGTTTCAAAATCAATTTGATAGATCATTCCTCGTGGAATGATTAAATAATCTCCAGGATTGAAAGGGATTTGCCCCACAAAGGTTCTTAAAATACCAGTTCCTTTATGAACAAAAAGCATTTCGTCGGCATCGGCATTTTTATAGAAATAGGAGGTGAGGGATTCACGCGGAGCCGCAACGCCAATGTGAATGTCATCATTGATCAGTAAAGGAATGCGCGATTCTAAAAAATCATTTTTAGCTCGTACATCAAAGCCAATGAGTTTTCGCGAGTGAATATTATGGCTAACAGCAATTTTTGGTCGAACATCCACGGGACTATCAATTTCCTTTACTTGAGTGGGACGATGGTGGTGATAAAGCAGGCTTGACATTCCGTCAAAACCGATGGTTCCAAAGAGTTCCTCATGAAAAAGACTTCCGTCTGCTTTTCGGAATTGCGTATGTCGCTTTTCTGGTATTTTTCCTAAACGGTGGTATACAGGCATCGGTGTGATTTTTTATTGTTTGTTTGAAAATAGTTGTAAGCCCTCATCGATCAAATGTGCAATAGCGGGTTCTTTTTGTTTCATTGCATTGAGAGCTTGTAATGCTCTTTCGCCCCAATGTTTATTTTTTTCCTTGAGACAGAGTGTATGAAAGTTAAGTACTAAAAGCCAATCTTTGGGTTTGGCTGTGATTATTTCAGGTCCTATCCAATCTATTTTTGATTTAAAGCTAACCGCTCCTTTATTAATTTGCTCCATGGCTTGATATAAATCATTGATTTTAGAGACTGGAGTCATGGATGGCGTTGACTGCATTTTGTGTTTTTTGAAAGGGAAGTGTTGGGTGTCGGCTGGACCTGCATATGCGGAGGTATTTTTTTTCCCAATGGCCATATCGTATAATCCCCAATCGGGTTGATAAAGGATTTGATCTTGAAAGCTTACGGTGCATTCATCCAATGAGATCAACATTATTTTCCCAAACAAATTTCGAATCCCTGTAATGACCTTGCCTTTCACAATGACTCCGCTATCGAAATCCAATCGAATAGTATTGCCTTCAATAATACCAAAAGCCTCAAGATCGTTGGGAGTCATGTCCTCAATGGCGAGATTACACCCTTTTAATTTTCCAATCGGAGAACCAAAGCCTTCTGAGTGATAAGCGCATCCATGACTGACGATTTCTTGGTTTCTAAAAGCGAGTGCTGTAGCACCTTTGGTTTGAATATAGGCCGCTAGTCGAGGGTTCTTTGGATGGGGAATAATTTTTTGAAATTGCCCGGAAATTTGAAGTCCAGTACTTAACTCTACGGTTCCAATTTCTTCTGATTGAATCAGTTTTTCAACACTTTCTTTCCCTCCCTTTCGGAGTCCCATGGTATTGGCAACTTCTTCAAGTACTTTACTCAAGTGTGCAAAGTCTGGGGTTACAAAGAGCTGCGGTTGCGGTTGGGTTATGTCAAATTTTTGATGAACAACATCTATGGTAAAGGGTTGTTTTTTGACTTTATCAGACAAACACCATTGGCTCTCACCAATAGAAGAAAGAAGTCCCGCACCGTAGAGTTTAAAATCTTCTGTGCTACCAATCAAACCATATTCAACGGACCACCAGTGCAAATTGCGTAATTGATCCATTTCAGAGGATCTTGCGGGACTTTTTTGTAAGGTGGCAACTTCTTGTTCTGCTTTATGGATAGCTTCTTTTAACGTGTTTTTGCTCTCTTTTAAAATAGATAATTTACGGATCGCATCGAACAGTTTCGTGTTGAAAGGGGAACTGATCGCTTTGGCACCAATTTCACCAAAACGTTTTAAAAAAGCAGCGTATTCTGGATTTACCAGCATGGGAGCATGGCCTGCGGATTCATGAATAATGTCTGGTGCTGGCGTATATTCAATATTTTTTAATTGTCTTATTTCACTTGCGATAACTAGCACATTATAGGCTTGAAATTCCATAAACGCACGGGGTGGAATAAATCCATTTACAGCCACTGCCGCCCAGCCAATCTTTTTTAAAATCCGATTCATTCCATATAGACTCGGAATCTGCTGGGGTGTGATTCCCGTAGCCTTTAGCCCTTCTTGGTAGCTTTCATGCGCGTGATTTGTGAGAAAAGCAATGCTTTTGCGCATTGTGTAATTCCAAACGGATTGGTCTATTGCGGTATAATGCTCATAGGATTGAGGTTTGATATACTGCCGCAAATGTTCAGGCAGTCTTGCTAAAACCTCATTCTCTATCATATTATAATGTTCCACGAACAGCTTGTTCTCTTTCAATGGCTTCGAAAAGCGCTTTAAAATTTCCTTTCCCAAAAGATTGGGCTCCTTTTCGCTGTATGATTTCAAAAAACAGGGTGGGACGGGGTTCAATGGGTTTGGTGAAAATTTGAAGTAAGTAACCCTCATCATCCCGGTCAATTAGAACACCGAGTTCCTGAAGCGAAGCGATGTCCTCATCAATATGCCCTACACGATCCAAAACCGTTTGGTAATAGCTGTTGGGGACCCGTAAAAATTCAACGCCCCGATTTCGTAGCGCTCGTACCGTTCCGACAATATCATCAGTGGCCACCGCCAGATGCTGAACGCCTTCTCCTTCATAAAAATCAAGGTATTCATCTACCTGTGAACGCTTGAGTCCTTTGGCCGGTTCGTTGATAGGAAACTTAATACGTCCGTTGCCGTTGCTTACCACTTTACTCATCAGGGCGGTATATTCTGTTGAGATGTCTTTGTCGTCAAAGGTTAGAATATTGGTGAATCCCATTACGTCTTCGTAGAAACCAACCCATTTATTCATCTCACCCAGCTTCACGTTACCAACCATATGGTCAATGTATTTTAGCCCGATTGATGAAGGATTGAAATCGGGCGTCTCCCATTTCACATAGCCGGGTAAAAAATGACCGGTATATTCCGTTCGTTCCACAAACACATGAACTGTTTCTCCATACGTGTAAATTCCAGAACGTACCATTTTGCCGTCTTGATCGTCTGTAATCAGGGGTTCCATATAGGAGCGTGCTCCTCTATCAATAGCGGTTTGATATGCATCTGTGGCATCGTTTACCCAAAGCGCAACGACTTTGACACCATCGCCGTGATCGTCAATATGCTTTCCGATAGCTGTTTTACTTTTGAGCGGGGAGGTCAAGACGAGTTTGATCGCTCCCTGAATCACAACATAGCTTTCGCGATCTTTTAAGCCTGTTTCAAGTCCCGCATAGGCAAACGATTGAAAGCCAAATGCCGACTTATAAAAATGAGCTGCTTGCTTGGAGTTGCTAACGTAGAGCTCAATATAATCCGTACCATTTAAGGGCATAAAATCTTGAGCTTCTGAATAAATTTTGGGTAGTGCCAAATCTAAATTAGACATAATTCTATTTTTGTTTCACATGAAACAAAAATACATAAATTTTATTATCAAATAGCGTAATGAATTCAAAAGGTGCTCGAAGGGATCGGAATAAAAAGACAAAAAACTATATTTATGGCATTAAGCAGTCTCTTGTCCATGTGTTGAGGACAAGTCCTCGCTGCTATAGATAGGAAATCAAAAAGCATGGATAGTTCCAAGGGTTTTGGGCATTATTTAGACCGAACGGTTAAAAGAATTCAACTGGCATATCAAAAAGCCTTTAAGGAAAAGAATATTGATATGACGATAGAGCAGTGGGTGATTTTACAGCAAATTTATGAGTTGGGCCCCTCGGCATCACAACGGGAGTTGACCAATCTTAATTTTAGAACACGAGCTACAACTTCCAAGATGATCACCAATCTGGTTGATAAAGGCTATATTACCAAATCACTTTTTGATGGAGATCTCAAGAGATACAAACTTGAATTAACGGAAAAGGGTCAACATATTATTGAAACACTACTTCCCTTTATTAAAGAGTTAAGAGCCATCGGATACAAGGATATAGACCAAGATGATTTTCGCGTATTCTTAAAAGTATTGGACCAGATTTGGCATAACTACGAAAAAGTAGATGTGTAATCATAAGGTCTAAAATCAGGATTCCTTAGGGTGCTATTCGTACTGGAGAATCAATGACCTAGGAAGCCGCATCAAAATTACTTTTGTATGTTCTTTTATTTTGTTGTTTATTTACGATCATAACATATAAAGTTAATAGAACATAGAAGCTATGGGAGCCTTTCTCACTGCTTTATAATGTTTGTTCGTATCGAATTTTTTTTAACTTTAGAAACTTTTAATAAAGACAAAAATTCTTAACCAATGAAAAGAGTATTGATGAGCCTCGTTCTAATGGGGATTTTAATGACCACTTTTACTACTTATGCGACAACAACCGCAGAGGATGTAAACACTGTAGCAGCTGTTCAAGACGCAACTGACGAAGCGGCAGAAGAAATGCCAGCCGAATCGGCATCTTTCACACAGGAATTGAAAAAACGCTTTATCGAAGGAGGACCAGGATTTATGGGAATCGTATTGATTTGTTTGATCCTAGGGCTTGCCATTGCTATTGAGCGTATTATTTTCTTAAACCTATCTACTACCAACACTGCAAAACTAACGGCAGGCGTTGAAGAAGCGCTTTCTTCTGGTGGTGTAGAATCTGCTAAAGAATTGTGCCGCAACACCAAAGGCCCTGTAGCCTCTATTTTTTATCAAGGTCTTGACCGTGTAGATGAAGGTGTTGAGAATGCTGAAAAAGCTGTTGTTGCCTACGGAGGTGTACAAATGGGTCAGCTCGAAAAGAATGTTTCTTGGATTTCCTTATTTATCGCCTTGGCTCCCATGCTTGGGTTTATGGGTACTGTAATCGGAATGATTCAAGCCTTTGATAAAATTGAAGCTGCAGGAGACATGCAACCATCTTTAGTAGCAGGAGGAATTAAAGTAGCCCTTCTTACTACCGTATTTGGATTGATTGTAGCCATTATTCTACAAATTTTTTACAACTATATCGTTGCCAAAATCGATAGTATTGTAAATGACATGGAAGATGCATCTATCACGTTGATCGATATATTGGTCGCACACAAAAAATAAGTTGGACCTCTTAATATATTGACAATGAATATTCAAAATATCATCAAAATAGTCAGCGGTGTTCTAGGGGTACTGGGAGTAATATTCCTCCTCAGAATCATCGGTCTTGGCGATGAAGAAATCAAAATGGCAGCCAGCATGGGGGACTACGGTTCCGTCTCTGCATTGGTTAACTTGGCACTTTTCATTCTTGGAATTGCTGTGGTAGTCACATTGATTTTCTCATTGGTTGGATTGACTTCTGACAGTAAAAAACTAAAAAAAGCACTCATTTCAGTAGGCCTGTTTGCCTTGGTTATTGCCATTGGCTACGGAATGTCTACGGGAGTTGAAACCCCCTTGAAAGACGGAGAAGTCCTTTCTGCTAGCGGATCACGCTGGGTAGGAGCAGGCTTGCGAATCTTTTACATATTGGCCATTGTTGCCATTGCAGCTATGGGGCTTTCTGGAGTGCAACGAATCCTTAAAAGATAAAGTAGTATGGCAAAAAGAGCCGCACCTGAAGTGAATGCTGGATCCATGGCGGATATCGCATTCCTCTTGTTGATCTTCTTTTTGGTGACGACTACGATCGAAACCGACAGTGGTCTGAATCGTAAGTTGCCACCGATGGATGAGCAAGAGCAGGAAGATATTATTATCCGACAGCGAAACATCTTTACCGTGGTTGTAAACAAATACAATCAATTGCTTGTAGAAGAAGAGCCTACCGAAATTCAAGACTTGCGTCAAATGGCGATTGAGTTTTTGGATAACGGAGGGGGTCAAGGAGAAGAAGCTTGTGATTTTTGTCAAGGCAAAAGAGATTCTTCATCTTCTGACAACCCGCAAAAGGCAATTATTTCTTTGAAGAATGACAGAGAAACATCCTACAAAGTATATGTCGCTGTGCAAAATGAATTGGTAGCCGCGTATAATGACTTGCGAAACCGTGAGTTTCAACGCTTGAATCCCATGATGGGAATGAATTTCGTTGAAGCAAACAAAATCTACAACGATCCTCGTACATCTACGAATGAAAAGTCCGCTTTAAAACCAAAGTTGGACGAGGTGAAAAACTTGTTTCCACAGAAATTATCAGAGGCTGAGCCCAATAAAAACTAGAACGTATGTCAAAGTTTAAAAAGAAAAAGAGTGGTGATCTGCCCGCGATTTCAACGGCTTCACTTCCCGATATCGTTTTCATGTTATTGTTCTTCTTTATGGTTGCAACAGTAATGCGTGACAGTACTTTGATGGTAAGCAATACGTTGCCTGCCGCGGATCAAGTACAAAAACTGGATAAAAAAGACCGGATTATGTATATCTATGCGGGTAAGCCATCCAGTCGTTATGCTGACAAATACGGAACCGGGGGGCGTATTCAGTTGAATGACAAATTCGCCACTGTGGAAGAAGTAGGCGCTTTTATTTTAGCCGAACGTGCTTCCAAAAGACAAGAGTTGCAAAATGTTTTGACCACCGCCCTTAAGGTGGATGGAGATACCAAAATGGGACTCGTTAGTGATATCAAGCAAGAACTTCGTAAAGTGAATGCATTGAAAATTAACTACACAACTCGTGTTGGGGATTACCGTCAAAACATGAACTAATACCTTTTCAATAGTATTTAAATGCCTCGTTTACGAGGCATTTTTTTTTACCTTTCGGCTCATGGATCGTAGGTTTCGATATTGTTTTTTTCTTATTATCAGCAGTTTTTTGGTGTCCTATGCTCAAGATGCTGAGGAAGATTCCTTCTATAGAGAAGACCAATTTTATTTTGGTGTCAGCTATCTTGTAAACGAAAGCAAAGCCGTTTCCTTTAATCAGGAGGGGTTGTCAGGTCAGTTTTCTTTGGGTTTTATTCGTGATTTTCCTTTACATCGCTCAGGTCGCTTGGCTCTAGGTTTAGGACTAGGGTATGAAAGATTGGGTCTGAGGAACAACATTCGCTGGAACTTGGAAGAAGCACAACCAGAATTTTCCTACGCGCAAAACCCCCAACCCTTTTCTTTTCAATCGTTAAGCCTACCTGTTGAATTGCGTTGGCGTTCTTCATCTCTCACTAAATACGCTTTTTGGCGGGTGTATGGTGGAATGAAATGGAATCGAAATTGGGCTTTGAAATCAGAGCAACAACAATTGCTTTCTGAATGGATTCCTTCGGCTTATCTTTCCGTAGGATACAATACATGGAATCTGCAATTGGCGTATACCCTCAAACCCTTATTTGCGCAGTCTATAGTAATGGAAGATGAAGCAAATATTCGTCTGTTATCCTTAGGGCTTGTTTTTTATTTCTTCTAAATCTGTTTGCGCAATCGTGCTACTGGAAATTCCAATTGCTCTCGATATTTGGCAACGGTTCTTCGAGCTACGGGATAACCTTTTTCCTTTAACAACCCCGATAATGCACTATCAGTGAGAGGGCTTTTTTTGTCTTCTTTCTGAATCAGTTGCTCCAATATTTTTTTGATCTCAATGGTAGATACGTCTTCCCCCTCTTCATTCTTCATTCCTTCTGAGAAGAAACTTTTGAGTAATTTGGTGCCATAAGGCGTATCGATATATTTGCTGTTGGCCACCCGAGAAATGGTGGAAATATCCATGTGTATTTTATCAGCAATATCTTTTAGAATCATCGGCTTGAGATGTTTCTCATCGCCGCTTAGAAAATAATCTTTTTGGTGTTCAACAATCGCGTTTATCGTCATCGACAGTGTGTTATATCGCTGTTCGATGGCTTCAATAAACCATTTGGCGGCATCCAGTTTTTGCTTGATAAAAAGTACGGCTTCTTCTTGGGATTTACTCTTTTTAGGAGCTTCTTTATACCCGGCAAACATTTCTTTATAGGCGTTTGATACTCGAAGTTCAGGAGCATTACGTCGATTGAGTTCTACGAGGACTTGCCCGTCTTCCAGTGTAAGAATAAAATCGGGTACAATATGGGTGTTGTGTGAGGAATTAGCCAATGCTCCACCCGGTTTTGGATTCAATTTAGAAACCACTTGAAAGACTTCTTTCAATGTCTCTTGATCAATCTCAAACTTGTCCATTAGTTTCTGATAGTGCTTTTTTGAAAACTCATCAAAAGCATTGGTAACGATTTCCAATGCTAGTTTTATGATCCGATTGGGATTTTGTTTGCGTTCCAATTGCAACTGAAGACATTCTTGAAGTGACCGCGCTCCCACACCAGGAGGATCTAGTTGTTGTACTTTTTTGAGAACACTTAGAACGGATTCCTTTTGGACAAAGATATTTTGGGTAAAAGCCAAATCGTCCATAATCTCATCAACACTACGGCGGATGTAGCCACTTTCATCAATACTCCCTACCAAAAAGGTGGCAATATCAACTTCTTGATCTTTGAGAATGAGGTTTTGCAACTGACTACTGAGCATCTGATGGAAGCTAATGCCTCCTGATACGGGAATGCTCTTTTCTTCCTGATCGGCACTATAGTTGGAAATTTGGGTGCGATAGGCGGGGATGTCATCGTCACTCAAATAGCTGTCAATATCAATATCTTGTGTTTCTATGGATTGAGTGTCTTCATAGGGTTCAGGATCTGCCTCCTGCGTATTGAGATCTTTTCCGTTTTCCAGTGCTGGATTTTCACCAATCTCACCCTGTATTTTTTGTTCCAATTCTTGGGTAGACAACTGAATGAGTTTCATCAGTTGTATCTGCTGTGGTGATAGCTTTTGAGAAAGCTTTAATTGGAGCTGTTGTTTGATCATAGCTGAAATGCTATCTCAAAGATACAAATTGCCTAAATATGTTTACGTCTTAGAAAGAAGCATTCTGTGGTGTGCGTGGAAAAGGAATTACATCACGTATATTACCCATTCCAGTGCTGAATTGAACCAAGCGTTCAAAGCCCAGTCCAAAACCGGCGTGGGGTGCCGTTCCAAAACGACGAAGATCAAGATACCAGTCGAGTTCTACTGCATCAATCCCCTGCGCTGCAATGCGTTCTTGAAGAACATCCAATCGCTCTTCACGCTGAGAACCTCCCACCATTTCACCAATTCCCGGAAAAAGGATATCCATGGCTCGAACGGTTTTCTGATCCTCGTTCAAGCGCATATAAAAGGCTTTTATCTGAGCAGGATAGTCGAATAATACGACAGGACATTTGAAGTGTTTTTCTACTAGAAAACGTTCGTGCTCGCTTTGCAGATCAACACCCCATTCGTTTACTGGAAATTTGAATTTCTTCTTTTTATTGGGCTTGGAGTTTCTTAGAATCTCAATCGCTTCGGTATAACTGATACGTTTGAATTCATTAGCTACCACAAATTGAATTTTCTCTAACAATCCCATTTCACTGCGTTCGACTTGAGGTTTGTTTTTTTCCTCTTGGGTTAGACGTTCATCCAAAAAGGCTAGATCTTCCTTGCAGTGATCCAGTATGTATTGTAAAATATTCTTGATGAAAGCCTCGGCTAGATCCATATTATCATTGAGATCATAAAAAGCCATCTCTGGTTCGATCATCCAGAATTCAGCCAAATGACGTGTGGTATTGGAGTTTTCAGCACGGAAAGTAGGCCCAAAAGTGTAAACATTTCCAAGTCCCATGGCATAGGTTTCGGCTTCCAATTGTCCAGACACGGTCAAATTGGTTTCTTTGGCAAAAAAATCTTGTTTATAGTCTACCGCTTGATCTTCACCCAAGGGTGGATTTTTAGGGTCTAGAGTGGTTACTCGAAACATTTCTCCGGCTCCTTCTGCATCACTTCCAGTGATGATGGGTGTATTGACATAATAAAAACCTTCATTGCGAAAAAATTGATGAACCGCAAAGGCCAGTGCCGAACGAACGCGCATCACTGCGCTGAACGTGTTGGTTCGCACTCGAAGGTGTGCCTGTTCTCGAAGAAATTCAAAGCTGTGTTTTTTGGGTTGAATAGGATATTGCTCTGGATCAGCCCCACCGAGTACATTAAGCTCAGCCACTTGAATTTCAACAGATTGTCCTTTTCCTTGACTGGCAATCAATACTCCTTTAATTGCGAGCGCGGCACCCGTATTGATTTGTTTTAGAAGGGCTTCTTCGAAATTTTCAAAATCAACTACACATTGAAGGTTTTGCAGCGTTGAGCCGTCATTCAATGCGATAAAACGATTGGCACGAAAAGTACGAACCCAGCCTTTTACGGTAACCTCTTGTCCTATAGAACTCGCATCTTCTAAGAGCGTAGCGATTTTAATCATGTTATTAAAATTTTGCTGCAAAGATAAAGTTATTTCTGTTTGAGGCGGCAGCGATTAGTTGTCTTGTTTTTCTTCGATGATTTTAATTTTGGGTTCCTTCAAAACCCGTTCATTGCTAAAACTCCCCTCAAGAGAGATCAAAAGGGAGGGCAATAAAACCAAGTTGGCAAGCATTGCAAACATAAGCGTTACAGCCACCAATCCTCCTAAGGCTCTGGTGCCTCCAAAATTGGAACTCATAAATACGATAAACCCAAAAAAGAGAACTACCGAAGTATAGAACATACTGATTCCAGTTTCCTTTAATGCTGCATACACAGATCGTTTAATTTTCCAGTCCGAATCGATTAGTTCCTGACGATACTTGGCTAAAAAATGAATGGTGTCATCTACCGATATTCCAAAGGCTATGCTGAATACTAAAATGGTGGAGGGTTTTAAAGGGATACCTGTGTAGCCCATAACCCCTGCGGTAATAATTAGGGGTAAGAGGTTGGGGATCAGCGATACCACAATCATTTTTGTCGATCGAAACATATATGCCATAAACAGCGCAATCAAAACTACAGCAAGCAGAAGGGAAAGGAATAGATTTTTAATCAAATAGTGTGTTCCTTTTAGGAATAGGAGAGATTTTCCTGTCATTTCAACCGTAAAGCGTTTTTCTGGAAATATTTTCCCAATCGCTTTGAGCAAGTCTGCTTCAATTTGCTCCATACGATCCGTGGGTACGTCCCGCATAAAAGTCGTAATTCGGGCCAATTGCCCTGTACTATCAACGTAGTTGGTTAACAAATTGCCGTCACCGGAGGCATTATTGATGTAGGGTAGAATAAAACGATTTTCCTGAGGAGAAGGGAGTTGGTAATAATTGACATTGCCATTATAATAGGCTTGTTTGGCATATTTGTATGCATTGACAATCGAGACAGGGGTGGAAAGCTCAGGAATTTCTGCAATAGTCTCGTGCAAACGGTTGATCCGTCGAAGGGTAGACAGGCTATAAATGCCCCTAGGACGCTTTGCATCAATGCTTATTTCCAAGGGGACAATCCCATTGAACTCATTCTCAAAAAACACGATATCGTCAAAGAATGCTGCTTTTTTGGGCATATCCTCGATAAGGCTCCCGGATATTTTTATTTGATAAATTCCAATGATTCCTAGCACCAAGCCAATCAAGGCAACACTATATACCGCAATTTTTTTATGTCGAACGATGGTTTCCATTTCACGGACAATGCGTTCCATCCATTTGTTTTTCAAATGCTTCAGATGCTTGGAGTTGGGTCGGGGTAGAAAGCTGTAAACAATCGGAATCATCAAAAGTGACAGCAGGAAGATGCCAATGATATTCAAGGAGGCAACAATCCCAAACTCCTTTAGAATCTTGCTATTGGTCAAGATAAAAGTGGCAAATCCAGAGGCGGTGGTGAGATTGGTCATCAAGGTAGCGTTCCCGATCTTGGTGATTACGCGCTGTAAAGATTTGGCTTTGTTGCCGTGCTTGGCAACTTCCAACTGGTATTTATTGATAAGGAAAATACAATTGGGAACCCCAATGACAATAATTAACGGAGGAATCAATGCCGTTAGTACGGTGATTTCATAACGCAAAAAGCCCAAAACGCCAAAGGCCCACATCACGCCGATCAGAACAACGAGTAGCGAGATAAACGTGGCACGGAAGGAACGGAAGAAGAGAAAGAAAATAAGAGAGGTCAGCAGTGTGGCAAAGAGAACAAAAAGGCCAATCTCATCAACGATATTTTGTGCGTTCAAAGTTCGAACATACGGCATCCCTGAGACCCTAAGATCTGATTGCTCACTTTTTTCAAAGCGTTCTACTTCTGGGATTAGATTCTTGAAAATAAAATCTTTTCGGGCGGCGGTGTTTACCACATCTTTTTTCATATACACCAGAGAACGAATGGTTCCCGTTTCTGGATTGAAAAGCAGGTCTTTGTAGAAGGGTAATTCCAGAAATAATCTTTGTTTGAATTGATTAAGGGTCTTTTGATCACGACTAGTGGAATCCAAGAGAGGGACAAAATCAAAGCGTTCTTTTTGGGTATTTTTTGTCAGTCCTTGGAGGTTTTCGACCGAGAGGACACTTTCAATTTCGGGAAAGGCAGTCAGTTTTTGATTTAATTTCTCCCAAGCGTTTAGCTTATCGGCTTGAAAAAAGGCTGTGTCTTGCAGTGCAATAACAATCAGATTCCCTTCCTCGCCAAAGGTGTCTAGGAATTTCTGATATCTAACGTTTTCAGGATGCTTGTCGGGGAGAAGGTTGGCTTCGGAATATGTGAATTGCATATACTGCCACTGCGAAGCCCAAAAGAGGGTTGTGGCGACGATACCTAGTAAGATCAGAAATCGGTTTCGAAGAATAAGCCTTGCTACGCTTCCCCAAAAACTAAATCGGCTTTTCTTTTTCATATCCTCGGGAAGCGCTTCCCTCTGGTGCTATACGGTTAGAATTTCTTTTTCTTTGTTTTGAAGAATTTGGTCAACTTCTTTGATAAAACGATCGGTCAATTCTTGAATATCCTGTTCGTAATTTTTCTGTTGATCTTCTGTGGCTTCAGCTTTTTTGATCTCTTGATTCGCGTCCTTTCGGAAGCCTCGAATACTAATTTTATTGTTTTCCGCTTCGGCTTTGGCCAGCTTGACAAGCTCTCTTCTGCGTTCTTCGGTCAAAGGAGGGATGGTGATGATTATCGACTCACCATTGTTCATGGGAGTAAACCCTAGGTTGGCTACCAAAATGGCTTTTTCAATATCGGCAAGCATGGATTTTTCCCAAGGCTGAACGCTTAAGGTTCGTGCATCGGGGGTATTTACGTTGGCAACCTGACTCAGAGGGGTTTGTGCACCGTAGTATTCTACGTTAACTGTGGAGAGCATCACGGGGTTGGCCTTACCTGCACGGATATTCAATAATTCTTTTTCCAAATGCGCAAGGGACTGTTCCATACGTTCTTTGGCGGTCGCAACAATAAAGTCTAATTCTTCATTCATAATCTAATATTTTAAAGGTAAACGCGAGTTCCAATGTTTTCCCCTTCGGCTATTTTTTTGAGATTGCCTCGGGTATTCATATCAAAAACGATTATGGGAAGTTCGTTTTCCTGACTAAGAGTAAAGGCTGTTGTATCCATTACTTTGAGTCCTTTTTTCAAAACATCATCAAAAGAAAGGGTGTCAAATTTGATGGCGCCTTTATTTTTCTCAGGGTCTTCGTTGTAGATTCCATCCACACGAGTTCCTTTGAGGATAACATCAGCATTGATTTCTATGGCTCGCAATACAGCAGCGGAATCGGTAGTGAAATAAGGATTTCCTGTTCCCGATCCAAAAATCACCACACGACCTTTTTCTAGGTGACGAGTCGCTTTTCGTTTGATAAAAGGCTCGGCAATGGCTTCAATTTTAATGGCTGTTTGCAAGCGGGTGGGAACGTCGTTGTTTTCCAACGCGCTTTGAAGTGCCAGTCCATTAATGACTGTGGCAAGCATTCCCATATAGTCGGCTTGAACACGATCCATTCCTGTGCTAGCTCCTGAAACCCCTCGGAAAATATTTCCTCCTCCAATAACGATTGCCAATTCAATTCCCATCTCGTGAAGGGTTTTGATGTCTTTGGCATAGTCATCCAAACGCTGGGGGTCTATACCGTGATTTCGGCTTCCCATGAGTGCTTCGCCGCTTAGTTTTAATAAAATCCGTTTGTATTTCATAGCCCGTTTGATTCTCGCAAATATAAGAAAACAGGAGGGATTCGAGAAATAGCGATTAGGGCTTAGTGGGTCGCTTTAAGACTTAAATCAATGTTTTGTGCGGAATGTGTAAGGGCGCCCATGGAGATATAATCAACCCCAGTTTCTGCAATGGCGACAATGGTGTCTTCTGTTATGTTACCGGAGGCTTCTGTAGGGAATTGATTGGCATTGATTTCAAGAGCTTGACGAAGCGTGTTGGGATTCATATTGTCCAATAAAACCCTGTGAATCCAAGGAAACTGAAGACATGTTTGCAATTCCTCAAGGCTTCGTGTTTCCACAACCACCGGGAGAACTTTGTTTTTTTGATCGAGATAGGTTCTGACTTTATTTAAGGTATCAACCATAGAGCCATTATAGTCAATATGATTGTCTTTGATCATCAACTCGTCATACAATCCCATACGGTGGTTGGTACCCCCTCCGATGCGCACAGCCCATTTTTCAGCATGGCGAAAATTGGGGGTTGTTTTTCGCGTATCCAAAAGGCGGCACTGGGTATGACTTATTTTGGCACTTAAGCGGCGAGTCAATGTAGCGATACCACTCATGCGTTGCATACAATTCAAAACCAAACGTTCTGTAGCCAAAAGGCTTTGCGAGGAGCCTTCCACTTCAAAAACTACCGTTCCAGTGGTGACTTCTTCGCCGTCGGATATATGAGTGGTCAGCTGTAAGTTTGAATCATAGTGTTGAAAAATCAGATGGGCCATGGCTACTCCAGCGATTACACAATCTTCTTTCACCAACAGTTTTGCACGACGGGTTTCCGCGGCGGTCAAACAGGCATTTCCCGAATGATCGCCTTCGCCAAGGTCTTCCTCCAAAGCTGATTCAATCAACTTTATAAGAGGTTTTCGATAGGTGGTTAAAAAGTTGTCAGGCATTGTCTGCATTGTAAAAAGTTCCCTGATTCGTTTTGATGTGCTGCGATTGCTTGATTAATATATAGGCCACACTAACCATATTCCGCAATTCACAAAATTGAGGTGTCAATTTTAATTTTTGATACAATTCTAGGGTTTCCAGATAGATGGCGCTCAGTTTTTGTTCGGCTTTGTTCAAGTCATCATCCGCTTTAAAAATTCCTGCGTATTGGGTCATAACTTTTCGTAGTCTGTTTTTTAAGACGGTCATTTGTTTCATTTTTTCCACGGAAACTTCGGGATTGCCCTCCCATTCGGGAAGTGCTTCATAAAAATCGTTTTCAAGGGCTTCGGTAGTCACAAAAGTACTACTGTCAAGTGCTGCTCGGTGGGCAAACACGAGAGACTCCAACAGGGAGTTTGAAGCCAGTCGATTGGCTCCATGAAGTCCAGTATAGCTACATTCTCCAATGGCATAGAGACCGTCTAATTGGCTTCGGCTTTGTGCATTTACGGCGATGCCTCCACAAAAATAATGTGCTGCCGGAGCGATTGGAATAGGTTCTTTGGGAACGTTAATTTCCAAAAGGTGACAGGTTTCATAAATGGTTGGGAAGTGTTGTTGAAATTTTTCTTTTTCAATACACTGGCAGTCCAAGTGAACAAAAGCAGCGTCTGTGGCTGTCATTTCTTGTGCAATGGCTCGTGCCACCACATCACGGGGTGCTAGATCCTTGCGGGAGTCATAGGAAGCCATAAAAGCGGTTCCTTTTTTGTTTCGCAATACAGCACCTTCCCCCCGAACGGCCTCTGATATCAGAAAAGTACTGCCATTGACTTTGGGGACTAAAGCCGTAGGATGAAATTGAACATAAGGCAAGCCTTCAATTTTTACACGTGCACGGTAGGCTGCTCCTAGTCCGTCTCCCGTAGCTCCGGAAGGATTGGTAGTGTGATTGTAAAGCTGTCCGGCTCCGCCCGTACTGAGAATAGTAGCTTTGCTTCCAATGGTAAGTATTTCTTCTTTTTCTTTGGAAATAACATAGGCACCATAGCATTTCTGATGATTGGTTTTGGTATGGTGATCGGTGATTAAGTCTACCAACACATGGTTTTCCAAACAGCGAACATTTGAAAAGGATTGAATTTTTTTGATGAGTGCTTCCTGAATTTGTAATCCGGTTTGGTCTTTGTAGTGGACAATTCTCTTTTCGGAATGGCCGCCCTCTTTGGTGAGATGGAGCTCTTTTTGCTGGGTATCAAACAACGTTCCCCAGTCTTGTAATTCACGCAAGCGCTCTTGTCCCTCCTCAATGACAAATTTCACCACTTCCGAATCACACAAACCATCGCCGGCAATCAAGGTGTCTTGAATGTGTTTTTCAAATGAATCTTGTTTAAAATCAGAAACGACAGCAATACCTCCTTGAGCATAACGGGTATTAGTTTCTCGGAGTTCGTCCTTGGCAATCAGGATCAGTTGCAGGTCTGGATGCTGCTCCGCAATTTTTATGGCATAGGTGAGCCCCGAAATACCACTGCCGATAACAAGGATGTCTGTTGTCATAGTTTAGCCAAGGGCAAGCATCCGATCGATGGGTGCTTTGGCAGCCGCGATCAATTGCGAGTCTAATTGTATTTCAGGCAATTCAAAACGCAAGCAGTTGTACAGTTTTTCTAGCGTGTTGAGTTTCATATAAGCACATTCACTACAGGCGCAACTTTCGTCTTCCACAGGTGCTGGGATAAATGTTTTTCCAGGACAACGTTTCTTCATTTCATGGAGAATCCCTGCTTCTGTGGCCACGATAAAAGAAGTGGCTTGACTTTCTTGGACATAGTTTAATAAGCCCGAAGTGCTGCCAACATATTTGGCGATATCCAATACTTGTGATTCACTTTCCGGATGAGCGATGAAATCTGCCGTGGGGTGTTCCTGTGCTAGTGCCACAATTCGATCAAAAGAAAAAGCTTCGTGTACCAAGCAAGAGCCTTCCCAAAGGATCATATCACGTCCTGTTTCTTTGATGAGGTAGCGTCCGAGATTTTTATCGGGAGCAAAAATGATGGGTGATTCCTTAGGAATGGATTCGATCACACGAAGGGCGTTACTGGAGGTACAAACAATATCACTTAAGGCTTTGATCTCCGCGGAACAATTGATGTAAGTCACCACGACTGCATCCGGATGTTGCTCTTTGAATTTTTTAAAATCAGTAGGAGGACAGGAATCCGCTAGGGAACAGCCAGCTTTGAGATCGGGGAGGAGTACTTTTTTACTCGGATTAATAATTTTGGCGGTTTCCGCCATAAAATGAACTCCCGCAAACACAATGACATCTTCTTTCACTTCTTTAGCGGCTTGGGCCAAATAAAGACTGTCTCCTAAATAATCTGCTAGTTCCTGAATGGCATCCTCTTGATAATAATGTGCCAAAAGGACAGCGTTTTTTTCTTCCTTCAAACGGAGAATCTCTGCTTCTAGAGAAATGCCTTCAGGTATGGGTTCGTTTATGAATCCACGACGCTGCAGCTGGGGTAAATGTATTTGAGTATCGTGCGCTTTCATAGTTTTTATACAAAAATAGCGAAAAAGCTACTTTTTATCTACTTCTATTGAACTGGACTCTCCAAGCTTTTGATTAAATCGTCGAGGGAAAGGGCATCGGCTACGTCATAGTGGCCAATTTTTGTTCTTCTAAGCGAGCTTAGATGTGCTCCAGATTCAAGGGTTTTTCCAAAGTCGTGCGCCAATGAGCGGATATAGGTGCCTTTGCTGCAGCGCACTCGAAAGGATAGCTCAGGGAAGTGGCTGGGGTCAAGAGAAAATTCATTGATATGTATTTTCCGTGGGTGGACTTCCACGGTTTCCCCTTTTCGAGCATGTTCATAAAGCCGTACGCCATCTTTCTTAATGGCAGAAAATAGGGGAGGATATTGCAGTTGTTCTCCTTCAAAGGTTTTACGAGCCACTTCAATGGTTGCTGCGTTAATGTGTTCGGTTGGAAAAGTGGCATCGATGGCAGTTTCCAAATCATAGGAGGGTGTGGTACTTCCCAGTTGAATATGACCTGTATATTCTTTTTCCATTCCTTGGAATTCAGAAATACGTTTGGTCCACTGCCCAACACAAATCAACAGCAGACCCGAGGCAAGGGGATCCAAAGTTCCGGCATGGCCTACTTTGATTTTTTTCAATCCAAAACGTTGCTTGAGATGCCATCGAATTTTATTGACCACCTTAAAAGAGGTCCAATTCAAGGGTTTATCCACCAAAAGCAACTGCCCTTGTAGCCAATCGTCAACGGTTAATTTATATAAAGAGTTCATAGCCTAAAGCGAGAAGTCCAACCAACAAACAGTAGAGTGCGAAGTAGGAGAGTTGACTGCGCTTGACCAAGGCAATCATCCACCGGCAAGCGACTATGCCCGTTATAAAAGCGGCTACAAAACCAATAGTAAGCGGTAAGAAAGCAACTTCCACGGGTGCCGAGTCCATATCCAATATACGTTTGAGCATACTCCCCAGAATGAGTGGAATCACCATCAAAAAAGAAAAACGGGCTGCTTTTTCCCGTTCGATCCCCAATAGGACAGCAGTGGCAATGGTAGCTCCACTTCTAGAAATACCCGGTAGAATAGCAATGGCCTGCGCCATGCCGATTAGGGCTGCATTTTTGGAAGAAAGAGAACGCCCTTCCAAACCTTTTCGATCGGCAATGCGAAGCAGCAGTGCTGTTAGTAGTAAAGCGGTGCCAACGAGCACTAAATTCCCTTCAAAAAGTTGCGCGATTTGATCTTCTAAAAAAAGACCAACCCCTGCAGCTGGAATCATGGAAATCACGATGAAAAGAGCAAATGTCCAGCTTTCATTTTTTTTGAATTCCAAAAGACCTTTGAGAATGGCACCAATATCCTTTCGGAAAACATAAACCGTACTCAAGGCAGTGGCGGTGTGCAATACGATGGTTAGGAGAAGGCCCTCTTGGGGTACGGTGTCACCGAGAAAAACTTTAGCCAATTCCAAATGACCGCTGGAGGAAACAGGTAGAAATTCTGTAAGCCCTTGAATAATCCCTAACAAAAGGGCCGAGAGCCATTCCATTAAGCTTTTGTTTTGGCAAAAATAGAATAGACAGCCATCCCAAATCCGATGAGAACCAAGCTAGGAGCCAAACGGATGCGACGGAAACTGAAAATATCAGGATTGAATACTGAGGGGTCTTCACTGCCTCCTCCTGACATTAGCACAAACCCCAAGGCAATGATCCCCAAAGCAACAAGGAGTAAGCGGTAATTTTTTTTATCAAAAATAAAGGTTTTCTTTTTTTTAGATTCCATAGTAGTAAGGCTTAATAAACAGCGTCGGTCTTTAAGTTCAGGTATAATTGAGTGGCGAAATAGGTGCTAAAATAAGTGATGCTCAATCCTAGTGCCACTACAATTCCAAGAATTATGGCGGGTTCCTCTGGGTGGCGGAGAATTTGCAGTTCTGGAAAACGCTGATCCAATTCCCAAACCACGGCAGCAATTCCTGCACTGGCAATCAATGATGCCGCCAAGCCTAACTGAACATGAGTTCGGATAAACGGACGTCTGATAAATCGTTTGTGTGCGCCTACCAGTTGCATGGTTTTGATGACAAAACGCTTGGAGTGAATCGACAGACGAATGGAGCTGTTGATCAGCAACATGGCTACAACCACAAATAATACGGCGGCAAACAACAGCCAGTAACTGATTTTTTGAATATTGGCATCTAGTAATTCTAGGAGCGGCTGATCATAGATGATCTCGTCCACAAAACTGTTGTTCTCAAAAGAAGCACTGATGTTCTTCACAAAAGAGGGGGTCGCATAGTCCGCATTGAAATAGACATCTACCGAAGCCAAAAGTGGATTATAACCTAAAAACTCCATAAAGTCTTCGCCAATTTCGTTGGTATGAATTTGGGCGGCCTCTTCTTTGGAAACCCAAACAACCTTTTTTGTAGCAGTGTTTAATCGGAGCGTTTTGATCAGCTGCTGAACTTCGATTTCTTTGACTGAATCGTTAATGTATAAGGTTAAGGCAATTTGTTCTTTGAAATGGTCAGCGACCTTTTTGGAGTTCAACAACAAGGCACCTAGAATGCCTACCAGAAATAACACTAGGGAGATACTGATAACCACTGAAAAATAGGTGTTTCTGAGGCGGCGTTTTTGAAACCGGTCTTCTGAGGACTTATGCAATGCTGTTTATTTTGAGTAAAAATAAGAAACAAACCCATACGGGACTACTTTTAGGGCTTTCAAACTTTTTCTTTCAGGGGTAGTGCCGTATTTTTGGGCTCTAAAAAACAAGGTGTGAGTTACGACTTTAAAGCGATTGAAGCCAAATGGCAACAATATTGGGCTAAAAACCAAACCTATAAGGCAGACAACAACAGTACCCAGCCCAAATACTATGTTTTGGATATGTTTCCCTACCCTTCCGGGGCGGGCTTGCATGTAGGGCATCCACTCGGCTATATTGCGAGTGATATTGTTGCACGCTACTATCGGCACAAAGGCTATAATGTACTTCATCCACAAGGCTATGACTCTTTTGGATTGCCTGCAGAACAATATGCCATTCAAACGGGGCAACATCCTGCAAAAACCACCAAAAATAATATCGAACGCTATCGGCAGCAGCTCGATCGCATGGGTTTTTCCTTTGATTGGAGTCGTGAAATCCGAACATCCAACGCCGATTATTACAAATGGACACAGTGGATTTTTCTACTCCTTTTCGACCACTATTATTGTGTCGATACTGACAAGGCACAACCGATTTCACAGCTAATCGACCGTTTCCAAAAGGAGGGTAATAGCCAAGTCGCAGCCATTTGCGATGCTGACACTCCTATTTTTTCGGCCTCCGAATGGCAAGACTATTCCGAAGAACAACAGCAGGAATTGCTTTTGAAATATCGATTGACCTATTTGGCCGAATCCGAAGTAAACTGGTGTCCTGCTTTGGGAACTGTTTTGGCGAACGATGAAATCATTGATGGTGTTTCTGAACGGGGAGGACATTCCGTAACCAAAAAGAGTATGCGGCAATGGAGTATGCGGATTGGTGCCTATGCCGAACGCTTACTTCAAGGGCTTAACACTATTGATTGGCCAGAACCGCTCAAAGAAATGCAGCGCAATTGGATTGGAAAATCTACCGGTGCCAACGTACAGTTTGCCATAGCAGGACATGCGGAACAGATAGAAGTATTTACTACGCGTCCCGACACACTTTTTGGCGTTAGTTTTATGACTTTGGCACCTGAGTTGGAATTGGTACAACAAATCACAACTCCAGAACAGCAAGAGGCTGTGAACGCCTATATTGAAAAAACAAAACAGCGATCGGAACGCGATCGTCAAGCCGATGTAAAATCCATTTCGGGGGTCTTTACGGGGGCTTATGCTTTGCATCCATTTACCCAAGAACGGGTCCCTATTTGGATCGGAGATTATGTTCTTGCGGGCTATGGAACAGGGGCTGTGATGGCTGTTCCTTGTGGCGATCAACGTGATTATAATTTTGCCAAGCATTTTGATCTGCCGATCCCTAATATTTTTGAGGGCATTGACATATCAGAAGCCGCGTATGCAGAAAAGGGAAGTACTTCTTTGTGCGATTCTGATTTTCTAAACGGATTGGCTTATGAGGAGGCACTTCCAAAGGTCATAGAAGCATTAGAAGCCTCTGGAAAAGGAAAAGGAAGTGTTACCTATCGTTTGCGAGATGCTATTTTTTCCCGCCAACGGTATTGGGGAGAACCCATTCCTATTTACTACAAAAACAACCTCCCTTGCCCGTTGACTCTAGAAGATTTGCCCTTAGAGTTACCTGCGGTTGAAAAATACCTTCCCACGCCAGAAGGAAACCCACCCTTGGGGAATGCAACGGAATGGGGCTGGGATGAAAAGGCTCGAAAAGTAGTTGCTGTTTCAGAAATTGATCATCAGACCGTTTTTCCGTTGGAGCTAAACACCATGCCCGGATGGGCGGGTAGTTCTTGGTATTTTTATCGTTATATGGATGCTCAAAACAGCCAAGCCTTTGCTGATAAAAAAGCCGTGGATTATTGGCAAGATGTGGATCTCTATCTTGGGGGAAGCGAACACGCTACTGGCCACTTGTTGTACTCCCGTTTTTGGCAAAAATTCCTTTATGACTTGGGGGAGTTGCCAGTAGATGAGTATGCTAAAAAACTGATCAATCAAGGAATGATTTTGGGGGAATCTGCCATTGCTTATCGCAAACCCGGAACCAATTCCTACGTTTCCAAAGGTCTGGTGGGTGATGCCAAAATGGAAGCCATACGTGTGGATGTCAATTTGGTAAATACCTCCTATGAGCTCGATTTGGACGGTCTGCGTGCATGGCAACCACAGTTTGCCGATGCTGATTTTGAATTGGAAGCAGGTAAGTTTATTGTCGGCACCGAGGTCGAAAAAATGTCCAAATCCAAGTACAATGTCGTTAATCCAGATGCCATTTGCGATCGCTATGGTGCCGACACGCTTCGTATGTATGAAATGTTTTTAGGTCCCTTGGAGCAAGCCAAGCCATGGAATACAGCAGGTATTTCTGGAGTGCACTCTTTTCTAAAAAAACTATGGCGCCTTTTCTTTGAGGACGAAAAACTCCGCCTGTCAGAAGACGAGCCTTCAGCGGCAGCATACAAAAGCTTGCATCAGACAATTAAAAAAATCAATACGGATATTGCTCAGTTTTCCTTCAACACCTGTATCAGTACCTTTATGATTTGTGTCAATGAATTGAGTGCTGAAGGCACCGCATCTCGTAAAATAGTAGAACCTTTGGTGGTGCTTTTGGCTCCATTTGCACCGCATATTGCTGAAGAATTGTGGGAGAAACTGGGACACAAAGAATCAATAACAACTGCTGGGTATCCTATCCATGATGAGAAGTACCTTAAGGAAACAGAAAAAGAATATCCCGTTTCTTTCAATGGGAAAATGCGATTCACCTATTCTTTGTCGTTGGATATGGACAAAGCGGCCATCGAAAAACAGATTTTAGCGGAGCCACAAACGCAAAAGTACTTGGAAGGAAAAACACCCAAAAAGGTAATTGTGGTTCCTGGAAAAATAATCAACATCGTATTGTAATGACGGATTTTCAAATTGAATTACTGGGCTTTGTTGCCGCCTTTTTAACCACTTTTGGTTTTGTTCCACAAGCCATAAAAATTTTCAAATCTAAAGACACTTCGAGTATTTCCTTGAGCATGTATGTGGTATTGTTATTGGGGGTTTCGCTCTGGCTGGTCTATGGGATTTTGTTGCAACGTCCGGCCATTATTTTGGCAAATTCAGTTTCTATGATCCTCCAATTATGGATCATCATAATAACGTTAAAACACCGTTAATAAACTCTTTCAATTCCTAGTTTCGTAGTATTTTTAAAATAAAAAATAATGTATCTAATCATCGTTCTTGCAACAGCCGGTTTTAGTATGTGGGTAAGTAGCACCTTAAAACGCAAATTCAAAAAATACTCTCAGCAATCCCTCCAGAGTGGTATGTCAGGAAAAGAAATTGCAGAGCAAATGCTAATGGATCATGGCATACGAGATGTAAAAGTGGTTTCTACTTCGGGAATGCTAAGCGATCATTACAATCCCAAAACCAAAACAGTAAACCTGAGTGAAGGCGTCTATTCCCAGCGCAATGCAGCCGCAGCGGCGGTGGCAGCGCATGAATGTGGACATGCAGTACAACACGCCACAGGCTATGAGTGGCTTCAGATGCGATCAACACTGGTGCCCGCTGTTAGTGTCGCCTCCAATCTGTCTATGTGGGTTATTTTTGGGGGATTGGTAGCCATGCAAACCCTAGCTTTTGGGCAAACCATTGCAATGATTGGTGTTGGAATGTTTGGTTTGGGAACCTTGTTTAGTTTCATCACACTACCAGTAGAATACGACGCCAGCAATCGCGCTTTGGCTTGGCTCAAACGCAAACAAATAGTCACCCAGCAGGAATTGGTCGGGGCAGAGGATGCTTTGAAATGGGCGGCACGCACCTATGTAGTGGCTGCTATTGGTTCGCTAGCTACACTGATCTACTTGGCTTTTCGGGTCGCAGGTAATAGCCGCGATTAATATCATAGCTGAATTTGCCGTTGGATCTGTTGGTCTAAGGAAATATAGGTTTCCGTTCGTGAAATTCCCTCAATGGTCTGTACTTTGGTATTCAACACCTGCATTAGGTGTTCGTTGTCTCGACAGAGTATTTTGACTAACACACTCCAGTTTCCAGTAGTATAGTGACATTCAATCACCTCAGGAACTTTTTTCAGCTGGCGTACTGCTTCTTGATTACGCAATGCCTGATCGAGGTAAATCCCAATAAAAGCTAAGGTTTTATAACCCAGCACTTTGGGGTCAATTAATACTTGAGACCCAGCAATCAGTTTAGATTTCTCTAATTTCTTTAGTCGTTGATGGACAGCGGTACCCGATATTCCTACTTCTTTAGCAATACTGTTCACAGGACTTCTAGCATCGGTCATTAGTCGTTTCAAGATCAATTTATCGATGCCGTCTAGTTGTACTTCGTTGTCGGAAATTCTAGCCATGGTATTTGATATGTAAGCTGCAAAGGTACTTTTTCGCGATTAATACAATATATTCGCTAGTAATTATTTAAAAAAACAATGGAAAAAAGCTATTTGATTTCGGGTGCGATATTTATATTGTTGAGTATTATACTGGGTGCTTTTGGGAGCCACGCCCTGCGCCCCATATTGCCGGAATCCTCTTTCTATGGCTATACGGTAGCAACCCATTACCTCGGTTTTCAGGGACTCGGTCTATTGGTGATTGGATTGTTGCAAGTCCACTATGAAATCCCTGCTTTGGTTTATCAGGGATTATTTTGGGGCACTTTGGTTTTTAGCGGAAGCATCCTTCTTCTAACCCTTGGAAAATTGATGGAGTGGAACCTCGGATTTCTTGGACCTATAACACCAATAGGGGGATTGATGTTGATCTTAAGTTGGGGTCTTTTGTTACGCTTTTTTATTCGCTTGCCCTAACAGCAAAAAACTATTTATTTCCATTGATGTATTTCTCAATGGCCATTGTCATTGAGGGTGTCTCTGGGGTGGGTGCTTTGATGTCAACGCGGAGCTTGGCTTGGTCAGCAGCGGCGATAGTGGTGTTGCCGTAAACAGCAATACGCGTATCGTTTTGTTCAAAATCCGGGAAGTTTTTTAAAAGCGATTCGATCCCAGACGGACTGAAGAAAACAAGAATATCGTAATAAACATCACGAAGATCAGACAAATCACTTACTACTGTTTTGTATAACTGCGCTCGTGTCCAGTTGATTTTCATTTTGTCTAACAACTCTGGTAGTGAAGACTTCAAAATATCAGAAGTAGGAAGCAAATAGGTTTCCTTATTATACTTCTTAAAAGTGCTTTCTAAATCTGCAATGGATTTTTCGCCTACATAGATTTTACGCTTTCGATACACAACGTATTTTTGAAGGTAAAAAGCAACTGCTTCGGACTGACAAAAATATTTAGTACTGTCAGGTACTTTATAACGCATTTCTTCGGTCAATCTAAAAAAGTGATCTACGGCGTTTCGACTTGTCAATATGATATTGTCAAAGTTAGAAAAATCAATCTTCTGCTGCCGCACTTCTTTTGCCGTTACACCTTCTACGTGAATGAAGGGGCGAAAATCAATCTTGAGCTTGTGTTTATCCTTTAGCTTCGCGTAGGGTGACTTATCAGATGCTGGCTCAGGTTGTGAGACCAATATTGACTTTACTTTCATGGGTTGTTAGTTTAATTCAAAAGGAATTTACCCGTCCATTTGTAAATCCAAATCCAAGGTGCAATTTTGAAGGTACAAATATACAAAAATATATATATCGAAATTTGAAAACTAGGCTTTGTAAGCGACACATAATGGACGCTTTGAATAAATAAATTTCCGACAAGGAATAACCCAAAACCTATCCATAAAAACAGAGTTGGATTCTCCATGGGTGAAAAGTAATACAGAAGGCTTATGCAATACAAGACAAGAGCTAAGTAACCGTAACTGGATACGCCTTTAAAAACGAGCAATTTCGAAATAGTTTGTAATTCAAAGAGCCATGCAATCAGATGGAGTGAAAAATAGCGGAGCAAACTAACGGCAATGAGGATGCCTAGACTTGATAAGAAAACAGTGGGGCTGTGTTCTGCTGCAAAATAATGACTCCACAGAAAGGTTGCAAGGAGACTGAGCGTGATCATTAAAAAAACATAAATCCCCAATTGAAAGGGTCGCCAAAGAGACAGATCTCGTTCCTTTCCGAAAATCCGTAAGTAACTGGTGAAATCAAAAAGACGAATGAAATAGGTCGCTTCGTATTTGTAGCTGCGGTAGAGTAGACTCAGCAGTGCAAACTGCAAAAAGAATACAGCTAAAACCCAATTTTCAATTGTTGCGACACGACTAATCCACATGTGGCAAAAATACAAGTTTATTAAAATCAATGCGTGATTCCACTTTTATTTTGGGTGGAACTGGTTACTTTTGAAATAATGAATCGCCATATAATTGTCATACCTACCTACAACGAAGTAGAAAATATCGCTGAAATCATTCATGAAATATTTTCACTTCCATTGCCGTTTTCTGTTTTGGTAGTAGATGACAATTCACCCGATGGAACTGCCCAAGCGGTTCAACAACTTCAATCACAGTATTCTGACCGTTTGTTTTTGGAACAACGACTCAAAAAAGAAGGCTTAGGACCTGCGTATTTGCATGGCTTTTGCTGGGCTTTGCCTCAGGGTTTTGAATATGTAATTCAGATGGATGCTGATTTTTCTCACGACCCAGAAGCTTTGGCGTCGTTTGTAGCCAGCTTTGAAAAAGGTTCGGATGTGGTGGTGGGCTCTCGCTACTCTGATGGGGTGACGGTTGTCAATTGGCCCATCAGTCGTATTTTACTTTCATATTTCGCTTCGCAGTTTGTGCAGCTGATTACGCGAATGCCTATCAAAGATCCCACAGCAGGTTATGTAGGATACCGAAAAACAGTTTTGAAATCCTTAGATCTCGGAGCCGTCCGTTATGTGGGCTATGCTTATCAAATTGAAATGAAATACAAGGCCTGGAAAAAAGGCTTTAAGCTGACGGAAATCCCCATCGTTTTTAAGAATAGAGTCAAGGGGCATTCAAAAATGAGTGGTCAAATTATTTGGGAAGCCTTTTTTGGGGTTCTATTTTTACCGCTACAAAATTTATTTAGAAAAAAATGAAGCGAACGCTGATACAACAAGCAACGGTAATCAATGAGGGGAAGTCCCAAGTGCTGGATGTGGCTCTTGAAGGAGAGCGAATTGTGGCCATTGCACCAAGGATTAGCCCTGCGGTGGGCGACCATTGTATAGATGCCCAAGGGCTTCATTTATTACCCGGTTTGATTGATGATCAAGTTCATTTTCGAGAACCAGGATTGACGCACAAGGCCGACATTGCCAGCGAATCGCAAGCAGCCATTGCGGGCGGGATCACTTCCTTTATTGAGATGCCCAATACCCAACCACAAACCACAACAATCGAGGAGTTGGAAGCCAAGTTTGACACAGCCTCCCAAAAAGCAGCAGCCAATTATTCCTTTATGTTTGGGGGCACCAATGACAATCTGGACGAAATCTTGAAATTGGATCAGAAGGCTGTGGCAGGATTAAAACTTTTTTTAGGCTCCTCTACAGGGAATATGTTGGTCGATTCACCAGAAATATTAGAAAAAATATTTTCCAGTACGGATTTGGTCATATCGGTTCACTGTGAAGATGAGCAAACCATTCGCGCCAATACTGAAAAATACGTGAATCAATACGGTGACGACATTCCGGTGGAACTACACCCGATCATTCGAAGTGAAGAGGCTTGTTATTTGTCTTCTTCAAAGGCGATTGCGTTGGCCAAAAAAACAGGAGCACGTTTGCATGTTTTTCATCTATCCACCGTCAAGGAAACGGAATTGTTTGATTCTTCCATTCCGTTGGAGGAAAAGAAAATTACAGCGGAAGTCTGTGTGCATCATCTTTGGTTTTCAGACAAAGACTATGCGGATAAAAAAACACTCATCAAATGGAATCCAGCAGTCAAAACCCAAGCCGATCAAGACGGCTTGTGGGCGGCACTCAATGACGACCGGATTGATGTATTGGCGACAGATCATGCGCCCCATACTTGGGATGAAAAACAAAATCCATACACCAAAGCTCCTTCGGGGGGGCCTTTGGTACAGCATGCGCTTTTAGCCCTTCTCACCGCCTCTAAAAACGAAAAAATAAGCTTGGAACGCTTGGTGCAAAAGGCTTGTCACAACCCTGCAATCTTATTTGACATCAAAGAACGAGGCTACATCAGGCCGGGCTACTATGCGGATTTGGTATTGGTTGATCTTAAAAAGCCTTGCACGGTTACACCAGAGTCTATTTTGTACAAATGCGGCTGGTCACCCTTTGAGGGAACCACTTTTGCTGCTAGCATTCATAGTACCTTTGTCAACGGAACCCTCGCCTATGCCGATGGAAAAATTCAAGCGACTCAGGCGGGACAACGATTAACATTTGACCGATGAGAAAATATTTAGTGCTTCTCTGTTTTGTGATACTAGCGATACCCGCATGCTCGTTGGGTTTTAGTGAAAAACCTAAGGACTTAATCAAAGAAGATACTATGGTTGCCATTCAAATGGATCTCAGTTTGATAGAAGTATTGCAAAAAAGGTATCCTGGAGAGGTAATTGCTGATTCCATTCTGGGAATGCCCTATATATACGCGAAATATTCCGTTGATTCCCTTCAATTGGCAGCATCGGAAACCTATTATGCCAAAAACCCCAAACAATACGCTCGAATTTATTCGCGTGTAAAAATCGCTTTGGATCAAAAGATTGATAGTATCAGTCGGGTGATACAAAAAATAGACAAAAAGGAATAAATCTCCTGTTTTACTCTTTAGTCAGGTAGCCTTTCAAGCGTTCGGAAAGTTTGGAGTAGTGAAAGTCTTTTATTTGGTGAGTACTTTTAGTGTTTTCATAATGACTCCTTTCGGTCAAACTGTTGATAAGAGCAGGGTTTAATTTTCTTTTTTTACCCAAAAAACCAAGTAGCTGTTCTAGTCGATAAACGATTCGGAGCTGTTTTTTAGACAGTCGAAAGGGTTTAAAAGACTTGTTTTTGAGGTGACATATCTGTTTTAGTAATTCTTCATAGCTCCAATTATCGGAGACCAACACAAAGCGCTCCCGATGGATTTTTTGCTCATAAGCCAAACGGATAGCTTTTACGACATCCTCTACAGCTACAAAACCAGTGCCCCCACTTGTCAGCCACTGGGGTTCTTTTTTTTGTTGAGCAAGCAACTGTGCCAAGGGGCTATTGGGAGCACCACTGCCGAGAATCACACCTGGATTAAAGAGGCAGCCTTTCAAACCTTCTTCAAAACCGCGCCAAACTTCAAGCTCGGCGAGGTATTTGGAATACCCGTAGGCAGAATACAGGGCTTCGTCGTTCCAAGTACTTTCCTCATTTAGCGGTAGATGATCCATACCAGCACCCAAGGCCGCAATAGAACTTACATGTCCAAACCATTCAATTTTGTTTTTGAGAGCCCAATCGACAAGCTGGGCTGTTCCTCCTGCATTGATCTCGATCATTTTGGATTCATCTCCAGCGTATAGCGAAACGAAAGCTGCGGCATGGATTAGGTGGGTAACTTTTTCAAAAACCATTTCTAGGGAACTCCATTGAGTTAGATCGGCTTGATACCATTCAATGGCTTTTATCTGATGGAGTGCTTCTGGTGCCTGTTGTTCAAGGAATTGTAGGGTTTCTACTTTTCGGGAAGGAGTCTTATAGAGTGCAATAAGTGGGATGTTGGAGGGTAGAAATTCTTTGAGTAAATACCGACCGACAAATCCAGTGGCTCCAGATATCAATAGCATGCGTAAAACTAAGGAATTTAAACGGCTGTTTTTTCTTTGCTTTTAGAAATCTATCTTTGCTGCTCAAAGAACCATTATGCCAAAGAATTTTGTAGAAGAACTACGTTGGAGAGGACTCATCCATGATATCATGCCCGACACCGAAGCCTATTTAAACGAGAACTCAATAGCGGGTTATATTGGGTTTGATCCCACAGCCGATTCTTTGCATATTGGGAGTCTTGTTCAGATCCTAATCCTCATGCATTTTCAACAAGCAGGGCACCGTCCCATTGTTTTGGTAGGAGGGGCTACAGGAATGATTGGGGATCCTTCTGGCAAGTCAGACGAACGCAATTTATTAGATGCTGAAACTCTCCAGAAAAACTGTGATGGAATTCAAAACCAACTAGCAAGCTTTTTGGATTTTGACGCGAGTACACCAAACGCAGCTGTTTTGGTCAACAATTACGATTGGATGAAAGATTTCAGTCTGATTGATTTTTCTCGAGACGTGGGGAAACATATCTCAGTCAATTATATGATGGCCAAGGATTCTGTTAAGAAGCGTCTAGGATCCGAATCTAAGGTAGGGATGTCTTTTACAGAATTCACCTATCAATTGCTTCAGGGCTATGACTTTTTACACCTTTATGAAACACTGGACTGTAAACTCCAAATGGGAGGGAGCGATCAATGGGGAAATATCACCACCGGAACCGAACTGGTACGCCGTAAAGCAGGGGGGAAAGCGTTTGCGATTACCTGTCCGTTAATTACTAAAGCCGACGGGACAAAGTTCGGAAAAACCGAAGGGGGAAATATTTGGCTGGATAAAAAACGAACCTCACCCTACAAGTTCTATCAGTATTGGCTCAATGCTTCTGATGTCGATGCAGAAAATTATATTAAAATCTTCACTTTTTTTAAGCAAGAAGAGATAGATAAACGCATTAAAGAACATCAAGAAGCCCCTCACTTACGATTGTTGCAGAAAGAACTGGCAGCAGCAGTAACCACTTTAGTTCACGGTTCTGAAGAACTCGAAAAGGTACTTAAGGCTTCAGCCATTCTATTTGGAAAGTCCACTGAGGAGGATCTCAAAACACTTGATGCGCAAACCTTTTTAGACGTTTTCGAAGGGGTGCCTCAAGCCAGTGTCAGTGCGGCTAGTATTGCTGAGGGCTTGGATATGATTGCCGCTTTGGCTGCTGAAACAAATTTTCTTGCTTCCAATGGAGAAGCCCGACGAGCACTCAAAGAAAATTCAATTTCCGTAAACAAAAAGAAGGTTACAGAAGCCTATCAAATAGGAAACACCGATCGTATTGCCGATCGCTATGTGCTGCTCCAGCGTGGAAAGAAAAATTATTTTATTCTTACGATTGACTAGCGTCTCCAGCCATTAAATTACAGCCTCGAATTTCGGCTGTGTCAAATCGCCCTAAAACTTCAAAACGTTTGTTGTCGTGTTTTTTTCCTAAGTCTTGAGTAGCTAAAAAAGCACAACTGTTTTGATTGGCTAAATCAATAACATTGATTCCGCCGATTTGCCCTAATGCTAGATTGTAAAAAGGATCCGTAGTGTCTCGAATGCTTATATCCATCCAAGATGGAGCTGAAAAAAGCCCCTCTTTCTGCGCATAGGCTTGGGAAAGCATTTCCGTCATTCCGTATTCGGAGTGAATGCTGGAGGTGCCAAATGTCTTTTGGAGTTCTCGATGCAGCTCACTGCGGACAAGTTCTTTTTTTCGCCCTTTCATGCCCCCTGTTTCCATCACGGTGGTATGGTGGAGTTGTTGGGGGAAGCGACTTCCAAAATCCAACAAAGCAAAGGATACACCGATCAACAGTGTTTTTTGCCCTTGAGCTTCCAGATGGTGCAATTGCTCTGCTAGGGCTTCCCATTCGTTCAGATAAAAACCGCTTTCTTTTTTCCCACTTTTTGCAATCATGTCAGAAACCATATAGACCAAAGATGCATCTTGTCGTTCTAGATAGGATGGTAATAAGGCGAGGACTACAAAATCTTCAATGGCGCCATAATCGTTGGCAAAAGCTTTCCGAAAGCTCCATTCGTAGAGATTCAAATCCGAAACAAAATGTTGGGCAGGCGTACTTGCGGTGGTGCCACTAGATCGAAATACGGTTTGTATGGGTTCGTTTCCAGTGATAACCGTACGTGATTTAAACAACGAAACGGGTAAATAGGGGAGTTTTTTTAGGCAGTTGACACTACTCGGATTTCGGTTGATCAAATCGCAATAGGAACGGTAAACATCACAATGCTCGTATTGATATTGGAAGGTGTGGAAGACGGCTTTTTCGAAAGCAGTTTCCGAATCAATGGCTTGCAGATCCGCGGGAGTGAGGGCTTGCATTTAAGGAATAACCAGTCGTTGAACGCCCGTTTTTTCATCTTGGGTGACGCGAATCAGGTAGATGCCTGTGTTCAAATACGACAAATCAAATGTGTTTTCTTGGGTATAGGCTTGGAAAACGGTTTCACCCATTACATTGTATAGTATTACCTCTTTGGGTGACGGACTCGAACATTGAATATAAAGCGGTCCTTGATTCAAGGGGTTGGGGTAAATAGTGAACTGGAGCGCTGGGGCTTTGGTTGTTTCCAACAAAGGCGGTTCAGGCGATTGCGCATGGAGAGAGTTGACAATCCAACAGCAGCTAATAATGAAAAGAAGGAAGGGGGCTCGTTTCATAATTCGTAATTCCCTAACAAATTTACTATTATTTTTCACTGTCTTAAACTAAAAAATGGATAACTTAAAGTTAAGGTAATATGCATTTGCTAAATTTGAAGAGTAAACAACGTATCATTCCGTTTTGGAGCACCCCTTTTCGAGAACAATAAAATCCTCCAAAAAAAAAGATTTCAACGCTAGGCACCTATGAGAAAAAGTGATTTAAAAATTTTATTGGTTGATGACGAACCGGACATTCGTGAGATTATTGGATTCAATCTATCAAACGAGGGGTACCAGATTCATGAGGCGAAGGATGGAGAAATTGCGGTTAAAAAAGCCGAAGAAATTATTCCACATCTAATCATCATGGATATTATGATGCCCAATCTGGATGGCATTTCTGCTTGTGAGCAAATTCGTCGAAATCCCAAGCTCCAAGCAACAGTTATTATGTTTTTGAGTGCTCGAGGCGAGGATTTTTCCTACGTTGCGGCCTTCGATGCTGGAGCCGATGACTATGTCACCAAGCCCATCAAACCCAAAGTGTTAATTTCCAAAGTAAAAGGGCTTTTGCGACGTTTTAAAAATGCGGAGTCCACACCCTCAATCATTGACTTGGGAGATTTGGTGATTGATCGGGAAGAGTACGCCGTCACTTTAAAAGGAAATTCGTTTTCCCTGCCTCGCAAGGAGTTTGAACTCCTATATTTACTAGCTTCCCGCCCTGGAAAAGTTCACAAACGAGAAAAGATCATGGAAAAAATATGGGGTAGTGACGTTGTGGTTGGCGATCGCACTATTGATGTTCATATTCGAAAGCTTCGCGAAAAAGTCGGTGATCAATATTTTAAAACAGTCAAGGGAGTAGGCTACAAATTTGAAAACCATTAATTACCGTCTATTGCCTGTCTTTAAGAATTATCGGATTGCCTTTCAAATATCCTTTGCTGTTAGTGCTGTGGTATTGGTTTTGTTATATGTTGCACTCCTCTTGACAGGATTGAGTAGTATTTCATTTGTATATCATTTGGGAGTTTTGTTGATTTCTGTTTTGGTGGGCTTTTTTTGCTTTTTTCTTATTTACTACCGTATTGAAAAGTTTATCTCAAATCGGGTTAAGGAGATTTACAAAAACCTTTCTCCAACCGACTACCCCCAGTTTGAAAAAGCCATGGCTTCCGATGTGACGGCCATTACGCAAAGTCTTCAGAAATTTGCCACGGATCAAAAACTTGAAATAGAACTCCTCAAGGAACGTGAAAATTATCGCAAGGAATTTATTGGGAATATTTCCCATGAACTAAAAACCCCTCTTTTCACTATCCAAGGGTATATTCTGACCCTTTTGGATGGCGGTGTCAAGGACAAAAAAATCCGAAAAAAATACCTCAATCGGGCAGCCAAAGGAGTGGAACGTTTAATTTTTATTATTCGCGATCTGGATTTGATCACCCAGTTTGAAGCGGGGATACAAAACCTTGAAATCAAGCGTTTTAATTTGGTGGACTTGGTGAATAATGTATTTGAATTGCTTGAAATGCAAGCTGCAAAATACAATATTACCTTACAATTTGACACCCAATATTCCGCCCCCATATGGGTTTCAGCCGATGAGGAACGAATCATGCAAGTGATCACCAATTTGATAGTAAATTCACTGAAGTATGGCGTTAAAAACGGTCTGACCGAAGTGGGATTTACCTTGGTAAACGATCAAAAAGTGATTGTCTCGGTGCGAGACAATGGAGAAGGAATAGATGAAGATCATTTGCCGCGACTCTTCGAGCGTTTTTACCGAATTGACAAATCTGGGAATCGCAAACAGGGAGGGTCTGGTTTGGGGCTTTCTATTGTGAAGCATATCATTGAAGCGCATCAAGAAAAAATCTATGTAAAAAGTACGCCGGGTGTGGGTTCGGAGTTCTCCTTTTCACTTCAGGTGGAAGCCGAATAAAGTCCTTCCTAGCTTCAATCCGAATTCGTAGTTTTGCCCCATGGGCAGTAAAAACAAACTCAAACGCTTCCGTGAGAATGAAACCTTCTCACACGTTATTCAACCGAGTCGAGAAACGCTCGAAAAAGACCAGTTTGAATGGAAAGGTCTTTGGGCTTCCTTTTTTAAAAACGATCATCCCATCGTCTTGGAGTTGGGATGCGGTAAAGGGGAATATACCGTTCACTTGGCAGAAAAATACCCTGATAAAAATTTTATTGGGATTGATATCAAAGGAGCTCGTTTTTGGCGAGGGGCAAAAACCATTCAGCAAAATAGCATTCCAAATGCCGCTTTTATTCGGGCGCAAATAGAATTGATCAACCAATTGTTTGCAGCGGGGGAGGTCAGCGAAATCTGGATTACATTTCCCGATCCACAGATCAAGTTCAAACGTACCAAACACCGGTTGACCAATCCCCAGATGCTTGATCGTTACAAAAAAGTGCTAGTGCCACAAGGGGTGATTCATCTAAAAACAGATAGTGAATTCTTACACGGATATACCCTTGGAATTCTAAACGATTCGGCCTACTCGATTGACTATGCTCATCACGATATCTATGATAATCCTCACGCACCAGAAGAAGCTACGGCTGTTCAGACCTTCTATGAACAGATTTTTTTAACGGAGAATAAAGCCATTACCTACCTAAAGTTCCACCATACATGAAGCATCAACCCCAAACGTTGAACTTTTTTCAGCAAGTCTATACGGTTGTTCGTCAAATTCCCGAAGGGAGGGTGTGTACCTATGGCGCCATTGGGCGCTATTTAGGAGCTCCCCAAAGTGCTCGGATGGTGGGTTGGGCAATGAATGCAGCGCATCAGGACCCCAGTATTCCTGCTCAACGTGTGGTGAATCGCTCGGGATTGCTTACGGGCAAACACCACTTTCCAGGTTCACAATTGATGCAGCAGTTATTAGAAAATGAAGGGGTGAAGGTCTTGAACGATCAAGTTCAAAATTTTAAAGAAATCCTTTGGGATCCGTCGGAGCATTTGCCTTTGTGGGAAAACCCGCTTTAGGCTTTTCTATCTCCTTTTCCCAGCCTATATTTGTCAGCAATTGCAAGGCTATGAAAATCACGAAAGAGCAAGTAAAACAAGCACTTGAAACAATAAGCGCACCGGGCGAAGGCGGCAATCTGATCGAGAGTGGGGCCGTAACCAATATTCAAATTTTTGGCGATGAAATTGATTTGAATATCGAATTGGCCAATCCTAGCCTTCAAGCGCGTAAAAAAGTGGAAGTTTCCATACTCAAAACCCTGCATGAGCAGGTGTATGAAAAAGCAAAAATCAACATCAATGTAGCCGTAAAAAAAGCCCCTGTTCAGGAGCCCATCAAGGGGCAGCCGGTTCCGGGAATTGATTCAATTATTGCGATTTCATCCGGTAAAGGCGGCGTAGGCAAATCAACTGTCACAGCCAATTTGGCCGTTTCCCTAGCCCAGATGGGGTGTAAGGTTGGCATTTTGGACGCAGATATTTATGGCCCCTCCATTCCCATGATGTTTGACATGGAAGGAGCCAGACCGCTATCGATTCAAGTGGATGGAGCCTCTAAAATGGAACCTATAGAGAACTATGGGGTAAAAGTACTGTCCATTGGATTTTTTACCAAGCCAGAACAAGCAGTCATCTGGCGTGGTCCCATGGCAACCAAAGCACTCAATCAATTGATTTTTGATGCCGCTTGGGGGGAATTAGATTTCTTATTGATAGATCTCCCTCCAGGTACGGGTGATATTCATTTGAGTATCGTTCAGGCCCTTCCGCTCAACGGAGCGGTGGTGGTCAGTACACCCCAAAGTGTTGCTTTGGCAGACGCCCGTAAAGGAATTGCGATGTTCCAACAAGACAATATCAATGTACCTATTTTGGGTGTTGTTGAAAACATGGCCTATTTTACTCCAGCAGAGCTTCCCGACCATAAATATTATATCTTTGGCGAGCGCGGTGCTGAGTATCTTGCTGCGGACAAGGATGTTCCCTTTTTGGGAGCCTTACCCCTGATACAAAGTGTTCGCGAAGCAGCCGATGTAGGAAGACCTGCTGCGTTGCAAGAAAATACTGCCGTACGGGAAACAATCGATCAAACGGCACGTAATATGGTAGAGGAACTCATTCGAAGAAACGATAACCTTCCCCCAACCAAAGTGGTGGAGATAACCAATATGGTGGGATGTAGTGCTGTAAAAAAATAAAACGATGACAGGTACTGAATTAGAAGAAACGGTTTTAACGGCGTTGGACGAAATCCGACCCTTTTTGGCCTCCGATGGGGGAGATATTTCCCTAGTAGGCATCGAAAACGACGAAGTAGTGAAGGTTCAGCTTCACGGAGCTTGTGTAGCCTGCTCTGTCAATCAAATGACAATGAAAACAGGTGTTGAAATGACCATCAAAAAGCATGCACCTCAGATTCAAGAGGTGATCAGTGTAGAAGCTTCCTAAATCTAATACCATTATTTCTTGGACATCACAATTACACTTATCGATCGTGAAGGTACTGAGCATCAACTATTAGCGCCAACGGATATGGCAATGAATCTGATGGAAGTCTGCAAAGCCCACGAATTGCCTGTAGAGGGAACCTGTGGCGGAATGGCACTCTGTGCCTCCTGTCAATGCTATGTAGAATCAGAGCATCCACTGCCTGAGATGTCGGAGGATGAAGAAGCTATGTTGGCCGAAGCCTTTCATGTTAAGGACAACAGTCGACTGGCCTGTCAAATCCCTATTAGACCGGAATTGGAGGGACTTCGAGTAGTGCTGGCGCCAGAAGAATAGTGCACGAGTGCAGACAATTAAAAAAATGCTTAGAGTTATGGGAACAAGTATGTCAAAAGGGATGCTAGGAATTGTATTAACTTTAATACTAATGAATTGTACAGACGATTATATTCCTGAAGTAATTGGTCATCGCGGTGCGCGGGGGCATATCGCTGAAAACACATTGCCCTCTATACAGAAAGCCATGGCACTGGGAGTGGATGGTATTGAAATCGATATTTTCCGCTGTGCCACAGGAGAATTGGTTGTCTTTCACGACGACACTTTGGACTTACTCACCGATGCTGAAGGGTATATCGAACAATTTCCTTTGGACAGCCTTCGGAAAATTAATGTATTGGGAGGCTATCAGATACCTACCTTAAAGGAAGTATTGGAGTTGATCGATGGGCAGGTACGACTCAATATTGAACTCAAAGGAAGTCAAACCGCGTTGTTGACCAACGAGCTTTTGCAAAATTATTTTAGCATAGAAGAAAGTGGTTGGGCTCCCGAGAAAGTGTTTGTTTCTAGTTTTGATTGGAAAGAACTCGAATTGTTTTATTCCGTTAATCAAACTGTTCCGATCGCCATTTTAACTGAGGACGACCCATTGGATGCAATTCCGGTAGCGCAGCAGTTAAAAGCCTTCGCTATCAATCCTGATTACGAAACTTTGACCGCTAAAAATGCCAAAAAAATTCAAGATGCTGGATTTGCGTTGTACCCATGGACAGTCAATGAACCAGCCGCTATTCAACAAATGAAAACGCTCCGAGTAAAGGGTATAATTACCGATTATCCAGAGCGTATCAATGCCTTGAAAAAGCCTTAGTGGTGAATAAATTATTCACGCATCAATCGGAAACTCCAAGCGATAATCAAGCCGGTTAATCCATAAAAGACAACACTCCAAGCAGCATCTACAAGATGCACATTCAAAGTGTGCATTTCATAGGTTCCATACGATACGATTCCGGCACCGAAACCTAAAAAAAGCCCGATCCATGCCCCAAATTGAAAGCCCTCAAAAATCGAGCTTTCGTCATGGGTCCAGCGGCGAAACAAATTGGCAAGGACAAAGGCTTCGATAACACACCCTAAGGCTATGGCAGCCATATCCATTCGTTCGGGAATGTCTATAAGAGTGTTACTACTAAAAAAATCCACAGCTACCATGCCATAAAAAATCCAACCGAGGAAATAAAGTGTAAGGCCTCCCAGAAGAGTGGCCAGTAAGGTTTGTTTTGAAAACATAAGTGATAAAATTTAAGGTGCCATTAATTTACAAAAAATCCAGCAGCTTCAAGAACAGAGGTTTTTCTTCAAAACTATTCACAAAACAATATCTTTGTCCCCATGAATACATCCTTTCATTGCCCGCCTGTTGCAGAACTACCCACTGGAGAGCAGCGATGGCAAGCACCGAGTAATATTGCTTTGGTAAAGTACTGGGGAAAATACGGTATGCAATTGCCCAAAAACCCTTCTTTGAGTTTTACGCTTCAAACCAGTCTAACCACCACCACAGTTGCCTATCAGCCGGCTAAGAAAAAAGCAAAAGGAGTGTCGTTTGAATTTCTTTTTGAAGGGCTGGCGCGCCCGGAATTTCACCCAAAACTGGATGCTTTTTTTGATCGGATTTTACCGTATCAACCTTTTTTAGAGGATTTATCCCTTTCGATTTCAAGCACCAACTCTTTTCCTCACAGCAGTGGAATTGCCAGTTCTGCTGCGGCCTATGCAGCACTTTCTGCTGCTTTGGTGGCTATTGAGGAATCGCTTTTCCCAGGCAAAGAACATTTGTATTGGGATCAAAAGCGGTCTTTTTTAGCGCGTTTGGGATCTGGAAGTGCCGCACGAAGCTTGCAAGGGCCGATGATGCTTTGGGGAGAACACGCAGCATTTGACGGGAGCTCTAACGATTATGCCATTCCTTTTGAGGACGGATTGAATCCGATTTTTCAAGACTATCAGGATTGTATATTGTTGGTGGACAAGGGACAAAAAAAGGTAAGCAGTACCCTAGGGCACGGACTAATGGAAGGGCATCCTTATGCAGTGGCACGTTTTGAGCAGGCCCATCGACATACACAGGAATTAGCCAACGCCCTTCAGTCGGGAGATCTTGAAGCGTTTATTCGAATCACAGAATCTGAAGCTTTGACGCTTCACGCAATGATGCAGACCTCGCAACCTTATTTTATCTTGATGCGTCCCAATACCTTACACATCATCGAAGCCCTTTGGGCGTATCGTCAGGATACACAAATCCCCCTTTGTTTTACCCTAGATGCTGGGGCCAATGTTCACTTGCTTTATCCCAAACAATATGCGGATAAAATCCTATCCTTTGTCAAGGATCAATTGCTAACCTATTGCCAAGCAGGAGAGTATCTGTTGGATTCCGTTGGTCAGGGGGCAAAAAAACTGTAATTTAACCATCGCTATGAAAGGACCTTTATTTTACGCTAAAATCTTACTTTTTGGAGAGTATGGCATTATCAAAAATTCCAAAGGGCTCTCCATCCCTTACAATCATTATAAGGGAGGATTGCAGATTCCAGAATCCCCCACCGCTGCGCAGCTCGAATCGCATCAACACCTAGTTGCCTTTGCAGACCATCTGAAGACTTTAGATCCTTCTTTGGTGACTTTTGATTGGACTCGTTTTGATGCAGACTTGGCTCAAAAAATGGTTTTTGAAAGCAGTATTCCACAAGGCTATGGTGTTGGTAGTAGTGGTGCTTTAGTGGCTTCAATTTACGAGCAGTATGCCTTGAATCGTATTACGGTTTTAGAGAATTTGACCCCAGAGAAACTACAACAGTTAAAAACGATTTTCTCAGCGATGGAATCCTTTTTTCATGGAAAATCCTCGGGTCTTGATCCTTTAAACAGTTATCTGAGTATTCCGATTTTAATTTCTTCTTCTCAACAAATAGAAACAACGGGCCTTCCTTCTCAAAACCCCAAAGGCAAGGGAGCTGTGTTTTTATTGGATAGTGGGCAGACAGGTGAAACGGCTCCTATGGTTGCCATTTTTATTGAAAACATGAAGCAAGAACCGTTTAGCAAAATGATGAAAGAGCAATTCATTAAATACACTGATAATTGTGTGGATGCTTTTCTTAAAGGGAATTTTAAGAGTCTTTACCGTGAAGTGAAGCAATTGTCTTCTTTGGTATTACAAAACTTCAGCCCTATGATTCCAAAACAATTTCTGAGTCTGTGGCAAAAAGGAATTGAAACGAACAGTTACTACCTCAAACTCTGCGGATCTGGGGGTGGGGGCTATATTCTTGGCTTTACTGAGGATTTCGAAAAAGCCCAAAAAGAGCTCAAAGATTACTCCTTGCAAGTTGTTTACAATTTCTAAACCATGACGGGTCCACAATTCCGGCAGCGTTTTTGGATCAAACTTTTAGGAGCTTTTAGTCTCGTGCGGGGGACAAATATTTTGGTCTTAGCACTAACCCAATATCTAATTGCATATTACATTATTGCTCCGAATGTATCCCTTCAAACCGTCTTGTTTGACGGAAAGCTTTTCTGTTTGGTTTTGGCTTCTTCTCTGATTGCCTCAGCGGGCTATATCATCAACAATTTTTTTGATGCTGCTAAAGATCAGATCAATCGCCCAAAACAATTTCTATTGCGGCATCTGCTTTCCCAACAAGAACAGCTCACCTTGTTCTTCTTACTCAATCTAGCTGCGGTTATCCTAGCTGCGGCAGTATCTTTCAAGGCAGTTCTCTTTTTCGGGGTGTACAGTTTGGCCATCTATGGGTATAGCGTATTCCTGAAACGTTTGTATTGGATTAGCAATTGGGCCGCTGCTTTTCTGATTCTTTTACCCTTTTATGTTATTGCCCAGTATTACAACAATCAAGATCCGGTGCTTTACAGTTTTGCGACTTATTTGTATTTGCTATTATTGAGTCGGGATTTGATTAAGGATTTAGAAAATTTTAAGGGTGATTTTGCACAACGCTATCAAACTCTTCCCATCGTATTTGGACAGCGGGCAACAAAAGTTATTATTAGTATTGTACTGTTATTGGAAATGTTACCCTTGTTTTTCCTGATGGAGCAACCCTTGGGAAAGCTTCGGTATTATTTCTATCTGTCCTATCCAAGTTTACTCCTGTTGCTGGTCTTTTTGTGGGTGGTCTCCACCCAAAAGGCGTATCTTTGGCTGCACAACGTCATCAAGGGTATAATTTTCTTGGGCGTGTTAAGCATTTACTGGATTAACAAATGAGACCCAAAAAACCTTTTAAGAAATTTACTTCGCGTTCCGAACCCCCTGCCAAAAGAGCAACTGCTGAGGCCAGTGGCACGCGATTGAATAAATTATTAGCCAATGCCGGGATTTGCTCACGTCGTGAGGCCGATGAACTCATTGCCATGGGAATGGTAGAAGTCAATGGCAAGGTAGTGGTTGAAATGGGCTACAAAGTCCAAGCCAAAGATGAGGTGCGTTATGATGGCCAACGTATTTTAGGTCAAAAGCCAATTTATTTGCTAATGAACAAGCCGAAGGGTTTTGTGGCGACTTCCCAAGGAGGGGGTGTCAAAAAATCAGTTCAGGATTTGATTCAAAGCGCGGCTCCTTTCAAAGTTCCTCCTATGGGTGATATGGGAAGACCAATGACAGGGCTTCTTTTTTTTACGAATGACAGTAAACTGCGTGCCAAACTCAATCATTCCAAAAAGGGAATTGAAATGGTGTATCAATTGGTATTGGATAAGTCCATAAAAGCGGAAGATTTTAAGAAGCTACAGCAGCCCCACACGATTTTTGGAGAAACCCTCAGTTTTTCCAAACTGGCACATGTGCAAGGAGGAACCAAGCGCGAATTAGGGATCGAAGCGGTCAATCTTAGTCCTGGTGCCCTACGCAAAATCGTTGAGCAGCACGGATATAAGGTTCAGCAACTAGACCGAGTGATTTGGGCGGGACTGACCAAAAAAGACTTACCTCGTGGACGCTGGCGTCATCTCAATATGCAAGAGATCAATAATTTACAGATGCTCTAAATCGCTTTTTGACAAAAACCTCATAAAGCAAGAGCCCATAAACGGGAAGATACTCCACCCAGACCAGCCACCACGGTTCCACAACGGCAGGTGTTGCATAGGCAACATAACTCAACAATACGGTATAAGACCATACCAGCGCATAACGATAGGGAGTCAAAACACTTAAAAAAACCAGGTGAATCAAATACCACGGGTGAACTGTTGTGCTCAGCATGTAGTAGATACTCAATAACCCTAAGGCAAGCGACCATTTTTGGGAGTTGTTTTTGCCTTGCGGCCAAAAGGGAAATAAAAGAGCCAATCCAGCAATGATCCAAGGCGTGACCCTTCCCAGCTTTCGAATGATATTATAACCGGTCTGTTGGTAGCCCCATTCACGAATCGCATAATAAATACTGGCGTTGAATTCAAAATTAGAAAACCAAAGTTGTAAACTCTGCTGGTAATGATCCCACCATTCCGGGCCCATATAGGGAATCCAAAACAGCAGACTAAAAAGCAAGCCATAGCCTAGGAGATGCCCCCGCTCTTTCCAGTTCAACGAAGGTAGCAGAAGGGGAAGCCATAGCAAAGGCAGTAATTTGAGGGCAACGCCTGTGGCAAAAAAAAGACCACTGAACGACCATCGCTTTTGAGTGTAAAACCAAATACCCCATGCGGTTGCAGCGAGCATCAATCCCTCACCATGTAAATTGCCCACCCCTTCTATCACAAGGAGTGGATTTAAGAAGTATAAAAAAGCGGTGCCTATCGGAAGGTGATAGTGCTGAAGGATTTTCCGAATGGCGATCAGGGCAAAGAGATCCCCAATAAGAAAAGAAAAACGCAGTATTCCAAGCTGCATTAGGAGGCTGTCTCCTCCCAGTTGAGCGGCTAGGTAAAACAACCACTGACTGGCTGGGGGGTAATTGGAGTAGTGCTCTTGACTCAAATGCCCCATCCCTTGATAGAGTTGATTTAAAAAGGGGGTTTGGATTTCTTTAGGAAGTGCCTCCGGTGCATAAGCGTAGGGATTGATTCCCATCACTTGCAATTGCCCATCCCAAAGAAAACGGTAAAAGTCCTGCGATAGTTCAGGGATATAATTCCAGAAAAAAACGCGAAAAAGAAGTCCGAGGAGGAGCAGGATCGTAAAGGGAAATTGAGAACGAAGCAGGCAAACAAAACCGATAAAGGCAAGGCTACAATAAATGAGCAGCTCAAAACTGTTTGCGCGATCCCCAAGTTGCGCCAATTGAAAATAGGCGACACTGCTCAGCAGGACTCCCAATAAAAGGAGTAGGTTGCGGTGAAATGTTTTAGTGACGTCCACGGATTGATTGTACTACGATGTAGCTGAATCCTATAAAAAGCATGCAGTGAAACGGCAATAACCCTAAGTCACCTTCCTTTCCAACCGTAAAGGCACTGTAAATACCAAACAAAAAGTACAAAGCCAAGATGCTCTCCCACAGTATATTGATCGATAGGTTCTGAGCGAGATATTTGTTGTTTTTCCAAGAGTCGTTTAATGAAGTCAAATTGAATTTTGGAGTTCGAACAAAAGCAGATTTTTTACCCCAATGTCCTTCCAGTACAGCCAAACTGTTGTGTATCGATAAGCCCATGGCAACGGTATAAAAAAGGATAAACTGCTGCAGAAAGCTTGCAAAACCCAGCCATCCGCCCTGATAGTGTTGCCGATACATCTGCCAATAGCTCATTAAAAAAAACAGCGTTGAAATTATGAATAGACTGCTGAAATGGAAGTACCAACTAAAAATATTCCATTGCGCTTTGATATAAAGCATGGGAACACTTAGCACTGCAACGGTTAACACGCTTAAAAACATACTACTGCTTAACAGATGCATGCTTGCATGGAATTTGGTAGCCACTGATATTTTTGGATTGCTCCACACACGGCGAATCATTTTTTGAAAATTCTCTGCTCCTCCTTTGTTCCAACGAAATTGCTGGGTGCGAATGGCGCTCATGGTTATGGGTAACTCGGCTGGGGTTTCAAGCTGTTCCACATACTTGAATTTCCATTCTTTTAGTTGGGCACGGAAACTCAAATCTAAATCCTCCGTCAGGGTGTCTCCTTGCCAGTTTCCAGCATCCAAAATGCACTCTTTTCGCCAAATCCCCGCGGTGCCATTGAAATTGATAAAATGCCCTTGGCTGTTTCGCCCTGTTTGTTCTAGGGTGAAATGGGCATCCAAAGCAAAAGCTTGGATTTTGGTAAGTAGTGAATAGTTTTTGTTGATATGTCCCCATCGGGATTGCACCACCCCGATATTTTTCTCTTTAAAATACGGAACCGTACGAAGTAACCAGTCTTTGGGTGGAAGAAAATCAGCATCAAAAATAGCAATATAAGCTCCTTTGGCACAGGCTACTCCCTCTTTCAATGCGCCTGCCTTAAAGCCTGTACGTTCGGTTCGGCGAATATGTTCAATGTCAAATCCCTGTTTTTGGTACTCTTTTACGAGTTGGGCGGTAAGCGCAACAGACTCATCAGTAGAATCGTCTAATACTTGAATTTCCAGTTTTGATTGGGGATAGTCCAATGCGGTAACGGAAGCGAGAAGTCGTTTAATAACATAGAGTTCGTTAAAGATTGGAAGCTGCACACTGATTAAAGGATAGGGATCCCCTTGATTAAAGTCCCATTTTGGACTTTGGGATGGTTTTTTTTTGGATTGGTTGTAGTTCCATGCTAAAATCGCTTGGGTAATGCTATACACAAGTAGAATCACAAGCGCTAGGGAGTACAACACGATGGCTATCCACGCAAGGCTCAACCAAAGAACATTCCAATCCATAACTATTTAAAAGTAATATTTAATGATCCAACCGATGATTTTGACACCCGCAAAGATAGTGCCTTTCACAGTCCCAGACACTTTAGACTGTCCGATACGTCTTTTGTAACGTACGTTGACTTCCCGATACGGGATTTGATGACGAAGTATTTTGAGTTGCATTTCTACCGTCCAGCCATAGGTTTTGTCAACCATTTGAAGTTGTTGTAGGCGGTCCCATCGAATGGCACGAAAGGGACCTAAATCAGTGAAACGACTTCCGTAAAGCCAGCGCATGAGGGTACAAGCCAAGGCGTTGCCAAACTGTTGTTGAGGGGTGAGGGAGCCTTTTTCCCTTCCTTGTGCATGCCGAGCCCCTAAAACAAAATCTACCTTACCTTCTTGGATCGGATCGGTAAGTAGCGATAATTCTTCGGGATAGTCGGAATAGTCCCCATCTAAAAATACAACAACATCAGGAGGGTCGGCGGAAAGAAAATCCAAGGCTTTTAGACAGGCATAACCGTAGCCTTTTTGGGCTTCGTGCACCACAAGGGCTCCGGCTTTTTGCGCAGCAGCTGCGGTACCATCGGTAGAGGCATTATCGGCCACTACTATTCGAGCAACGGTTTTGGGGATTTCAGCAACGACTTTCCCGATAGAAGCAGCCTCGTTAAAGGCGGGAATGACTACAGCAATCGTGGGTTTATTGGGCATCTAAGTGATCCATTAAATTTCCCAAGGGATAGTCTGGACGATCCGTGCGATTCGCTACGGGACCGTTTTCCAATTTCAATACGCCTCGGGGACACACCTCGGAACAAATGCCACAACCCACACAAGAGGAGCGCACGATATTTTGCCCTTTTTGAGCATAGCTTCGAACATCGATCCCCATTTCGCAATAGGCGGAGCAGTTTCCACAGGAAATGCACTGCCCTCCATTGGTGGTAATGCGAAAACGTGAAAGGATGCGTTGTTGAAAACCTAAGATAGCCGCCATTGGACACCCAAAACGACACCATACCCGACTGCCAAGCAGTGGATAAAAACCGACTCCTAAGACCCCAGAAAAGGCCGCACCAATACCAAAGCCGTACCATTTACGAAGGGTGTAACTGGATATCCCTAGTAGGTGACGATCCCCTGAAAAAAGCTGAATGCAGAGGATGCCGATGATGATCACGCCGATGCCCACTAAAGCGAAGCGGGCATCGGCGTGGAGTTCGTTGCGTTTTCCAAACCAGATGGCTGCCAGCAAAAGCGAAAAGAAAACAATAGCACTATAGCTAAAGATTTCTCGGCTGATTCCTGTAGGATTTTTGGGTGAACCCAAAAAACTCCAAAGTACTGCCAAGGTGGTAAGTGTAATAAATACGAGTACCACATGAATCATCCAACGTTCCAATTTCCAAACACTGATCTTTTTACTTGATAATTGGCGGAAAGAATCCCCGGCTGTTTCGGCCAAGGCTCCACAACCACATACCCAAGAGCAATACCAGCGTTTGCCATACCGATACGTGAGGATGGGAGAAATGATGAAAATCATCGCCAAGCCCATCCCAAGGGTAAACAAGCCCAAGCTTCCACCATTGAGCATATTTTTCACATGCCAATCCTCAAAAAAGTAATAATTCAGGGGCCACATATTTTTAAAATCCTTTGCAAAGTAGGGGGTGTCTGGGTGTAATAGCGTTAACAGTTCCGGTAGTAAAAAAGCAAATCCAAGCTGAAAAAACATAACGGATCCTGTGCGGATGATTTGGTAGCGGCTGTGCCGGTATTTGATCAAAAATTTGACCCCGAACACCAAGATGGCCAAGGTGTAGAGCGTTCCGTAGAGGAACCATTGGGAAGCGGGCTGACCATTGAGCAGTTGGCTTAATGGATCAAACAAAGCCACCATGCCCACACTGGCTCCTTCACTCCGATAGCCAAGCCATTCTGGATAGAAATAAAGGGTGATATAAAAAGCGGTCAAAAGTACTCCAACACTCCAGCCCCAAACGCCTCGCGCACTCAAACTGTTGGTAAAAACCCCATTGTTTTTAATCCCTGGCAGTTCGCCGCGGTACTGGAAATAGGCATAACCCACCACCCCAATACTAAGGGTTGCCAGGCTGGCCCACAAAATCCAAGTTTCTGGAGAGGAGAGATTGGAAAGAGGCAGTAGGAGCAAAATCAATCCAATCCAACCGAGAACGGTAAACAGGGATTTGCCACTAAGAGATGTGAAACGATTCATTTAATGCGAGAATTGGTGTTGAAAAGCGGCTTGGATTTCGGGCTGATAATTTTGAGTAAACTCTGGGTCAAAGGTGGCGGCTGGAAAGTTTTCGAGAGCTGTTTCCACAGTGGTGTCCGACAGCAACCAGTCTTGCAGAACTTCGTGCCGAATTCGAATGCCAAAGCTGTTGATGCCCAGTAACCTATGGGTGTCTGGGTGAAAGGCCCAACGCAAGAGGATATTTTTTTGAGGATGCTGCCAAAACCATTGTTTTTCTTCATCGGGCTTGGGTGTCGAACTTACTTGGCCGTAGGTTTGGTATTCAATATCAAAAAACTTGGCCGAGTTGAACCAAGGTCCAGGTTGATAGGCAGTTTTGGTCTCACAAAGGGTTTGCGCTAGGGTTTCGCCCATCATCCGTCCGGTGTACCAAACCGCTTCAATGGATCGGCGTCCAGCGACGGGTTCTTTTTGTTCGGCACAGTCTCCAATGGCATAGACATTTGGAAGGTTGGTTTCCAGAACACGGTTTACCAAAATTCCTCGATTGCAATTTAAAGTACTGTCTTTTAAAAAGTCAATATTGGGGTGAACTCCTGCCGTCAGTCCGACATATTGGCACTGAATTCTCTCTCCTTTTGAAGTGACAACACCCATGGCGTTGCCTTTCTCGTCTGTTTCAATGCGTTCGAGTTCGGTGTTCAAGCGTAAATCAATACCGTGCTGGAGAATATGTTGATTGAGCAAAGCGGCGTCTTCGGTTGGTAATACGGATTTCCAAAAGCTGTTTTCCCGAACTAAAAAGCATACTTTTTTGCCGCGGCTGTGGAGCATTTCGGCCAATTCAATACCGATTAATCCACCCCCAACGATCACGGCTTCCTTGATCTCTGGCGACCAGGCTTCCAACTGGTCGAGGTCTTGCTTGTGGTAAAGCCCTTGTACACGCCTTGCCTGTTCTCCTGGCCAGCCAAAACGATTCGGACGGGAGCCAACGGCCCAAACCAAATCTCCGTATGCAAGCGTTTCCCCTTTAGCAAGAAAGACTTCTTTTTTTTGGGGGTCAAAACCTGTAACACGCTCTTGCAGCAGCGTGATATTGTTTTTTTTCCAAAAATGCGACTCGTAGGGTTGGGTATGTTCAAAAGTAAGATGCCCCATATATACATACATCAATGCCGTTCGGGAAAAGAAATAGGGGTGTTCTTCCGAAATCAAAAGAATGGGACGTGTACTTTTTTTACGAACCTGCCGAGCTAGGGTTGTTCCGGCTATTCCGTTGCCTACGATGATAAGGGGAGGGGAATCGTTCATATTCCTAAAATTAGTTTTTTTGTTCGGGATGGGCTTTATTCCTATCTTTTATATCCCAAATTTTATCAACATGTATATCCTACTCTTCCTCTTGTTTTTGGCGGCTTGTATCCGTTTGCTTATTCACTTTGTCCGTAAATTTCAAAAAGAAGGCTTCGACTGGTTTTCAGGAAGCCTTTATGTGATTATCTATTTCATTTTTTGTGCTCTGTTTTACCTGGCTATTTTCACCCCCTATTATTTGATTGTGGATTAATTAATGACCAACCCATCGTTGATAGTAGCTACTGAGGTATTTTGGTTTGACACCACACAGGTGTAGGAAATGGATTACACGAAAATGAAAAAGTGTTTGTACTACTCCATGCTTTAAAAAGCGTCTTGCAGAGGTCGTCAGTTTAGCAGGGAGCACTTGTAGTTCACTGTTTTGTTGTAGTTTTCGTATCAATTCCAAATCTTCGCATACCGTATAGCGTTCGTCAAAACCATTTAGCTGATGGAACAATTCTTGGCGAACTAGGAGTCCTTGGTCTCCTCCGCGAAAAAGAATGTGCGGCCAGCGACTGCCATAAGCGGCTAATTTCAACAGTGGATGCGACGCGTCAAAAGCCAATCGGAAACAAGCAGCGGCTACGCCTTGATGTATCGCTTTGTAAAGTGCTTCCCAAGCTTTGGAGGATAATTGGCTGTCCACATGCAAAAAAAGCAAGTAGGAGCCGTTTGCTTCTTGGGCGCCTCGGTTTTGTTGTGTAGCTCTCCCTACACTAGAAGAAATGACCCGAAGCTGTTTTTGAGCGTTTAGGTATTCCCAGCTGCCGTCAGTGCTTTGCCCATCTACTATAATCAATTCAGTCTCTTTTTTGGAGGGGATTTGTTGGAGAAACTGAGGTAAAAGCGTTCGCTCGTTGCGAACAGGCACCACGATGGATAGCTGAGGACTATTCGTTGAGTGACCAGTCATAGGGGAGGTAGCGAATTCGCACATTACTATCTAGCGGCACAGGGCTGTAGCGCGACAGAAAAGCCAACTTTTCTTTTTTAAATCCAAAATCCATAATAAACCAAAGCAGGATCTTGGACAGCTGAATTTTATCAGATTCAAAAATGTTTTTACTGGGATCGTGAAAAAATTGCCGGGTAACAGTTTCTAGTTGGTATTCTATTTTGGCGCCTTTAAAAGCAGACCGATAGAGGTTTGGACAGGAAGCCGAAGCACAGTTGATGGCAAAGTGGATTCTGTTTTCGTCTTGTTTGCGAAGGATTTCATGTTCGATATCCCCTAGTGTGTAGTCGGTTTCTCCAGCAGTAAATATAGGAGTTTCCCAAGGTTTGGATATGTCCTTGATACTTTCGACCGGGTAGTGATCGAGAATCAGTTGAACCGTTAGGGCGTTGTAGGCATTGATCCAATAGGCCAGCAAGTCATTTTTAGAACCGTTTTTCTGAGGTGGATTTTCAGCTAAAATATCAATATAATTATCCAAGGCACTGCGATCTTGCTTCCAAGCCTTATAATTCACCTTTCCGTCTTTAGAGACAAATTTTTGCAGCTGATTTTCCCATAAATCATGGCGGCTTTTGCCTTGTGCCGCAAGAGGCTGTGCCATTAAAAAGGCGAGTAGGAAAAACCTAAAAACGTTAACAGCAACCCCCTCCATCATAGTGAAATGTTGCTTCGGAAATAAAAAGGTCAGAGCGGTCCAGATTGGCGAGCTTGGCTGCGGTTTTGTCGCAGACTGCCAAGGGTTGATTTTGTAGGAGTACATGTCCTTGATGGTCGTCAAAATAGTCTTCATTGCCATAATAAATTGCGCTTTTTCCAGTGAAAATACAAGGGCCATCATCGGGCATAGGGTCTTTGATGGCGCATACTTCCACACTTTCAATATAAATCATTTCTTGAGTTGGGTAATGTGCCGGATCTAAAATTCGGTAAGGGCGGCGGGCGCGTACTTCTAAAGTGCCAAAACCTACTTCGGTCAAAAGCTGCAAATAGGCTTGGAGGGGTATGGCGCCAGACAAGCATAAGGCGCGCAATCGTTCGTCATCGCGCAGCGAATCGTTCATGGGTTGCTCACAGGTGGGATCACTCATCACCAATCGGCCGTGTGGCTTTAGAACACGGTACATTTCGGCCAATGCCTGCTTGAGCTCCTCTTGCTTGAAGATGTTGAAGAGACAATTTTGAGCGGCGACGTCTATGGAGTTATCGGGAACAGGAAGCTGCAACGCATCTCCTTTTTTAAGTTCCACAAAGGAAGGATCAAACCAATCGTTTTGTTCGGCTGCAATTTTGAAATTATTTCGACTGGCGGTAAGCATTTCATCTACTACATCAATTCCTATAACTCCTCCTTTTTGACGGGAGAAATAGGAAAACTGAAGCAGTTCCATGCCGCCTCCAACGCCTACATAGAGGATTTTGGGATTGTTGACCAAGTCGCGAGGATGAACGGTGCTTCCGCAGCCGTAATTCATTTCTTGCATGATGGTGGGTATTTGCAATCCTGGGAATTGCCAAATGGGTGTGGTGGTGCAACATAGTCCTACATCAGGAGTTAGGGCGGCTGCTTTATACACATCGTGGGTAGTATTGAGGTAATCCATTAGCTATAGTATCTTTGAAGCCACGTTCGGAGCAATGCGAGCAAGCATTCCTCACCGCGTTTGGCTTGGGTGAATATATCAGGTATGTCTATAGGGGCGAGCTGATCCGGATCACATACATCCGTAAGCACAGCGCATGCCAATATTTTTATTTCAAGTTGCCGTGCGACAATGACTTCTGGAACGGTGGACATGCCGACCGCATCGGCTCCAATGGTTCTCAGATAACGATATTCAGCAGCGGTTTCCAATTGTGGGCCAACAACCGAAGCATATACGCCTTGGTGAAGGGGTTGTTGCTGTTCTTTAGCAAGGACACTAAACTGCTGCCGCCATTCCGAGTCATAAGGTTGACTCATGTCTACAAAACGCGGGCCAAGCTCAGCAACTCCGGCTTCGGCAAGGGGAGAGCCTCCTTGCAAGAAAATATGATCTTTCAGTACCATCAAATCCGCTTTGGCGTAGTTGGGGTTGATGGCTCCTGCTGCATTGCTAATGAGCAATTGACGAACTCCCAAAGCGTGGAGTACTCGAACAGGAAAAGTAATCTGGAAATAGTTGTAGGCTTCATACCGATGGAAGCGTCCTTGACAAACCAACATTTCTTTTCCTTCCAAGCGACCGTAAATCAGTCTGCCTTCGTGGGAAGCTACCGTTGGCTCGGGGAAATTTGGTATTTCGCTGTAGGGAATGCTGTGGATCACTTCCAATACGTCAGCTAGGGCACCTAGACCGGTTCCTAAAATGATCCCAAAGGAAGTGGAGGGAATGCCCCGCTGCTGTACAAAGTCAGCAGCAGCCGTAATCTGTTGTTGGAGGGTGTTCATAGCGTTACGAAACTATTCAAATTAATTAAGAATTACGAATGTAAAATGATGAATGTTGATTGCGGAATGATGAATGCAGAATGATGAATGCAGAATGCAGAATGATGAATGATGAATGCAGAATGATGAATGATGAATGATGAATGCAGAATGATGAATGCAGAATGATGAATGCAGAATGATGAATGCTGAAGAAAGAAGAATGAATTCTTTGTTTAGAGGTCTCAATTCCTCGTCTTATACAAATCAGGATGAGCTTTGAGGTCTTCTAGGGTGTCAATATCGTTTTGTTCTCGGAGCCTGAATTGGGAAAGCCGGGGGAGACGTGCTTGGCTTTTTTTGAGGAGGTCTGGTTGGCTCCATGGAAGGGTGTGAAATAGTTCTGGTTGCGGTTCAGTGAGTCCTATGAGGTAGTATCCACCGTCAGTGGCGGGGCCCCACACGATGGGATGATAATCAAGGGCACGAAAGGCCTCTTGAATATCGGTTGGGGTGAGTGTCCAAAGATCGGAACCGATAAGGCATACTTTTGTGGCACCTTGAGCGAAAGCCCATTCTATGGCCTGCTGCATTCGTTCACCCAGGTCTTGACCTTGTTGTTCTTTTTGATACCAGTGATCTTGTTCCCAGAGATTGTTCTTTAGGGGTCGTGATGCGTGAAACACCGCCACGGCTCCCCCCCAAAAATGGAGCACGCGACGGGTATGGCTGCATAATTGTTCATACACGGCAGTTGCCGCCGTTTCACCAATAGTTTTAGCCAAGCGAGTTTTTACCTGACCGGCAATTGGATTTTTACAAAAAACGAGCAGCCATTCCATGCTGCCCAAAATACAAAATTCGGCGTCTATTTAGCCATTGAATTTGTAGAGCGGTTCCATGCGGTAAGCAAAAGGGATTGCATGCGTATTTCCCGGGCTTGTTTAGAATGCACTCGATAATTCAAGGCATAAAAAACAGACTGACGCGAGATGCTAAGCTCTTTTGCAATAGTATTTTTGTGGGTGCTGGATAAGTGAATCTGGGGTTTATTCATCAGGGTAACGGTTCAATCGGTGTTTTAGATTTCGGCTGTCGTGATATTTTTGGATTAAAATTTTAACAAGTGTTAAAATATTATCTATATTTACAACTAAAGTAATAAATTAGTTTGTAGTATAAAAGGTTTACAACGTGAATGTTAAAGAAAGAGTTTTATTGGTTGCATCATCGAGTCCATTTTCTAAACAGGATTTCTTTGAAAAACTAGGAATTACCTACGGAAATTTTACCGGTGCCAATAAGAAAACACCTCTAAATTCTACTGTGCTTTCTAGGCTTGTAACCGAGTTTGGTATCGATGCACACTGGTTACTGACTGGTGAAGGGAGCCCCGAAGGGTTGAAACAGCTTATGGGGGCTGAAAATCAAATTGCTTTTTTGGAAAAAGAAGATGGACTCCTTCGGAAACAACATCAGGATACCAGAAATTACCTGAACTCTTTGGAAAATCAACGTAATGATCTTTCCCAATTCATAAAACTGCTCAAAGAATAAAATAGATTTCTTTTTTGGGGAGGTCGTCCTATTTTTATTTCTTTAAGGCATGAAGAAGAGTTACTATCAACCCGAAGATTTATCGAAGTTTAAAAACATAAGCGATTGGAGTCCTGAATTGGGAGCCAAATTTTTTGAATACTATAATACCGTATTCGAAGAAGGAGCCCTGTCAGCCCGTGAAAAATCATTGATTGCACTGGCCGTAGCCCATGTGGTGCATTGCCCTTACTGTATTGATGCCTATACCAAAGATGGACTGCAACGCGGAATTGCCAAGGAGGAGATGATGGAAGCCGTCCATGTTGGTGCAGCCATTCAAAGTGGAGCAACCTTGGTGCATGGCGTGCAAATGATGGGGATTCATGACAAACTCAGCATGTAGATGAAGCAATCATTGCGAGCGCGTTCCAATCCTTTGGCAAAAACCGATACCCAACAAGCACAGCTCTCAGCCGGTCCTTTTGCCGATGGTTCCTTGCCGACTTTTGAAGCTCAATTGCAGCAACACAGGCTACCAGCCATTAGACCCAAAACTTTGGAAATCCTACAGCTTAATATGGGCTATATGTGCAATCAAGTCTGTGCACACTGCCATGTAGATGCGGGTCCCGATCGAAAGGAAAAAATGAGTCGTCAGATCCTTCAAAAATGCTTGGATTTACTTTCCTCAACCGACATTCATACACTCGACCTGACAGGAGGTGCTCCCGAAATGCATCCCGACTTTCGTTGGTTTGTGGCAGAAGCTCGCAAGCGTGGGGTTCGGGATTTGATTGTGCGTTCCAACCTTACCATTTTACGCGCCAACAAAAGTTATAAAGAACTTCCCGCTTTCTTTGCCGAACAAGGCGTGCATGTGGTGTCTTCCCTGCCTTTTTACAAACGCGAAAAAACAGACCGCCAACGAGGAGAAGGAGTGTTTGGGCAGTCCATCGAAGCGCTGCAAGTACTGAACGAATTTGGCTATGGAAAGGAAGGCTCTGACTTAAAACTCGATTTGGTCTATAATCCCTCTGGGGCTTTTCTTCCTGGAGATCAAACGGCTCTAGAGCACGATTTTAAAAAAGCACTTCAGGAAGATTTTGGTATCGTTTTCAATCAACTCTTTGCCTTGACCAACCTCCCGATTAGTCGGTTTTTGGACTATCTTATAGCTTCTGAAAATTATGAGGATTATATGCATGCCCTTGTAGAAGCCTTTAATCCGGCTGCCGTAGCTCAGGTGATGTGTACCAATACCTTGTCCGTAAGCCATGAAGGGTATTTATACGATTGTGATTTCAATCAGATGTTGGGAATGCCCGTTGCCAGTGCCATTCAACATATTGACAACTTTGATATCGACTTGTTAGCCCAACGAAAAATCGAAATTTCCCAGCATTGCTATGGCTGTACTGCCGGAAACGGAAGCAGTTGCCAAGGAGCGATGACCTAAGCTGCGGTATGCAGAACGCTGAATGATGAATGCAGAATGCAGAATGATGAATGCAGAATGATGAATGGTGAATGATGAATGCAGAATGATGAATGATGAATGCAGAATGCAGAATGATGAATGCAGAATGATGATGAACAATACAGCTAAATCATTGCTTCGCTCGTGTCTGAAATCGATATTCAATATTCCCTGTCAATATTCCTTTTGCCAATAGATTTCCCATATTTCTTACTTTTTTTCGTTTTGTACATTTAAAATAATACCCTATATAACAAAGGGTGTTTGATGTTATTGAAGTTTTTTGGTCTTAAGTTTTTAATTTGGGAATCAGGTATGACTTAATGAAAACGATTAATTCTGTGAAAAAATTTGACTTGGAAGAGCGTTTGATTGATTTTTCAGTTTTAGTGATTGAAATTTCAAAGAAAATGCCAAAAATAAAGGCGAGCAACCATTTGTCAGGACAGCTGCTTCGCTCAGGAACTTCCGTTGCACTTAACTATGGGGAGGCTCAAAGTGGTGAATCTCGAAAAGACTTTATCCATAAAATGAGTATCGTTCTAAAGGAACTCCGTGAAACCTTAGTTTGTTTAAAAATTATAGAACGAGCCCAATTTATGGAAGATTCAACCCGCTTGATACAAGCCAAAAAAGAGTGTAACGAGTTGGTGTCGATTTTTGTAAAGAGCCTTCAGACAGTAAAAAGAAATATGAGGAATTAAGTGTTGAATGATGATTGGAGAATGCAGAACGCTGAATGCAGAATGATGAATGCAGAATGGTGAATGCAGAAGGCTATCGAATCTGCGAAACAAACTCTGGAATCTGAGCCACACCTTTTTCCTCTAAAAAACGAATAAAAGCAGAACCGATAATCGCTCCGCGTGCATGGGTGGTTGCAGCTTGATAGGTGACGGCATTACTGATCCCAAAACCAACAATCTGTGGAGTGTTGAGTTTCATGGCTGCGATTCGTTTGAAATAGGCTTCTTGCGCTTCTCCAAAGGTGTTCTTGGCTCCCGTGACACTGGCGCTGCTGACCATATATATAAAACCCTTAGAAACCGAATCAATATAGCGGATGCGTTCCTCAGACGTTTGTGGCGTAATCAAAAACATATTGTACAAACCGTGTTTTTCAAACAGCGTCTGATATTCCTGTTGATAAATATCAACCGGCAAGTCAGGAATAATCAAGCCGTCAATTCCAATACGTTCACAACCTGCACAAAAAGCCTCCATTCCATATTGAAGCATGGGGTTGAAATACCCCATTAGGACCAAAGGGATATGGATGTGTTCTCGTACGTTTTCGAGTTGTTGGAAAAGTTTTTCTGTGGTCATTCCGTTGCGAAGGGCTTTGGTAGCACTTTCTTGGATGGTGGGTCCATCGGCTAAAGGATCGCTGAAGGGGAGTCCAATTTCGATCATGTCCACACCGCTGTCTTGCAACTGCTGCAAAATAGGGAGGGTGTCTTCCAGTTGGGGATGCCCCGCAGAGAAGTAAATCGAGAGGAGTTTTTGGTCTTGGGCAAAAGCCTGGTCAATTCGATGCATTAGAGTTTAAAATAATCGATATAGGTGTTAAGATCTTTATCTCCACGACCGGAGCAGTTAAAGACAATGACCTCGTTAGAGTTGAATTTACGAACGTCCAATACGGCAAAAGCATGAGCGGTTTCGATGGCAGGGATAATGCCTTCCATCTGAGAAAGGGTCAAGCCCCAATCCATGGCTTCTTGATCGGGAACGGAAATGAATTCCGCACGTTTGGAGCGGTAGAGGTGGGCGTGCATAGGACCAACACCGGGATAGTCCAGTCCTGCGGAAATGGAATAGGGCTCTGTGATTTGTCCGTCGTCGGTTTGCATCAAGAGCGTTTTACTTCCGTGGATGATTCCTTCTCGACCCAAGGCAGAGGTGGCAGCACTCTCACCACTGTCGATCCCTTTTCCAGCGGCTTCCACAGCAATGATATTTACCTTGGGGTTATCCAGATAATGATAGTAGAGTCCAGCGGCGTTGCTTCCGCCTCCCACACAGGCAATGACATGGTCGGGGTAGTCACGTCCTTCGCATTCCAAAAGTTGGGTTTGCGTTTCGGCACTGATTACGGATTGAAAGCGTGCCACCATATCAGGATAAGGATGTGGCCCAACCACCGAGCCAATGATGTAGTGCGTATCCACAGGATTGTTGATCCAGTCGCGAATGGCTTCGTTGGTGGCATCTTTGAGGGTTTTGCTTCCCGATTGGGCGGAGCGCACTTCGGCACCCAACATTTTCATGCGTGCCACATTGGGGGCTTGCCGTTGGATATCCAAAGCGCCCATATAAACCACACACTCAATGCCCATCAGTGCACAGACGGTTGCGGTGGCTACACCGTGTTGTCCTGCACCCGTTTCGGCGATGATGCGGTTTTTCCCCAATCTTTTGGCCAAGAGAATTTGTCCAATGGTATTGTTGACCTTATGTGCTCCAGTATGACACAAATCTTCTCGTTTGAGGTAAATTTTGGTATTGTACCGTTCCGACAGGCGGCTCGCAAAATAGAGTGGAGTAGGCCGCCCGACATAGTCACGGAGTAAGTCATCGAATTCTTTTTGAAATTCAACTGTGGCTGTGATTGATTTATAGTGCTGCCGCAATTCTTCTACATTGGGATAGAGCATCTCAGGGATATAGGCACCACCAAAGTCGCCGTAGTATCCTTTGTCATCTACATTATACAACATTGCATTCTTTTTTAAATTGTTGCAACAGGGGAATGTTTTTTACTCCTGCTGCGGTTTCAAATTTACTGTTTACATCAATAGCGTGAAGGGGCAAAGGGGTATTTTGTAATTTTTTGATGGCAGCAATGGATTCAGGGCCAATACCACCACTTAGGAAAAAAGGTTTTTTTGAAGGATAGTCCTCCAAAAGTGTCCAGTCAAAACCTTTGCCATTCCCTCCCGGAAGGGGACCACGGGTATCGAATAAGAAATAGGAACAGGCATTTTCATAGGCTTCGAGTTGTTGAAAATCAAAAGAAGGACCTACCGAAAAGGCTTTGATTACAGGGCGCATTTGTTCCAGCTGGGCACAGCTTTCTGGGCTTTCTTTTCCATGCAACTGGAGCAGATCGAGCTGATGGGTTTCAATCGCCTCTTTGATTTTCCTTTCTTGGGCATCCACAAAAACACCCACTCGTTCAAAAGGTTCGTCTGTAGCGGGTATTGGCGTTGTGACATAACGCAGCGATTCGGGCCAAAAGATCATCCCCATGTAATCGGGGGCCAATGTCCGAAGGGCTGCAATATTATCAGCTTCTCGCATGCCGCATACTTTGAGTTTTAGTCCTGACATGCTTGAATAAATTTGTGGGTAAAAGTTTGAATATTGTCAGCACGCATGAAATGTTCGCCAATCAAAAAACCGCGATAGCCATACGGTTTTAGTTCACGGATAGCTTCCGGACTGCTGATGCCACTTTCGGATACTTTGACAAACTCATCAGGGATTTTGGCAGCTAAGGTTTTACTAGTGTCCAGACTAACCTGAAAGGCTTTTAGATCCCGGTTGTTGACCCCCAATAAATCCAAACTCGGCATCAGTGCCTTTTCAAGTTCTTCTTGGTTGTGAACTTCGAGTAACACTTCGAGCCCCAAGCTTTGGGCTGCTTCGGATAGTTTTTTAATCTCTGTTCGTTCCAGTACTGCAGCAATGAGTAAAATGGCATCGGCACCGTGAGCCTTGGCCTCAATCAACTGATAAGGGTCAATGATAAATTCTTTTCGCAGGAGTGGAAGTGATGTAACAGCCCGGGCTTGAACCAAATCTTCAAGACTCCCGCCGAAGTATTTGCTGTCTGTCAGTACGGACATTCCACCAACGCCGGCTTGGGTATAAGCTTCTGCAATGCGGGCTACACTCCCAGATTGATTGATCACCGCCTTAGAAGGGGAGCGGCGTTTGTGTTCGGCAATGATTCCCACAGCTTTGTCCAGTAAACTATTTTTTAAAGAAACCGTAGGTCGTTCAAAAAGGGGAGACTGTTCCCAGTAAGTTTCTGGGAAAAGGGCTTTTCGATTGGCGACTTCCTTCTTCTTGTCCGCCACAATGCGCGCTAGGATGTTCATGTTGTACTGAGTTTTTGAAGGGTTTCAAAGGCTTTTAAGGCGTGTCCTCCGGAAAGGCTGTCCGTTGCTTTTTGGTAGGCGGTGGTTAGATCACAGTCTAACTTGGTGGCGATGGCTAGTGCCGCATTGGCACAGACGACATCTTGCTGTGCTTGAGTGCCTTCCCCTCTAAGGAGCTTCATGAAAATAGCGGCGGCTGCCGGCACACTATCGCCCCCAGCGATCTGCTCGACGGTCAAGGGTTCCAAACCAAAATCACTGGGATTCACCAAAGCTTCTCCAGCATTTCGGATCACCTTGGCTGGACCTGTCAGTGCAATTTCATCATAGCCTGCCAACGCATGGACAATGGTGTAGCGTTTGTCCGTGTTTTGATATAGATAGCCATAGAGTCGTGCCAATTCTAAATTGAAAACACCAACCAGCTGATGGCGGGGAAAAGAAGGGTTGACCATAGGCCCTAGCATATTAAAAAAGGTTTTGACACCCAGTTCCTTTCGGATGGGGGCTACGTTTTTCATAGCGGGGTGAAAAAGTGGGGCGTGCAGTACACAAATACCTGCCTGTTCCATACAGTTTTGTAAAAAAGCTTGGTCGCTGGAAAAGCGGATGCCCAAATGCTCCATGACATTGCTGGAACCACAGGAAGAAGATACGCCATAGTTCCCATGCTTGGCCACAGGAACTCCGGCTCCTGCCGTCACAAAAGAGGCAAGGGTGGAAATATTAAAAGTGTCTTTACCGTCGCCTCCAGTACCACAGAGATCAATAGGGTCAAAAGCGGCTAAGTCGATGGGAAGGCACAGTTCCAAAAGTGCTTTGCGAAAACCTTCCAATTCATCCGCATTGACCGGACGCATCATAAATACTGTTAGAAAGGCAGCGATTTGCGAGGCGTTGTACACGCCTTGTGCAATGTTGACCAAAACCTGCTTGGCTTCCTCTTGTTCGAGGTATTCATGTTGAATTAATCGACTGAGAATTGCTTTCATTGGAGGGGGGTCTTAAATTTTAATAGATGGAAGACTCTTGGAATTCTCTTATTAGCGGTCAAATATTTTCGTACTCGTTTCATCGGTCAGGAATTAAGCCAGTTTTCTAAGATTTTCTCTCCCATGGGAGTTAGTACCGACTCAGGGTGGAATTGCATTCCTTTGAGATCGTATTTTTTGTGACGGAGTGCCATGATCTGTTGCGCCTCATCCAGAGCAAGTACTTCCAAATCGTTCGGAAGGGGTTGTGCAACCACCCATGAATGGTAGCGACCCACCTCTAGGGTGTTGGGTAAATCGGTAAAAATAGGATCTTCTGAAAGCTGTTGAATGGGTGTTGCCAAACCGTGATATACCTGTGTTAAATTTTCAAGTTGCCCTCCAAAAACCTCTGCAATAGCTTGATGTCCCAAGCAAATTCCTAAAATGGAATGGGTTGGAGCATAGCGCTCAATCACGGCTTTGAGCAATCCTGCTTCCTCAGGAATTCCAGGGCCAGGGGAGAGTAGGATTTTGGAAAAAGCTTCCAAGTCGTCCAACGCAAAACAATCGTTACGTTTGATAGTCACTTCAGCACCCAACGCTTCCAGTTGGTGCACCAGGTTATAGGTGAAAGAGTCGTAATTATCAACTACAAATACAGGAGCCATTAGTGAATGTTTTGAGCGTGTTCAAGGGCTTTGTCAAGCGCCCCAAGTTTGTGATATACTTCGTTGAGTTCGTTTTCTTCATCAGACGCGGCAACAATCCCAGCACCGGCTTGGTAATGCAATTGATGGTTTTGACTAAAAAAGGACCGGATGACAATGGCGTGATTGAAATTACCGTTAAAGTCCATCACTCCGATGGCACCGCCGTAAAAATTTCGGTTTTGATGCTCGTATGCTTCGATCAACTGCAAGGCCTTGTGTTTGGGAGCGCCACTGAGCGTTCCAGCAGGGAAGGTGTCTGCGGCAATTTGGAAGGTAGGAATGGCTTCTTTTTTACGTCCCACCACTTTGGAGACCAAGTGTATGACATGGGAAAAGAACTGAATTTCACGATTGGTTTTGACTTCTACCAAATTTCCATTGCGGCTCAAATCGTTGCGAGCCAAATCCACCAGCATTACGTGTTCGGCATTTTCCTTGGGATCTTTGCTAAGTTCAACTGCCGCTGCTGCATCTTTTTCATCGTTTCCAGTGCGTTTAAAAGTTCCTGCAATAGGATGAATCTCTGCCCAGCCGTCTTTGACAATCAATTGTGCTTCTGGAGAACTGCCAAAAATTTTAAAGTCTCCATAATCAAAAAAGAAGAGGTAGGGTGAGGGATTGATGGCGCGGAGGGCTCGATACACATTGAATTCATCACCTTTAAAGTCTTGGATAAAACGACGGGAGAGCACCAGTTGGAAAACATCACCGCGTTGGCAATGCTCCTTGGCTTTACGAACCAATCCTCGGTAGTCTGCATCGCTGATCGTTGATTGTTTGTCTCCTACGGTCTCAAAAGAATAGCTGCCAAAAGTTTTAACCGCAAGCAATTGCTCGATATGATCGATGTTGTTTTCCCCCTGGTAGCTGTGCGAAAAGAGATACGCCTCGTTATTGAAATGATTGATAGCGATTATATTCTGGTATAGCGCATAGTACAAATCGGGCATGTTGACATGCTTGGGCTTGGTCTTTATCTCAATCGAATCAAAGTACTGAACGGCATCGTGTGCAATAAAACCGAACAGTCCATTGGCTATAAATTTATAGGAATTGGGTTCCGTTTGAAATAATTGGCTGTACTCTTGAATTCGCTGGGGTACATTGACCTCTTGAGTGATGGGCGTTTGGGTTTTACTTCCATCGGGAAAATTTTCCTTGAGCATCTGATTTTGAATGGCAATAGATGCAATGGGATTGCAACAGATATAGGAAAAGCTGTTGTCACTTGCATGGTAATCACTACTTTCTAAGAGCAGGGTGTTCGGGAAATGGTCTCGCAACTTTAGATACACACTGACCGGGGTGAGGGTGTCAGCCAGTATTTTTTTAGAAAAAGTTTTAAGCGCGTAATGTTTCATCGGTATAAAGAATATAAGTGGCTGTTGAGACTTTATTTATTTCGTTGGGCTTTGATCATTGCGGTGTTAAATTTTCACTTGTCTGCCGATAGGTAGTTTGTGAGATTTCTAGTAACAAAAAAGGCTTGTCGTGATGACAAGCCTATAATATATAGAGGGTCCCTTCACGAATGTTTCCAGTCGTCCAAGGGCCACCAAATTGTTTTTCTATTATTCATACACCAAATATAAGTGGTCGCTATTAGTTGCGCAAATGGGAAGCCAAAAAAATTATTCCTTTTTAAATTGGAGGGTGTTCAAAAATTGATAGAACTCTTCTTGCTGATCGAGGGATAGCTTTTGAGCAATTTCTTTCTCTATTCGAGCCACCACGTTATCGATAGTTTTTAGCTCGGTCAAGCCTTGTTCGGTAATGTAGATTTCTACCTTTCTTCGGTTTTTGGCACAGACCTCTCGTCGTACCCATCCTTTTTCAATCAGTTTGTCCACCAGACGGGTGGTGTTACTCATGGGTTTGATCATCCGCTCTTGTAAAGTGAAGAGATTTGCCGGAGCCCCTTTATGCCCCCTGAGAATTCGCAGTACATTGAATTGCGGGAGGCTCAAGCCTAACGGCTTGAGGGAAGTATTAAATTTCTCCTCAATACTAGCCGTGGTTTTTAGTAGTTGTACGACAAGTTTCTTTTTATCCATATTATTGTACCAACAACAATTGTTTTGACAAAATTATAAGAAATCCGTAACAAAGCGCATTAAGACGTGAATCATTTTGACAACTACACCTCCCTTTATACCTTTGAAAAAATTTAATTTCGATGGATTTAGAACAAAAAGATTGGACGGCTAAGCAAAAAGAATACGATAACTTGGTAGTGCTGGACGTTCGTACTCCCGAAGAATACGCTGAGAAGCGACTTCCACAGGCTCAAATATTAGACATTAATGATGCGAGGAGTTTTATGGAAGGTTTGGAGCAATTGGACAAATCCAAAGCCTATTTTGTATACTGCCGATCTGGAGCGCGCAGTGCTCGTGCCTGTGCGGTGATGCAGCAGTACGGTTTTCCGATCGCTTTCAATCTTTTGGGTGGTATCCTTGCTTGGGATGGGCCAACGGAATAATCAAAACTTTGTAACTTCGGTACTGCTAGCCCAAATCGAGCCGTATGAAAGAAGTTTTCCTCCACTACTTGTGGCGGTACCAGAAGTTTAATTTTTCAAATTTAGTAACCACCTCAGGGGATCCTCTTACAGTAGTTTCAGTAGGTCAGCCCAACTCCGGAGCAGGTCCAGATTTTAGTTTGGCTCAAATCCAAATTGGAAATGTACGTTTTGCCGGTTCGGTAGAGATCCATTTGCGTTCCTCTCAGTGGTATCATCATCGACATCATCAAGACTCAGCTTATGACAATGTGATTCTTCATGTGGTTTGGGAGGAAGATACGCCCTTGCAGCTGCCTTCGGGGAAAAGCCTGCCAACCCTTGAACTTCGTCATTATGTGACTCCGGAACTGGTAGCGGTGTATCGAAAACATTTTTCGGAGAAAACAGAGACATTGCCCTGTGCCAATGTGGTACGTTCGTTCCCAAATTCCTTGTGGAAACATTGGCGCGAACGCCTCTACATCGAACGATTGGAAATGCGCCTTGGCTCCTTGGAAAAGCGATTGGCCGTTTTGCAGCATGACTGGGAGGCATTGCTTTTTGAACGAATGGCGCGAGGATTTGGCCTGAACCGCAATGGTGCCGCTTTTCAAAAGCTTGCCGAAAGCATTCCTTTTTCCCTAGTACGGAAGCTGGCCCCGCAACTGGAAGACTTGGAAGCGTTGTTTTTTGGACAAATGGGGTTGCTGCCCGAAACCAGCTTGGGAGACACTTATGTAACGCGTCTAAAAGAACGGTATCACTACCTGAGTCACAAACACAATTTACGTCCCTTAGAGGGGGTTCGACCAAACTTTGGACGGCTTCGACCGCAGAATTTTCCTACAATCCGATTGGCGCAATTGGCCAATCTTTATCATCAGACACCTTCCCTTTTTATGGCACTCCATCAGCAAACAGATTTAAAATCCTTACCTCCCTTGGTCATAACGGGTGTTAGTGACTATTGGAAACATCGATTTCATTTCGAAAGCAGCAAGCCATTACCAAAGCCGCAGTTGCGTAAATTAAGCTCTGGATTTCGGTCTCTAGTAGTTATTAATACGTTGCTTCCGGTTTTTTATGCGCATAGTAAATGGACGGGTGAAGACCGTTCAGAATGGCTTTTTGAACAGTTGGAAGCCCAGGCATTGGAGTCGAATCGTTGGGTTAAAAAATATGCAGCAATGGGCTTTCCTCTCCACTCCGCTTTGGACTCCCAAGCCGTCTTGCAGCTTCAAGAGCACTATTGTGAAGGGCGTCATTGTTTAAAATGTACGATAGGATTTCACATCTTAAAACAATCGCAGTAGCTTTGTGTCATGGCTACCGTAACCCAACTTCGTATTTTTTTTGAACGCAATGGATTTACCGTATGCAAACGCCTAGCTGATCGTTTGGGAATGAAGGTGAAAAGCGTTCGCTTGTTTTTTATCTATGCCAGTTTCACTACAGTGGTTGGTGGCTTTCTGCTGTATTTGGTGCTTGCTTTTTGGCTAAAGCTCAAAGACATGGTTAATACCAAACGCAGTTCCGTTTTTGACTTATAATTTTTAGCGCATAAGCAGGGGTACGCAGTTCGATTTTATATCTATTTTTCCCATCGTCAATTTTATGCTGAAAAGGAGATAAAAAAGGTCTAGGGCTTAGTTTGGATCATTTTTATATCTTGTGTGCACCAAAAAACTTTTGAGTTTAAACACAATTGGAAATTCCTTTCTCAATACTTCTTTTATGAAAAAAAATAAATTCTTTTATAGCCTCCTTACTCTTGTTTTTACCCTACTGCCGCGAACGGCATTTTCACAAGAGAAAGGTTTAGACGAACGAATTAATGAAGCTTTTACACCCATAGCCGATTGGTGGGGTGCTGTTATTCTTCATAATTTCCCAGGGACTGAAATTCCAACCATTATTTTTTTATTGGTTGGGGGCGCGGGCTTTTTCACCCTTTATTTCGGCTTTGTCAATATTCGACGATTCTCCACAGCGATCAACACTGTTCGTGGGAAGTATGATGCGGTTGATCATCACAGTGCAGGCTCTGATTTGGCCGTAGACGGTGATATTAAAAAAACAATTAAAGACGAAAGCGAAGAAGGGGAAGTGAGTCACTTTCAAGCTTTAGCTACAGCTGTTTCAGGAACGGTTGGAAATGGAAACATTGCAGGGGTCGCTTTGGCGATCGCCGTGGGTGGTCCCGGGGCTACTTTTTGGATGATTCTTTGTGGAATCTTGGGAATGTCCACCAAGTTTGTGGAATGCACCCTAGGTGTCAAATACCGAGATGTAGGCCCTGACGGAACGGTGTACGGTGGGCCCATGTATTATCTTACCAAAGGGATGCAAGAGCGCGGTTTTGCTCGTTTGGGGAAATTTTTAGCCTTTGTCTTTGCATTCCTCTGTATCGGCGCTTCTTTTGGTGGAGGTAATGCCGCACAATCCAATCAAGCTGCGATGCAGTTGGTGACTTCTTTTGGAATGACCGGAGGGAGTGCCCGAACCTTTATTGGAATCATCATGATGGTGTTGGTTGGAATTATCATTATTGGAGGGATCAAACGTATTGCCTCGGTAACGGAGAAAGTAGTACCCTTTATGGCTTTGATGTATATCTTGGCTTGTGTTTATATAATCGGAACTAATTTTTCTTTTGTGGATGACGCTTTTGGAATGATCTTCAGTCAGGCATTCAATCCGCAAGCAGGATTGGGCGGTTTACTCGGAGTGTTGATTACGGGCTTCCGTCGGGCAGCCTTTTCCAATGAAGCAGGAGCCGGTTCCGCTTCCATTGCGCATTCGGCGGTAAAGACCAAATATGCTGCTTCCGAAGGCTTGGTCGCACTTCTAGAGCCTTTTATTGATACGGTAGTAATTTGTACGATGACTGCTTTGGTCATTATTATTTTTAATGGAGACAGTACCGTATTTAATTATGGGGGAGTCAATGGAGTCGTAATGATCGATGGTGTTCCCGCTGAAGGGGCTGCTATTACAGCTGCGGCCTTTTCCAAATACATATCTTTTTCTGGACCCTTTTTGACGATCGCCGTTGTTTTGTTTGCCATTTCTACCATGATCTCATGGTCTTACTACGGCTTGCAGTCGTGGATGTTTATCTTCGGCAAGAGCAAGTGGTCGGACTTGACGTATAAGTTATTGTTTTTAGCTTTTATCGTTATTGGTGCTGCAGGTGACATGTCCGCTGTATGGACGTTCTCTGATGCTATGATTTTAGCACTTGTATTCCCAAATATGATTGGTTTATTCTTCTTATTCCCTCGGGTCAAAGAAGAACTACAGCGCTATCTAAGTGCCATTAAAAGTATCCCTAGCGAATAGAATGCCATGTTATTTCGAAAACAGCCTTTTGGTTTTTATCTTCAAAAACTAAAGGCTGTTTTTGTTTTTACGGGATTGGTTCTTCTTTACCAATTGTTTCGAAATCCTCCAACAGAAAATACTTCTTTAAAGAGCAAAGAGGTGTCCCCCTGGGTGAAACAAAGCCATCGTTTGGATAGTTTGTTGACAGTTGTGGCATCATCCACCACCCCAAAGCTACGTTCCTTTCACCCAAATTTTTTAACGGACTACAGGGCCTATCGTTTGGATTTACCTACGGCTGTGGTAGATCGTATTAAAGCCTATCACGCAGCGGGAAAATGGATTACGGATCGTTCGGTGTTTCAAAAAGTAACGGGTATTTCGGATAGTAGTTATGAGCGTATCGCACCCTATCTAAAATATCCTCCAAGCCGATCAAAGTCGAAGCCATTTGTTCCAGCGCCTATTATTAAAAAAGATCTCAATCACGCCACTGCTTTGGAGCTGCAAAAAGTACGTGGAATTGGCCCAGTATTGTCGGAGCGAATTGTTGTTTATCGCGATCGGATTCAAGCTTTTTCAAACATGGAACAACTAGCAGAGGTGTATGGATTATCAGAAGAGGTAAGACAACGATTAATCCTCTATTTTGAAATTCAACCCCCACTTCCGATAGTGCCCTTGGCATTTGCAAATGCCAGTTTGGAACGTCTAACAGCTTTACCTTATATGAGTTACAAACAAGCGCGCTGGTTGGTCGCGCAACGAACACAACAACCCGAAGCAAGCCTTGATGAGCTTTTGAATCAGACCCTTTGGGACTCTATTCAAGTTCGGAGAATAAAGCTATATTTGTATTAAAAAGATTGCTATAATGGATATATTATCAACCGTTGTCATGAGACAAGAGACGGAGCTAAAGCTCATTTCTGATGCCGCCAAAGAATTTGCTCGCAAGCATATCAAACCCCACATTATGGATTGGGATGAAGCCCAGTATTTCCCTACAGAAGTCATGCAAGAAGCAGGTGCTCTTGGTTTTTTGGGAGTATTGATACCAGAAGCCTATGGCGGTTCGGGGCTGGGATATCACGAATATGTAGCTGTAATAGAGGAGGTGTCCAAAGTAGATCCTTCCATCGGCCTGTCAATTGCCGCACATAATTCACTTTGTGCCAACCATATTTATCAGTTTGGATCAGAAGAGCAACGATTGAGATGGTTGCCCAAACTAACGAGCGGACAATGGATCGGCGCTTGGGGATTGACTGAGCACAATACTGGTTCTGACGCCAAAGGGATGAACACTACGGCCCGACAAGAAGGCGATGAATGGGTGTTGAATGGCACCAAAAACTTTATTACGCATGGCAAGTCAGGAGATGTTGCCGTAGTCATTGCACGCAATGGCGAAAAAGGAGATAACCGCGGTATGACTGCTTTTGTAGTAGAGCGCGGTACGCCCGGTTTTGGTGCGGGGAAAAAAGAAAACAAACTCGGAATGCGTGCTTCTGAAACTGCTGAAATGGTTTTTGATAATTGCCGTATTCCTGACGCAAACCGTCTGGGGCCTGTGGGAGATGGCTTTATTCAGTCCATGAAAATATTAGATGGTGGGCGCATATCTATAGCGGCTTTATCCTTAGGGATCGCCAAAGGGGCCTATGAAGCCAGTATAAAATATTCCAAAGAAAGACATCAGTTTGGTCAGGCGATAAGTAAGTTCCAGGGCATTTCATTCAAGCTGGCCGATATGGCTACCGAAATTGAGGCAGCGACGCTTTTGACTCAAAAAGCCTCTGAACTGAAGAACCAAGGGAAAAATGTCACTACCATAGGCGCAATGGCCAAGTACAAAGCCTCCGAAGTATGTGTGAATGTGGCCAATGAGGCTGTACAGATTCACGGGGGGTATGGTTTTACCAAAGACTACCCAGTTGAAAAATTCTTACGGGATTCAAAACTGTGTACCATTGGTGAGGGAACCAGCGAAATACAAAAGTTGGTGATTGCTCGGAAGATTTTACAGGACTAAGCAGACTGTTGTCAAAAACTTAATTATATTTGCCGCCATGAAAGGAGGTGCTATATTATGTTGATAATTCCAATTAAAGAAGGCGAGAACATCGATCGCGCGTTAAAGCGTTTTAAACGAAAGTTTGATCGTACAGGTGCCATGCGTCAATTGCGTTCACGAAAGCAGTTTGCAAAACCCTCCGTTCGCAACCGCGACAAGATGATCAAAGCTCAGTACATTCAAAAGCTGCGCGACCAAGAAAATCAATAAACGATACTGTATCCAAAGCGATACGATCTATCCTACATTTCATACCTTTGAGATGTAGGATTTTTTTTTATGGCTGTTGCCCGTTTTCTTGAATATCTAGCGCTGGAGAAAAAATATTCTCAACACACACTTACGGCCTACCGGAAAGATCTGACAACCTTTTCATTGTTTTGTGAAAAAACCTTTGACCTCAAGGGGCTAGAGGAGGTAAACTATTCCATGATCCGCAGCTGGATCATCGCATTAAAGTCCCAACAGCAGAGCGCCCGAACGATCAATCGCAAGCTATCCAGTTTGCGTTCGTATTACAAATTTATGGTGCGTACCCAGCAACTTACGACCAATCCTATGGAGGAGCATCTGCCTCTAAAAACCGCCAAGACCTTGCAAGTGCCCTACAGTCAAGATGAAATCCGGCAGTTGTTGAACCCCGAACGTTTTCCCGACAGCTATGAAGGGTGTTTGCAGTTTACCATAATCGCCCTTTTATATTATACGGGCATTCGAAGACAAGAACTGATTGATATCACTCCAGAGGGTGTTGCTGCGGATAAACGCATTTTGAAAGTGCTTGGAAAGAGAAACAAAGAGCGGATCATTCCTGTTGTAAAAGAATTGGAGTCCTATTTGAAAGCCTATGAAGGAGCTCGCGAAAAAGTGTCTTTAGGGCGTTCTACAAATTACCTGACCTCTCTCAAAGGGGAAAAACTCACAGAGAAATTTGTCTATGATACGGTAAATTTTTACCTTAAAGGTGTCACCACGAAGACCAAAAAAAGTCCTCATATGCTACGGCATAGCTTTGCGACTCATTTGTTGGATAACGGTGCCGATTTGAATGCTGTAAAGGAACTATTGGGTCATGAAAGCATAGCTGCCACTCAATTATACACCCACAGCAGTTTGGATCAGATACAAAAGATCTATCGGGGGTCCCATCCGCGAGGGGCCAAAAAATAATTGTTCAACCCTTAAATTGTATCATTATGATTATTGACTTTCAATCCGTAAACTACCAAGCTGACATCAAACTGATTGAATTTACCAAAAAACGAATTGCCAAACTTGAGCAATTTTATGACCGTATTGTCTCTGTCGAAATCTTCACTAAGGTTGAAAACCGATCGGATCCCAGTAATAAGCAAGTAGAACTGAAAGTGAAAGTTCCAGGGGATCATTTTATCATCAAAAAGATTTGTAGGAGTTTTGAAGAAGCTGTGGATTTGACCGCTTCTAGTGCCGAACGATTGCTAAAACGCTACAAGGAAAAAAACCGCCAACATTCGGCTTGAAAAAAGCCTTATTTGTTTTGAAAGCAGCAAAATAAACATTTACTTTGCCACGCAAAAAACAAAAGCCGATGTAGCTCAGCTGGCTAGAGCAGCTGATTTGTAATCAGCAGGTCGTGGGTTCGAGTCCCTCCATCGGCTCTCTTGTTTTTTGGGGAGATACTCAAGCGGCCAACGAGGACAGACTGTAAATCTGTTGTTTTTTAACTTCGCAGGTTCGAATCCTGCTCTCCCCACAAACTGCCAACCTACGAAAGTAGAACAATCCTAAAAGCGGGAGTAGCTCAGTTGGTAGAGCGTCAGCCTTCCAAGCTGAATGTCGCCGGTTCGAACCCGGTCTCCCGCTCTTTTTTTCATCCATTGATTCGCAGTTGGTACTTTCGATTTTTTCAAATTTGAAGTACGTTTGCGAAAGCAATGCCGACGTAGCTCAGGGGTAGAGCGTTTCCTTGGTAAGGAAGAGGTCGGCGGTTCAAATCCGCTCGTTGGCTCAACGCTTAAAAGGGATCCGTCTGGATCCCTTTTGTCGTTTTATACCTCTGTCTAAAATCCATAGGCTTGTTTTTTTCGCCGATTGGAAGAGTACACTCCGATAATTTGGTCGGAATTTCAAAACATATTATTTTCGCCCATCAATTCTTCATTTATTTAGAATTGGTTTATGGTTATGACCGTTAGACGTTGTCACGTCTAGCGGTCTTTTTTTTACTTGATACTTATCGGTATCTTGTTGAAAAACAATAAGCATGCAAAAAGGAATGTTACGCCACGTTGTTCTTTTTCAATTCAAAAAACGTTCACAAGAACAAGAAATTAGGGCTTTACATCAACAGTTTATCAGTCTGGGTGGAACAGTGCCCGCGATTCGAGATTTTGAATGGGGATTGAATGACAGTCCAGAGTCACTGCATCAGGATTTTACACATTGTTATATTGTGAGTTTTAGCTCGGAAGAAGATCGAGACCAGGGGTATACACCGCACCCAGCGCATCAGGCTTTTGTCAAAAACCTAAAACCTCATTTAGAGAAGGTTTTTGTGGTTGATTTTTGGGGGTATCGTGAATAAAATGCGACTTTAAGACCGATTATTTGTTGTAAATTTAATCAAAACTACCTTGCTTACATAAGATTCTTAAACGCCCTAAATTTTGATATTATGCACAAATACTTTAACCACACCCGAACTTTAGAAGACAAAGTCAGTCAACGCGAAATCATTCAATTGCTTCGAGAACAGAACGCTTTATTACGTCAGCTATTACAGTTACAACAAGGACAACTGTCGACCTCCAAATAAAGAAAACATTCGTCTTGTTCTGCCCCAGTCTCATTAATGAAGGGATGTATTTTCTGAAGATTGCCTTTTTAAATTCCGACTCCGTCTCTTTTATTTCTTCCCTTTAAAATAGTAGGCTGCTTTTTTCTTGTTTTCTTTTCCTTTTTTCAGTTGGGATTGCACCTCACCAGAAAGTTTTGGATAGTCTTTCTTGCGAATTAATACCCAAAAAGGATCACTACCTCCTAAGCCTTTTTTTAATACAAGAGTGCTGATTTGCTTGATCTTCCCAGCAGTGTAAAATTGACTGGAGTAGCTCTTGTGTTGTAAACTGAAAATGGAAATCCCTTGACTTTCTTCAATTAAATATTTATCGGTATTGTCTCGTAGCGTTTTCTCAGCGAGCCCTGAACTATATATCCCAACCAGTAATAAGGGTATCAACGACCCGATTGTCAGGTAGGTGTTTTGACTTTTAAGACTGTCCCACCAGTGGGTAATTAACAAGGCAAAAGGTATGATAGAAGGAAGGATATAGGGATGAATCAAACTTTTGGAACTGCTAAAAAAGAACAATGGCCAAAGCATCCAACCCGTTAGAAAAAGCACCCATGGGTCGGTCTTGAAACTTTTTTTGTTGCGAAAAGCCAGTCGGATGGCAGCAATCATCCAAGGAAGTGTAAAAGCCGCAAAAAAGCCCCAGATAATTCCAAAGGGTTGTTGTTTGGGAAATCCGTATTTATCTCCTTTCCATTCTGAGTTGAAGTAGCGGTTAAAATGTTCCCCTACGATAAAATAGTCTAGAAACCCAGGGGAACGCAATTCTGCGAGTATATACCAAGGGATGCAAACAATTAGAAATAAAAGGGTTCCCAGTAGCCAAGGAGCTGACTTCAAGGCTTTCCAAAATGCGCCGGTTCGCAGCGACCAAAAAAGGATCGGCGGTAGGGTAAGAATTCCAATAATGGGCCCTTTGGCCAATACACCGAGTCCCATACCTAAAAAGAACAAATAGACCCAGTATGTTTTGGCTCTGTCTTGGAGTGCTTCCCAAAATGAAAGCATCACTATCACAACACTTAGCATTAAAAAAACATCTGTAGAAACAACTCCCGCATGCAGATAGTATTCGGGAATACTTATCAAAATAAGCCCCGGAAGGGTGTAGGGGTGTTCTTTGGAGGCTCTATAACGACTCATCCATAGTGCGAGTCCGAGGCATACCAAGAAAAATGGGAGTCGAACGCTGAATTCACTCACACCAAAAAACGATAAGCTAAGAGCAGCTGCCCAGGTAGAAAGCGGAGGTTTGGCCCAAAAGGGTAAGCCATAGTCAATTTGAAGAACTACCCAGTTGGCTGTTTCCTCCATCAATCGTGCAATTTCTGCGTAACGAGCCTCGGTTTGATCCATCAATGGTAGTGCTGCATTGAAGAAGGCTCGAATAACCAGAAGTCCTATAAAAAGAAGGAGATAGCGAGTATTTAAGGAGAGAGAACGTGTCAACGGTAGTGGCGATAAATCTTGATTAAATCTAACCATAAAATAAATGCATAGCTGAATTGAACCCTCGAATCTTCTGTATCGATCCAACGTTGGAGTGGAATTTCTTTTGTTTTTTGTGAAATTTGTGGGCGTCCAACCAAGGCAATCATTCGAAAAAACAATTCCACATCAAAAAGCCATTTGGAGAGAAATCGTTCTTGAAATAAAGACTGCGCTGTTTTGCGGGTAAAAATTTTGCATCCACATTGGGTGTCGTATACTTTAATACGGAGCATTTTAGAGATCACCGTGGCAACGATACGACCAATAAGAAAACGATACCATTTACGTTCGATCTGATTGTCAATTTTGAGGATTCGAGAGCCGAAAACAAAAGGTACGGAAGGAACTACTTGTTGGGCTAAGGAAATGCATTCTTCTAGAGTGGTGGAAAGGTCTGCATCCAAATAACCAATCTTTGAAGTTTGACTTGAACTAAGATGTTGCACTCCTTTTCGAACAGCCTCGGCTTTGCCAAGGTTTTGTTTCAATTCCAAAACATCAATTTTTTCAGGAAATTGTTTTTGGAGTTTTTGAAGCACAGTTGTCGTGTTGTCCGAAGACCCATCATTAACGAGTAAGAGTTTTACGCTATTGGAATGGGAAAGAAAATCAACATACTGATCTAAAGGAAGACGGTTTGCTTCATTATAACACGGAATGACAAGCGTAAGATCCAACATTGGATAATAAAATAGTAATGAAAGAAAACTTCAAAAAAAAGCGGCTTTCAAGCCGCTTTTTAATTTAAACTGCGTTTTGCTTTTTAATCAGATTCAAAGCAGAACCTTCCTTGAACCATTCAATTTGGGAATCGTTATAGGTGTGATTGGCTTGGAGGCTGTCCACGCTACCATCACTATGAACTACTTCGATGGTGATTGCTTTGCCAGGGGCAAAGTCTTTGAGGTCTGTAAAATGGAACGTATCGTCCTCCTGAATTTTATCATAGTCAGCTTCATTAGCAAAGGTAATCCCAAGCATCCCTTGTTTTTTCAAGTTGGTTTCGTGGATCCGAGCAAAGGATTTCACCAAGACTACTTTTACTCCCAAATGGCGGGGTTCCATAGCGGCATGCTCTCTTGAGGAACCTTCACCATAGTTGTGATCTCCAACAACTACAGTTTCGATACCGGCTGCTTTGTAAGCACGTTGCACGTCAGGAACGCCACCGTATTCGCCAGTCAATTGGTTTTTGACAAAATTGGTTTTTTGATTGAAAGCGTTGACCGCACCAATCAAACAGTTGTTTGAAATATTATCCAAATGCCCTCTAAATCGCAACCAAGGCCCAGCCATAGAAATATGGTCGGTGGTACACTTTCCATGGGCTTTGATTAATAGTTTGGCGCCGTTGAGGTTTTGACCATCCCAAGGGTTAAAGGGGGTTAGGAGTTGCAATCGTTCCGAATCGGGACTTACATTTACCTGTACGCTTGAGCCGTCTTCTTGAGGAGCTAAGTAACCATTTTCCTCCACATCAAACCCTTTAGGAGGCAGTTCTAATCCTTTGGGAGGATCTAGCTTTACAGATTCCCCAGCTTCGTTAATTAGTGAGTCGGTTATCGGGTTAAAATCCAGACGACCTGAGATGGCTACAGCAGCTACCATTTCTGGAGAAGCTACAAAGGCATGTGTATTAGGGTTGCCGTCGGCACGTTTGGAAAAATTTCTGTTAAAAGAGTGAACAATGGAGTTTTTTTCTTGTTTGTCTGCGCCTGCACGTGCCCATTGTCCAATACAAGGTCCACAGGCATTGGTGAAAATGGTTGCATCCAAATCTTCAAAAACTTGCAAAAGTCCGTCGCGTTCGGCTGTGTAGCGAACCTGTTCTGATCCAGGGTTGATTCCGAAAGCCGCTTTGGTAGTGAGTTTTTTATCCACGGCTTGCTTGGCGATGGAAGCTGCACGAGACAAGTCTTCATAGGAAGAATTGGTACACGAACCGATGAGTCCCCATTCTACTTCCAGGGGCCATTCGTTGGTCTTGGCAGCGTTAGACATTTCACCAACAGGAGTTGCTAGGTCGGGGGTAAAAGGCCCGTTAAGGTGCGGCATCAATTCCGAAAGATTGATTTCAATTACCTGATCAAAGTATTGTTCGGGATTGGCATATACTTCCGAGTCACCTGTTAGATGTTCTTTAACGGCATTGGCAGCATCGGCAATATCGTCTCGCCCGGTAGAGCGTAAGTAGCGTTCCATAGAAGCATCATAACCAAAGGTGGAAGTGGTGGCGCCTACTTCAGCTCCCATATTACAGATGGTTCCTTTTCCAGTACAAGAGAGTGCTTCGGCTCCAGGGCCGAAATATTCGATGATGGCTCCAGTACCTCCTTTAACAGTTAGGATTCCAGCTACTTTGAGGATTACGTCTTTTGCTGCAGCCCAACCGTTGAGTTCACCAGTTAACTTTACACCAATCAGTTTTGGAAATTTCAACTCCCAAGGCATTCCTGCCATAACGTCCACGGCATCAGCACCTCCAACACCAATGGCGAGCATTCCAAGCCCACCAGCATTTACTGTGTGAGAATCGGTTCCAATCATCATTCCTCCGGGGAAAGCATAATTTTCCAAAACCACTTGGTGAATAATTCCCGCTCCAGGTTTCCAAAATCCAATTCCATATTTATTGGATACAGATTCTAAAAAGTTAAATACTTCTGAGGAAGTCGTATTAGCCATTTTCAGGTCTTTCTGGGCACCTTCTTTCGCTTGGATTAAGTGATCACAATGCACTGTGGTTGGAACTGCTACTTTTTCTTTACCCGCTTGCATGAATTGAAGCAGTGCCATTTGTGCGGTAGCGTCTTGGCAAGCAATCCGATCCGGAGCAAAATCGACATAGTCAGCCCCTCGTGAGTAGGGTTGTGCCGGATGAGCATTCCAAAGGTGGTTGTATAAAATTTTCTCGCTAGTGGTAAGCGGTTTCCCTAGGAGGGTTCTTGCTTGTTCAACATTCTTTTCAAGACGTTTGTAGAGGTCTTGAATCATGGATAAATCAAAAGCCATAAAAGTAAACTTAGTTGTAGTTTCGTGTCGCAAATGTACTAATAAGTTGCCGACATATAAGTGGGTGAGGAATCAATCTTCTCAATTTTTGTATTAGTTTAAAATATTTCTAAAATAGGTTTTTGATTCACTTCTCATGCTAAATGCGATGGCGTCATTACGCACAATAGTATATCCAAAATTGCGGTCAAAGACAGGGGAGAAGTTTGGGACAAGTTCTCACGTACGAAAAATTATCTAAAAAATTGAATTAAAAAGGATTTGGAACCAAAAAATTTTTAAATTTGCACCTCTTAAAACAACATAGAAAACATCAAATATGGCTAAAGAAACTTTTGATCGGTCGAAACCCCACTTAAATATTGGGACGATTGGCCACGTAGATCACGGTAAAACGACACTCACTGCTGCGATAACAAAAGTATTGGCAGACGCAGGTATGTCTGAAGCACTAAGCTTCGACCAAATTGACAACGCTCCCGAAGAAAAAGAGCGTGGTATTACTATCAACACATCACACGTTGAATACCAAACAGCAAATCGTCACTACGCACACGTTGACTGTCCTGGTCACGCCGATTATGTAAAAAACATGGTTACAGGTGCTGCACAGATGGACGGTGCCATTTTGGTAGTAGCAGCTACAGACGGACCCATGCCACAAACACGTGAGCACATCCTTTTAGGTCGTCAGGTAGGAGTGCCAAGAATCGTTGTATTCTTGAACAAAGCCGATATGGTTGATGATGAAGAACTTCTTGAGTTGGTTGAAATGGAAGTACGTGAATTACTTTCTTTCTACGACTATGACGGAGACAACACTCCTGTCGTATTAGGATCTGCTTTGGGTGCCTTGAACGGTGAGCAAAAGTGGGTTGACACTGTAATGAAATTAATGGAAGAAGTAGACGCATGGATTGAATTGCCAAAACGTGACGTTGACAAAGACTTCTTAATGCCTGTAGAAGATGTATTCTCAATTACAGGTCGTGGAACAGTAGCCACAGGTCGAATTGAAACAGGAGTTGCCAACACTGGTGATGCTGTTGATATCATCGGTATGGGTGCTGAAAAACTAGACTCTACTATTACTGGAGTTGAAATGTTCCGTAAAATCTTAGACCGAGGAGAAGCTGGAGATAACGTAGGAATCCTTTTGAGAGGTATCGAAAAAACAGATATCAAAAGAGGAATGGTTATCTGTAAGCCTGGTTCTGTAAAACCACACGCCAAGTTTAAGGCCGAGGTGTATATCTTGAAAAAAGAAGAAGGAGGGCGTCACACACCTTTCCACAACAACTACAGACCTCAGTTTTATGTACGTACCACTGACGTAACTGGAAACATCGTGCTTCCTGATGGAGTAGAGATGGTAATGCCTGGAGATAACTTGACTATTACAGTTGACTTGATCTCTCCAATTGCATTGAGCGTTGGTCTTCGTTTTGCGATCCGTGAAGGAGGTAGAACGGTAGGTGCCGGTCAGGTAACTGAGATTCTAGACTAATAAAAAAGGTTTTTTTATGATACATTAAGGTGTCCGCCCAAGGCGGATGCCTTTTGTGTCAAATAAAAACGGGTTTAGCTCAGTTGGTAGAGCACTGGTCTCCAAAACCAGGTGTCGGGAGTTCGAGCCTCTCAACCCGTGCTGAAAAAAGACAGATATGGCAGCATTTATAACATATATTAAAGATTCATTCGAAGAGTTGAAAACCAATGTTTCTTGGACCCCTAGAGCCGAGTTACAACGTTTGGTTGTCATCGTATTTGTATTCTCAGTGCTATTTTCCTTAGCGATCTGGGGTGCTGACACGGTCTTGTCTTCTGTTGTTTCTGGCTATTTTAAATTCATCAACTAAGACCCCATGGCTGAAGTTACCGAGAAAAAATGGTATGTCATTCGCGCAGTAAGCGGACAGGAAGCCAAAATCAAGGATTATATCCATTCGGAAATCAACCGTATGGGATATGGAGATGCTGTAGAAGACCTTTTGGTTCCTACAGAAAAAGTAGTACAGATCCGTAACGGAAAAAAAATCAATAAGGAACGCACCTATTTCCCTGGCTATATTATGATCAAAGCCAACCTAACAGGTGAGATTCCTCATATTATCAAATCGGTTACCAACGTGATTGGTTTCTTAGGAGAAACCAAAGGTGGTGAGCCCGTGCCTTTGCGTACCGCCGAAGTCAATCGAATGCTTGGAAAAGTAGACGAATTGGCCCTGTCCACAGAACACGTTGCCATTCCATTTACGATTGGTGAAAACGTTAAAGTAATCGACGGTCCTTTCAATGGATTTACCGGTTCGATTGAAAAGGTTAATGAAGAAAAAAGAAAGCTCGAAGTGATGGTGAAGATTTTTGGTCGGAAAACACCCTTGGAGCTTAGTTATATGCAAGTAGAAAAATTATAAATGTTACACTGATAAATTTGATTCCCTTTCAGCTTCCACTCAAAGCGAATCAATAACTCAATTAAAACAATGGCAAAAGAAATATACAAAGTTTTAAAACTTCAAGTTCGGGGAGGTGCTGCGAATCCGTCGCCACCGGTTGGACCCGCGCTGGGTGCCGCAGGGGTTAATATCATGGAGTTCTGTAAGCAGTTTAATGCGAGAACTCAAGATAAGCAGGGAAAAATTCTTCCTGTTGCAATCTCTGTGTACAAAGACAAATCATTTGACTTTGTAATTAAGACACCTCCAGCGGCCGTTCAATTGATGGAAGCAGCCAAAGCCAAGAAAGGATCTGGTGAACCCAACAGAAACAAAGTGGCGAGTGTCACATGGGATCAAGTAAAATTGATTGCAGAAGACAAAATGCCTGATTTGAATGCTTTTACCGTAGAGTCTGCTATGAAAATGGTGGCTGGTACAGCGCGTTCAATGGGATTCACAATTTCAGGGGAAGCTCCCTTTAACTCTTAATTTCTAGCAATGGCACGTATTACTAAAAAACAGAAAGAAGCGAGAGCCAAAGTGGATTTTAAGAAATTATATTCCTTAGAAGAAGCTTCTGCTCTGGTAAAAGAAATATCGACAGCTAAATTTGATGCCTCTATAGACCTAGCAATTCGTCTTGGAGTAGATCCTCGTAAAGCCAATGAAATGGTTCGTGGTGTAGTTACACTACCTCACGGAACAGGTAAGACCGTTCGTGTTTTGGCGCTTGTAACTCCCGATAAGGAGGAAGAAGCCAAAGAAGCAGGAGCTGACTACATTGGTCTTGATGAGTATCTTCAAAAAATCAAAGATGGTTGGACCGATGTAGATGTGATTGTCACGATGCCCAGCGTTATGGGAAAACTCGGACCCCTTGGTCGTGTACTCGGCCCGAGAGGTTTGATGCCTAACCCAAAAACGGGAACCGTAACCATGGACATTAAGAAAGCCGTTTCGGATGTGAAAGGTGGTAAAATTGACTTTAAGGTTGACAAAACCGGAATTGTCCATGCGGCAATTGGAAAAGCCTCTTTTTCCGCTGAAAAAATATTTGAAAATGCCGACGAGCTATTGAAAACAATCCAAAAACTAAAGCCTTCTTCCACCAAGGGGATTTACATGAAAAGTGTATATCTATCCAGTACGATGAGTCCTGGAATCCCTGTGGAAATGAAGATGGCCTAAGTTTGTAAAATTCAAGTTTTATGACAAAACAAGAAAAAGCCCAAGTAATTGAAGATTTGACAGCCACATTGGCCGAGGTAAAAAACCTTTACCTAACCGATATTGCAGGTCTAAATGCTTCGCAATCCTCTGATTTGAGACGTGCTTGCTTTAAAGCAAATATCAAATTGGCAGTGGTGAAGAATACTTTGCTTGCCAAAGCGATGGAGGCTTCTGATAAAGATTTTGGAGAATTGCAAGACACTTTGAAAGGCAATACTTCGATGATGATTTCAGAATCTGGAAACGCCCCGGCAAAAGTGATTAAGGATTTTCGTAAGAAATCAGAAAAACCGATCCTCAAAGGAGCGTTTATTGAAGAAGCCATCTACATTGGTGACGATATGATTGATGCCTTGGTATCCATCAAATCGAAAGAGGAATTGATTGGAGATATCATTATGATCCTTCAGTCGCCTGCCAAAAATGTAGTGTCTGGACTTCAGTCCGCAGGGGGCAATCTTTCTGGAATCCTCAAGACGTTGTCAGAACGTTAAACTGACACACTAATTAAGTACGCACTCAACCCTTATAAACAGAAAAATTAAATTTTTAAAATCTTAACAAAATGGCAGATTTAAAAGAATTCGCAGAACAACTAGTCAACTTGACTGTAAAAGAAGTCAATGAATTGGCTGATATTTTAAAAGAAGAATACGGTATTGAGCCTGCAGCAGCTGCTGTAGCTGTCGCTGGTCCTGCCGGTGGTGGTGGTGGTGAAGCCGCTGAAGAAAAATCAGAATTTGATGTGATTTTGAAAGCAGCAGGTGGATCAAAACTTGCCGTAGTAAAACTCGTTAAAGAATTGACTGGTCTTGGCTTGAAAGAAGCTAAAGAATTAGTTGATAACGCACCTAGCCCATTGAAGGAAGGTGTTGCAAAAGACGAAGCTGAAGGATTGAAAAGTTCTTTGGAAGAAGCTGGAGCCGAAGTAGAGCTCAAGTAAGCTTTATACAGTAGAAAAAGCTTTGGGTTCCTACCGAGGTAGGAGCCCAGAGCCTTTTTCAATTTTTGATACCCCCATATCTATTTAAATTTTTTTGGTAATAAAAACAGAGAGAATCGATGCCGAGATCCGTCCACAACCGAGTAAATTTTACTTCCGCTAAGCACACCCCAGATTACCCCGATTTCCTCGATATACAAATAAAATCCTTCCAGGATTTTTTTCAGTTGGAAACCAAATCAGACGAACGCGCTGAAGAAGGCCTTTTCAACACATTTAAGGAAAACTTCCCCATCACGGATACCCGCAACCAATTTGTCCTAGAATTCTTGGACTACTTTGTGGATCCGCCACGCTATTCGATTCAAGAATGTATTGAGAGAGGCTTGTCCTACTCCGTACCCTTGAAGGCGCGATTAAAACTCTATTGTACCGACCCAGAACACGAAGATTTCGAAACCATCGTTCAGGACGTATTTTTGGGAATCATCCCTTATATGTCTCCTAGCGGTACTTTCATTATCAATGGTGCTGAAAGAATCGTTGTTTCTCAGCTGCACCGTTCCCCTGGTGTTTTCTTTGGACAATCGTTCCATGCCAACGGTACCAAGCTTTATTCGGCACGTGTGATTCCATTCAAAGGATCATGGATTGAATTCGCAACCGATATCAACAGTGTGATGTATGCCTACATCGACCGTAAGAAAAAATTACCGGTGACCACCCTTTTCCGTGCCATTGGTTACGAAAGAGACAAGGACATCCTTGAAATCTTCGACTTGGCTGAGGAAGTGAAAGTTTCCAAAACAGGACTTAAAAAGGTATTGGGTCGTAAATTGGCTGCTCGTGTTCTGAAAACATGGCACGAAGATTTCGTAGATGAAGATACTGGAGAGGTAATTTCTATCGAAAGAAACGAAATCATCATCGATCGGGATACGATCCTTGAAAAAGAGCATATCGATGAAATCATCGAAGCCGATGTAAAAACTATCTTATTGCACAAAGAAGATGCGCATATGTCCGACTATGCCATCATTCACAACACCTTGCAAAAAGACCCTACCAACTCCGAAAAAGAAGCGGTAGAACATATTTACCGTCAACTTCGAAACGCCGAACCACCCGATGAGGATACGGCACGAGGAATTATAGATAAGTTGTTCTTCTCAGATCAGCGTTATAACCTCGGAGAAGTAGGACGTTACCGAATGAACAAAAAACTCAACTTGGATGTGGAAATGGATAAGCAAGTCCTCACCAAGTTGGATATCATTACGATCATCAAGTATTTGATTGAGTTGATTAATTCAAAAGCGGAAATTGATGATATTGACCACTTATCCAACCGACGTGTTCGAACCGTAGGCGAGCAATTGTCTTCCCAGTTTGGTGTTGGTTTGGCCCGTATGGCGCGAACCATTCGTGAACGAATGAATGTTCGTGACAACGAAGTGTTTACACCGATTGACCTGATCAATGCGAAAACACTTTCATCTGTCATCAATACTTTCTTTGGAACCAACCAGTTGTCTCAGTTTATGGATCAGACCAATCCACTGGCAGAGATCACTCACAAGCGCCGCCTTTCGGCCTTAGGTCCTGGAGGATTGTCTCGTGAACGTGCAGGTTTTGAGGTGCGTGACGTACACTACACTCACTACGGGCGTTTGTGTCCGATCGAAACACCAGAAGGACCAAACATTGGATTGATCTCCTCTTTGGGAGTATTTGCCAAAGTAAACAACCTCGGGTTTATCGAAACGCCTTACCGCAAGGTTGAAAACGGAAAAGTAGATTTGGAGAACACCATCTACTTGAGTGCCGAGGAGGAAGAAAACAAACTGATTGCACAGTCCACAGTTGCTGTTGACAACAAAGGAAAAATCACCGACGATCGTGTGATTGCCCGTGATCAAGCAGACTTCCCAGTGGTTACTCCCGATCAAATTAACTATACAGATGTAGCACCGAATCAAATAGCCTCCATCTCAGCTTCTTTAATTCCTTTCTTGGAACATGATGATGCAAACCGCGCCTTGATGGGATCCAACATGATGCGTCAGGCCGTGCCTTTGTTGCGTCCTGAATCTCCAATTGTAGGAACGGGTCTAGAGCGTCAAGTAGCTTCTGACTCACGAGTACTGATCAACGCCGAAGGCGATGGAGTCGTTGAATACGTAGATGCTAATAAGATTACAATCAAATACGATTTGACAGAGGAAGAGCGTTTGGTTCGTTTTGAAGAAGACACCAAAAGTTACAACCTGATCAAATTCCGTAAGACCAACCAAGGGTCTTGTATCAACTTGAAACCCATCGTTAAGAAAGGGGATCGCGTTGTCAAAGGACAGGTTCTTTCACAAGGTTATGCCACAGAAAAAGGAGAACTTGCTCTTGGGCGGAACATGAAGGTGGCCTTTATGCCATGGAAAGGATACAACTTTGAGGATGCCATCGTAATTTCTGAGAAAGTAGTACGTGAAGATATCTTTACGTCCATCCATATCGATGAGTATTCCTTAGATGTTCGCGACACCAAGTTGGGAGAAGAAGAGTTGACGGACGATATTCCAAACGTGAGCGAGGAAGCGACCAAAGACTTGGACGAAAACGGAATGATCCGTATTGGAGCCGAAGTAAATCCTGGGGATATTCTTATTGGGAAAATCACGCC
>Ga0233438_10000046_pt1 | contig 164236 bp, 144 predicted proteins | sample SI_123_September_FD_182720 | JGI IMG/M metagenome (GOLD analysis project Ga0233438, IMG submission 182720) | Seawater microbial communities from Saanich Inlet, British Columbia, Canada - SI_123_September2016_10_MG | ecosystem: Environmental > Aquatic > Marine > Inlet | place: Canada: British... | reverse complement strand
TTGATTAAATCGTTTAATCTACTTAAGAGGTTTAGAAATAGCTGAACTGAAGGAGGAGGATATGCCTATGGTTTAGTCGTAAGGTGTTTTAATTAATTTCATAATAACTATTTCATTATAAATTAATTATCAGGATTTTTAAATTTCATTTTTTATTAATTCTACTAAAATACTATCACTTTTAATTAAAACTTTAATTCTTTTTTTATAGAACTCGTGATAAAACTTTTTATCCTTTAACCTCTCTATGTTAAATAGAGATATTTTTTTATTCCCCATAAAAATTCTTCCTGCAGGAAATCCTAATTCATTAAGACTTTCATTTTCTAATATTGTATTTTTAAATAAGATACCCTCTAACTCTCTATTTTTAGAAATTATTACATCTCCTAACTGTTTGTAAAATCCGTGTGAGCTATATTTATTTTGTAATGCTAAAACCACCTCTTCTAATTCAATAAGTTCTATTAATCCTGAATTTTGAAGCGCTCTATATTCTTCTTGATTGTCGACAAAAATTGTACCTAACGAGATAGCATTGGTAAGATGAAATCCAATTGAATCTTTTGGTTTATTTAATAGTTGAGAGTTATTATTAACAATCCATTCTATTGATTTAGAAGCTATATTATGAGCTTTATAATTATATTTCATATCAGCAATATCTACTTTAATGTTTTTGCTGATTCTTGTTAAAGATTGATTCTTTAAACTTTGCTTATAATTGTTAGCATTCCTTTTTTCAATATAGAACGATAGTGAAATCCCTAATACAATAACTAAAAACTCTAATGAATACCTGATGATATATTTTTTCTTCATAATAAGTTAGTTTACTCAAATATAATAAATGTTAGTTTAACCTACTTAAGAGGGTTAGAAATAGCTGAACTAAAGGAGGAGGATATGCCTATGGTTTAATAAATAAGATGCTTTTTAGAGTTATTTCTCCAGCCTGCTCGAGACTTATATTTAACAAAAAATACCTTTAAGTCAGAACGAGATACATAATCTACAAAAAAGATTTTTTTATCAGCTTGAGATTTATTGTCAACAAAATACCATAATCCTTCGTTTCCTCTTGCTTTTGATACAGAATTAACTTTGTAGACCTTTAAATCACTTTGAGATTCGTAGTCAACAACATAAACTTTTATGTCTGACCTTGAGGAATAATTAACGCTATATATTTTCTGTCCTAAAGAAACAAGTGGAATAAATAATAAAAGAAATAACAGCTTTTTCATACCTACAATTTACAAAAATTTTAAAAGAAAAAGATATGCCTATGGTTTAGTGGTTGTCTATAAAATTCTTTTGTTTTAACTATAAACTATTAGTTTTTTATTGGTTTAATCTGTCTTCTAGAACTTCCATTTTCCCAAAATCCAGCTGGAATTCCACCTGGCTTATCATTATTATTGTTTGTTTTTTGCTTTAACTGCCCGTTTTTGTAATAAAAATTAGATAAACCATCTTCTTTTCCGTCTTTGTAGTATACCTTAGACTTTAACCGACCGTTATCATAATACGACCTCCATTGACCATCTTGTTTATTATTTTTGAAGTTCCCTTCAGACTTTAGCTGACCATTTTTATAATAAGATTTTGAAATACCATTATAAATCCAGTTACCTAAAGTATCAATTTTCATATACGTTTTGTTTTTTAGCTGACCACTAATATAATTAGTTTGAATATAGCCAAGTTTTGGATTTTCAGAGATTTTAATCTTTGTAACAGAACAACTTAAAAATAAGATTAAACAAACTAAAATTATGATATTTCTTACTAATGTTTTCATAATATCTTTTTTCAAATATAAGAAAAGTATCTAACCTGTTTAAGAGGTTTAGAAATAACAGAATTGAACGAGGGAGAAGAAATGCCTATGGTTTAGTTTTATTCTTATCATAATTGTCATATAAGTGGCAGTAAAGTGGCAGTTAACCACTTTTTTAGTATATTTGAGATGTATAACTACTACAAAAAAAGCCCTACATTGCTGTAAGGCTTGGTTTTATAATGTGGTCCCACTTGGGCTCGAACCAAGGACCCTCTGATTATGAGTCAGATGCTCTAACCAACTGAGCTATGGGACCGAAATATTGGTGGGCAAATGTACTATTATTTTTAAATAGTTATCCCTATAATCGAAAAAATTATTACACTGATCGATTCATCAACCAAAGCCCAAAATTCTTTAAATTTTGTTTGCTTTCCGTTTCGATTTTCATTCCTTCCAAGGTTTCAAAAGCCTTTTCAGTGTACTTGTTTATTTGCTCTTTGACCAATGTGGGAATGTCATACAATTCAAAAATGCGCGTAACTTCTGCTATTTTTATGGAGTTTTCTTCCAGTTTTTGTTTGTAGAAAAAAGCCAATTTTTGCTGATCTTCTTTATTCGCAATGGCCAAACATTTTAAATATAAGAATGTTTTTTTATTTTCAATAATATCTCCTGCAATCTGTTTTCCAAACGTTTCAGGGTCCCCAAAAGTATCCAAATAATCATCTTGCAATTGAAAAGCCAACCCTAAATTCAATCCAAAATCATAAATTAATTGCGCATTCTCTTCAGAAGTTTCTGCAACAATAGCCCCCATTTGTAGTGCTGCGGCTACCAAAACAGAAGTTTTTAAACGAATCATATTAATGTATTCTGGTATGGTGACATCATTTCTCGTTTCAAAATCAACATCCAACTGTTGTCCGTCACAAACCTCTAAAGCCGTTCTGCTAAATAATTTTGCGAGCTTCTGAAAGACAACTGGGTCATAGTTTTCAAAATATTGATATGCCAAAATGAGCATAGCATCACCAGAAAGAATTCCCGTATTGGTATCCCATTTTTCATGAACCGTTGCTTTCCCTCTTCGCAAAGGTGCTGCATCCATAATGTCATCATGTACCAAAGTAAAGTTATGGAAAACCTCTACTGCCAATGAAGCGGGTAAGGCTTTTTTAAAATCTGCAGAAAAAATATCGGCAGCCATTAAAGTCAGTACAGGTCGAATTCTTTTTCCGCCCAATTTTAAGATGTAATCAATAGGTTCGTACAAGTTTTTAGGCTCATCAATCCAATTTTTAGATTCCAAATAGTTTAGAAACTCCTTTTGATAATGTAGTATGTCCACCTTTAATTTTTTTGTAAAAATAATATAAAGAAATTTGTCGTAAGAATGAAATGTTAAATAATTGTAAAACTTTGGAAACTATTATTGTTTCTAAAGTTTCCAAGTGTATCTTTGCGCTCGATTATGAAACAAAAAATTTTAGAAAAATCTAAAGAACTCTTTTTAAACCTAGGTTTTAAGAGCGTTACTATGGACGAGATTGCGAATGCATTGGGGGTTTCTAAAAAAACCATTTACAAGTATTTCACTAATAAAACCAGCCTTGTAGATGCCGTAACAGGGTTTATGTTTGATACTATTTGCAACAGTATCGATGAAATATGTGCACGAAAACTAAATCCAATTGATGAACTTTTTTTCATTAAAAGGGCCGTTTTAGACCATTTAAATGATGAAAAATCATCCCCTGTTTATCAATTGCAAAAATACTATCCGAAGATATATGCATCCTTAAAACAAAAGCAGTTTCATATGATGCACGAAACCATTCAAGATAATTTAGAACGGGGCATCCAATCTGGATTGTTCCGAGAATCCATTGACAAAGATTTTATTAGTAGAATGTATTTTAATGGAATGGTGGGGATAAAAGACCAAGAACTGTTCCCGTTAAAAAAGTACTCCATGAATACACTTATGGATTATTACTTAGAATATCATTTAAGAGGAATAGCAACAGAAAAAGGAATTAAACAATTAGAAACTCAATTGACAAAAAAATGAAAATGAAACAAAAATTAGTCCTATTTTTTGTAATTATTTGGGGTTTAGGCCTTCATGCCCAAGAAAAAAGCATGCGCATCTCCCTAAACGAAGCGATTGATTTTGCCATCGAAAATAGTTACAACACCAAGGCCTCAAAAAACGGAATTTCCTCTGCAAAAGAAACCGTTAGAGAAACTTCCGCTACTGGATTGCCACAGATAAACGCAAGTTTTGACTATCAGAATTTCTTAAAACAACCCGTAAGTTTGGCCGATTTTAATGATGACGGAATTGATGAGCAATTTGTCTTTGGAAAAAAACAGAATCTTAGCGCATCGGTTACCCTGTCACAATTAATTTTTGATGGGTCTTATCTGGTCGCATTGCAAGCATCAAAAGCCTATTTAAAAATTTCAGAACAAGCCAATGAGAAAACGGAGATATTAACTAGAGAAGCTGTAGTAAATGCCTATGGAGCCGTTTTAGTTGCTGAAAAAAGCTTGCTTATTTTAGCTGGAAATGTAAATATTTTAGAGAAAAATTTACACGATGCTCAAAAGATTTACGAAAATGGATTTAACGAGCAAGAAGATGTTGAGCAATTAGAAATTACTTTAGGTACTTTAAAAAATCAGCGGAATAATCTCGAGAAAATGAAAGGCATTGCCTATCAAATGTTAAATTTGGCATTGGGGAATTCCATCAACACCGTCTTAGTGTTAACCGATAGTTTAGATACCTTGGCAACAACGAATATCGACCTGGGACTCCTTTCAGAAACCTTTAATTTTTCCAATCATATCGATTTTAAAATTGCAGAAAACGATCGAGAATCAAAACGCTTACTCATGCAACTCGAGAGAAGCAAAGCCTTACCCAGTTTGTCCGCATTTGTCAACTATGGAAATCAAGCCTTTTCCGATTCCTTTAGCTTTTTTAATAGAAGCCAACAATGGTTCGATTCCTCTCTGTTAGGAGTCAGCTTAAAAGTACCTATTTTTAGTAGTTTTTCCAGAAAAGCAAGAACGGCGCAGGCCAGAATTGCTTTAGAAACCTCAGATATTCGTTTAGAAGAAACCAAGCAGCGTTTAAGTTTAATGGCGCAGAAAGCAAAAAATGAGTATCAACTCAGTGTCGAAAATTACACCACTGCAAAAAGAAACGTTCAATTGTCCGAGCGCATCGAAAAAAAGCAACGCATTAAGTTTTTTGAGGGCATCTCATCAAGCTTCGATTTGTTGCAAGCACAAAATCAGTTATATACTCAGCAGCAAAATTATGTACAATCGATGTTGGATGTAATTGCTAAAAAAGTAGCCTTAGAAAACGCCTTAAACGTATCCAACAAATAAAAAATGATCATGAAAAATATATATTTAACATTATTTACCGCACTGTTGTTAGCCTCTTGTGGAGAGCAAAAAGAGATTTCTTTAAATACGATTTTGGCATCAAATGACTTGAAGCAAATAAAAGCCAAGAAGTCCGAAATTGATCTACAACAACAAGCATTGACGCAAGATTTAATAAAGATAAACGACAAGTTAGATTCTTTAGATAAAGATAAAAACGTCCCGCTGATTACTACTCTTAAAGTAAAAGAACAAGTTTTTACCCACTTTATAGCACTGCAAGGAAATGTAAAAACAAAACAAAATGTGTTGGTTTACCCAGAGATTCCAGGAATTTTAAAAAGTGTTTTGGTCAAAGAAGGACAGCGAGTAAAGCAAGGGCAAATTTTAGCATCGATTGATGACGGAGGAATGTCGCAACAATTGGCACAGTTAGAAACCAATGTACAATTGGCAAAAACAACCTATGAGCGCCAGCAACGATTGTGGGCACAAAAAATTGGCTCCGAGATTCAGTTTTTGCAAACCAAAACCGCCTATGAATCTCAAAAAAGCGCCGTAAGTCAATTAAAGCAACAACTTCAAAAATCGGTGGTGACTGCTCCCTTTTCAGGAGTTATAGACGCTGTTTTTAAAGAAAAAGGAGTTGTTGTAGCTCCCGGACAAGGTTCTGAAATTTTTAGAATTGTAAATCTTTCGAACATGTACATAGAAACAGAAGTTCCAGAAACCTATATCCGTAGCATTACCAAAAATAAAACGGTAGAAGTAAATTTTCCGATTCTGAACCAAACGATGCAGTCTACGATTCGACAAGTTGGAAACTTTATCAACCCAAACAACAGGTCCTTTAAAATAGAAATTGACGTTCCAAATTCAAATGGAAACATCAAACCGAATCTAACGGCACGGTTAAAATTGAATGATTACACCAATCCCAAAGCCATTTTAATTCCGCAATCTATTATTTCAGAAAACGCAGAAGGTGCGCAGTTTGTGTATGTTGTTACCGATAAAAAAGACCAAAAAGCTATTGCAAAAAGACGCATTATTGAAACTGGTAAAACACAAGGAGACCTTATTGAAGTTGTTAAAAATCTAACCGCAGACGCAGAAATTATCATCGAAGGGGCAAGAAGCGTGAATAACGGTCAAGTTGTAAAAGTGATCAATAAAAAGGAATACAATGAACAATAAAAAGACAGCAATAGATAAAGAGTTTCAACTCTCTTCTTGGGCAATAAAGAACAAAACAACCATTTATGTTTTGATGTTTTTAATGTTGTATTTCGGAATTTCAGCCTACTTTACAATGCCCCGAGAAAATTTCCCGGAGATCAACGAAACCAAGATTTACATTAGTTCTGTATATCCAGGAAATACTGCAGAAGATATTGAGAAACTCATTACCAATCCCTTAGAAGATAAATTAAAATCGGTGAGTAATGTGGTGAAAATTACCTCCACATCACAAGAAGATTATTCGATTATTACCGTCGAATTTGATGAAAAAATACCAGTAGACAAAGCAAAACAGAAAGTAAAAGATGAAATAGACCAAGAAACCGCAGGGGAAGATTGGCCTACTTTTAACGGAGCAAAAGTGACGCCCAATGTTTTTGAATTGAGCATGTCTGAAGAAGTACCTATTTTAAACATCAACATTTCAGGGAATTATCCGGTTTCCAAATTAAAAGAATATGGAGAATACCTACAAGACGAAATTGAAGATTTAACAGAAATCAAGAAAGTAGACATTCGTGGAGCTCAAGACAAAGAAGTGGAAGTAGCCGTAGATATTTACAAGATGATGGCTTCAAAAGTAAGTTTTGACGATATTTCGAGTGCCATCAGCCGTGGAAATATAACCATGTCTGCCGGGAATTTTATTACCAGTCAACAAAGAAGAACCATCCGAATTATAGGTGAAATAAACCAGCCATCAGATTTAGGAGATTTTGTAATTAAAGCAGAAAAAGGAAATCCTATCTATTTAAAAGACATTGCAACCATTTCTTTTAAAGACAAAGACAAAACTACCTACGCAAGAGAAAACGGTGCGCCAGTGGTCATGTTAGACGTAAAGAAAAGATCAGGAGAAAATATGGTGGCTGCTGCAGACAAAGTAGGGGCCATTGTAAAAGCGGCTCGTGAAAACAATTTTCCATCAGATTTAAAAGTTACCATCGCCAACGATCAATCTCCAAAAACCATTGGTCAAGTAGACGATTTGGTGAACAATATTATTTTTGGGGTGATTTTGGTGGTCATTGTATTGATGTTTTTCTTAGGATTTAAAAATGCCATTTTTGTTGGTTTTGCCATCCCAATGTCCATGTTCATGTCCTTAATGATATTAGGTGCTTTAGGGTATACCTTAAACACGATGGTATTGTTCGGGTTGATTATGGGACTCGGAATGCTGGTAGACAACGGAATTGTTGTTGTTGAAAACGTATATCGCTTAATGGACGAGGAGGGAATGACCCGAATTGAAGCTGCCAAAAAGGGAATTGGAGAAATTGCGTTTCCAATTATTATTTCAACAGCAACCACCGTAGCCGCATTTATTCCCTTAGGACTTTGGCCTGGAATTATGGGGCAGTTTATGGTCATTCTACCAATCACCCTATCCATTGTACTAGGATCTTCCTTATTTGTAGCGATCTTCTTTAATTCCGTGTTGGTGTCTCAATTTATGAACACAGAAGATAAAGACATGCCAATAAAAAACATCCTTCGATTGACGGGTATTATGGCCATTGTTGGGTTTGCTATTTTCTTCTTTGGAGGCGATTACAACGCCTTGGGAACCCTTATTATTTTTACTGCAATCATGCTATGGGTTTACCGATTGGTATTGAGAAAAGCTGCAAATTATTTTCAGAAAAACACCTTAGTTTCTTTAGAAAACTGGTATGAAAGGCAATTGAAAAGAGCGTTAACAGGTTGGGTACCATATTTTTTAGTTTTTTCAACCGTTTTATTATTGGTTGCTGCGGTGAAAGTTTTTGACATATCATTAGAATCTCAAAGAACCAAAGTAGAGTTCTTTCCAGACAACAAACCCAACCAGATTATTGTGTATATCGAATATCCAGAAGGAACCGATATTGAAAAAACAAATCAAATAACACAACAAATAGAGAAAAAAGTATCCAGCGTTTTAAACCAAGAAATGTATACGGATAATGGGTATAACTTCATGGTAGAAAGCACGGTTTCTCAAGTAGGAGAGGGGGCTGGAAATCCACAAACAGATGGAGGTTCCTCAGCAGAGATGCCACACAAAGGAAAAATTACCGCATCCATGCGAGAATACAAGTACCGAAAAGGTGAAGACAGTGAAATCTTACGACAAAAAGTACAAGCCGCTTTGGTGGGTATTTATCCAGGAGTCTTAATCTCAGTAGAAAAAGATGCCAATGGCCCACCAGCAGGATCACCGATTAACATCGAATTGAATGGAGAAGATTACGAAGAATTAATATTCACAGCAGAACGAATGCGCGATTATCTAAATACCCAAAGTATTTTAGGTGTCGACGAATTAAAGATTGATGTGAACAAATCCAAACCCGGAATGCAGGTGTTGGTAGATCGTAAAAAAGCAGGAGAATTGGGAGTGAGTACTGGGCAAGTAGGGCAACAATTAAGAGGCGCTATTTTTGGAAACAAAGCCGGTATTTATAAAGAAAATGGCGAAGACTATGATATTTATGTGCGTTTTAACAAAGACGATCGTTATGATAAAAGTGCCGTTTTCAATCAGAAAATAACCTTTAGAGACCAGGCAACCGGTAAAATTAAAGAAATTCCAGTTTCCGCAGTCGCAACTCAGAAAAACAGTTCTGGTTTTAGTGCCATTAAGCATAAAAACGTAAAGCGTGTTGTGACGGTCTATTCTGCACTATCACCAGGAGAAACTGATGCTGGAGTAGTGGTCGGCAGAATTCAAAATGTAATGAAGAATTTTAAAGACTTGCCCAAAGGAATTAAAATAGATTATACAGGACAAATAGAAGAGCAAAACAAACAAATGACCTTTTTGGTAGGTGCCTTTTTTACTGGATTACTCTTAATTTTCTTTATCTTAATTTTCCAATTCAATTCAGTTTCAAAACCAGGAATCATCATGTTGGCCATCTTTTTAAGTTTTATTGGTGTCTTTGGTGGTTTGGTAATTACCGGCGCTCCTTTTGTGATTATGATGACCATGGTAGGGATTATTTCCCTTGCGGGTATTGTGGTAAACAATGGGGTGGTTCTATTAGATTATACAGAGTTGTTAATTGAAAGAAGAAAACAACAAGACGGTATTTCTAAAGAAAACTTCCTTCCTTTACAGTCTTTGTATGACACCATCGTAAAAGCAGGAAAAGCCCGTTTACGCCCCGTGTTATTAACCGCAATTACCACCATTTTAGGATTGATTCCATTGGCAATCGGATTAAATATTAACTTTTTCACACTCTTTAGTGAGTTTGATGCTCATGTGTATATGGGAGGAGACAATGTTGTTTTCTGGGGGCCCTTGGCCAAAACCGTTATTTATGGATTGTTCATTGCAACTTTTTTAACCTTAATCGTTGTGCCCATTTTATTCTTCTTAATTACGAAGTTAAAGATGAGAATGAAAGGACAATTAAAAAATAACGAACTCAATTAACAAACGAGGCATTGGGATTTTAATACCCTATTAAAAAAGAGAATGTTCTTGTGTAGATTACATTCTCTTTTTGTATTTTTAAAAGCATGATTGATAAGAAAAAATCGTTTACGGTCGATCAACTCCAGCGAAAGCTAGAGCAATATTGCGTGTATCAAGATCGGTGTCACAAAGAAATTGAGCAGAAAATGCGCGATTATAATTTGATTCCAGAAGCGCGAGAACTTATTTTATTAAGTTTGATGAAAGACAATTTTTTAAACGAAGAGCGCTTTTCTAAAAGTTATGCCCGTGGGAAATTCCGAATTAAAAGTTGGGGAAAACAACGAATTGTTAGAGAACTCAAATTTAGAGATATTTCTGCCTACAATATAAAAACAGCTTTAAAGGAAATTGATCCAGAAGAGTACATAGCCACTATATATAGGATTACAGAAAATAGAAATGCAGTGCTTACAGAAGCAAATCCCTACAAAAGAAAACAAAAACTCATCGATTTTTTAATGCGAAAAGGTTTTGAAACTGAATTGATTTTTAAAACAGTAAAAGATGTTTTAGCATAAAAAAAAGAGCTTCACATTGTGAAGCTCTTTTTTTTAATTGCTGTTTAGAAGTCCTATTCTAAAATGATTTTTTTGGTTGCTTGTTTTCCGTTCACATTAATTTTTGCGAAGTACAAGCCTTTACTAAATCCGTTTAAATTCAGCATGTATTTTCCATCCGTTATTTGTGTTTTCTTTAGAATGAGTTTTCCCGTATAATCATAAATGACAATAGCTGCAGCACCTTGTTCCGTCCAAGTTAAATTAAAAATTTCATTGGATGGATTTGGATATACTGCAAATGAACTTTGCAATTCTGGGTTGTTTACACTTAAAGAAGTTCCGTTAATTACCCAATCGTCAATCAATGCTCCTTCTTCAACCACTGCTTGGTCGGAGAAAAACTTAAACCTGAAAACAATGTTTGTTTCATTGGTAAACGCTGCCAAATCATAGCTATATTCTCTCAGTGTTGCGTTGGTATTTCCTTCTGCATCCGTATCTTCTCCTTCACCTGTCCATTGTGCTCCAGGAATTCCATTTGCTGTAGATGCACTGTTGTACCAGTTTGGATCTGCAGCAGTCCCTAAAATTGTCCAATCAGCACCCGTTGTAGAGTATTCAACAAGTAAGTAATCCCAATCTTGTTCAATGTCAAAAGCCATTTTAAAGCTTAAAACAGGATCTGCTAATAAAGACAGGTCAATACATTTTGAATACAAATAACTAGTAGTTAAAACGGTATGCTCACCACCTTTGTTCGTTGCATAGACATTGTCTCCTGTGCCGGTCATGTTTAATAAAGTTCCACTTGGTCTTCCCAATTCCCATAAATCATCATCGGTACCAATGGTTTCAATAAGAAACGAATCTGTTCCGGAATTTTCAAATGAATTTACTGTTGTAGGACTGTTATTGGTATTGTTTACAATAAAAGAAACTTCTTTCTCATTGTTGGTGTCATAGGCATCGTCTGTAACAAGTGTTGTTACTTTTATGTCGTGATTTCCGGTTGCGAGCGTTACTGCAGGCAGTGCTATCGAAACCGATTCCTCAGAACCTAAACTTCCAGTCCATTGATAATCTTCCAAGACACCATCGATTGTATATTCGATATCAATGACTGTAATTGGATTTGTTCCTTGGTTTGAAGCAATAATTTCTGGGACAAACGTGGTGCTACAAGCAATCCCATTTGGATTGTTAATGGCAATTAACTTTACATCTGTTGGAGGTAAAATTCTAGGAATGTCGGTTGAAAAAACACCTCTTCCATAGGTAGCTGCAAACAATTTAGAATCTTCTTCGTTTACTTCTAAGTCTCTTACCGCTACGTTGGGTAAGTTGTTGTCAAAAGTTTCCCAGCTAGTCGTATCATCATTAATGAAATACACCCCCAATGCGGTTCCTACATACACCGTATTTTTTCCACTTCTTGCATGGTGTCTTGCGATCAATTTACTTTCAGAAGGTAGATTGGCTGTAATGTCTGTAAAGTTGACAACACCGTTTAAAATGTTTGTTGATTTTTTAACATTTCCGTTTGTCGTAATATAAGCGATGTTTGAGTCATTATTATTGATTTCGATACTATTAATGGTTTCCCCAAAAAAGCTCTGAATGTTTGTAAATGTAACCCCTGCGTCTGTACTACGGTATAGGGTACCACCCAATGTCGCATAGATATTATTATCATCATTCGGATCTATTTCTAGGTGGGTCAAACGTCCCCCAAAGTTATTTGTAGAGACTTGTTCCCATGATATCGATCCTGGCTCTTCTATGAGTTTATAAACTTCTCCATAACCGGCATAAATAGTTCCTTGACTATCCGACACCAAAGGAGTTACCCAGTTTCCAGTTTCTCCATCTGGACTGGACACAGAACCACTTCTAGAAAGCCCTCCGTTATTCGTAATGTAAAGACTTCCACCATTTTGAATAAAGCCATAATAGGTATTAGGGTCTGTTCCACTTACAGCGGCATCCATACCATCTGCTCCGTGATAGTTATTCCATTCGTTGTTGGAAAAAGCATAGCCTCCATTGTCTTGAAGCCCACCAACAATATTTCCTGAATTTTGTTGTGCAACCGATATTTTATAAAATTGACTGATGTCCAAGTTCTCCGTTAAATCGGTGAAGTTGGTTCCGTGGTTTGTAGAAACATAAATTCCTCCATCGGTTCCCGCAAAAAACTTTCCATCGATAAAACGTAAAATATGAATGTCAGCATGCGTGTACGATTCTGTATCTGGAGAACTCCAGTTATTTAATTTCGTAAAATTATCTCCTCCATCGGTAGATGACCAAATATTTAAAACCCCTACATATACCTTATTCACATCTTTGTCTGAAACCGTTAACGCAAGGTCATACCATGCTTGTGTGCTTTCAAAAATATCATCGGTTTCTGCCGTTTGTGTAAAAGAATCTCCAGAGTTTGTCGATTTCCAAACACCATTAAAACTACCGGCACTTCCTGCACTTACAAAATACACATAGTCAGGGTCTTTTGCAGTTACATCCATCACAATTCTTTGAGAATTAAATAAGGCTGGAATTTGTATGTTTTGAAAAGATTCACCCGAATCTGACGACTTATAAAAAGTATTATTACTTGCCGCATACCATACGGTCGGGTCATTGGGTCTCATTTTTAAATCTCTAATATTCCCAGAGAGTTTTCGTGACCAGCTAGTCCCTCCGTTGGTGGTTTTATGCACGCCAGAACTGGTGGCAACCAGAACGGTTTCGTTGTCGGTTGGGTGAATGTAAATGTCATTCATAGAATTTGGATTTCCAGTCAAACTTCCGGTATTGTTCCAAGTGGCACCCCCATCGGTAGATTTAAAAACACCCACAGAATAAGAATCTCCAGCATCATCATCCCCCGTAGCAATGTATATTGTTTGTGGGTCTGTTGGATGCACTGCAATTCCAGAAACACCAATTTGGGGCAAATAATCTGTTAATGGTTCCCAATTGACACCCGCATCGGTCGATTTCCAAATTCCCCCAGCAGGTGCGCCTACATAATAGGTGTTTCCATCACTAGGATCTACAGTAATTGCATTCACTCTTCCTTGTCCTGGAGACCAGGATGCAGTGTTTGTATGTGAATAGGGTCCTAAAGACGTCCAACTACTTTCGTCCGTTCTTGCTTCTTGGTTATTGTTCATTGCATTTTTTGCTTTCCAAGCACTCCACAAATCACTGGCAGGCGCAATGGTTCCATCTGCTTTGGTGTAATGACTCCAGTGATAATTCCATCTCTCAAAAGGTTTCAAACCACTTCCTTTTTTGTCTTTATCGATGGTTGTGAAATACTGCATGGCAGCATCTTTTGCATCTTCTAAGGTAATTGTTTGCTTGCCTTTAAGTGCTGTTTCTGCAATCCAGGGAGCATTTCTTTGAATTACTTGGGCAAAAATCCCAACAGTAAATAGGCTGAATAAAAGGGGTATTATTTTTTTCATAATAGTGTAAGTTAATAGTTTTGTTATTTATCTATTTTTTTAATTTTATTACTTTTTGGATGCTGTCATTGGGTATCGTAACGGATAAAACATACTGTTTTATTTTCCATTGCGTGTTGTTTTTCTCTAGTACACCAGAACCCCTACACTTACCCATCCAAGTAGCGAGCAGTTCGTCAAACCAAACAACGTCTTTATTTTTACTAATGTATATGTTTCTTTCGATGGTTTTAAAATCCCATGCCTTGCCCTTGTCAAAATAGGGTTCACTGAAGTTTGAAAATTGTTCTTTCGTCCAGTTTTCAGAAGCATCTGTCCCAATAAATACCGAGATACTATCCATTTTAGAAAAGTAGTTTTCAAAATTAGCATCTGTAGCCGCTTGGTGCCAGTTATTTAAAACCGCTGCTACTTCCTTTTTTATTGCAGCATCTTTTGTAACAGGAACTTGTTGTTTACAGTTTTGTAAAAACAATGAAATAAATAGAAATAAGAATGTCCTTTTCATTATTAATTATTAATTTTTACTTTTTGAAAGCCTTTTTTTCGTTGGGTGTTTTTGTAATCGGGTAAAATATTTTTATCGATTTTAACTTTTTTATTTGGGGCTCTTTTCGTCTTTATTTTTTTATCAAAAACAGCGACTGTTTTTTTGGAAATTCGATCCATTTTTGTAGTGTCTAATCCAATGAATTTGCTAGAAATTCCAATAGCATCTTCAAATTTTTTCTGAGATAAAACCGTATTTATTTTTGCGTTTAATGCAGAGAAAGCATCCAATGTTTTTTCAACTTGCTCATTTATTTCGGTGGTTTTAATCGCAGGAATAAAGGTAATATCGGCCAATCTTTCTGCTTCACTAAAAAGCACATTGATGCGTGCGTTAAAAGAAGGTGTGTTAAAAATTGTAGGTTTGATACTGTCTTTTAAATTGGTAACAAGACTTTTCATCTCAAGGGCATTGCTTAACGCTTCGTTAGGAGAAGTTTTATGAAATTTTCTAGCAAATTCTTCGACCAACTTGTATTCTTTCCAGTTTTCTACATACTCTAAAAAGGATTCCTCTATCTTGATAGGTGTCTTATGAGCTAAGGCAATACTTAATTTGGCTTTTTTTACGGGCAACTTCTCTGTTTCTTGTTCTTTTGTTGAACAAAAACATAAAATTAATATCGATAAGAGCGCATAATATTTTTTCACAAAAAAGAAATTTCACTTTGCTAAAGTACTCATTATTAAAATAATTATTTTTAAAAAAGGGGAAATTTTATGAAGTTTAATACACTTAGTAAAAAACAACGCTTTTTTAAGAATACTTTAATAGATAATTTATTTTTTAAGAATACTTAAATTAAGTACCTTTGATTCGGTGTAAAATTGAATTATATATAATGAAGGAATGTATTCTAATTCTTGGCGCTTGTGGTCAAATAGGGACAGAATTAACTCAGAAATTAAGAAGTATTTATGGGAACGATGCTGTAATTGCATCCGACATCCGAGCCCCTGCCTCAGGAATCTCAGAGCTAGCCCCTTTTGAAATCTTAGATGCGTCCAATAAAGAAGCCATTTTAAAAGTGGTTCAAAAACACCAAGTGACTCAGGTGTATTTGTTGGCAGCAATGTTATCTGTAACTGCTGAGAAATACCCAGAGAAGGCATGGAATCTAAATATGAATTCAATTTTGGCAGTGTTAGATTTGGCAAAAGAGAAGCACATCCAAAAAATCTATTGGCCAAGTTCTATTGCTGTTTTTGGACCTACGACTCCCAAGATAAATACCCGTCAAAAAACCATTATGGAACCTTCCACGGTTTACGGAATTAGCAAACTTGCTGGTGAGTTTTGGTGTAATTATTACCACCAACAATATGGTGTAGATGTAAGAAGTTTACGATATCCAGGGGTTATTTCTTGGAAGACGAAACCCGGTGGAGGTACAACAGATTATGCCATTGATATCTATTTTAAGGCGGTAAAAGACAGGAAATATGAATGTTTTTTATCGAAAGACACCCGCTTGCCAATGATGTATATGGAAGATGCTGTAAATGCAACCATCGCACTAATGCAAGCAGATAAGAGTAGTATCAAAATACGATCTTCTTATAATCTTGCTGCATTCGATTTTACACCTGAAGAAATTTCTGAAGAAATTAAAAAACACCTTCCTGATTTTGAAATTAGCTACCAACCCGATTTCCGTCAAAAAATAGCCGACAGTTGGCCGCAATCTATTGACGACTCTGAAGCTCGAATAGATTGGAATTGGCAGCACGAATTCAATCTAAAAACCATGACAAAAGATATTCTAAATCATATTCAAAAAAAGTAAAATTGCTATAAATTTAGCGGTATTTTTGTAGAATATAGCATTCGAAAAATACATACACTTCCAACTCGCATGAAGCAATTAATCGCAAAAATTTTAGAGAACGCAATTTCTTACCCCGAATACAGAACACTTGTTCATGATCTACTTAGCGTTGGAAAATCTACAGGACCCATTCAATCCGAAGCCCTTACAAATTATAGTTTATTGAACGATCGGCGAATGAAACGTTTAGATAAAACCATAAAAATTTCTGACGAAACAAAAGCAGTTTTCAAAAGTATTACAGAAAAACAAACATGGCTCGTGCTTACAGAAGGTTGGTGTGGAGACGCTGCGCAGAACCTGCCTGTCATTCAAAAGTTGGCTGCTGAAAACGAAAACATTGCTTTAAAAATTGTACTTCGTGATGAATACCTTGAATTGATGGATTTATTTTTGACCAACGGAGGGAGATCCATTCCGAAAGTAATTTTATTGGATGCACAAAATAATGTACAACATACTTGGGGACCAAGACCTACTTTGGCCACTGAAATGATGGCAGATTATAAAGCTAAAAACGGTAGCATCGATGCCCAGTTTAAACAAGATTTACAAGTTTGGTACAATAAAAATAAAGGACAAAGTGTTCAAGAAGATTTTGTAAATATGCAAAAATAATAAACCCCATTTAAAAAACCGATATGTAAATGTAGACCAAACGGTTTTTCTTTTTAATACCTTTGCCCCATCTTAAAGCATCAAAATGTACGTAGACTATAATTCATTACCAGAAAACTCGAAAGTATGGGTATATCCATCCAACAGAAAGTTTTATCCAAATGAAATTGAAGAAATAGAAGAGAAGATTAAAAATTTTATTGAAAGCTGGAAATCTGAAGATGAAAATTTTAAGGCTTCCTATCAGTTTTTATATCAGCGATTTATTATTTTTATTGTTGATGTAGATGCCATAGCACTCACAAATGAAGATATAGATACTTCGGTTTCTTTTATTTTAAGTTTGCAAGAAACCTATGATGTTTCTCTTTTAGATAAAATGAATGTATGCTTTAAGCAAGGTGAGTTTGTTCAGTATAAAGAGCTTAAGGATTTCAAGAAATTACTTAAAAATAAAGCACTTACAGGGAAATCAATTATTTTTGATAACTTAATATCTATCAAACAAGACTTAGACAATCATTGGGAAATGCCCATTGAAGAAAGTTGGTACAATCGCTTTTTGAGATAAAAATTATGAAATACGATTATATTATTGCAGGATCGGGTTGTGCAGGGTTAAGTCTTTTGTACTCACTATTACAGTCGCCTTCATTACAATATAAATCTATTTTAGTAATTGATCAAGCACAGAAAAAAAACAACGATAGAACGTGGTGTTTTTGGGAGAAAACACCTGGTTTGTTTGAATCTATTGTGCACGCAAAATGGAATACCTTAGAGTTTCTATCTACTGATTTTAAAAAAGAACTCGATTTAGAATCCTATACCTATAAGATGATTTTGGGACTGGATTTTTATAATTTTGTTTTAAATTATGCTCAGAAATTTGAAAACGTAACTTTTTTACAAGAAACCATAACCGCGATTGATACCGGAACCGAATCTGCTGTAATAACGACCCAAGAAAATAGCTATACAGCGAGGTATGTTTTCAACTCAACCAATGTATTCAATCCAGAAATAACCGAACAAAATTCGTTATTACAGCATTTTAAAGGTTGGGTCATTCAATCTGAGAAACCGGTTTTTAATCCAAAAGCAGGAAGGCTTATGGATTTTAGTGTTTCGCAAAAGCAAGGTGCAACATTTATGTATGTTTTGCCAACATCTACCACAAAAGCACTAGTAGAATACACCCTTTTTAGTCCACGTGTTTTAGAAAAGGAAACCTATGTAACTGCATTAAAAAAATACATTAAAGAAGACTTAAAAATCGATAATTACACCATTGAACACGAGGAGTTTGGAGTCATTCCAATGTCATTAGCGAAATTCGAAAAAACCTCAAAACCCAATGTTATAAATTTGGGGACTTCTGGTGGATTTACAAAAGCAAGTAGCGGATATACCTTTCAATTCATACAAAAAAACGTTGCAGAAATTGTAAATAATTTAGAAGTAGGTAAGCGTCCAAATCCGTCAACTGCTTTCAAAGACAAAGTATATCAATGGTATGATCGAACTCTTTTAGATGTTTTATTGACTAAGAAACTAACAGGGAAAGAAGTATTCACAAAAATTTTTCAGAAGATTCCCGCCAAAAAAATCCTTGCTTTTTTAGGCAATGAAAGCACCCTTGTTGAAGATATTTCAATTATGAAAAGCCTCCCGTTGAAACCTTTTTTAGGCTCGGGCATAAAGCAACTTTAAGCAGTATTTTTCATGATGTATTTTAGTTCCTGAACATCAGGATAAAGACTATTTCGCTTCTAATGTTTTAATAAAATCTTCAATAGATTTTGCTTTTTCTACAGAAAAAGTGCCAATTTTAGTTCTTCTCAATGCAGATAAATGCCCACCAGAATGCAATGCTTTTCCGAAGTCATACGCCAAAGAACGAATGTAAGTCCCTTTGCTACAAACCACTCTAAAGTCGATATTCGGTAAATTGATGTTAGTAATTTCAAATTCATCAATCGTTACCTTTCTCGATTTTATTTCGGCAGTTTCTCCCTTTCTTGCAAGTTCATACAATCGTTTTCCTTCCTTTTTAATGGCTGAAAAAATAGGCGGTTTTTGATCAATTTCGCCTAGAAACTGTTTCGTAGTATCGTGGATTAGTTCTTTCGTAATATGTGCTGTAGGAAAAGTATTGTCAATTTCAGTTTCCAAATCGTAACTCGGTGTGGTTGCACCGATGGTAAAAGTACCTGTATATTCCTTTTCCTGCCCTTGGTACACATGAATTTCTTTGGTCTGTTTTCCAGTACAAATAATTAACAAACCCGAAGCTAGTGGATCTAAAGTTCCTGCATGGCCCACCTTTATTTTTTTAATTTGAAAGCGTTGTTTGATGTGCCAACGAATTTTATTTACCGCCTGAAAAGAAGTCCATTCCAGCGGTTTATCAATCAGTAATACCTGACCATTTTTGTAAGCTTCTTCTGTCATTTAATGGAGTAAAGTATAAGATATTGCTGCAATTCCAACGATGGCGCAATACAAAGAGAAATAAGAAAGCTTGCTCTTTTTCACTAAAGAAATCATCCATTTGCAAGCGAGTAATCCTGCTACAAAAGCCGCAATAAAACCTGCTGATATGGTGATAATTTCTGAAGATTGAAAATTTAAATCACCGCTTAATACATCTTTTCCAATCTTACCAAAGATTAACGGAACCACCATTAAAAAAGAAAAACGAGCTGCTTTTGTTCTGTCTATTCCTAATAAAACGGAAGTAGAGATGGTTGCTCCAGATCTAGAAATTCCTGGCAACATGGCAATGGCTTGTGATACGCCAATAAGAATAGCGTTTGAAAAGGATACTTTTTTGTTGGTACTTTTTGCTTTATCAGCCAATAGCAGTAGGACCGCTGTGAGTAATAACATAAGGCCAACTAATAATAGATTTCCACTGAAAAAAACCGCCAATTGTTCTTCAAAAAGCAATCCAACAAATACGGCTGGAATCATGGAAAGGATGATTTTTAAAGAAAATTTTGCTTCTTCATTCCATTTCAATTGAAACAACCCTCTAAAAATTTCGAGGACTTCTTTTCTGAAAATTACGAGTGTACTCAATGCGGTTGCAAAGTGTAAAACAACCGTAAATGTTAAGCTTTCTTCGGGCACAGATGTGTCTCCTAAAATTACTTTTGCCAATTCTAAGTGTCCACTGGAAGAAACGGGTAAGAATTCTGTAAAACCTTGTATAATTCCAAGCACTATAGATTCTATAATTGTCATAACTAGTGCTTAGGATTTGCTAAAATCGCGTAGATTTCAATTCCCAATCCAATAATAACTAAGGTGGGTGCTAATCGGATTCTTTGCCAATTGTAGATTTCTTCGTTAAAAACAGCTGGATCATCACTCCCTCCGCCTGCCATGAAAACAAAGCCCAAGGCAATTACAAATAAACCCACCAACATAATAATATAGTTTCTTTTACCGAATAAAAATTCTTGTTTTGTTTCTTTTTTAGCCTTCATATTTAATAATATAATTCGTCTGTTCGTAAATTTAAAAAGCGCTGCGTTGCAAAAAACGTACTTAATGATGTTATTACAAGTGCAGAAATAACCACGCCACTCATCAGAAAGAGGAGGGTTTTATAATCTTTTAACAATTCTAAAACGGGAATGTATTTGTCTAAATAATAAATTATAACTGCCAAACCCAGTAAAGAGATCAATGCGCCAATCATGCCCAATCGAATACTTCTCCTAAGAAAAGGTTTTCGAATAAATGATTTTGTAGCACCCACCATTTGCATGGTTTTAATATTGAATCGTTTTGAGTAGATGGTTAATCGAATGGAGCTGTTGATTAATAGAATGGCGATTAACGCAAAAAAACCACATAAAATGAACAACCAAAAACTAATTCTTTGGATGTTTTTTGTGAGCAATTCGATCAATGGTTTGTCATAAGAAACTGCTGCAACAAAGAGGTTCTTATTGAATTTTTTTTCTAAATCCAGCATTTTCTCTGAGGTAACAAAGTCTGCTTTTAAATAAATATCGATGCCGTTTTTAAGTGGATTTCCGCCTAAAAAAGTTAAAAAATCTTCTCCAATTTCTCTGCTGTAATCTCTTGCTGCTTGTTTTTTAGAAACGTAAACAATTCTTTTTGTGAAGGTTTCTTCTCGAAGAGAGGCACAGAATTTATCAATCTGTTTTTTTGAAACTTCATCTTTTAGAAAGAGGTTGATGGCCACTTTTTCTTTAAAATGATTCGCTACGGTGGTCGATTTTAATAATACCAATCCCAAAACACCTACCATAAATAGCACAAGAGAAATACTAATGACTACAGAAAAGTAAGAGGAGGTTAAGCGTCTTTTTTGGTATGTATTAAATTTGGAAGACATGTTTTTACGAACGATTAATAGCTGGCAATATACAAAGAAGCATTTAGAATTTTAAGACTAGACAAATAGAATCCCTTAATTAAATCTTAAAATTTATGCTTCTATTTCTTGACAAAGCTCTATTAAAACTCCGTTGGTAGCTTTTGGATGTAAAAAGGCAACGAGTTTGTTGTCGGCACCTTTTTTTGGAATGGGATTTAAAACAACAAAACCGGCGGTTTTTAAACGGGCTATTTCCGAGTGGATGTCTGATACCGCAAAGGCGATATGATGTACCCCTTCGCCTTTTTTAGCAATGAATTTTGCAATCGTGCTTTCTGGATTTGTTGCTTCTAGAAGTTCTATTTTATTGGGACCAGCTTTAAAAAAAGAGGTATTCACACCTTCACTTTCTACCGTTTCAGTTTTGTAATGAGCAACTCCTAAGAGTGCAGCATAAACTTGATTCGCTGCTTCAAGGTCTTTTACGGCAATACCAATATGTTCTATTTTATTCATACTGTAAATGTAAAAAAAAAGGTCCAGTCCTGTGTGATAGTTTCTGCTACCGTCTGCTAATTTTATAATTAGCATTGTTTTTTGGGTAAAAAATGAAACTCGTACGATTTTCTCTACTCAAAAGGGTATGAAATAAAGTGTAATTTACAGCAACAAATAGCGGAATCTTATGGGCACCAATGTATTTTATCGTAAATTTGCGGCATGGAAGAAACAAACAGACAGCGAAAAATTGCAGGAGTGCTTCAGAAAGACTTGGTAGACGTTTTGCAAAAAGCGGCTCAAGACGGGATGAAAGGAATTCTTATTTCGGTATCTAAAGTACATGTAACTTCAGATTTGGGAATTGCAAAAGTGTATTTAAGTATTTTTCCATCTAAAAATAGAGATGAGATTGTAAAAGGAGTACAATCCAATACGCCCTTAATTCGTCATGAAATGGCACGTAGAACAAGACATCAATTGCGTAGAATGCCTGAATTATTGTTTTTTGGGGACGATACGTTAGACTATATCGAAGAAATTGATAAATCTTTAAGCGGTCAAGATGAAAACCCAATCGAAAATCCATCGATACTTCCAAAACGAAAAAGAAGTTAACAAGTTAATTTTATTTGGTATATTTCAACTTTATCAAAACTAAAAATTGAACTTTTCCTACTACATCGCAAAACGGTATTTATTTTCTAAAACAAGCAATAATGCCATCAATATCATTACGATCATTGCCTCTTTTGGGGTCATCGTAGGCGCATTGGCTTTGTTCATTATTCTTTCTGGTTTTTCGGGTTTGCGAACTTTTAGTTATGCCATGTTAGACGCTTCAGACCCCGATATAAAAATAACAGCTACCCAAGGGAAATCTTTTTTAGTTACCGATGCTTTTTCGAAGGTTTTAGATGCGGATGCTTCCATAGCAATCAATTCTAAAGTAATTGAAGAACGTGTTTTTTTAAAGTACAACAACAAAGAAGTCATTGCTTTTATAAAAGGAGTCGATAGGAATTTCAATCAGATAACACAAATAGATTCCGTCTTAGACATGGGAACATGGTTAGACGATCGATATCTCAATACGGCTGTAATTGGCAATGGAATATCATACAAACTTTCTTTGGGTGTGCTCAATTTTGGCAAACCTTTAGAAATATATGTCCCAAAACCAGGGGTGCGATTCATGACGGCAAACAATGCGTTTTCGAAAGTAAATGTTCAAATTGTGGGTACCTATTCTGGAACCGAAGATTTTGCAAACAAATATGTTTTTGTGAATTCTCTAATGGCCAGAGAACTGTTGAATTTCGAGTCGAACAGAATTACTGCTATGGAATTGAAGCTCGTGAAAGATGCCGATGCCGATGCAGTTGCAAGACGACTTCAAAAGCAGTTAGGCACTGCCTATCAAGTAAAAACCAAAGCACAATTAAATGAACTGTATTATAAAGTCATTAATACAGAGAATTTTGTTTCCTATCTTATTTTTACCTTGATTGTGATCATAGCATTGTTCAATGTTATTGGCGCGATTATCATGATGATTATTGAAAAGAAAAGCAATCTAAAAACACTGTTTAACCTTGGCGTTACGATCAAAGAAATCAAACGAATTTTTGTTTTACAAGGGTTTTTACTTACTTTTTTTGGCATGCTAATTGGACTTTCAATAGGGGTTGTTTTAGTCTTTTTACAGCAAGCGTTTGGCTGGTTTAAAATTGTGGGAGAGATGCCGTATCCAATTGAATTTCGGTTTTCAAACCTGTTTATTGTCATTTTTACCATTACTATTTTAGGGTTTTTAGCCTCTAAAATTGCAGGGAGCCGAATTTCTAAGGAGTTTATAGATGAATAATACCGTGAAATTCGTTCTGAAAGTTGGCCTACTTTTTCTGTTATCTTTTTTTATTTTTTCCTGTAGTGCAGTTTTAAAAGTAAACTGTAAAAAGAATCCGTTTCAAGAATTAGACAGTTTGCAACGTACCAAAAAGGTAAGAAATTTTACTGCTTTAAAACCAGTCGGTTGGTACAGCAATCAATCTACGGCGGGAGCACTTGGCTATTCTATCGACAGAAAAACACCATTAGAAAGTAATCCTCCAATACTTCATCGTCCAGACAATGACGACCCGAAAAGAAATGTTGCTTTTATAAGTATCTCAAATACTCGTGTGAGGAATCATTGTAAAACCGAAGTTACCTTAGAAGATTATATGCATTTTTTTATTTCAAACAAAAAGAGGTGGTCCGGAAATAAAGCGTTTAATTACGTGTTGTTAAAAACAAACCATAGCCGTTATGGGAAGGTCTATATTGTTAAATATGCTTACAAAAATGATGCTATTTTAGACAAACAAAAGAAACCACTGATTACGAATAATGTAGTTTTTCTCTTGTTTAAAGACCAAATTGGCTATGAAATTTTATATGGGGCAGACGCTAAGGTATTTGAAACATATTTGCCTGTTTTGGAGGAAGTAGTAAAAAGTTTTGTCATAAAAGAAGCTGCTAACTAAAATCTGGAAGACTCATATTGTCAAACTTTTCTTGTACCTCGTCAAAAGCAGCGAAAACATTTTAGCATTAGTGCTTATGCGACTTTAAAATCAAATTCATTCATTTCAATACTAAATTTCACATTCGCTTTTAATGCTCTAAATACTTTTAAAATTGTTTCGATAGTTACATTTTTTGATAGTTTTAATTCAGATTTTTGGAATATTTTTATAAATCCTATTTGTTCAAAGTCATCTTTCCCACAAGTAATATTTTGATTTGTTATATCACGAATAATCATAACTCCATATTTTTCATCTTGTTTTAAATCTTTGCATCTTACTCTATTTCCTACTTTTATTTTTAGTGTGACTGGTTAATTATTGGCAACTCGTTATATCATCCTATTTTGTATTCAGATCCTCACCCAATTTACGGGATATCGTTACTTTTTAATGAATATACATATGTTTATAATATCAAACATACAAAAAAATAAATAGATATGTATCGCGTCAGCGAATTTTTAACAATTGGAGATGCCAATTGTTGAAAGGATTTGCAAGAGCATCTTGCAAGGTTTAAGAAAGTTGTGTGATAAAGGAGGGGTCTAACTAAAATCTGGAATAATCATATTGCCAAATTTTTCTTGTACCTCATCAAAGGCAGCGAAAACATCTTTAGCGGCATCTGAAGTCACCATTTTCATGCGGTGTTCTTTAAAATGGGGGATTCCTTTGAAGTAGTTGGTATAATGTCTTCGGGTTTCAAAAACACCCAAAACATCCCCTTTCCAGTCAATGGCCATTTGCAAATGACGTCGTGCCATTTCTGTACGTTCTGCAATGGTAGGTTTTTGCATGTGTTCTCCCGTTTCAAAGAAATGTTTTACTTCTCTAAAAAACCAAGGATACCCAATAGAAGCCCTTCCAATCATCGCACCATCAAGCCCATAACGGTCACGCATTTCCATCGCTCTTTCGGGGGAGGTAACGTCTCCATTTCCAAAAACAGGAATGTGCATTCTTTGGTTGTTTTTTACCTCAGCAATCGGTTTCCAATCTGCATCGCCTTTATACATTTGGGCACGCGTTCTACCATGGATAGAAATGGCTTTACACCCCACATCTTGCAAGCGTTCTGCTACTTCTACAATGCGAATAGAATCGTGGTCCCAACCCAAACGGGTTTTTACTGTAATGGGTAAGTCGGTGTGTTTTACCATGGCTTCGGTAAGTGAAACCATTAAGTCAATGTCTTTTAAAATACCTGCACCTGCACCTTTAGAAACAACTTTCTTTACAGGGCAGCCAAAGTTGATATCTATAATATCTGGATTGGATTTTTCAACAATTTCTATGGTACGCAGCATCGAATCTAAGTTGGCGCCAAAAATTTGAATCCCAACGGGACGCTCTTTTTCATAGATGTCTAATTTCATCACACTTTTTGCAGCATCACGAATCAATCCTTCCGAAGAAATAAATTCAGTATACACAACATCTGCACCGTTTTCTTTGCACAAAGCTCTAAAAGGAGGGTCTGAAACATCTTCCATTGGAGCTAATAAAAGCGGAAAATCGGGGAGTTCTATGTTGCCTATTTTTACCAAAACTGATTATTTTTCTGCGAAATTAGTGTTTTTAATCTTCAAAACCCAAATTCCATAGCAACCAAGAAAAAGTTCTCCAAAAGTTCCGAAAAGCAATCCGAATGTTGGGGTGCCGTCTATAAAGAGACTCAGCAATCTACCAAAACCTAAACCGAGCATAAACACCATATTTGTGAGCACTGCAATTTTGAAGTAGTGTTGTTTAAAAATGCCGAGAATCCACAGCATTGCAAACCCAAGATACAATCCCATAATGGCCTTGAAAAAATTGTGCTCGTCAATGGTATGTAGCTGAATGTCGAATTGTGAAGCCGGATTGAATCCGTAGACCAAAGAAATAGGAATGACAATGATGACCGAAATGATCAAATGTATTTTAGTACGCAATGCTTGTTTTGTAAGGGTCATTTATCGTTCTTAAAAAACACGTACCACGTTAAATCCGAAGAAAATAACCCCCTTAGACCAATCGCCCTCCGCATTGCTCAAAAACCCAGGTTCATTGGTAGACTGTGCGTTGGAGAAAAGCAATTGAAAAACGTGTCCGCCCGTTTCTAAATCCATACCAATCGTTAGTGGATTGTTGTAAATAGAATTTGTATTTCTGTGAAAATTATAGGCATAATCCATGTTGATGCTTACGCGTTTGCTTACTTTCATTCTTCCGCCAAAACCCATTAAAAGTTGATTGTGATTTGCAACAGCGACTTCATTTAAGTCTTGTAAATTTTGTCTCACATAACTAGGTGCCATTAAGAAAGAGAACTTCTCTGAAATTCTTTTAGAGACCAAGAACTGCGCTGCATAACTCATGCGATCTCCAAATTGTAAATCGGGCATTCTGTCTTTTTCAAGTGCTGCATTTACATTTGCAGTTCCGTAAAAGGCAATGTTCAATGGAAAGGTGGTGGATTGTTTTGCCAATCGAATTTTAATGGCCGATGCATAGGTTTGATTCAACGATTCTCTGCTTGCACTGAGTTGAATACCGTCCCAAAAACTATAGACCAATTGAATGTTTGTATTTGCATTGTCCAAGCCAAAAAAGGTTTCAAAACCGTCTTTTACAGATCCAAATCTATGGGAAACATAGAGGTATAAATCTCCTTTCGCAGCAATCTTTGTAGATTGTAAGTTTCCGATTTTCATAGCTTTAAAAGCAGGAAGTTCAAAGGAGGGTTTCGTTTCAGAAATAGCATCTAACGCGTCCATTAATTCATCTTGTGCTTTTAAACTGAACACACTTAAAAGGGCACATGCTAAAAGAAAGAAGTTCCGATTCTTATTTTTTATTTTTGAATAATACATTGATCTAATTTTAGTTCGTTTAATAAATCGTCATAACCAATAAAACGACCTTTAATTTGGAGTGTTTGTTCTGCAACCACTATTTTTTGCCTTGTGCTAAACTGACAATAAATCCTATTATTAAGTGTAATACCATTTTCATCTTTAGAAGTAAGAACCCCTTCTAAAACAACAATATTGTTTAGCCACTCATTTGCATTTTCTTGAACTTTTGGGCTAAATTCAGCAGCTGTTCCTGTAAAAGCAACTTGTCTCGATTCGATGCTCGCTGGTGGTTTCATCAGATGGGTATAGTAAACATAACCAGAACAGCAAATGGCAAGAAGGAATACAATAAATTTATTTTTTTTCGACAAGTTCATAGTTCAATGTGATGTGAATGTTCTCTGCAATTTTCTTACGGACAATCTTTGGAATGGCAATATTGAAATCTTGAGGTGCAACCGTAAATTTTGAGGAAAGGATTATTTTATCTCCCTCAAGTGTTACCGTTGCGGTAGTGTTTATTTCTTTTTTCACGCCTCTAATCGTGAGTATTCCAGAAAGATTGTATTCTTTTTGTATGCTTACTTCTGTAAAATTGAAATCGGCTAATTTCCCTCTAAAAACCGCTTTTGGATGCCTGTTCGAATCCATATAATTTTCATTAAAGTGTTCTTGCATGAGTGCTACTCTAAATTGAAAAGCAGTCATAAATAACTGAGCAGCAAGATCACCAGTAGTGGTTTTTAAAATAACGGTTGTGCTCTTATTGGTTGCTTCTACGGGTTCAAATGCTGTTACAGAGGCTTTGAAATTGGTAGTACCTGTGCGTGTAAAATAGGTTTGAGAAAACCCAGAAATTGACACAGAAAAGAATAAAAAAAAGAGCGCTTTTTTCATGAGATTTAATTTTCTAAGAATCCGTCTGCTTTCCATTTGTCAATAATAGCCAGTTTTTCTGCGGATAAAATCCCGCTTTGTGGCATAGGATTGGTGGTGCTATTCATTCTGTTTATAAGGGAACCAAATTCTGCTTCTTCTCTAACTTGCGTATAGTTGAAGAGGGGAATTCCGCCAATTCTTGGAGTGGCAGTTCCATGGCAATTCAAACAGTTGTTGTCTATAATAGTTTTTACATCGGTATTGTACTTTACTAAGGCTATAATAGGCGCAGGATCTTCTTCTAAAGGTATTTCTGTGGTGGTACAGTTCACAGCAAATAGGCAAAAAAAACTGACCGTCAGTAGTTTGTAATGTAGTATTCTCATTTTCAAAAGTCTTTAACACTCAAATATAAGCTTATTTCCTTTAAAATTGGATTTCCTTTTCTAGTTCCTCTTTCGCTCTTTTTACGATCACTTTTGTTTGATCTCCCTTTTTGTATATAGACAAAGCGCGCATATAACTCATCATATCTACCACCAAGCTATCTCCTAATTGAAGGACAATGTCTCCCTTTTGAAGCCCTGCTTTTTGTGCCGGTTTGTCTTCAGAAATTCCATCAATACGCATTCCTTTTCCATCAAATAAATAATCTGGAATTACGCCAAGCCCAACTTTAAATCGTGGTGTTTCTTCACTTTCATTTTTTGTTTTTCTGAAACGAAGCTTTCCATTATTGTCCAAGTCAGAAATGATGGCTAATAAGTACTTTCCAAGTGTTTTCATTCCATTGTAATTCAGTTTTTCTGAATCATCTCCGGGTTTGTGGTAGTCTTCGTGTTGCCCAGTAAAAAAATGCAAAACAGGAATGTCTGCCAAATAAAAACTGGTATGATCGCTTGGTCCAACGCCTGATTCACGTTGTACTAATTTAAAACTATCATTATGTGCTTTTAGAACTTGTTTAAAAATCGGAGAGGTTCCTGTTCCATAGACCGCCAATGTGCTGTCTTTTTTTAAACGCCCCACCATGTCCATATTCATCATATAAGACACTTTTTTGAGGTCTAAAGTTGGGTTTTTTACAAAATAATTTGAACCTAATAGTCCCATTTCCTCGCCCGAAAAGGCCATAAATAAATAATTGTTACGGGTGTTTTTGTTTTTCAATTTTGCAGCAATATCTAACATGACGGCAACGCCAGACGCATTGTCGTCTGCACCATTGTGAATGGCTTTTACAGTGTCTCTGTATAAAGAGCCTTCGCCACCAAAACCTAAATGATCGTAATGTGCTCCTATAATAACAGTGTTTTCTGCATTGTTGTCTATAAAACCGAGTACATTATTTCCCGTAATTGTACCATCTCCATTTACATCAAATTTTACTTCTCCATGCGGATTCGTCTTTGGCATAAAAGTAAAAGGTTGTAAAAAACCTTGAGTTCCTTTTGGAGCCAACCCCAATTCTTTAAATCGGTTTTGAATGTATTTTGCAGCTTTTTTTTCACCGCTAGTCCCCGTTTGTCTTCCTTCCAACTCATCAGAAGCTAAATAAGTAACGTCTTCTTGGATTCGGTTTTCTTTTTTAATTTCTGGTTTACAGGAAATTAAAAAAGACAAAAAGATTAAAAATAGGAGGTTTCTCATGATGATAAATATTATTTTCGCGAAGTTAATTAATAAATAAGAAAATGAAAATTGTTTCCCTATTTGTATTTGCATTGCTGCTAATGTCATGTAAAAACGAAAAAAAAATAACTGATACAAAATCAACAGACAACGTTGCTACGAATGCTTCTTTAATTTATCCAGAAGAAGGACATTTTAAAAGTTTACGACAAGTAACTTTTGGAGGTGACAATGCAGAAGCTTATTGGAGTTTTGATGACCAACAATTGGTGTTTCAATCCAATAACAAAGCGTGGAATGTAAGTTGTGATCAAATGTTTTTAATGAATGCAGATGCGTCTTTTAAGACACAAATGCCACCCATGATTTCAACTGGAAAAGGACGTACTACTTGTGCTTATTTCTTACCGGATAATAAACACATTATTTATGCATCTACACATTTAGTAGACGATAATTGTCCAGAGGTTCCCTTGCGTAAAAACGGCAAATATATTTGGCCAGTGTATGATAGTTTTGACATTTTTGTGGCCGATTTAGAAGGAAATATTGTTAAGCAATTGACCAACGAGAAAGGCTACGATGCAGAACCAACGGTGTCGCCTAAAGGAGATAAAATTGTGTTTACATCGACCAGAAGTGGCGATTTAGAATTGTACACCATGAATATTGATGGGTCCGATGTACAACAAATTACGGATGAATTGGGCTATGATGGAGGCGCTTTTTTCTCACCAGACGGAACAAAAATCATTTTCCGTTCTTCAAGACCAAAAACACCGGAAGCCATCAAAGCGTATAAAGATTTGTTGGCAGAAGGCATGGTAGAGCCTACAGAAATGGAGCTATATATTTGTAATGCAGACGGTTCTGAACTTCGTCAGCTAACCGATTTAGGAAACGCAAATTGGAGTCCGTTTTTTCACCCATCTGGGAAGAAAATTTTATTCTCCTCTAATTTTGAAGCCGAAAGAGGGTTTCCTTTCAACTTATATTTAATAGATATTGACGGAAAAAACCTAGAAAGAGTTACCCATGGAGAAACTTTTGATGCGTTTCCTGTGTTTTCTAACGATGGTAAAAAATTGGCTTTTTCATCCAATAGAAACAATGGAGGAGGTAGAGATACCAACTTATTCATTGCAGAATGGCAAGATTAGAAGCGCAGTAGGATTCCCTATTTTTATTAAAGTTTTTAGAAAATAATTTTTAAGGCGGCAAGTTTGTTGTATTGCAACTTTTTTAAACCCAAAACAACTATCTTTGCAGCTTTAAAGAAATCAAATTTAACAAATGAAGAACATTCGAAACTTTTGCATTATCGCACACATTGATCATGGTAAAAGTACATTAGCAGATAGATTGTTAGATTATACTGGCGCAGTAACCGATCGAGAAAAGAAAGCACAGTTATTAGATAGTATGGATTTGGAACGCGAACGTGGAATTACCATCAAGTCGCATGCCATTCAAATGGATTATATTCATAATGGAGAACCCTTTGTTTTAAACTTAATTGATACACCGGGTCACGTAGATTTTTCATACGAAGTTTCTCGTTCTATCGCTGCCTGTGAAGGGGCATTGCTTATTGTAGATGCAGCGCAGAGTATTCAAGCACAAACCATTTCGAACTTGTATTTGGCTTTAGAGAACGATTTAGAAATTATTCCTGTTTTAAATAAAGTAGATTTACCTTCTGCAAATCCAGAAGAAGTAACGGATGATATCGTAGACCTATTGGGTTGTGATCCAGAAGATGTGATCCATGCAAGTGGAAAAACAGGTTTTGGTGTTGATAATATTATTCAGGCAATTATAGATCGCATTCCGGCTCCAGAAGGAGATGTTGATGCTCCATTACAAGCTTTAATTTTTGATTCTGTTTATAATTCCTACAGAGGTATTGAAACCTATTTTAGAGTTTTAAACGGAGAAATTAAAAAAGGACAGCGTATTAAGTTTATGGCAACGAATAATGAGTATTTTGCCGATGAGGTAGGAACTTTAAAACTAGAACAAGTTGTCAGAAAATCTGTAAAAGCAGGAGATGTTGGGTATCTAATTACAGGAATTAAAACAGCAAAAGAAGTAAAAGTAGGAGATACCATTACAGATGCTGTAAACCCAACAACAGAAATTATAGACGGTTTTGAAGATGTAAAGCCAATGGTTTTTGCAGGGATTTATCCAGTAGATACAGAAGATTATGAAGAATTGCGTTACTCCATGGAGAAGTTGCAATTGAATGACGCTTCTTTGGTTTTTCAACCAGAAAGTTCTGCCGCTTTAGGTTTTGGTTTTCGATGTGGCTTTCTAGGGATGTTGCACATGGAAATTATTCAAGAACGTTTGGAACGTGAATTTAACATGACGGTGATTACAACGGTTCCCAATGTTTCTTACCATGCGTACACAAAAAAGAATCCCGATGAAATGATTCTTTTAAACAATCCAACAGACTTGCCAGATCCTTCTCGATTAGATCGTGTAGAAGAGCCGTTTATCAAAGCATCGATTATTACAAAATCGGATTTTGTAGGGCAAGTAATGAGCTTGTGTATCGAAAAACGTGGAGAAATTACCAATCAAACTTACTTAACAACTGAACGTGTTGAATTGACTTTTGACATGCCATTGGCGGAAATTGTCTTCGATTTTTACGACCGATTAAAAACAGTTTCTAAAGGATATGCTTCTTTCGATTATTCTCCAATAGGAATGAGAGAGTCAAAATTAGTGCGGGTAGATATTTTATTAAATGGATCACCAGTAGATGCACTATCTGCATTATTACATGCCGATAATGCCTATACGATTGGAAAGAAAATTGTAGAAAAACTAAAGCAATTAATCCCAAGACAACAGTTTGACATTCCGATTCAAGCAGCTATTGGGGCCAAAATTATTGCAAGAGAAACTACCAAAGCATTGCGTAAAGATGTTACTGCAAAATGTTATGGAGGAGATATTTCTCGAAAAAGAAAGTTATTGGAAAAGCAGAAAAAAGGGAAGAAAAGAATGCGTCAAGTAGGAAATGTAGAAATTCCTCAAGAAGCATTTATGGCTGTTTTAAAGTTGAATGATTAATTCATTTACAACTTATATATATACCTAAATACAAAACCTCCTTTTTGAGTCATCAAAAAGGAGGTTTTTTTTAGATTTTTAATGCGTTACATTATGATACACGTACTCGAAAAGTGATTGCTTTGGTAGGTAATAGTAACAATATAACCTCTATTGGTAATTGATCTACCAGTTTGAATTTTCGTTACCTTGAAATCTTATAATTTCTTTTCCAGTAATATCGGAAATCACGATGCTTTTAGCGATCGACTTATCCATTAAGGAACTATTGAAAAAGCCACCTACAAGGCTTGGACTGATTGTTATTTTATTTTTAGCAAATTCAGATTTAGTTACTCTTAATGAACTTCCTAGCCTACATTAATAGGTGATTATATATTGATTAATAGAACGCTTTTTTTATAGAATAAAAAGTATTGCAAATTAATATTCATTTTGTTGATTTTTTTATCAGAATACAGATCTATCATCCCTATTTTAGGAGTTAATACTACTGGACTATAAGGTTTCATTACAATTTATCCCTTTTTCAAAGACGATCTCATTTTAGTTTGATAAATTTACCCCCACAAATAATTTCTTTTTTGTGGAATTTAAAAATGAGACAATGACCGACAAACCAAATATTTTGATTGTGTACACAGGGGGTACCATTGGAATGGTAAAGGACTACAAAACAAAGGCACTAAAAGTTTTTGATTTTAGTCAAATCGTAGACAAAATTCCGGAATTGAAACAATTAGAGTGTCATATCGATAGTCTTTCTTTTGAAGAATTGATTGATTCTTCCAACATGAATACCGGCTATTATGTGCAAATTGCTGAAACCATTGAAGCGAACTATGAAAAATATGACGGTTTTGTTGTTTTAACAGGATCGGATACGATGTCTTATATCTCATCGGCCATTAGTTTTATGTTCGAAAATTTACAGAAACCCATTATTTTTACGGGATCACAATTGCCGATTGGAGATTTGCGAACCGACGCAAAAGAGAATTTGATTACTACGATTGAAATTGCCGCTGCAAAGAAAAATGGCAAACCCATAATTTCAGAAGTTGGTTTGTATTTTGAATACAAACTCTACAGAGCCAATAGAACTACAAAAATAAATGCAGAACAGTTTGAAGCATTTACGTCTATGAATTACCCGCCCTTGGCAGAAAGTGGTGTGCATTTAAATTTTAATGAACACTTATTACATTCTCAGAAGGATATTGTAGAAAAATTAGTGGTTCGAAAAAAATTAGATACTAATATTGCCATTTTAAAACTCTTTCCAGGCATCACAAAAAATGTTGTTGAAAGTATTTTAAACATAAAAGGTTTAAAAGGAGTTGTTTTAGAAACCTATGGGGCAGGAAATGCACTGACTCAAGAGTGGTTTCTCAATTTATTAAAAATTTCTATACAGAATGGCATACAAATTGTTAATGTAACACAATGTGTAGGAGGCAGTGTTATTTTAGGGCATTATGAGACAAGTGTTGCTTTGAAAGAAATAGGTGTTGTCAATGGTAAAGATATTACCACAGAGAGCGCCATTGCGAAATTGATGTATTTGTTGGGCGAGAATTTAGAGTCAAAATCTTTTAAAATGTTTTTTGAAAGGTCTTTACGAGGAGAGGTTTCATAAGAATTCAGCAAAAAGGATGTATTTTTAGAAAGTTGTTTTTTGTTACATAAAGATTAAAATGGATTTTTTCCATTAATTCTTTATAAAAACCTTTCATTTTTTTTAAATGCTCAACATTTTTTTGTTAATTGCCCCTTCTAAATAACGAACTGGTTAAAAATTTGTTTTTTAAGTAAAAAGTCTTAAAATCATTTCAAAATTCGTTTTTTTAGAGTGAAAATTTATACCTTTAAACCCTTAACTATTAAAAATTAATTATAACAAAGATGAAAAAAGTAGTAAATTTCCTAACTGTCGCAGGATTTATGTTTTTTGGAGCGATTCAATCAACTTTTGCACAAGGAGCAGTCACAGAAGAAAGAACTTTCCACCAAGAATTAAAACAACGTTTTATTGAAGGTGACCCACAATTTATGGGAATTGTATTAGTTGCCTTAATCTTAGGTTTGGCCATTGCAATTGAAAGAATTATCTATTTAAACATGGCAACAACAAATACTAAGAAATTAGTGGCAAGTGTTGATGAAGCATTAAGCTCTGGTGGAGTAGAAGCTGCAAAAGAAGTTTGTAGAAATTCAAAAGGACCTGTAGCATCTATCTTTTATCAAGGTTTAGATAGAGTAGACGAAGGAATTGATGCAGCAGAAAAAGCAGTCGTTTCTTATGGTGGTGTTCAAATGGGACAATTAGAGAAAAATGTATCTTGGTTATCTTTATTTATCGCTTTAGCTCCAATGCTTGGTTTCATGGGAACTGTAATTGGAATGATTAAAGCTTTTGATATGATTGCAGTAGCAAATGATATCTCTCCAGGGGTAGTTGCTGTGGGTATTAAAGTAGCTCTTTTAACAACTGTATTTGGTTTGGTTGTAGCGATTATTTTACAAATTTTTTATAATTATATTGTATCTAAAATAGATAGTATCGTTAATAATATGGAAGACGCTTCTATCTCTTTAATCGATTTGTTAGTAAAATATAAAAAATAATTATCATTATGAAAGATAATAATTTAGCAAAATATTTAAGCATATTCGTAGCCTTTGTAGCTCTTGTAGGTGCCATTCTTTTCATTAGAGTTTTTATGGAAGATGTGGACGCTTTAGAGAGTGACGCAACGATTCAAGCAAGTGTTGTAAACCCAATCGTTTACTTTTCGGCGGGTTTATTATACGCAGCTATTGCAATTGCAATAGTGCTTTCGTTATGGAGTGTGATAAAGAATCCTCAAAATCTTAAGAAGATGGGAATAGGATTAGGACTTTTAGCTGTTGTATTGGTAATTTCTTACTCAATCGCAGATAGTGAAGCAGTACTTGATACACAAGGACTTGTTTTAGAAGGCGGTGACGCAGGTACAGCTACCAACCAATGGGTCGGAACCGGTATTTGGTTCAGTGTAGCTTTAGGTTTAGTAGCAAGTGCATTTTTTGTATACGACTTAGTTAAAGGATTAATAAAATCATAAATTATGGCAAGAAGAGAGACTCCAGAAATTAATGCAGGCTCAATGGCAGATATTGCTTTCTTGTTATTGATTTTTTTCTTAGTAACCACTACCATGAATGTAGATTCAGGGATTTCTAAGAAATTATCTGAAAAACCACCAGCAGATTATGTACCTCCAGTTATTAAGGAGAGAAATATCTTTGAAGTGAACATTAACAGAAATAATGAGCTTTTAGTAGAAGGCGAAAGAATGGATGTGAAAGAAATCAAAGATGCTGCTGTGAAGTTTATTGACAATGGCGGAGGTGAAGGTAAATTGGTAGATGGTGTATCTACTGGACCTTGTGATTATTGTAAAGGAGAGAAGAGTAGTACCTCTTCAGATCACCCAAACAAAGCCATTATCTCTGTGCAAAGTGACCGAGGAACTGAATATGGTACATACATAATTGTACAAAATGAGTTACTTCGCGCATACACAGAGTTAAGAAATGCATTATGTAAAGAACGTTATGGAATGTCCTATATAGAGCTTGAAAAGCTTTATAAGGATGATAAAAATAACTTAGAGTTAAAGAAAAAAGTGGAAGATATAAAAACAGCATATCCTCAAATTATTTCTGATGCAGAGCCAACATCGGCAAACTAATTTTAAAATTTAACACGTATGTCTAAATTTAAAAAGAGAAAAAAAGGGATTCCTGCAGTAAATACTGCAGCATTACCAGATATTGTTTTTATGCTATTGTTCTTTTTTATGGTTACTACAACCATGAGAGAAACAAGCTTACAGATTGAAGCGCCCTCTTTACCTTCTGCAACAGAAGTAAAGAAATTGGAGCATAAAAGTTTAGTAAGTACCATTTATATTGGGAAAGCAAAAGACACAAAATATGGTGTTGGATACAATAAAATTCAATTAAATGACAAGATCGCTTCAGCAGATCAAGTTCCTGCATTTATTATCAATGCAAGAACCAAAGTTGCCGAAAACGAAATTCCATTTATGACTACTTCTATCAAAGCAGACAAACAATCAAGTGTAGGTACTATTATCGACATTCGATTGAAATTAAGAGATGTAAATGCGCTTAAAGTTAGTTATTCAACCAACACGGGTACAGATATTAAGTAAGTCACCTTATTTTTAAATCACAAAAGCAACTCTATTTTAGAGTTGCTTTTTTTTTCCCTTATTTTATAGAATCAAAATCATGAAATTGTGTACCTTTCCTATTCATTTTAAAATTATGAATAAATTAGTAATTGCTTTTTTGCTGTTTTGTACCCCGATAGTATTCGCACAAAAAGATTCTTTGAATCTGGGTGATCGGTATGCAGACGATCAAATATATCTTGCAGTGACCTACAACCAAATGAATCAACAGCCCAGTACAATTACACGAAGTGGGTTTTCCTATGGATTGTCCTCAGGCTTTTTAAAAGATATTATTCTGAATAAAAAAGGAACTTTTTCTTTTGCACTTGGACTTGGTTACGGTTTCGATTTTTATAATCACAAATTAAAAGTAGAAGAATTAAATAACATTACGCTATTTTCTAATGACAATACCTTGACCTCAAACACCTATTTTTCACATAATTTAGAAATTCCATTCGAAATCCGATGGAGAACCTCCACAGCGAACAAATACAAGTTTTGGAGGATTTATACAGGAGTTAAATTCCTGTATAATTTTTCAAATAGTTTTGAAAATATAGCTTCCAATCAGGTTAAAACAACCTATTCAGAAGTGAGTGCTTACAATAAACTACAATATGGACTGACGCTTTCCGCGGGATATGCTACTTTTAATTTTCATGTTTTTTATGGAGTATCTCCCATTTATAAAGACGCTAAGATTAACAACGAAGTGATTGATAGCAAAGCCTTAAAATTTGGATTGATTTTCTATTTTTTATAGAAGATAATAAACGGCTGTTTGCGTTATCATTCCAAAGAAAAAACCTAAGTATACCTCTTTGGGAGTATGTGCTTTTAAATGCAGTCTAGAACTTGCCAAAAGCCCAGAAAATAGGATAAGTATTAGTAATATGTGTGTTAGAGGCGTCATGTATTCCATGCCCATTATAATAAAAAATCCAACCATGCTTCCCATAGAAAGTAAATGCAAACTCACTTTTATATTGAATATCGAGAATAGATAAACTAGAATCAATCCGAACGACGTTCCATAAAATAACATTCCAAAATCTCTAAAAACAACAGTTCTCAGTAAAACGTTTCCTAAAACAGTAAAGAGTAAGATCATTAAAAATAGTGGGATCTTTCGTTCTTTAATTGTGTGGAGTTTAAATGAATGTATCAGTTTCAGCCCTTTTAGTATTATCAGAATTCCCAATGGAATTAAATAAGTAGTTGTAAAAACAAACCCAATTATAAAAAAACGTTGTTCACTTTTGATGGTGTGAGGCACCATTAAAAAGTACAGAAGTACACCAATAGTTGGCAAAACAATTGGATGTAATAACACCGATATTAATTTCTGAAATTTCACTAAATTTCTTTTCGTAAACGAGCAACGGGTAGCTCTAGTTGTTCTCTATATTTTGCAATTGTTCTTCGAGCAATAGGATATCCTTTCTCTTTTAGAAGAAGGGCTAACTTTTCGTCTGTCAATGGTTTCCGTTTGTCCTCTTTTGAAATAACGGTTTCAAGAATTTTCTTAATTTCTTTGGTAGATACCTCCTCGCCTTGATCGTTTTTCATGGATTCAGAGAAGAATTCTTTAATCAATTTTGTCCCATAAGGCGTTGACACATATTTGCTGTTTGCAACGCGAGAAACGGTAGAGATATCCATTTGTATTTGATCTGCAATATCTTTTAAAATCATCGGTTTCAACTTGCGTTCATCCCCAGATAAAAAATAATCAAGTTGATAGTGCATTATCGTGTTCATGGTTACCAATAAGGTTTGTTGCCGTTGTTTAATAGCATCAATAAACCATTTTGCAGCATCTAATTTTTGTTTGATGAAAAAGACAGCATCCTTTTGAGACTTACTTTTTGAAGTAGCTTCTTGATATCCTTTTAGCATATTGTTGTATTCTCTTGAAATATGCAATTCGGGCGCATTTCTAGAGTTCAAAGACAAGTCCAATTCACCGTCTAAAATTTTGATTGAAAAATCAGGCACAATTTGTTCTGCAATTTTACTGTTCCCTACATAAGAGCTTCCCGGTTTTGGATTTAGCTTTGAGATTTCAACAGTTACTGCTTTCAATTCTTCTTCTGAAATGGTAAATCTTTCTTGAAGTTGGCGATAATGTTTTTTTACGAAGTGATCAAAAGCAGTCTCTAAAATTTCAATCGATAGTTTCCGAATCTTTGTTTTTTCTTTTCCCTTTAATTGGATGATTAAGCACTCTTTTAAGTCTCTTGCACCTACGCCAATTGGGTCTAAAGTATGTATGACTTTTTTTAAAATTGTGATGACCTTTTCTTCCGTCGTAAAAACATTCGCAGTAAAGGCTAAATCGTCTACCAGATCTAAAATATCCCTTCTTATATAACCGCTGTCATCAATACTTCCCACTAAGAATTCAGCAATTAAGCGTTCTTCTTCATTGAAGCGAAAAGTGTCTAGTTGTGACTTTAAAGATTGATGAAAAGTAATGCCGGCTGCATAGGGTACATTTTTTTCTTCGTCGTCTTCGGAGTAATTATTTGCTTGCGTTTTGTAACTTGGAATGTCGTCATCACTTAAATACTCATCAATATTGATGTCTTCCGTGTCGATACTTTCGGTACCTGCGTCATCATATTCATTTTCTAAAGTATCCTCAAAAGACTCTGGTTCTTCCTTTCCGATTTCTAGAGCAGGGTTCTCTTCTATTTCTTGTTTTATGCGTTCTTCAAAGGCTTGTGTTGGCAATTGAATTAGCTTCATCAACTGAATTTGTTGTGGAGATAATTTTTGTAAGAGCTTATAATGTAAACTTTGCTTTAACATACATTAAAGATACAATAATCTATTTAAAATTCTGCATTTTGAGGCGTTCTTGGGAATGGAATTACATCTCTAATATTGTTCATTCCTGTTGTAAATTGAACTAATCTTTCAAATCCTAAACCAAAGCCAGAATGGACTGCTGTACCAAATTTACGGAGATCTAAATACCACCAAAGTTCTTTTTCATCAATATCCAATGCTTTCATTTTTTCAATTAAAACATCGTAACGTTCTTCACGTTGGGCACCTCCAGCAATTTCTCCAATACCTGGAAATAAAACATCCATAGCTCTTACCGTTTTTCCATCATCATTTAAACGCATATAAAACGCTTTAATATCTGCAGGATAGTCAAATAAAATCACAGGACATTTGAAATGTTTTTCAACTAAAAAACGTTCGTGTTCAGATTGTAAATCAGCTCCCCATTCTTTAATTAAATATTTAAATTTCTTCTTTTTGTTTGGCTTGCAATTTCTTAAAATATCGATGGCTTCTGTATAAGAAACTCTTTTAAAGTTATTGTCAACTACAAAATGAAGTTTTTCCAATAAAGACATCTCGCTTCTTTCTGCTTGTGGTTTTGTTTTGTCTTCTTGCGTTAGTCGATTGTCTAAAAACTCCAAATCGTCTTTACAGTTTTCTAAGACATAGGTTAAAACAGTTTTTATAAAGTCCTCGGACAAATCCATGTTTCCATCCAAATCCATAAAAGCAACCTCTGGCTCAATCATCCAAAACTCAGCTAAGTGTCTTGTTGTGTTCGAGTTTTCAGCTCTAAAAGTAGGACCAAACGTATAAACTTTTCCTAAGGCCATCGCATAGGTTTCTGCCTCTAATTGTCCAGAAACAGTAAGATTTGCTTCTTTTCCGAAGAAATCTTTCGAGTAATCAATTTTTCCATCTTCTGTTACTGGTGCTTTATTGTCTTCAAATGTGGTGACTTTAAAAATTTCACCAGCACCTTCTGCATCCGAGCCTGTAACGATCGGTGTGTTTACGTAGTTAAAACCGTTTTCTTGAAAATATTTATGCACTCCAAAAGATAAGGCAGATCGCACTCTCATTACGGCACTAAAGGTACTTGTACGTACCCGTAAATGGGCGTTTTCTCGTAAAAATTCGAAACTGTGCTTTTTCGGCTGAATCGGATATTCATCTGGATTGGAATCTCCCAAAATTTCAATCTCTGCTACTTGTACTTCTAAAGATTGTCCTTTTCCTTGACTTTCTGATAAGGTTCCTTTTACTGCGATTGCAGCCCCTGTTGTAATTCTTTTTAAGAGATGCTCAGGAGTGTTTTCAAAATCGATAACACATTGTATATTTTTAATTGTAGACCCATCATTTACAGCAATAAAACGATTGCTTCTAAAAGTTCGCACCCAGCCTTTTATTGTTATTTCTTGTAAAATTGTACCTGATTCTAAAATCTTGGCAATGTTGCTTTCTATCATCTTTCTAAAATATTATGTACGCGAATGAACTCCTATAAATAAAGCCACAAATATACTTTTTTTGAAGGAAATTTAAGTATTAAATGTTGCACTTTAAAGCAGCGGATTACTTGGCTTCTTTCTTGGGTTTTTGGGATGGTGGGAAAATTCGCATCGAAGGCTCTTTAAATACTTTTTTGTTTGCAATTTTCCGTTCAAAAGTTAACAAGAGAGATGGTAGTAAAATTAAATTGGATACCATGGCTAAAAGAAGGGTCACAGAAACCAAACCTCCTAAGGCAATTGTACCTCCAAAACTAGATAACGTAAATACCAGAAACCCAAAAAATAATACAATAGAAGTGTAAAACATGCTGACTCCAGTTTCTCTTAATGCTGCATATACAGAGGGCTTAACTTTCCATTTGCTGGCAAGTAACTCTTGCCTGTATTTTGCTAAAAAGTGTATGGTATCATCTACAGAAATTCCAAAAGCAATACTAAAAACTAAGATTGTTGATGGTTTTATAGGAATGTTAAAATACCCCATTAATCCGGCAGTGATTAGCAATGGTAGTATGTTTGGAATTAATGAAATTAAAATCATTTGAGGAGATCGAAACATCCAAGCCATAAACAATGCAATTAGCAATATTGCCAATGAGAGTGAGATGACTAAATTGGTAATTAAGAAATTCGTTCCTTTTATAAACACCAATGCTTTTCCGGTAATGGAAACGGAATATTTTTCTGAAGGAAATTCTTTGTCAATAACCGCTTTGAGTCGTTTTTGAATGACATCCATTTTGTCGGTACCAATGTCTTTCATAAACGTTGTGATTCTTGCATAACGCCCTGTAGAATCCACAAAGGTTTTTAGCATGCTCGCATCACTATTTGAATTTTTTGTATAGGCAAAAATATAACTTTGTTCTTGTCCAGTTGGCAACTGGTAGTACTTTGGATTTCCTTTGTAATATGCCTGTTTAGAGTATTTTACTAGATTTACAACAGATATAGGTTTCGATAGTTCTGGAAACGATTCGATTGTTTCATTAATTTTATCCATCTTTTTAAGTACAGATAATTTCATGACCCCTTTGTCTTTTTTGGTGTCAATTAAAATTTCTAATGGCATGATCCCTCCAAATTCTTTTTCAAAGAATTTAATGTCTTTGTAAAATTCCATACTCTTGGGCATGTCTTCTATGAGACTTCCAGAAACTCTAATTTTATAAACCCCTATAATACTAACGATTATGATGATGACAGTTGTAAAATAAACGGTAATTCTACGGTGTTTTACCATTTTTTCCATCCAGTTTACTACGTTTTCAATCCACTTTGTTTCAAGATGACTCAAGTGCTTCTTTTTTGGAAGTGGCATGAAACTATACAAAACAGGTACAATTAATAAGGCCAAAATAAAAATACTGATGATGTTTACAGAAGCCAAAATACCAAATTCACGCAATAGTTTACTGTCTACAAAAACAAAGGTGGCAAAACCAGATGCAGTGGTAATATTGGTCATTAATGTGGCATTACCAATTTTAGTAATTACACGTTGTAAAGCCTTTGCTTGTTGACCGTGTTTTTTAATTTCTTGCTGGTATTTATTAATTAGGAAAACAGCATTTGGAACTCCAATGACAATGATTAACGGCGGAATTAATGCCGATAAAACTGTGATTTCATACCCAAACCATCCAATAAACCCAAAGGCCCATACAACTCCAATAATCACTACAAAAAGGGTGATAAAAGTGGCTCTAAAAGAACGGAAAAAGAAAAAGAAAATAAGCGCTGTTATTGCCAAGGCACCCCCAACAAAAAGTTGCATTTCATCTTTTATGTTTTTAGCATTTAAAGTTCTTATATAGGGCATTCCAGAAACGCGAACATTTAGTCCTGTTTCTTTTTCAAACTGTTCTATGGTGGGTTTTAGGTAGTTGAAAATAAACGCTCTACGCGCTTTGGTGTTTATGATTTCCTTTTTAATATAGATGGCCGTTTGCAACGTGCCTGTTTCTTTGTTGTATAGTAAATTGTCGTAAAAAGGAAGTTTTTCAAAAAGTTGTTTTTTTATGGCTAAAACTTCTTTTTCTGTGGTTGGATCCTTCTCGTATAAAGGTTCTAAGACAAACTTTCTGTTCTTTTTATCTTTTTTTAGTTCTTGAACGTCTGCAATTGAAAGTGTAAAATCAATTTCTTCTCGATCATCAAATTTGTCTACTAAATTATTCCAAGCATTAAATTTTCTGGGTGTAAAGATTGTAGGGTCTTTGACGCCAAGAATAACGAGGTTGCCTTCTTCACCAAAAATTTCTAAAAATTTATTGTATTCTAAATTAGCAATATGGTTTTCTGGCAGTAGGTTTGCTTCTGTATATGAGAATTTCATATACTTCATTTGTGAAGCTAAAAAAGTAGTAATACCTGCTATAATTATTAAAACTAGGTATCGGTTTCGTAAGATAATACTCGCAACTTTTGTCCAGAAACTCATTCAGAAAATTTTTTCAAAGGTAACGAAATTTGTAGAAGTGTTTTTAACAAAAAAAAGGAGCGTTTTTGAATACACTCCTTTTTTAATATCAGCTTAATTTCGCTTATACAGTCATAATTTCTTTTTCCTTCACGCTGAAGGTTTCATCGATTTCTTTTACAAAAGAATCCGTTAATTTTTGAACAATTGCTTCGGTATCTTTTTTCATATCGTCAGCAATGTCTGTTTTTTTAATTTCGTTATTTGCTTCTTTACGCGCATTTCTAATTCCCACTTTTGCGTGTTCCGCTTCTGCTTTTGCCTGTTTGGATAAATCGCGTCTTCTTTCTTCTGTCAAAGGTGGAACGTTGATTAAAATCACATCTCCGTTATTCATGGGGTTGAATCCAAGATTGGCGTTCATAATTGCTTTTTCTATTTCTTGCAACATGTTTTTTTCCCAAGGTTGAACTGAAATGGTTCGTGGATCTGGCGTGCTCACATTTGCAATTTGACTTAATGGAGTCAATGCGCCATAATAATTTACCTTTACATTTCCTAGCATTGCAGGGGTGGCTTTACCAGCTCTAATGGTGCGTAATTCTTTTACTAAATGAGCCAAGGCACTATTCATCCCTTCTTTGGCACTGTCTAAAATAAATTCAATTTCTTCGTTCATCTTTGGAAAATTTTAAAGCCTATATTTTAATTGCTAACGACCGTTCCGATGTTTTCTCCAGAAATTAATTTCAGTAAATTTCCATTGGTATTCATATCAAAAACGATGATGGGTAATTTGTTTTCTTCACTTAATGTAAATGCGGTCATGTCCATTACTTTTAATCCTTTATCGATGACTTCTTTAAAGGTAATGGTTTCATATTTCAAAGCATTTTTATCTTTTTCTGGATCTACATTGTAAATTCCATCGACACGAGTTCCTTTTAAAATAGCATCTGCATTCACTTCAATAGCTCTTAATACTGCTGCGGTGTCTGTTGTGAAATAGGGGTTTCCAGTACCCGCTCCAAAAATAACTACGCGTTTTTTTTCTAAATGGCGAATTGCTTTTCTTTTAATGTATGGTTCTGCAATCTCTTTAATTTCTAAAGCGGTTTGCAAACGTGTAATAATGCCTTCATCTTCTAGCGCACTTTGCAGTGCTAGACCATTGATACAGGTTGCTAACATGCCCATGTGATCTCCTTGTACACGATCCATGCCATTGGCTGCGCCTGCTACACCTCTAAAAATGTTTCCACCCCCAATTACAATGGCAACCTCGATGCCTTGGTTTATCACTTGTTTTATTTCTTTGGCGTATTCGGCTAGACGTTTTGGATCTATTCCGTATTGTCGTTCGCCCATTAAGGCTTCTCCACTTAATTTTAAAAGAATTCTTTTGTAGTGCATAGTGTTATTGAAAGTTACGCAAAATTACGGTTTTTTTTTCATTTTCTTTTTTTTTCAAATAAAAAAACCTCGCAATTAATTGCGAGGTTTTGAAGTATGTTAAAAAGGATTGTTTATCCGAGTGTAACTCTTTTAAAGCCACTTACAGATACATCACCATACGTTTCAACGTAAGTTGCAACATTTTTCTTTTCGTCTTTAATAAATGCTTGATCTAACAAACATTGCTCAGTGTCTAAAGTAGTGTTGTCTGAAATGAATCTTTCCATTTTTCCTGGTAAGATACGATCCCAAATTTGTGCTGGTTTCCCTTCTGCTTTCAATTCTGCTTTTGCAGCTTCTTCAGCTTCTGCCATTACCGCATCAGATAATTGAGACATTGAAATATATTGAGGAACGTTTTTCAACGTTTTCCCTAATCTTCCCAATTCAATATTATCTTTTTCGATAACTGCAATTCTTGCTTCTGTTTCTGCAGCAACAAATGCAGGGTCAAAATCTTTATAAGATAAAGAAGTAGCACCCATAGAGGCAACTTGCATTGCAACGTCTTTTGATAAAACAGCTGCGTTTTCTACAACATTTGATAAACCTACTAATGCAGCAATTTTACCAATATGTGTATAAGCACCTACATAAGAAGCTTCTAATCTTTCGAAAGAAGTGATTTCTAATTTCTCACCAATTACACCTGTTTGTTCAACTAATTTGTCTGCAACAGTCATTCCACCAAAATCAGCAGCTAAGAAAGACTCCTTATCTGTGTGATTTAAAGCGATGTCTGCAAACTGACCACCCAATGCTACAAATGATTCATTTTTACCAACAAAATCAGTTTCACAAGCTAAAACGATTGCTATACCAACAGTGTTATCTTCGTTTATTCTTGTTACAGCAACTCCTTCAGTAGAATCTCTATCTGCTCTTTTTGCTGCAATTTTTTGACCTTTTTTACGTAAAACATCAATTGCTTTATCGAAATCTCCAGATGCTTCTAACAATGCCTTTTTACAGTCCATCATTCCAGCTCCTGTAGCTTCTCTTAATTTTTTAACATCAGCAGCACTAATCTTTACTGGTTCCATGTTATCTTATTTTTTAAAGTTGTACTTATTTTGTTTCTTCCTCAGAAGTTGTTGCTTTTACTTCTTCCGCTTTTGGAGCTTCTTTCGCATCTGCTTTAACTTCTTTAACTTTTTTCGCCTTTGGAGCTTCTTTTGATGCTACTGCAGCTTCTGTTTTTGGAGCTTCTTTCGTTTTTTCTTTATCTGCTTTTCTGCTAGATAAACCTTCAGCGATTGCATCAGAAACGTGCGTTAATACTCTTTCAATAGATTTAGAAGCATCATCATTTGCTGGAATTACATAATCTACTAATCTAGGATCAGAGTTTGTATCTACCATTGCAAAAATTGGAATGTTCAATTTCATAGCTTCTGCAACTGCAATGTGTTCTTTCTTGATATCTACTACAAATAAAGCACCTGGTAAACGAGTCATATCTGAAATAGAACCTAAATTCTTTTCTAATTTCTCTCTCTGACGATTGATTTGTAATTTCTCTCTTTTAGACAATGCTTCAAAAGAACCATCTAACTTCATTCTATCGATCGTTGCCATTTTCTTAACAGCTTTACGAATCGTTACAAAGTTGGTTAACATTCCTCCAGGCCATCTTTCAGTAATGTAAGGCATACCTACAGCTTTTGCTTTTTCAGCAACGATGTCTTTTGCTTGCTTTTTTGTTGCAACGAATAAAATCTTACGTCCAGAGTTTGCAATTTTTTGCAAAGCGTCTGCACTTTCTTCTATTTTTGCAGCAGTTTTATACAAGTCAATGATGTGTACACCATTACGTTCTGTATAAATATAAGGAGCCATGTTTGGATTCCACTTTCTAGTTAAGTGACCAAAATGTACTCCATTTTCTAATAATTCTTGAATATTTACTTTTGCCATTTTTTTAAATGTGTTTACTTTCTGTTTTGTATCAATAAATAAGTAGTCTTTCGAGTCTTATTTATTTAGATGCTAAACTGTTTAATATTAAATATGTGTAATAATAACAGTTCCCAATAACATAATCCTGAACTTGTCGAAGGATTAACGTTTCGAGAATTGGAATTTTTTACGTGCTTTCTTCTGACCAAATTTCTTACGTTCAACCATTCTAGGATCACGTGTTAGTAAACCTTCTGGTTTTAATACTAATCTGTGTTCTTCGTTAATTGCAACTAAAGCTCTTGTAATTGCCAAACGAATTGCTTCTGCTTGACCTGTTACACCACCTCCGTAAACATTTACTTTGATATCATAAGATTCTAAGTCTCCTGTTAACATTAAAGGTTGTTGTACTTTATATTGTAAAGTTCCTGTTGTGAAATAGTCTTTGTAGTCTTTTTTGTTTACAGTGATATTTCCTTTTCCTTCTGAAAGATAAATACGAGCTACAGCTGTTTTTCTTCTACCGATTTTGTGTACTATATCCATTATTTAAGATCGTTAAGGTTAATAGCTTTAGGTTCTTGACCTGCTTGTTTGTGCTCTCCTCCTGCATATACATACAAGTTTCTGTAAAGTGCAGCTCCTAAAATATTTTTAGGCAACATTCCTTTTACTGCTTTTTCGATCAATCTTGTAGGATCTTTCTCAAACATTTCTGTTGCAGTTAACGATCTTTGTCCTCCTGGATATCCCGTATGACGGATGTAAGACTTCTCAGTCCATTTCTTTCCAGTTAAAACAATTTTTTCTGCGTTGATAATAACCACGTTGTCTCCACAATCTACGTGAGGAGTAAAGTTTGGTTTGTATTTACCTCTAATTAGCTTTGCTACTTTAGAAGCTAGACGACCCAACGTTTGCCCGTCTGCATCAACTAAAACCCACTCCTTGTTTACGGTAGCGCTGTTTGCTGATACTGTTTTGTAACTTAATGTGTTCATAATTACACTATTAGTTTTTGTTTGTTAATAATAATTTATTTTTCCTTAAAAAAGGAGTGCAAATGTACTGTTATTTATTTGATTGCCAAACAGTCATCTAGATTATTTTTTGATTGTTTTTAGTTTTATTTCCCCATTCGTAAATAACTCAAAAGCGGATTGATAGTGTCCAATCGCTTCCTGAAGTAATTTGGAGTCTGTTTTTGATGGAATTAGTAGATTTTCTTTTTTGTTCCATTGATAAGAAGCGTGTTTTTTTTGTGTTTCTAAAACCGTGAGCCTGCGCCCTTTTAATAGCACTAATTTTCGATGATTCCCTATAAAAGCACGCTCATCTAGGAACCTCATTTTTGAGATGTCCTTTCCAAAAAAGTTGGTTTCATAACTCCAATTTAAATATCCAAAAAGCGTTGGAAAAATATCTATTTGAGAAGAGAGTTTTTTTATTTCCATAGGGGCTTTCCCATTCATGTTATAAATAAAACATGGAATATGGGGGTTTTGTCTTTACCTTTAATGGTTGTGAGATAAGACAATTTAAAAAAATGTTTTTTTTAAGTGTTTAAAATCAATTTTTATTAAAATTTTACACTCCTTAAAAAATAGAAAAATTACTTTTGTGTTTTTTAAAAAAAAAATACTTTCTGAATCTTATTTCTACTAAGAAAAATATACTATGTCTCGTTTGCTGATCTCTTTAGTTGTCTTGTTCCTCTTTGTAAAGAGTCATGCCCAAGAAAAAATAGCAAAAAGAATTTACACTACACAACTTTTAAAAACACCAATAGTAATCGATGGAGATCTTTCTGATGCAGGTTGGGATACAGGAACTTGGGCTTCTGATTTTGTTGAAAAAATGCCAGATGAAGGAACACCGCCAACCTTTCAAACACAATTTAAAGTACTCTATGATGCACAGTTTTTGTATGTTGCCATTCGTGCTTTTGATGATCGTCCAGGATTAATTCAACAACGATTGACCCGAAGAGATGGATTTGCTGGAGATCGAGTGAATGTAATTATAGACAGTTATCACGATAAGAGAACTGCTTTTGTATTTACCACGACTGCAGCCGGAGTAAAAGGAGAAGAAATTGCAACTCAAAACGGAAATAAATGGGACGATAGTTGGAATCCTATTTGGTACACAAATGCAAAAATTGATGCCAATGGATGGACTGCAGAAATGAAAATTCCATTCAGTCAATTGCGTTTTGGAAATGATACTGCACAAATTTGGGGGTTCAATGTTTCTCGAAATATTTTCAGAGAGAATGAACGCTCACTTTGGCAAAGAATCCCCAATGATCAAGCTGGGTTTATTAGTGAATCAGGGGAGTTGCACGGGCTCATCAACTTAAAATCACAAAAACAATTAGAAATTCAGCCCTTTACCGTTTTGCAATATGATAAATATCAAGCAGAAGCAGGAAATCCATACAAAGATGGACGTGATTTTAAAATAAACGGCGGTTTAGACGCCAAAATAGGAATTACCAATGATCTAACTTTAGATCTGACTGTCAACCCAGATTTTGGTCAAGTAGAAGCAGATCCAGGCGCCATTGCTTTGGATGGGTTTCAGATATTTTTTGAAGAACAACGCCCGTTTTTTGTAGAAAATAAAAACATTTTCGATTTTAAGTTTGCCAATGGTAGAGACAATCTTTTTTACAGTAGAAGAATAGGTGGAAGTCCCAATAGAACTGCAAACCTAGCAGCTGGAGAATTTGCTAACGAACCGCTTAATACAACAATTTTAGGAGCGGCAAAGTTTTCAGGAAAAACAAAAAATGGCTGGTCTATCGGAGTTTTAGAAAGTGTTACTGCCAATGAATTTTCAGAAATAAAACAAGTAGATGGTCAAAGAAGAAAAGAGATTGTAGCCCCCTTAACCAACTATTTTGTGGGACGCGCACAAAAAGATTTCAACAAAAGAAATTCTTTTATTGGTGGAATCGTTACAGCTACGAATAGAGATTTAGCAGGTAATTTTTCAGAATTGCACAAAGCAGCATATACAGCAGGAATTGATTTTCAGCACAACTGGAAAAATAGGGACTACTATTTCGAGGGAAATACCATTCTAAGTCATGTCAAAGGAAGTAAAACCGCAATCTTAGAGACACAACAATCCATTTCTAGATCCTTTCAAAGAATAGATGCAACCCATGTAAATCTAGACCCAAATAGAACTTCTTTAACGGGTACCGGTGGACGAGTAGAGGTCGGTAAGAAAGGCGGCGGAAATTGGAGATACAATGGAGGTTTTGTATGGCGTTCCCCAGAATTAGAATTAAATGATATTGGGTTTTTACGTCAGACAGACGAAATGATTCAGTATTCAGAACTTCGGTATTTGTGGCAGGTTCCAACAAAAATATATAGGAATATTGAGCTTCGCCTCGAACAGAATACCGCCTATGATTTTGGAGAAAATTTAAACAAATTGAGTACCGAGTTTCGCGCACGATTGAATTGGTTAAACAATTGGGACACCAATATCGGATTTGGAACAAATTCGAATGTTTACGAAAATTCCTTTTTAAGAGGGGGGCCACGCTGGCATTCTCCTAACAATTATTTTCTCTACACTTTTGTTGGGTCCGATGAAACGCAGAAATTTAGTTTTCGACTCGGCTATGTTCAATCCAAAAGTCAGGAAGAAGTTTTTAAAAGCAATCGCTATGTATTTCGAACAAATTACCAGCCTTTTGATGCTTTTAGTATTTCTTTAGATACCGAATTTAGAAAGACAACAAACAAAGCACAATATGTTACAAAGGTAGATTTTGATGCTGAAAAAAGATATGTTTTAGGAAAAATAGACAACGAAACTTGGACTACTACATTAAGGATGAATTACAGTCTAAGTCCAAATTTCTCCTTTCAATTCTATGGGCAACCTTTTATTGCTCGAGGAAGATATGCCGATTTTAAGTATGTGAATACACCCACGGCTTCTCGTTTTGAAGACCGTGTGAATGAATACAATACAAATCAACTTACCGCAGGTTTTGATGCCGATAACAATGCGATTTATTCGATTGATGAAACCCAAAATAGTCTTGAAGATTACCGTTTTAAGAAACCCGATTTTTCGTTTGCACAACTACAAACAAATTTAGTAGTTCGATGGGAATACATTCCAGGATCAGAATTGTTTTTTGTTTGGGCAAGAGGAGGGAGCGATTCCGGAAATCCAGAAAATTCTTTAGGAAGCAGCCTTCAAAATCAAATTTTTGAGGCATCCCTTCAAGACACTTTTGTAATCAAAGCAACGTATCGATTTGTTCGATAAATTGAATTTCTTTTAAAATGCTGGAGCAACTCTAAAACTCATTTTTTCATTTGTAGTAGGATGTGTAAAAGCAATAAATTCGGCATGTAAATGCAATCGATCTTGTTTTTTTCCATACAAATCATCGCCAATAATAGGAGCGTTTAGTCCGTTTTTATGTGCAGCATGGACTCTTAATTGGTGGGTTCTTCCTGTAATAGGATAAAAATAAACACGCGTCTTGCCATTTTCTCTTTGGATAACTTCCCAGCGTGTTTCTGCATTTTTCCCATGTTCAAAACAGACCAATTGCTTGGGTCTGTCATCTAAATCAACCCGCAAAGGAAGCGTTATTTTTCCTTTATCTTCAGTTAAATCTCCATCCAACAGCGCCACATATCTTTTTTGAATGGTTCTTTTTATAAACTGATTTTGTAAATGTTTGTTCGCTTCTTTTGTCTTGGTAAGTAGTAAAATACCAGAAGTAGACATGTCGAGTCTGTGCACAATTAAAGGTCCCGTAGCGTTGGGGTATTTTTCTTTAATTCGAGTGTATACGGCATCTGTAATTTCTTTGCCCGGTACCGATAAAAATTCTGCAGGTTTATGAATTACCAACATCACATCATCTTCATAAATAGTTGCTAAGGTTTTATCTTTCGAAATTTCTTGAATCAGCAAATTTTCGTCCATGGCAATTCCATCCAACATATGATTCAAAATAGGTTTGCACCTACCTTGACAAGCTGGATAGAAATTTTTATGTTTCCTAATGGCAGAATTGGGAGAAATTCCCCACCAAAACTCTCCCATACAAACAGGCGTTAAATCATTTTTAAATGCAAATTGCAGTAGTTTAGGAGCCGCACATTCACCAGCACCAGCGGGTGGATTTATAGCAGGATTGTTAAAAATATCAATGAGTGCTTTTGTTTCTTTTTGCTGATTTAAAAACTGAAACTTCTCAAACAATGTTTTTTGCAGCAATGCAGAAGCTTCTTTTCTTGCTTTTTTTAAGGCGGCTATTTGTTTCTCAAAAGCATCCAGTTCTCTGCGGTTTTCTGCCTCTTTTTGAATATAATATGCAACTAGTTCTTTGTAAAAAAACTGATCGTTAAAACTTTCTTGTTCTAATTTTTGAGATAATTTTTCTAAGGCTTCCGCTGTCAAGATTTTACCAGCCTCTCTTTTGCGAAGTTTTCGTTCTTTTTTAGAAATCACCATTTTTTTTCGCTGAAGTGCTAAATCATCCTCAATTTTTTTGGAAGCCCTTTTAACAACTCTCTTTAAAAAAAGATAGGTTTCATTACTTTTTAAAGCCGTTAATTTTGCATTAATAATATTGATTTCTTCTTCCCCTTTTTTATAAAAACTATTTTTAGTTCTCAAGTCAAAAACAGGAGGAACAAATATTTCAGGACAACTTTCATCCTCTAGTTTTCCTGAAAAACCCGTTAAGTACCCCAGTTGATTTGCGTTGTTTTTTACCACTAAAACCCCAAACATTTTGCCGATAGCATTTTCCGTGACCTTTGTATTGAGACCGAAGTTATGAGTAAAATCTGTTTGAGATTCTAAATAGGTTTGTACTTCCTTTGTCGCAATTTCTGCAAGTACATGTGGGGTGTAATAAAATGGAAATGTAAACTTTTCTGGAAGTTCAATTTCTGAAATGGCTGTTTTAAAAAGTTGGAATTGCTTCAATGAATCCTTTTTTTCTTTTATGAAATGCTTGCAACAAAGTCTGAAAATACTTTTTTATGCAGTGCTAAATCCATGTTTGGAGATAGCGCTACGCGGGCAATATAATCTTTGTCACCTTCTTTAGTGGTTCCTTGTGTTGAGGTGGCAGGAATGGTCCAATATACTCCGTTTAACTGACCGTAACTCACACAGTATTTGCTTTCATTTGGAATTTCAGTAATCATTAGGTTGATTAGTTGATGATTCAACCTTCGTTTGTATTCCTCTCTTTCTGCATCTGTAGTTCCTTTAGTTGGAAGGTCTAACGAGAAAACAGAAGGGGTAAATCCTTGACTAGCCAAAGCTTCTGAAACAAAATTAATTTTTGCTTCGGGCAATGTTTTTTGAATATAAGAAACAAAAGCACGTGTATTTAGATAGGCCTCTTTAATTCTTTGGTTCATAGAAGGCAATTGCTTTGCTAAGAATTCCATTTGAAGTGCTGTAGCTTCATTGTCGCAGATGTTCAAATGCAGCGCTATTTTTTCCATCAACGCATCTGTCTTTTTGTTTCCCACACAATATCCAGCAGTACATTTTCCACCGCTTGGAAACTTTGATCCACTAACATATGAAATTGTACGAACAGCAGAAAGGATTTCATCTTCCCCTAAAAAGAGCACATTCGGACAGAATGTTTGATCTAAAATAAAAACAGGGTCAATGGCCGTTTTACCGCTTTCTGTTTTTCGTGTGGCACTCAAAGCCGCTTTTAATTTTAGTAAATCTGGAACTTCTACGCGCGGGTTTGTTGGAATTTCAGCAATGATAAACGATACGGCATCTTCCTTTGCAATTGCATGTAAAACAAGTTCAATGCTTTGCACCATATCATGGGCACCATCTACCAGTAAATCGACTACCTCAACATTTTCAAGACAAGCAGCAACGCGTCTTGCTTGGTCATTGGTACCGCCATAACAGTTGGGAGGTACAATAATTTTAATTGCTTTTCCGGGATGTGTATCCAATGCATCATGCACGAGTCCCATCATAATTGCATACTGAATCGAGAGCCCACTAGAGCCTACTAAAGGCGTGGTATTTGTCCCTGTAATTTTTTGAATAGTCTCTAAAACCAGTGTTTTGTTCGCTTTGTAATCCGTTGTTTTAGTCTCAGAAGCAGCATGGCCAATGAGTCGTTTTAATGCCGTCAGTGTATTGGCCGGTGTCATGGCAATGGTTTCTCTTCTGCGGACGTGTTGAATGTCTGAAATATAAACATTGTTTTGAGCTCCATTTATAGCCAAAACACTTCCGAGTTCTCCATAATTATGAATGACAAAGTCACAGTTTTTATGAAGTTCAAAAAGAGAAAGTTCATTTTGTTGTGCAATGAAAACAGTGCTTCCATCAAACTGAGCAATGGCAGTGGTGTTTTCGATCTGTTTTAGTTCAAATTGATATCCATATACACGCTGTAATACATCAGCATCAAAAAAGGATGGAAGCGTTCCCGTATATAAAATTTGAGTTTTTTTATGTGCCAATAAATTGGTTCTTAGAATTGCCAAAACAGGAATTGTTTGTGACGAAAAACTAATCACATTTTCTGACTTTAGATTGTTCAATTTGGCAATACTCCATTCAAGGACACAAGACAAGGGATGTCCTAATCGAATATAATCGTAAGCTGTTGGTAATTTTTGAAGCGCTGATGTATCTGTGTTCTTTTTGCTAAATAATACTTCAAACTGCGCTAAAAACTGAGATTTCGCCAACGATTCATCATAAATATCAAGGCGATGTGTTGTTAAATTTAACCACTCTGATGGAGTATTTTCTAAGAGCTCCTTTATATAATTTTGTATCGAATTTCCTTCCATAATTTCACATTAAAATCTGCTCGAAATATACATTATTTCGCTGTATTTAGATCCTATTTAGAGGAACGTTTTTTGCAGCAATCAATCCACCTTCATGAGTTTCATTATTTGGTTCTTGGTCCTTAAGTAATAAATTCCTGGTGGAAAGTCGCTCAAATCAATTTGAGGGTTCTCTTTGGTAAGCTGACCTTTCAATAGGCTTTGTCCAAGCGGTGAAAAGAGTTCGAAAAGAACCCTTTCGGTATTGTTAAAAGTGATGGTGTTTTTTGTCGGATTCGGAGAGTACCCAATTGCTTGCTTTGAAGCGTCTATTCCTAGCGCATCGCATTCAAAATTTTGTAGAACATTAGATGCGGCTGTTGGGTTTAATAGGAGGTTGTCTGTTAGTAAAGGGCAATAGCATTCTTTTTCTTCAAGTTGCAATTTTAGCCATGAAAGTGCTATTTGACCTACGACACCGTCACCACCATTTGGCGTATTTGCTACCGAGTGATCTCCATTGGCAACCTCAAAGAGGAGTTTGTCTGTAGTATTTGGGGTATTGCTGTAATGTACATCTGCTTGTTCAGAAGGAGGTGCTATGGTATCTTCTTCGCCACTAAGGATGAGTAAGGCTGCGTCGTGATTGAGTGCTGAATTATTAAGATAAGGACATAGGGCAACAACTGCCGAAATACTGTTGTCTAATACTGCCGCTCTTTGAGCACCACCCCCGCCCATAGACCATCCGCTTACTGCCAATTGGTTGGTGTTCAATGCACCTTCTAGCGGTGATGAGCTGCGAGTATTTTCTTGCTTGATGGTTTCCAAAGCATCCAATAATGCATTGGCTCGTACTTCCGGAAAATCAACTAGAGAGTTGGTGCCAATAATGATAGTTACAATTCCATGAGAGGCATAAAAAGGCCCCCATTCTTCTATACTAGCGGGAAGTGCTGTAAATCCTGGAACCATTGCAATGCTTGCAAAGGGACCTGTTCCATTGGTTGGATAGTAAATTGTGGCGCCCGCATAGTCAGGTCCGTTTCGGATTCCGTCTGCTTCAGTAAGAGTTGCTACTTCGTAAGGACCAGGATTTGTAAGGCTTTCTAAAGTAACGCTTTCGCACTGTGCGTTAACAATTGGGGATGTCAATAGTGAAATTAGTGACAATAACAATATGAGGTTTGCGTTTTTCATGGGGTAATTTTGTACTCGTAAATTAAGTTTTTTTACGCCGCAGTTGCATCTTTGGGAGGCGCTATTTTAGAAACAATCCATCCAGCAAGCATTGCCAAAGCAAATGAAGGACCCAAAACATCCAATTCCTTCAAATAGGGGCCAATTCCGTCCATGTTTGCAAATACAAATTTACAGAGAATTACAGATACAAATCCGGTAATCATTGAAGCGATGGCTCCTTTTTCTGAATAGCCTTTCCAAAAAAGAGAGAGGATGATGACGGGGCAGAAGGTGGCTGCAATTCCAGCCCATTTACGTTTTCGATATAATCTAATTCCATTTTCTAAAAGATTAATGCGCTTCGAGCCAGTTGAGTCCAGTACCTACTTCCACATCCAATGGGACGCTCATTGAAAAGGCATTTTCCATTTCATACTTTATAATAGGAGTAATGATCTCCAATTCATCTTTGTGTGCATCAAAAACCAATTCATCATGCACCTGTAATAACATTTTCGATTTGAAATTTTCTTTCTCAAAGCGGTTGTGAATGTTGATCATTGCCAATTTTATGATGTCTGCAGCAGAACCCTGTATTGGTGCATTCACGGCATTTCTTTCTGCACCATTTCTTACCATGGCATTTTGGGAATTGATGTCTTTTAAATAGCGACGTCTTTTTAAAACCGTTTCTACATAACCGTGCGTTCGTGCAAAATCTACCTGGGCCGACATGTAGGCTTTTAATTTTGGATAGGTTTCATAATAGGTATCAATAAGTTCCTTGGCTTCACTTCGGCTTAAGTCGGTCTGATTGCTCAATCCAAAAGCAGACACCCCATAGACAATCCCAAAATTAACAGTTTTTGCATTGCTACGTTGTTCTCGGGTTACTTCCGCAAGCGGAACATTAAACACCTTTGCAGCCGTAGAAGCATGAATGTCTTCTCCGTTTTTAAAAGCATTCATCATGGTTTCCTCCTCACTTAGCGCCGCAATAATCCGCAATTCAATTTGAGAATAATCGGCCGCAAGCAGCACATGATTTTCGTCTCTAGGCACAAAAGATTTTCGTACCTCTTGACCGCGTTTGGTTCGGATGGGGATGTTCTGTAAATTCGGATTGTTGGAACTCAATCGACCCGTTGCAGCAACCGCTTGCATATATTGGGTGTGAATTCTTCCCGTTTTAGGATTCACCTCATTGGGCAAAGCATCTACATAGGTACTTTGTAATTTTTTATATTGACGGTATTCTTGAATGTCTCTAATAATTTGATGGTCTTTGGCTAAGAAAGAAAGCACATCTTCAGCAGTAGAATACTGCCCTGTTTTTGTCTTTTTAGGTTTGGCAACCAATTGCATGTTTTCAAACAACACAATTCCCAATTGTTTAGGAGACGCAATGTTAAATTCTTCACCAGCTTGATCATAAATCCCTTTTTCAAGCCGTTCAATATCTGCCGTTAAGCTGCCCGATAATTCTTTTAAGAAATCTACATTGATGTTGATGCCTTCAATTTCCATGGCAGTAAGCACAGAAACCAACGGAAGCTCTACCTCGTTAAAAAGTGCAGCTACATTGCCACTTTCCAATTCTTTGGTGAAGTGTTCCTTTAATTGCAACGTAATGTCGGCATCTTCTACCGCATATTCGGTTTGGTCTGCCAGCGGTACCACACGCATCGATAATTGGTTTTTTCCTTTTTTACCAATCAATTCCGTAATGGAAACCGGTTGGTAATTCAAATAAGTTTCAGCAAGCATGTCCATATTGTGGCGCATGTCTGGATTGATAAGATAATGGGCAATCATCGTGTCAAACAATTTTCCTTTTACAGGGAGGTTGTAGTTGGACAATACTTTGATGTCATATTTTAAATTATGGCCAATTTTCTCAATATGGTCGGCTTCAAAGAAAGGACGAAATTCTTCTAAAATGGCCGCTGTTTCTTTTTGATCTTCTGGAAAGGAAACATAGTATCCTTTTCCAATTTCATAAGAAAAAGCAATCCCAATCAATTCCACTTCAAGCGCTTTCAAACCCGTTGTCTCTGTATCAAAACAAACCGCTTTTTGTTGCAGTAGTTTTTTCAATAATAATTTTCTTGATAAAGGAGCATCAATATGTTGGTAAAAATGATTGGTGTTTTCAATGGTTTTAAAACCAGCGGCTACTTCTTCTTCAGAAACACTTCCACTGCCCGGAGCAGCAAACAAATCAAATTGTCCATCGGTGGTTGATGGAGCTGTTTTTTTAGCTGCTTTTGGTTTTTCGGCAACAGCCTTCGCATCGGTATCCGTTGTTTTTTCTGCAAAAGTACGGGTAAAGTTTACGAGTAAATTTCGAAACTCTAACTCGTTGAAAAGGGTGGTTACTTTTTCTAAATCGGGTTGATCCAATTCAAAATCTTTGGCATCGAAGGTTACTGGCACATCCAACATAATAGTGGCCAATTTTTTGGAAAGCAATCCTAATTCTTTGGCACCTTCTATTTTTTCTTTTAGTTTTCCTTTGAGCTCATGGGTGTTTTCCAATAAGTTCTCCATAGAACCATAGGTAGCCAAAAACTTTTTTGCTGTTTTTTCTCCAACCCCAGGCAGTCCTGGAATATTATCCGAAGAATCGCCCATCATTCCTAGGAAATCAATGACCTGTTCAGGAGTTTCTACGCCAAATTTTTCTTGTACTTCTGGAACACCCCACACATCATACCCACCTCCAAAACGAGGTTTGTACATAAAAATATTCTCAGAGACCAATTGCGCAAAATCTTTATCGGGTGTTACCATAAAGGTTTTAAAACCCTCTTTTTCTGCTTGTTTAGAAAGCGTTCCAATCACATCATCTGCTTCAAACCCTTTTTTTACCATAATTGGAATGTGCATGGCTTTTAGAATTTCTTGAATGTAAGGAACAGCAATTTTAATAGCTTCAGGAGTCTCGTCTCTATTGGCTTTGTAGGCTTCAAACATTTCTACACGGTCTACACTACCCCCTTTGTCAAAACAAACCGCTAAATGATCGGGTCTTTCGCGTTTGATGACATCTAAAAGAGAATTCATAAAACCCATAATAGCCGAAGTATCCAATCCTTTGGAATTGATTCGCGGGTTTTTTATAAAGGCATAGTATCCTCTAAAAATTAGTGCAAAAGCATCTACTAAAAAAACTCTTTTTTGATCTGACATTGGATTTTTTTTGGCTATTTATAGGTGTGAATTTTAAGAAAGATAAAACGATTTTATCTATAAAAATAGTCACAGCAGTAAAGCTACAAAACTTTCACAGGATGTTCAAATTCATTTGTGTTTAAACAGTATATTTGTTGCATTTTATAAAAACGGTATTTGTATGCGTTGGATTGGTGTGGTTATCTTGTTGATTATTGTTGTTCTTTTAGAATTGTATGCTTTTCAAGCATTGAAAACAGTTTCAAAAAGTAAAATTATTCGCTATTCTTGGTTTTTTGTAAGCCTTGCAGCGTATTTAAACTTTTTATATGTAGCACTTACCTATGATCGAACTCAAGGTCAAACGCCCCAGTTTCAAATGGCAATGGGTGTAATGCTAACGGTTTTACTCCCAAAACTCTTCCTACTAATTGTGTTGTTTGGAGAAGACATTTACCGATTGTTTTTAAAACTTTTTTCTGTCATTTCCTCTGGAGAAACCCAACCCATTGCTAGTAGAAGAAAATTTATTTCTCAAATAGCTTTAGGATTGGCAGCCCTTCCTTTTGCTTCTTTTATTTACGGAATCATTCAAGGGAAGTACAACTATAAGGTTATTAAATACAATTTAACGTTTCCAGACTTACCCTCAGCATTTGACGGTTTTACCATTACGCAAATTTCGGACATTCACTCGGGAAGCTTTACCAATAAAGAAAAAATACAATATGGAGTTGATTTAATCAATCAGCAACAATCGGACATTCTGTTATTTACGGGAGACATTGTAAATAATAAGGCCGATGAAATGGACAATTGGATTGCTGTTTTTGATAAATTGGAGGCCAAAGATGGAAAGTTTTCTGTGCTTGGAAATCATGATTATGGCGATTATATGGATTGGAAAAATCCAGCAGAAAAAGTCAAGAATTTTCAAGATGTAAAAGACATTCATCAAAAAATAGGCTTTGATTTATTGCTGGATGAACACCGTTATTTAGAAAAAGACGGACAAAAAATAGCACTTTTGGGGGTTGAGAATTGGGGGAAAGGATTCAACCAAGCAGGCGACCTTCAGAAAGCATCTAAAGACATTAAAAAGGAAGACTTTAAGATTTTAATGTCGCACGACCCAAGCCATTGGGAATACAAAGTAAAGCAAGACGATTTCAATTATCATTTGACCTTAAGTGGACACACACATGGTTTGCAATTGGGGATTGAAATTCCGGGTTGGATCAAATGGAGTCCTTCAAAATATGTATATAAACAATGGGCGGGCTTGTATCAAGAGGCCGGAAGATATATTAATGTAAATCGAGGTTTTGGGTATCATGCGTTTCCAGGACGTGTCGGAATTTGGCCAGAAATTACCGTCATTACTTTGAAGAAAGGTTGATAATCAACTGATTTAATTAGATTTTGTATCTTTGTAAAAGAATGTTTCAAAAATATGAATATTTCTACCCCCATAAATACTTTGTACAATGACAAAATTTGGTGATTTAATAAGTGTTGAAAAACCTGTTCTAATCGACTTCTATTTCGATTGGGATGACGTCGATAATGACCTCGAAACGCTACGTGACGTTGCTGCTGCTTTGGGTGATAGTGCCAAAGTGATTAAAATTGACATTAAAAAGAATGAACCTCTTGCGGAAGCTTTGCGAGTGAAAGGCAATCCTACTTTTATGATTTATAAAAATGGCGAAATGAAATGGCGCCAAACAGGAGATCAAGATGCAAATACCCTGATAGGTATGGTGCAACAGTTCGTTTAAATTTTACAAAATAATTTTTTTTAGGTTTTTACAATGTGCTCTTTTTTGAGCGCCTATTTTTGCCTACAAAAAACACCCCTATATTTAGCAAAGATGTTCATGTAGGAGTGTTTTTTTTGGTGGCGATGTTTGTTATTCCTGTAAAAGCTCTAAATCTTCTGGAGCTGTTTCTTGGTTTGGTATAATGTGTTGAAACAATTCTAAGGTACCATTGAACTCGTCTTGTAGTTTTTTAAAGTAGGTATAATCGACTTCGTTCTCTTGTACTTGTTCTAAAACACCTCTGTATAAATAGCGAAACGTTAAATCGAAGTCTTCAAAAATCAAATCGAATTCTTCTTTTGTAAAGGTACTGTGCCAAACTAATTTCTCTCGAAAGAGTCCAATTAAGGTTTCGGCAGTCTTTCTTGCTTTTTCGACCGCTCCTAATCTGTAATACATTTCTGGATAGTCTAACGATAAGCTATAGTGATCAAAATCCTTGATCGGCATTTTGTCTAACGATAAATCGAGCACCTCTATGGCTTTTATGGTGTCTCCTTGGACTGCGAATGCGGTTGATAAACGCATTAAGCTGTTTCGCATAGAAATTGCATTTCGCTTGCTTTGTTCGTCCAAATAGATTTTTCCATCGTTGATACTTCGCCAATTCCACTTTTGTACATTGCTGTACATTTTCTCAGGATCGATGCGGCCCATGTCAAACAAACTTTTCTTTCCAATAGGTGTTTTTATCGGTACCAATTTGTAGCCCAAACCATCCAACTGTAAGTAGTCTTTTAGCCAAATATATTCTTCATCAGCATTGGAGCCTCCGGTGAAATAGATCGGCTGTTTCCAATCGTTGTTGGCTAAAATATCGAGCATTAGAATCCTATTTTTGGTAATTCCACGATCAATTTTAATATCGATATAGTCTACAATTTTATCAGCGTCTTTAGCTTTTACAATGCCCGATTTTAGAACGTTTTCTTTGTTTACAGGAATTCGAATGTTGTTTGCAGGTAGTATTTTTTCAGGAACATCATCTCCATCCAAATCATAAAAAGTTCGAGAATCTTGACTTTCAATCCAACGCATAAATTTCTGAATTGTAATGGTCGCATCTTTTGGGATGGCTCTTAATTCATCAAAGTAGTAGGCAACGTCTAAACTTCCAAATCTGTAGAGGTCGTGTGTTAATTGTGACGGAATTGGAGGCGCATCATAGGTGGCACGTTTCATTTGATCAATATACCAATCGGTTGCAAAAAGACTGGTGTTGATTAATTTTACATCCGTTCGAATGCCCTCTACTTCTTGAAGGTACCAAAGCGGGAAGGTATCATTGTCTCCAATAGTAAACATAATGGCGTTCGGGTCACAGGACTCTAAATAGGCCTGCGCATTTAAATGTGCTGTATAACGATTGGAACGGTCGTGATCATCCCAGTTTTGAGCTCCCATTAATACCGGAACGGCAAGCAGAGATAGGCTGGAAATTGCCACTGCAATCGTCTTTTTATTTCCATACTTTTTGAATGCTTCATACAGCGCTAAAACACCAAAGCCAATCCAAATGGCAAAAATGTAAAAACTTCCAACTACTGCATAATCTCTTTCTCGAGGTTCAAAGGGTTTTGGGTTGGTGTAAAAAATAATGGCCAATCCTGTGAAAGCAAAGAAGAGGAGCAATGTAAAAAAGTTTTCTTTGTCCCATTTTATTTGATAAAACAAGCCCATCAATCCTAAGAGGAAGGGTAAAAAATAATAGGTGTTTCTTCCTTTGTTCTCTAAAACATAGGAAGGTAGTTTTTGTTGCGAACCAATTCTTGCTTCGTCAATAATATCAATACCGCTTAACCAGTTTCCATTATTAATATCTAAGTTTCCTTGAATGTCGTTTTGTCTTCCAACAAAGTTCCACATAAAATAACGCCCATACATGTAGCCAAATTGATAGTTGACCATGAATTTTAAGTTTTCACCAAAAGTGGGTCTTCTTTTACTTTCTTGTGGAATGCCAGCAATGGCTTTGTATCGTTCGATAACACTTGGTGTAGGGTCTACCATTCGTGGTATAAAGCCTTTGTGTTTGTCCGAATAGTTTTGCAATACATTTTTGTATTTATTGACAATGATATATTTCCCATCTTTCTTTTCATACTTGGGCTTGTCATCTTTTCTTGGAGTACTAGCGCTTATTTCTCTATCATAAGAATTGGAATAATAGGTGTCATAAAAAACATTGGCATCACCATATTGTTCTCGATTGTAGTAGGCCAATAGCTCCCGTGCACTCGATGGATTGTTTTCGTTAATCGTGGTATTTGCATTGGCTCTAATGGGCAACATGATCCAAGAAGAAAAACCAATCATGATAAATAGTAAGGATAAAATAAGGGTGTTTGCCGCTACGTTGTCTTTTTTACGCGTCCAGTTTAATCCAACATAAAACAGTGCAATCAATACAATTCCTGCGATGATGGTTCCGGAGTTGAAAGGCATGCCAATAGAATTGATAAAAAACAATTCAGAGGAACTAAAGAATTGTAAGGTAAAAGGAAATAAGAATTTAAAAACAAACATTAAAACAACGACAGAGATTAGGGTGGCAATTGTGGTTGTTTTAAGATTGATTTCTTTATAGGTTTTAAAGAAATACAACATTACTATGGATGGAATCACCAATAAGGAAAGAATGTGAACACCAAAGGACAAACCAACGACAAAACTGATTAATACGAGCCATTTATTTCCTCTTGGGGTTTGCATTTCGCTTTCCCACTTTAGACCCAGCCAGAAGAGTAGGGCCATTAAAAAAGACGACATTGCATACACTTCACCTTCTACGGCACTGAACCAGAAACTATCCGAAAAAGTGTAGGACAAAGATCCAACGATGCTACTTCCTAAGATCGCGATGTATTTCCCATCTGAGAGTGCACCCGATTTTAAGGCGAGCTTTTTACCCAAGTTAGAAATGGTCCAAAACATAAAGAGAATGGTAAAGGCACTCGCGAGGGCAGACATGAAGTTGACCATTTTAGCAATTTCGGTTACATCGGTGGTAAACATTGCAAAAAAGGCACCTAACATTTGGAAAAGAGGCGCTCCAGGTGGATGGCCTACTTCTAGCTTAATGGCTGTAGAGATATACTCTCCAACATCCCAGGAGCTTACGGTGGGTTCAATGGTTAATGTATAGGTGATTAGCGCAATTGCAAAGATTACCCAACCTAAAATAAGGTCCCACTTTTTGAAGTTTACTGCTGTCATATATTTTTGTAATAGTCTGTGGCGAATTTAGTAATTATTACTAATAAAATCTTAATTCTACCTTTTTACCGTTCACAAAATAACATAAAAATTTGTTAAAGAAATTTTTTTTAAAAAAATGCTTGTAGGATTGAAACTTTGGTTTAAATTTGCACCCGCAATAATGCATTGGCCTATGGTGTAATTGGTAACACACCGGTTTTTGGTACCGACATTCAAGGTTCGAGTCCTTGTAGGCCAACAAAAAGCTTCAAATTTAAAAATTTGAAGCTTTTTTATTTTAAAACGACTTGTAAAAGGGTTAAATTTTAAAAGTCAACATTGGTTTTAAAGCAGATTTAGAGAGGTTTTTGGCAACACTTCCATTAAATAAATGCGACAAACCACTTCTTCCATGTGTCGTTAATGCAATAATGTCGATGTTTTTATTTCTAGAAAAATTTAAAATTCCCTTTTCAACAGAAACATCACAGTAAACTGTGATTGAATGTTTTGGTAATTTATAATCATCAATAAAATCTTTTATTTTTGTTTCTGCCGCTAAAGTACTTTCAAATTTATCGGGTGTATTTATTTTTAGTAAATGAATTTTACTTTTAAAGAGATGCGCAAAAGTTAAAAATTTTTCAAAAGCAACACGGTTCTCTTTCTTAAAGTTCGATGCAAATACGAAATCTTTAAACTTAAATTTTTCAGCATCTTTCTTGACAACTAGAACGGGTATTTTTGAAGTTCTTACCACCTTTTCTGTATTCGAGCCGATTAATATTTCTTCAAACTTAGAATGCCCTTTAGAACCCATTACTATTAAATCTATGTCAAGTTTGTTGCTGTATTTTATAATTCCTTCATAAGGATTTTGGAGTTTAATGATGTGCTGAACCTCGATATCTTTAGAAAAAATACGCTCTTTAAAACGCACGATCTTCTCTTTTGTTTTTCTAAGATACAATATGCTTTCTGGAATGCTAAATCGACTTCCAGCAGTCATATCAATAACCCCAGAAGGCAATTCGATAAGGTGGAGTAAATAGATGATGCTTTCAGATTTTTCAGCAATTTTATTTGCAATTTTGGAAGCAAATTCGGATTGTTTAGAAAAGTCAATAGGGACTAAAATTTTTTTCATAAATAAAAAGAATTTAGGTGAGAACTTGGTGTATTTAAAGATACAAAAAATAAATGACTTCAACTCTTTTTGTTAATTCACAAACATTGTAGTATATTTGCACCGAAATCAGTACAGTTTAGAAAATGAAGGGGACCAAAAGTCCCCTCTTTTTATATTTTAAGATGAACGAAAAGGTAAAGGATTTATTAGAGGAAGCACTAGCAGTTAACGAATCTTTGTATCTGATAAGTTTTGAAATATCAACCAATAATAGAATTCAAATTGTTATTGATGGGGATCATGGAGTTGCGCTAAGCGAGTGTATGCGTATCAGTAGAAACATAGAAAATAATATCGATAGAGAAGTTTATGATTTTTCTTTGGAGGTTTCTACACCCGACATTGCCCACCCAATAAAAGTAAAAAGGCAGTATGTTAAAAATATCAATAGGATATTAAAGGTAACCACTGCAGAAGAGAATTTTGAAGGAACTTTAGCCGAAGCGACAGACGATCAGATTGTTTTGAAGTGGAAAGCAAGAGAGCCTAAGCCAATAGGTAAAGGAAAAGTTACTGTAGAAAAAACAGCAACTCTTTTATATACAGAGATTAAAGAAGCAAAAGTGAAGATTGTATTTTAAGCAAGAATGTAATGGAAAATATAGCATTAATTGATTCGTTTTCAGAATTTAAAGATAACAAAAGTATAGACAGGGTAACCCTAATGTCTATTTTAGAAGAAGTTTTTAGAGCTGCCTTAAAACGAAAGTTTGGTTCTGATGATAATTTTGATATCATCATCAATCCAGACAAAGGAGATTTAGAAATTTGGAGAAATCGAATTGTAGTCGCAGACGGTTTTTCTGAAGATGATAATGAAGAAATAGAATTAGCAGAAGCGAGATTGATTGAGCCAGATTTTGAAATTGGCGAAGATGTATCAGAAGAAGTGAAGCTAATCGATTTAGGAAGAAGAGCAATTTTGGCATTGCGTCAAAACTTGATTTCTAAAATATTTGAACACGATAGCACAAATATCTTTAAGCAATTTAAAGATTTAGAAGGTGATTTGTACAGTGCAGAAGTGCACCACATTCGTCACAATGCAATTATCTTGTTGGATGATGAAGGAAATGAAATTGTTTTACCGAAAAGTGAGCAAATACGTTCCGACTTTTTTAGAAAAGGAGATTCCGTAAGAGGTGTAATCAAGTCGGTAGAATTAAGAGGAAACAAACCTGCAATTATTTTATCAAGAACATCACCAGAATTCTTAAACAAATTATTTGAACAAGAAATTCCAGAAGTTTTCGATGGTTTAATTACCGTAGAACGGGTGGCTAGGATTCCTGGTGAAAAAGCAAAAGTTGCAGTAGATTCTTATGATGATAGAATTGACCCAGTTGGAGCTTGTGTTGGTGTAAAAGGATCTAGAATTCACGGTATTGTTCGTGAGTTAGGAAACGAAAACATTGACGTTATCAATTATACAAAAAACGAACAGTTGTTTATTTCAAGAGCATTGAGTCCTGCAAAAGTGACATCAATGGAAATTGAAATGTATGAAGAAGAACGAAATGGTAAAAAAGGACGTGTAAGCGTACTATTAAAGCCAGAAGAAGTTTCGAAAGCAATTGGTAGAGGTGGAGTGAATATCCGTTTGGCAAGTGAATTAACAGGTTACGAAATAGACGTTCAAAGAGAAGGTTTAGAAGAAGAAGATGTTGAGTTGACTGAATTTACTGACGAAATAGAAGATTGGATCATTGTTGAATTCAAGAAAATTGGTTTAGATACTGCAAGAGGCGTTTTAGATGCAAGTGTTGCAGAATTGGTAAAAAGAACAGATTTAGAAGAAGAAACAATTGTAGATGTTCAAAGAATCTTGAAAGAAGAATTCGAAGAGTAATCGACCAAGAAAAAGAATTAAAGTAAAAAGTTTATTTTTACAGAATTAAAGGCTAAAATATATTATATGTCTGAAGGCAAAACAATGAGGCTTAATAAAGTTTTAAGAGAATTAAATATTTCTCTAGATAGAGCTGTAGAATTTCTAGAAAAAAACGGACACAACGTTGAAGCTAGGCCTACTGCTAAAATATCTGGAGACGTATATCAAGTTTTACTTGATGGTTTTCAAACTGACGCAAGCAAAAAAGCAGCATCTAAGGAAGTTGGTGAAGAAAAACGAAAAGAGAAAGAAGCGATTCGTTTGGAGCTTGAAGCTAAATTAGAGAAGAAAAGAGCAGAGGAAGAAAAGAAAGAAGAAGTTATTCTAAAAGCCAAAGCCGAAAAATTAGCATTTAAGACTGTTGGTAAGATAGATATCAATAATCCAACGGGTAAAAAACAACCCGAAGCAGTAAAAGAAGCGCCAACTCCTGTTGTGGAAACAGAAAAAGAGGTGGTCGCTGCAGCAGTTCCTTCAAAAGAAGCGCCTAAAGCTGTTGAAGAAACGCCTAAAGAAGAAAAGGTGGTTGCCGAAAAACCAAAAACAGTAGCGAAAGAAGTTGCCAAAGTAGAGGTAAAAGAAGCGGCTAAGAAAATTACTGCTGTTGAAAAAGAAGCAACACCTATTGTTACAAAACAAAAAGTAGCAGAAGAAAAAGCAAAAGAAGTAACCGCAGAAAATGCAGAAGCATTGGTTACTCAATATAAAAAATTAGACGGTCCTAAGGTAACTGGGAAAACGATTGACTTAAAGCAATTTGACAAGCCGAAAAAGAAAAAGCCAGAAACAAAGCCTGCAAACGCCAACGATCCTCGAAAGAAACGAAAGCGAATTAACAAGCCAACAACAGGTTCTGGAACTCCTTCCAGAAGTGGTGGAGGTGGAGTCGGAAGACCCCAAGCAAGAAGCGGAAGTGGAAAACCACCCTTTAATAGAGGTCGAGCAAATCAAACTCCTGTTAAAAAAGAAGAGCCTACAGAAGCAGAAATTCAGAAGCAGGTTAGAGATACGTTGGAGAAACTTCAAGGGAAATCTAGCAAAGGAAAAGGAGCGAAGTATCGTAGAAATAAAAGAGATGCACGAAGAGAGCATACAGAAGCAGAACTAGAAGCACAGACATTAGATAACAAAATCTTAAAAGTAACCGAGTTCGTTACTGTAAGTGAAGTTGCTATTATGATGGATGTTCCAGTAACCAATATTATTTCTTCTTGTATGATGCTTGGAATGATGGTGACCATGAATCAGCGTTTAGATGCTGAAACTTTGGTGATTGTTGCAGAAGAGTTTAATTATACGGTAGAATTTATAGGAGCTGAAGTAGAAGAAGCGATTGAAGAAGTTGAAGACAAACCGGAAGATATGATTACCCGTGCGCCAATTATTACGGTGATGGGACATGTAGATCACGGAAAGACGTCTTTATTAGATTATATTAGAAAAGCAAATGTAATAGAGGGAGAAAGCGGAGGAATTACGCAACATATTGGAGCCTATTCTGTAGCCGTTGGCGAACAACAAATTGCATTTTTAGATACACCAGGTCACGAAGCGTTTACCGCTATGCGAGCCCGTGGTGCACAAGTGACCGATTTAGTAATTATTGTAGCCGCAGCAGATGATGATGTGATGCCGCAAACGAAAGAAGCAATTTCTCATGCACAAGCTGCAGGAGTCCCAATTATTTTTGCAATTAATAAGATTGACAGGCCCAATGCCAATCCAGACAATGTAAAAACGCAATTAGCAGCTATGAATTTATTAGTTGAAGATTGGGGAGGTAGTATTCAATCGCAAGATATTTCTGCAAAAACTGGAGAAGGAGTTCCAGAATTGTTAGAGAAAGTTTTATTAGAGGCTGAGGTTTTAGAATTAAAAGCAAACCCGAATAAAAATGCAGTTGGTGCGGTTGTGGAAGCATTACTAGATAAAGGTAGAGGATATGTTTCTACGATTTTAGTACAAGCAGGAACCCTAAAAATTGGAGATTACTTATTGGCTGGTAAACACAGTGGTAAAGTAAGAGCCATGTTTGATGATAAAGGAAACAACTTGAAAGAAGTTGGTCCTTCAACGCCAGTATCTATCTTAGGATTGGATGGAGCACCACAAGCAGGAGATAAATTCAATGTATTTGATGACGAACGAGAAGCAAAACAAATTGCATCGAAACGTTCTCAATTACAACGTGAGCAATCTGTTCGAACTCAGAAAACATTAACCTTAGACGAAATTGGACGTAGAATTGCATTGGGAGACTTTAAAGAGTTGAACATTATCTTAAAAGGAGATGTAGATGGTTCTGTAGAAGCATTGACAGATTCTTTCCAGAAATTATCTACCGAAGAAATTCAAGTAAATATTTTACATAAAGGAGTTGGAGCCATTACAGAAAGTGATGTGTTATTAGCAACTGCTTCAGATGCAATTATTGTAGGTTTTAACGTTCGTCCGCAAGGAAACGCGAGAATCATTGCAGATAGAGAAGAAGTAGATATTAGAACGTATTCTATTATTTATGATGCAATTGGTGACTTAAAAGATGCGATGGAAGGAATGTTATCTCCAGACATGAAAGAGGAAATCAGTGGTAATGTAGAAATTAGAGAGGTGTATAAAATCTCGAAAGTGGGTAACATTGCAGGATGTATGGTCATCTCTGGTAAAATCTTTAGAGATTCTAAAATTAGAATTATTAGAGACGGAATCGTTGTTCATGACGGTGTATTGACCTCTTTAAAACGTTTCAAAGACGATGTAAAAGAAGTAGCCAAAGGATATGATTGTGGACTTCAATTAAAAGGCTATAATGATATTCAAGAAGGAGATACTATTGAAGCTTATAAAGAAGTAGCAGTAAAGAAAAAATTGAAATAATATTTTCAATATCGTTCAAAAAAAAACGCCGCAATTTGCGGCGTTTTTTTTGTTTGTATTTTTTTTATTTACTTATTGGAATGATAATAGCACCTGAGAACTTCTTACTTATTTCTCTCAATCCTTTGGCGGCCTCTAAAGTTGTTTTGTAACTACCAACTTGTATTTTCCATTCTGGTGCATTGTATTTTAAATAGGTCTCTATCGATGGAAATTCGATGCGAAATTTCGCTCTAATAGTCTTAACACGTTTTTCACTCCCGTTGTAAAGCTGAATGCGATACCCAATGCCTTTGCGCTCATTGTAGTCTCTTTTTTTCTCAATAATAGCACGAATGCTGTCATTATCATTGTTTTGTGATTGTGCATAGGTGGTGGAATTCCCAAGGCAAAATAAGCAGGCAAAAGTGAGTAAAATAGCTTTTATGTTCATCGTTTATATTCTTTCTACAAAAGTAACAACTTGTTACATACTATATTGCAAAATATCTTATTTAGAATTATTATAAATTGATATTTAAGATTCCATTCGCTTTTAAAAATTTAGCAATAAGTAGTACTTTTGTGCAACTGAATCACGGGTTAATTTTGAATCAGTTTTTAACTAGAATATTTAAATTATAGTTGTAAATATGAAAAGTGTAGCATTGCACAATAGACTTACGAGTTTGCTTTTTAAAAGTATCACATTTCTTTTATTATTCGCATTCACTCTTTCCTCAAACGCACAAGATGTAGATGAGGCTCGTCACAAAGAAGGAAAAAATTTATTTAAATCTCAATGTGCTTCTTGTCACAAGTTAGACAAAAAGTTGATTGGGCCAAAATTAGGTGGTGTGGAGTCTCGTAGAGAGAACGACTGGCTAAAGTCTTGGATTAAAAACAACGCAGCGTTAAGAGCTTCAGGGGATGCAGATGCCATTGCCATTTATGAAGAATACAACGGTTCTGTGATGACTGCATTTCCAGCTTTGACAGATCAAAATATTGATGATATTTTATATTATACCACAGTCGGTGAAATCAAAAAAGTTGCTGAGGTAGCAGCTGAAGGAACCGGAACTGATGGTGGTGCCACTGGAGGAGCTCCTTCTTGGGTGATTATGATTTTAGCCGCGGCGATTATCGTTGCCTTTATCATGATTGCTTCATTGTTGAAGCAAGTCAATGAGTTAAAAGGAAACAAAAAGAAAGACTCAGACGTACAGTCAAATCTTAAAAGAGACTTGCAAGAATTATGGGCAGGAATTAAAAAGAATACATTCTTACATGTGTTGTTTGTCATCTTCGCGCTGTTGATGTCTGCATATGTATTATTTGGAACTTTATTTAGTGTAGGTGTAGATCAAGGATATCAGCCGGTGCAACCGATTGTATTCTCTCACAAAATACACGCAGGAGATAATAAAATTGACTGTCAATACTGTCACTCTTCCGCAAAGCATAGTAAGCACTCCGGAATTCCTTCGGTGAATGTTTGTATGAACTGTCACAAAAGTATTGCTGAAGTTGCAGACAATACAGTGGTTGTTTTAGAAGACAGAACCTTAGAGAAAGCAGAATTAGATAAAGAAATTGCAAAAGTATATAAAGCTGCAGGTTGGGACGCAGAGGAATTAGAATATACAGGAGATACAAAGCCAATCAAATGGGTGCGCATTCACAATCTACCAGATTTTGTATATTTCAATCACTCACAACACGTTACTGTTGCAGGAGTTCAATGTCAGAAATGTCATGGTCCAGTTGAAGAAATGGAAGAGTTGTATCAACATGCTCCATTAACAATGGGTTGGTGTATTGACTGTCACAGAGAAACAGATGTAGATTTAAAAGGAAACGAATATTACGCAAAAATTCACGAGCAATTAGCTAAAAAGTACGGTGTAGATAAAGTTACAGCGGCTCAGTTAGGTGGATTAGAGTGTGGTAAGTGTCATTATTAATCAAAGAAGAGAATTGTTTTTTGTTGCAGTGAAAACGAACAACAAAAACTAAAAACTAATACCAATAAGTAAATGGCTTCAATCAAAAAATACTGGAAAAGTGTTGAAGAACTAAAAGATAGTTCTGTTGTTGAAACGCTAAGTAAAAATGAATTTGTAGAAAACATTCCTACAGATGATTTTTTAGGTGATAAAGAAACACTTGAGACTTCTTCTACTTCGCGTAGAGACTTTTTAAAGTATGTTGGCTTTACAACCGCAGCAGCATCGTTAGCTGCCTGTGAAGGGCCGGTGATCAAATCGATTCCTTACGTAGTAAAACCAAACGATATTATTCCTGGAGTTGCAGATTGGTTTGCAACAACAGTAGCAGATGGATACGACTTTGCGAATGTTTTAATAAAAACAAGAGAAGGGCGTCCAATCCAAATCATGCCAAACAAAGAGGCAAATGGAACTACAAATGCAAGAGTGCAAGCTTCTGTATTGTCGTTGTATGATGAAAGCCTTCGTTTGAAAGAGCCTACTAAAGGTGGGAACGCAATTTCTTGGGCGGATGCCGATGCAGAAATTGGAGCTACGCTAGCTGCTTTAAGAGCTGCAAACAAACCAGTTGTTTTATTAACAGGTACCATGGCAAGTCCTTCTACAACTAAAATTGTAGGAGAATTTACCGCTGCATATCCAAACGTAAAACATGTGGTATATGATGCGGTTTCAGAAAGTGGTGCTGCAGATGCTTTTCAAGAAGTATATGGCAAAAGAGCATTGCCAAATTATCATTTAGACAAAGCAGAAGTAATCGTTTCTTTTGAAGCCGATTTCTTAGGTGATTTTCACGGAGGTTTTGAGAAAGCATATGTTGCTGGAAGAAAACCTGAAAATGGAAAAATGTCTTACCATGTTCAGTTAGAAAGTAACATGTCATTAACAGGTGCAAACGCAGATAAGCGTATGGTTGTAAAGCCATCCGATCAAGTATTCGCCTTGTTAAATCTATACAATGCCCTCTCAGGAAACAATGTTGCTTCTAAAGCAACTGCCCAAGATGCAGCCATCAAAAAATTAGCAGCTACCTTACAAAAGGCGGGTTCTAAAGCGGTTGTTTTAACAGGTTTAAATGATAAGAACGCACAATTAATTACCTTAGAAATCAATCGAATTTTAGGGAGTGAAATTATTGATGTAACAAATACCTTAAACATTCGCCAAGGAAACGATGCAGATGTTGAACAAATGGTTGCAGATTTAAAATCTGGAACGCTTGCAGGTGTTGTTTCATATAATGTAGATCCTGTTTATAGTTTAGCAAATGGACAAGAATTTGCAACGGCTTTAAAAGATAAATTATCAGTAGCAATTGCTGTCGAGAATAACGATACGGTTGCCGCTTCAAATTATGTATTACCAGCAACTCACTTTTTAGAGAGTTGGGGAGATGTTTCTATTGCTGAAGGAAACTACAGTTTAGTTCAGCCAACCATTCAGAAACTATTCAAAACACGTCAAATTCAAGAAGTTTTATTAGCTTGGTCAGGAAGTTCAACTTCTTACTACGATTATTTAAAATCTTTCTGGTCTTCAAACGTGTTGGGAGGAGCTTCTTGGAACACAGCATTGCACAATGGTTTCTTTACAAAAGAAGTTTCCAAAACGGTTGCACTCAAATCAGTATCACTTTCAGAGGCTACTGCTAACTTGTACCGCTCAGTAAAAGCATCAGAATTTGAATTGGTTCTTTATACCTCTACTGGTTTAGGAGATGGGAAACAGGCAAACAATCCTTGGTTGCAAGAATTTCCAGATCCATTAACAAGAGCTTCTTGGGACAATTACTTAACCATTTCTATGGCAGATGCCAAGAAATTAGGGTTTACCAATCCAATAAAAGACAATGGAGCGATTGATGGGGATTATGCAAATCTGACTCTTAATGGAGTAACAGTTGCCAATGTTCCTGTATTAATTCAACCAGGTCAAGCACCAGGATCTATCGGTCTTGCTTTAGGATATGGTAGAACACTCGGTTTTAAAGATGAAATGAAAGTAGGAGTCAATGCCTACCCATTATATAAAGATGCCAACACAGTACAATACGGTGTTGCTATCGAAAAAGTATCCGGAACGCATAGGTTTGCTTGTACACAAGTACAAAAAACAATTGCAGGACGTCACGATATCTTAAAAGAAGTTTCTTTAAAAGATTATGTGAATATCGATCCAAAAGATCACAAAAACGGTTGGAACATTCCAGCAATGGTTTCTTACGACCATCAAGAAGTGGAGGCGAAGTCTATTGATTTATGGGCCGAGCACAATCGAGAAGTTGGACACCATTTCAATCTTTCTATCGATTTAACCTCTTGTACTGGTTGTGGATCTTGTGTTGTAGCATGTCATGCAGAAAACAATGTACCCGTAGTTGGTAAAAACGAAGTAAGAGTTGGTCGAGATATGCACTGGTTGCGTATCGATAGATACTATTCTTCAGGAGTAGAAGAAGAATACAGAGCGGCAACAGGTCATGAACCAACATCTCCAAAAGTGAGAAAGTTTGCAACAGACGAATTGGGCTTAAGTAGAGCTGATATGTATGCTGCTATTGAAACTGAGGCAGAAAATCCTCAAGTTACTTTCCAACCAATGATGTGTCAGCACTGTAACCATGCTCCTTGTGAGACGGTTTGTCCAGTAGCTGCAACCACACACAGTAAACAAGGTCAAAACCACATGGCTTACAACAGATGTGTGGGAACAAGATATTGTGCAAACAACTGTCCATATAGAGTACGTCGTTTCAACTGGTTCAATTACTCAAACAACAATGAGTTTGATTTCCACATGAACAACGAGTATGGTAAAATGGTTTTAAATCCAGATGTAGTTGTTCGTTCTAGAGGGGTGATGGAAAAATGTTCTATGTGTATTCAAATGACACAAGCAACCATTTTGAAAGCCAAGAAAGAAGGAAGGAAAATAGAAGCAGGAGAATTTGCAACAGCATGTTCATCAGCTTGTACAACAGGATCTTTACAGTTTGGTGATGTAAACAACGAGAAAGAAGTTGTTACAAAGTTAGCTGCAGATAAAAGAGCTTATCATGTTTTAGATTATCTACAAACGAAACCGAATGTAGTGTATCAAGTGAAGGTTAGAAATACAAACGAAGCGTAATTAAAAATTAAGATATAAAAATATGTCTCATTACGAAGCATCCATTAGAGAACCTTTAGTACTAGGTGATAAAAGTTATCACGATATTACAGAAGATATTGCAAAACCTATCGAAGGTCAGGCAAATAAAAATTGGTATATAGCTTTCTATATTTCTTTAGCAGCAATGTTATGGGGATTTGGTTGTATCTTTTATACTGTTGGAACCGGAATTGGGGTTTGGGGATTGAACAAGAACATTGGATGGGCTTGGGATATTACAAACTTTGTATGGTGGGTAGGTATCGGTCACGCCGGAACTTTAATCTCAGCAGTACTTTTATTATTCCGTCAAAAATGGAGAATGGCCATTAACCGTTCTGCGGAAGCCATGACGATCTTTGCCGTTTTTCAGGCAGGATTGTTTCCAATTATTCACATGGGTAGACCTTGGAATGCTTATTGGGTATTGCCAATTCCGAATCAATTTGGTTCTTTATGGGTAAACTTTAATTCGCCATTACTCTGGGATGTATTTGCAATTTCTACCTACTTATCTGTATCATTAGTATTTTGGTGGACAGGTTTACTTCCAGATTTCGCAATGATTCGTGATAGAGCAGTAAAACCTTTTCAAAAGAAAATATATGCCTTATTATCATTCGGTTGGTCGGGAAGAGCAAAAGATTGGCAACGTTTTGAAGAAGTATCTTTGGTGTTAGCTGGTTTGGCAACTCCATTAGTACTTTCTGTACACACGATTGTATCGATGGATTTTGCAACTTCAATCAATCCAGGATGGCACTCAACAATTTTCCCTCCTTATTTCGTAGCTGGAGCAATCTTTTCAGGATTTGCAATGGTACAAACTTTATTAGGGATTATGAGAAAGGTGACCAATATGGAAGATTACATTACCCGTATGCACATTGAGTATATGAACATTGTAATTATCCTAACAGGTGGTATTGTAGCCGTAGCCTATGCAACTGAATTCTTTATCGCATGGTATACCGGTTCTCCTTATGAAAACTATACGTATTTATCTGTAGGTGCTGCAACTGGACCTTATTATTGGGCATTCTGGTCATTAATCATCTTCAATATTATTACGCCACAATTATTATGGTTCAAAAAAATAAGAAGAAGTTTTATATGGACTTTCATTATTTCAATAGCCATTAACATTGGGATGTGGTTTGAGCGTTTTGATATTATTGCGATTGTTTTAAGTAAAGGACACTTACCATCAACCTGGTGGCGTTTTGAACCTACTTTCGTTGATGTTGGTATCTTTATTGGAACCATTGGTTTTTTCTTCGTATTATTTTTATTGTACGCAAGAACATTCCCAGTAATCGCGCAAGCGGAAGTAAAAACTATTTTAAAATCTTCGGGTGAATTTTACAAGAAGAGAAGCGAACAAGGAATTCCTACTAAGCCAGCTATTGTTGACTTAAATGCAACGAGCAAGAAGGAAGATTCTGATAACAATTTAAACGGATAATTATGGAATCATCAAAAGTTATTCACGCGTTTTATACCGATGACGAAGTTTTGTTAGATGCAGTAAAAACTGTAAAAGCAGCACACCATCACATTGAAGAAGTATTTTGTCCATTCCCAGTTCACGGCCTAGACAAAGCCATGGGATTAGCACCAACAAGACTTGCCATTACTGCATTTTTGTATGGAATTACAGGTTTAGCGTTCGCTATTTGGATGACAAATTATATGATGATCGACAACTGGCCACAAGACATTGGAGGAAAGCCAAGTTTTAGTTGGGTAGAAAACATGCCAGCCTTTGTGCCAATCATGTTTGAATTGACCGTATTTTTTGCAGCCCATTTAATGGTAATCACTTTCTACATGAGAAGTAGAATTTGGCCTTTTAAGGATGCAGAAAATCCAGATCCAAGAACTACAGATGACCATTTTTTAATGGAAATCCCAGTGCATAACAACGAAGCAGAATTGACTTCTTTGTTAAGTGAAACAGGCGCAGTAGAAATTAACGTAGTAGATAAGCACTAATCAATAGATAATGAAGAATTTTAAATTAATTATCGTTTTAGTAATTGTTGCAAGTTTAGCTTCTTGTGGCGATAAGAGAACTCCACAAATGCAATACATGCCAGACATGTATGAATCGATTCCTTACAATGCAGATGCAGAAAATGGATTGAAAGGAAACCCTGTGAATAGCAAACCTGTAGCTGGAACCATCCCAAGAGGAGGTCATCCTGCTTATGATATCGCAGATAACAACGAAGGATACGAGAAAGCGAAAGCAGACTTAAAAAACCCTTTAGAACTTACCGAAGAAAACTTGGCAAATGGAAAGTCTATGTACACCATATACTGTACTTCTTGTCATGGTAAAAAAGGAGATGGAAATGGACATTTATCCAAAACAGAGAAATTCTTAGGGATTCCAAATTATAAAGACAGAGACCTTACAGAAGGGAGTATCTACCATGTTTTAATGCACGGTAAAAACTTAATGGGTTCTCATTCATCTCAATTAACATATAACGAACGTTGGCAAATTGTTCAATACGTAGAAGTTTTACGTGCTGATTTGTTAAAATAAAGTTTAAAAAGAAAGAATACGAAAGATATGTATCAATTCTCAGGTAGATTAAAAACATTCTCATTAGCCCTTATAGTATTGGGGTTTGTTGGGTTGGCGTATAGTTTTTATAATGGCTCTCAAAAGACATTAGAAGACGCAAAACATGCAATTGAAGCTGCAAGTAATGACGCCCATGGTGGTGGACATGGTGAAGCAGCAACACCTCATGCAGCGGAAGCAAGCCATGACTCGCATGCAGTAAAAACAGATAAAGAAGCACATGCTGCTATGATACATGCTTCCGAAGATAAAGATACATCTCATGGTGATGCTCATGCTAGTTCAGAAGCACACGGTACATCTCACGATGATGAACATGCCACTCATGTTTTACATCAATTACAAAACAGACCTTGGTCCGCATTTTATGTAGCCTTGTTCTTTTCTTTAGGATTGACACTATTGGTATTAACGTTCTATGCAATTCAACGTGTTGCACAAGTTGGATGGTCAGTAGTTATCTTAAGAGTAATGGAAGCAATAACAGCTAACTTACTACCGGTCTCTATTATTATGATCCTAGTTTTGGCCGCATCAGTAATGCACATCAATCATTTATTTCCATGGATGGCAGAAGGTGTTTTTGATCCTGAAAGCGACAAGTACGATGCCATTATCGATGGAAAATCAATTTGGATGAATGCTACTGGTTTTATGTTAAGAAGTATTGCATACTTAGTAATTTGGAATGTTTATAGATTCTTAATTCGAAAGGGTTCTATCAAAGAAGATACTGCAAACGACGGAAACAAGACCTATAAGAAAAACTACAACATGTCTGTTATTTTCTTATTTTTATTCATGATCACAGAATCGATGATGTCCTGGGATTGGATTATGGGATTAGACCCACACTGGTTCTCAACCTTATTCGGGTGGTATGTATTGGCAACTTTATTAGTAAGTGCTTTAACAGTAATTGCGTTTGTAACTATTTATTTACGTTCTAAAAATGCTTTACCAGGAATCAATGACAGTCACATTCATGATTTAGCAAAATTTATGTTTGGTTTTTCTGTATTCTGGACCTACTTATGGTTTGCACAGTTCATGCTAATTTGGTATGCAGACATTCCAGAAGAAACAACGTATTTCGTAGCAAGATTTACAGAGTATAAATTACCGTTCTTAGGAATGGTTGTTATGAACTTTGTATTTCCAATATTACTATTAATTAACAGTGATTTTAAAAGCAGACCTTGGTTTGTGTTTATCGGAGGAACTGTTATCTTATTGGGACATTATGTAGACGTATTTGTAATGGTAATGCCATCAACAGTAGGAGCTCAGTGGTCCTTTGGAATCCCTGAATTAAGTGCAATCTTTTTCTTTATAGGATTGTTTATTTATACTACTTTTAGTGCATTTGCCAAAGCAAATCCAATTACGAAAGGAAATCCATTCTTAAAAGAGAGTGAGCATTTTCACTATTACAACATTGAACACACAGGAGAAGGATCTGGAGATCACCATTAATAATAATTGAATTAAAAAATTAAGACAAAATAAATATGTTAGCTTTATTTTATATTTTTATAGGTGTTGCAATTGGAGTCAGTTTTTGGCAGATTACCAGAGTAATGAACTTAAGATCTGTGATCGCAGATGATCACGATAATGACAAACAAGGAAAGTACTTTTTAGCCTTTACGGTATTCTTTTATGCAATGATGATTTATTGCCTATTAGCAATGAATGTATTGATGTTGCCAGAATCTGCTTCTATCGAAGGAGAACATGACGACAACCTTTTCAACATTACATTTTGGTTGATTGGTATTGTCCAATTTATCATGCAGTTTTTAATCTTTTACTTCACTTACAAGTACAGAGGAAGAAAAGAGAGAAAGGCTAAGTTTTTTGCAGACAGTCATCAATTAGAAATTATTTGGACCATTATACCAGCAGTAGTATTGGTAGTTTTAATCGGATACGGATTATGGCAATGGAATGAAGTAATGGATCTATCAGATGAGAAAGATGCCGTTGTTATTGAAGTGTACTCACAACAATTTAGATGGGATGCTCGCTATGCAGGAGAAGACAATACTCTAGGGTTAGGAAATGTAAATTACATAGACATTGACAACCTAAATACAATGGGTGTTGATATGTCAGATCCAAATGCACAAGACGATAAACAAGTAACAGAATTGGTACTTCCAAAAGGGAGAAAAATACACTTTAAGTTCCGTTCACAAGATGTGCTTCACTCGGCATACATGCCACACTTTAGAGCACAAATGAATTGTGTGCCAGGAATGGTAACTGAGTTTGGTTTTACACCAAAGTACACAACCGAAGAAATGAGGTTGAATCCAGAAGTTATGGATAAAACAAATGCGATTAATAAAATTAGAAAAGCCAAAGGAGAAGATCCTTATGAGTTTGATTATCTACTTTTATGTAACAAAATTTGTGGACAAGCCCATTTCAACATGCAAATGAAAATTACCGTCTTAGAACAAGATGAGTATGACAAATGGATTGCAGCCAGACCAACATTAGCAGAAGTAATTAAAAAATAATTTAGACACTACAAATCAATAAGATTATGTCAGAGCATCACCATAAAGAAACATTTGTAACAAAATACATTTTTAGTCAAGATCATAAAATGATTTCAAAACAATTCCTAGTAACAGGAATGTTTATGGGAATTATAGCGGTTTTAATGTCCATGTTGTTCCGTTTACAATTAGCGTGGCCAGATACCTCATTTACAATCATTGAAGCGTTCCTTGGATCGCATCAAACAAATGGGATTATGGATCCAGACATCTATTTAGCCCTTGTAACGATTCATGGTACTATTATGGTATTTTTCGTACTTACTGCAGGTCTAAGTGGTACTTTTTCAAACTTACTAATTCCCTTGCAAATTGGTGCAAGAGATATGGCTTCAGGATTTCTAAACATGATCTCATACTGGCTGTTCTTTTTATCTAGTGTTGTGATGGTGATTTCATTATTTGTTGAAGCAGGACCCGCTTCTGCAGGTTGGACCATTTATCCTCCATTATCTGCATTGCCACAAGCAATACCAGGATCAGGAGCAGGAATGACTTTATGGTTAGTGTCTATGGCGATTTTTATTGCCTCTTCATTAATTGGAGCATTAAACTACATCGTAACCGTTCTAAACCTACGTACAAAAGGAATGCACATGACTAGATTGCCGCTAACAATGTGGGCATTCTTCATCACCGCAATTATTGGAGTAGTATCATTTCCAGTATTGTTATCTGCAGCTTTATTACTAATCTTTGATAGAAGTTTTGGAACGTCATTTTTCTTATCAGATATTTTCATCTCGGGTGAAGTATTGCATTACCAAGGAGGTTCACCAGTATTGTTTGAACACTTATTTTGGTTTTTAGGACACCCAGAAGTATATATTGTATTATTACCCGCATTAGGAATTACCTCAGAAGTAATTTCTACAAATTCAAGAAAACCAATTTTTGGATACCGTGCAATGATCCTATCTATTATGGCCATCGCATTCTTGTCTACAATCGTTTGGGGGCACCACATGTTTATTTCAGGAATGAATCCATTCTTAGGATCTGTATTTACATTTACCACCTTATTAATTGCAATTCCATCTGCCGTAAAAGCATTCAATTACTTAACGACGCTATGGAAAGGAAACCTTCAATTAAATCCAGCAATGTTATTCTCTATCGGTTTGGTATCTACTTTCGTAACAGGAGGTTTAACCGGATTGGTTTTAGGAGATTCAGCATTAGATATCAATATTCATGATACCTACTTCGTAGTCGCTCATTTTCACTTAGTAATGGGAGTCTCTGCAATTTTCGGAATGTATGCTGGTGTGTACCACTGGTTCCCAAAAATGTATGGTAGAATGATGAACAAAACATTAGGGTACTGGCACTTCTGGATCACAATTATTTGTGCATACGGAGTATTCTGGCCAATGCACTTTATTGGATTGGCAGGATTACCAAGAAGATATTATACCAATACAGAATTTCCAATGTTTGACGACTTAGCAGACATCAATGTAGTAATTACAATATTCGCTTTAGTAGGAGGTGTGGCACAACTAATTTTTATCGCCAACTTCTTTATCTCTATGTATAGAGGACCAAAAGCAACTCAAAACCCATGGAAGTCAAACACTTTAGAATGGACTACACCGGTAGAACACATTCACGGTAACTGGCCAGGAAAAATTCCAGAAGTACACAGATGGGCTTATGATTATAGCAAGCGTGTAGACGCAGACGATGATGATAGTGATTTCTTACATGGTGAAGACTTTGTTCTACAAACAACACCATTACTTGAAGGCGAAGAAGCTTCATAGAAGCTAGATCTTTCAATATAAATATAAAAAACCTTTCCCATTACGGAAAGGTTTTTTGTTTGGTGAGAATCCTCAAAAATTGATTACAATTAATAGTATCTTTGTATTTATGAACGAGCATTTAAACCCAGAGAACAGCAACCTATCAAACGAAGATTTAGACGTAGAAAAAAAACTGCGCCCCCTTTCCTTTGATGATTTTTCTGGACAAGACCAAGCCATCGAAAATCTAAAGATTTTTGTAGAAGCGGCAAATCAAAGAGATGAAGCTTTAGATCATACGCTTTTTCACGGACCTCCGGGTCTCGGAAAAACCACTTTGGCACATATTCTTGCGAATGAATTGCAAGTAGGAATTAAAGTAACTTCAGGACCTGTTTTAGACAAGCCCGGAGATTTAGCAGGTTTGTTGACCAACTTGGACGAACGAGATGTACTTTTTATTGATGAAATTCACCGTTTAAGCCCCATTGTAGAAGAATACCTGTATTCAGCTATGGAAGATTATAAGATTGATATCATGATCGAATCTGGTCCTAATGCCAGAACCGTACAAATAAACTTAGAACCTTTCACCTTAATAGGAGCAACCACTCGTTCAGGGTTACTTACAGCACCTATGAGAGCCCGTTTTGGAATCAATAGTAGATTGCATTATTATACAACAGAACTCTTAACCACAATCGTCCAAAGAAGTGCGGACATTCTGAATGTTCCTATTTCTATGGAAGCCGCTATTGAAATTGCTGGTAGAAGTAGAGGAACTCCAAGGATTGCCAATGCATTACTTCGTAGAGTGCGAGATTTTGCCCAAATAAAAGGAACCGGAAGCATTACCATAGAAATTGCGAAGTATGCTTTAAAAGCATTGAATGTAGATGCGCACGGTTTGGATGAAATGGACAATAAAATTTTAATTACAATTATTGATAAATTTAAAGGGGGACCAGTAGGTTTAAGTACCATTGCAACCGCTGTTAGTGAAAACACAGAAACCATAGAAGAAGTCTATGAACCCTTTTTAATTCAGCAAGGATTTATCATGCGAACTCCAAGAGGGAGAGAGGTTACAGAATTGGCCTACAAACACCTCGGACGTGTAAAAGGAAGAAATACAGGTGAATTGTTTTAGAAAAATCAAGACACTCATAGTAGCCTGTTGTTCCTAATTAGTAATTGTCAAAAGTGAATCGCATACCGCGAAAACAAATGAACATAAAAAAAATCATACCTATTTTAGAATGGCTTCCTAATTATCAATCATCTCGATTTAATGGTGATTTAATTGCAGGAATTACCGTAGGTATTATTTTAATTCCGCAAGGGATTGCTTATGCTCTTATTGCCGGTTTACCCCCTATTTATGGTTTGTATTGTGCATTGTTACCTCAGATAGTCTATGCTATTTTTGGTACTTCTAGACAGGTTGCAATAGGACCTGTTGCTATGGATTCGTTAATTGTTGCAACTGGAGTATCTACATTGGCTTTGGTAGGGACAGACCGCTATATTTCAATTGCTATTTTATTAGCCTTACTGGTAGGAATAATTCAGTTTTTAATGGGCGTTTTTAAACTTGGGTTTTTGGTGAGTTTTTTATCAAAACCAGTTATTACTGGCTTTACATCTGCTGTTGCGCTTATCATAGGTTTGAATCAATTCCGAAATTTATTGGGTATTGACTTTATTCAGAGTGATCAAATACAATTTTTAATCGTTGATATTTGGCTAAAAATTACAGCGATCCATATACCTACTACGAGCATTGGTTGCATTGCAATGGTCATTATCATTTTATTTAGAAAAATCAACAAGAAAATTCCAAACGCTTTGATTGTTGTAATTTTAGGAATATTGGCAATGAAATACTTTGGCACCATATTTCAAGACGTTGCCATCGTAAAAAATATTCCCGCTGGATTGCCAAGTTTTAGCATTCCAATATTCGACTTTCAGTTGATAAAACAACTCATGCCAATAGCACTTACTTTGGTTTTGGTGGGGTATTTAGAACTCATTTCTATTGGAAAAACCTTAGAAGTAAAACAAGACGAATACCGATTACGACCCAATCAAGAATTAATTGCCTTAGGATTGAGTAATATGATAGGCTCTTTTTTTAAAGCCTATCCTTCCACTTCCAGTTTTTCACGTTCGGCTATCAATCAAGAAAGTGGAGCAACAACAGGGATGGCTGCTTTAATTTCTGTTGTAATGGTCGTCTTTACATTATTATTTTTAACGCCCTATTTCTACTATTTACCCAATACGGTTTTAGCGGCCATTATTATAATTGCCGTCTTCGGATTGATTAATTTCAGTGAGGGTTTTTATTTATGGAGAACGAATAAAATAGATTTTTGCCTGATGCTCATCACATTTATATCCACTTTAACCCTTGGGATTGAATATGGAATTTTAATTGGAGTCATTTCTTCATTAACACTAATCTCTTACAGGAAGATATTTCCAAAGAAGGGAAACCAGAAAAAAAATCGCGACCAATAACGTATACAATTAGCAACTAAAAATTATCAAATGAAAAATTTATTAAGCCTTTTATTACTAAGTTTCTTTCTTCTAAATTGCAATCAAAAGCAAGTTGTAAAAACAATTACTACCCTAGAATTGAAAGCATTACTAGCAAAAGAAAAAATACAATTATTAGATGTAAGAAGCCCAAAAGAAGTCAGTGATGGCTATATAGAGACGGCTCTTTTTGCCAATTATTTTGATGCAGATTTTGTTGCACAAGCTGTACAACAATTAGATGCCTCCAAACCTGTTTATTTGTATTGCAGAAGTGGAAATAGAAGCGGAAAGTCTGCCATCATACTCAAGGAAAAAGGATTTGAAGTGTATAATGTTCTCGGTGGCTACAAGATGTGGAGCAAACAGTAAGATTGTGTAACAGTTGTTACCATTCGTTATTAAATGATTTGATATCTTTGTAAAACACTTTAAATAAAAAAAAATGATCGTTATAAAAATAGAAAACTTAAAATGTGGAGGCTGCGCAGCCACTATTAAAAAAGGATTGTTATCCATAGAAAATGTGGACGAAGTAGTTGTTGACGTAGAAAATGATACCGTTTCCATTAGTTCAAAAAATGTATTAATCGATTTGATAAAAGAAAAATTATCAAAATTAGGATACCCAGAAGTGGGGGATAAAAATACCCTTGTACACAAAGCAAAATCTTTTGTGAGTTGTGCCGTTGGTAGAATAGATGCTTAAAAAAAAGGCGTGCTTATAGCACGCCTTTTTTTGCTTTTATGCACACTACTTTTCTAGCAACATCCACCACCATCATAGTGGAACGTGGATTCTGAAAAGAAAATATCATCCCTTCCAATTGCTTTTAAAGCAGCGGCTGTTTTGTCACAAATTGCCAAAGGCTGGTTTTTTAGTAAAGTATGTCCTTGCCCATCATCAAAATAATCTTCACTTCCATAATAGATCGCAGCTTTCCCGGTAAAAATACAAGGACCGTCTGCAGGCATCGGGTCTTTAATTGCAGCAACTTCAATAGATTCAATATATATTAATTCATCCGTAGGATAATTTTTAGGATCCAAAATTCGATAAGGCTTTCTTGCTCTAATTTCAATCGTTCCAAAGCCAGCATCCGTAAGTGCTTTCACATAGTCTGCAATAGTCAAGCTTCCACTCAAACACAATGCGCGTAAACGGGCATCGTTTCGTAATTCATCATTCATGGGTTGTTCACAAGTTGGGTCACTCATAACCAATTTCCCATGTGGTTTTAAAACCCGGTACATTTCTGCAATGGCTTTTTTTAAATCATCGGATTTAAAGATATTGAACAAACAATTTTGTGCTGCTACATCTATAGAATTGTCTGCTACGGGTAAATCCATCGCGTCCCCTTTTCGCAAGTCTACAAAATCACTTTGAAACCAATCGTTTTGTTCCTCTGCAATTTTGAAATTTTTACGAGAAGCCTCCAACATTTCATCCACAACATCCAATCCAATGACCCCACCTTTTGTTCGGTTGAAATAGGCAAACTGCAACAGTTCCATTCCACCACCAACACCTACATACAGCATTTTTGGATTGTTAGTTAAATCTCTTGCATGCACGGTAGATCCACAACCATAGTTCATTTCTTGCATGATGCGAGGAATCTTAAGGCCTGGCAATTCCCAAATAGGATTTGTAGTGCAGCAAAGCCCAACATCAGGAGTTAATGCCGCTTGTTTGTATACATCGTTGGTGGTTTCTAAATAACTCATAGTATTTTTTTCAGTGTTCGATTCACAGTTACAGTATGCAATTAAATACTGCTAAAAACTGTTCATTGTATTTTATATTATTTTGATCAATTCTTTAAAAATGGCAATCATCTTCGGTTCTGCTTTTCCTGCAATTGCAATGATTTCTGTAATATCTACCGGTTGTAAATTTTTCGGATCACATTCATCCGTTAAAACAGAAATAGCAGCACAGGGCAAGTTCAATTGTTTGGCAACAATTACCTCAGGTACGGTACTCATACCCACAGCATCTACCTCCAGAATTTGCAACATTCTGTATTCGGCTCTAGTTTCCAATTGAGGGCCTACAACACTTGCATATACCCCTTCGTGCAATTGAATGTTCTTTTCTTTGGCAATGTTTTTTATTATTTGGTTGATTCCTTTTGAATACGGAGCCAACATATCTGCAAAAATATTGCCAAAATCATTTGCGCCTTTGAAGGCTAAAGGAGAACCTCCTTGTAAATTTAAGTGATCTTCGATCAACATTAAATCCCCTTTCTTATAAGTCAAGTTGATAGCCCCTGCTGCGTTAGAAACCAATAACTGTTGAATTCCCAATGCATGCATAGTGCGAATACCATAAGTAACTTCCCATAAATCATAGCCTTCATATACATGAAAACGTCCTGCCATAACAAGTACTTTTTTACCAGAAAACACTCCGTAAATTAATTTTCCAGAATGAAACTCCACCGTTGCTTGAGGGAAATTAGGAATTTCTGAATAGGCAATTTCTTTCTCTATTGAAATTTCATCCACTAATTTTCCCAGTCCAGTTCCCAATACAATTCCGATTGTTGGATCTGTAATTCCCGCTGCTTTTAAAAAAGCGACTGTTTCATTAAGTTGTTCTTGTTTCATGGTTCTTGCTGGGTCGAGCGCAGTTGAGACCTATATAAAGTTACCGCCTTGAAACTGCGCTTTTGTCTCTAATTATAGGACAAAGCTCAACGCGAGATGTATTAGTTTAAAAAATGTTGAAATGCGGGATGCTCTTTGATATCATCTAAAACATCTGCATCATTCAATTCGTTTAACAAATGTACTTTTTTATCTTTTAAATCGTTCAGTGTTTCCTCTCTTACTGAAGATGTTCCCCAGTTTTTATTCTTAAAAACATTTGGATGTACAGATTTCATGCCCAATAAGTAATATCCGCCGTCTTCAGCAGGCCCTATAACAACATCGTTTGATGCCAACTGTAAGAATCCCTTTTCAATAATTTCTTCTGATAAATCAATCAAATCACTGCCCACAATTAGTACTTTTTCATAACCATTTGCAAAAGCATCTTGAAAAGCATTTTGCATTCGGATACCTAAATCTTCACCCAATTGCTGTTTTTTTTGATAAATTTCACCATTCCAAAGGTCATCTTCTTTCACTTTTACGGAATAATAGACTGCCTTGTCACAGGCTATTTTTTCGGTTACTTTTTTGGTATGCGCCAATAAAAATTTATAAATGGCCAATGCTTTTTCTGCTCCGATGGTCTTTGCTAATCGTGTTTTTACCTTTCCCAATTCTGGGTTTCTTGTAAAAATTAAAAGTAGGTTTTTACTCATAGACTTTCTTTCCTTTTAAGAGCCATTTACTCCATTCTTTAGAAAAAACATGCATTTTATCAGTGGCCTTTCCGTTGGAGTCAAACACGGGATTTCCCTTGTTTTTCCATTCGAAAATTCCTCCATATAAATTTAAAACATTTGTGTACCCTGCCACTTTAAGTTTCTCTGCGATGTCTTCAGATCGGATTCCTAAGGAACAATACACCACAATTTTACTCATTTTATTTGGTATTTTTTTGAGAGTTTCTTTGAGGTTGAAATTAGTATAACCCACAAATTTTGCGTTTTTTAGATGACTTATTTTGAATTCCTTTTTTTCTCGAACATCCAATAAAATCAACTTTGATGCAGTTTTTTGTAATTGAGTTACAGATATATAAGGAATGCTTTCTGTGTTGTACATCTTCAATAAATTCTTCAAATTATTTTGAGAAAATACATTGGTAACAATTAATAACAAAAAGGATAAAATTCGTATTTTCATAAAACAGTTATTATGCGACTACTCCTTGACAACTACTTCCTGCACCTGCCGTACAGCCATAACAATGTTGATTGATAATGATATTCCTGTCTTGTAAAAGCGCTTCGTTATAGTCCCCAATGTGTTGTACCTTACTGCCCACCTTTAAATTCAACATCTGGTTGAAATCGCAATCGTATAAATACCCATCCCAACTGACCGAAATGGTATTGGTACACATCACATTTGCTACTGCTGTTGGATTGTAGGCATCTACCAAAGAAAACATGTAATCTTCATAGTTTTCAGAAGCAATTAAATAATCTAAAAATCGACTAATTGGCAAATTGGTAATGGCAAATAAGTTGTGAAAGTCAATGTTAAAATCCGTTTTTAACGCTTTTTTAAAATCGTTTTCTAAGGCCATTTGATCGCCCGGTAAAAAGGCACCAGAAGGATTGTAAACCAAATCTAATTTTAAATCAGACCCTTCCCTTCCATATCCTACTTCATTAAGCATTTGTAGTGCTTTGATAGATTTGTCAAAAACACCATCACCTCGTTGTTTGTCAGTTTTCCCACGGGTCCAATGTGGCATTGAAGAAACAACATGGATGTTATGTTTTTTAAAGAACTTTGGTAATTCGTAGTATTTCTTATTTGCCCGAATAATGGTTAAGTTAGAGCGAACAATGAAATCTTTAATACCCGCTTTTGCAGCAGCTTCTACAAATTCTTTAAAATTTGGATTCATTTCTGGTGCACCACCCGTTAAGTCTAGCGTATGTGCTCCCGTATTTTTAATCACCTCCAAACATTGTTGCATGGTTTCTAAAGTCATGATTTCTTTCCGATCTGGACCTGCATCCACATGGCAATGCGCACAAACTTGATTACACATATACCCTAAATTGATTTGAAGAATCTCTAATTTTTTGGGTTGTAGCGGAAACTGATGGGTTTCTTTTAGTTTGTTAGCAAATGTGGGCAATTCGCCATCAGCGAATATTCCGCTGGATAGAATTTCCATTTGACGGGCTGTATTTGCCAAATCATTGTTTCTTGCTAAAAGTGATTTTGTAGCCATTTTTATACGGTATTGTTTTTTCTCTTACATTTCTAATTTGTTCACTTTGTTCATCATTTGAACTCCGTGTACTAGAGTAGCACCACTTTTGATAGCAGCCCCTACATGAATCGCTTCCATCATTTGTTCTTTAGTAATGCCTCGCTCAAGGCCATCTTTGGTATAGGCGTCGATACAATACGGACATTGTTCTGTATGTGCAACAGCCAAAGCAATAAGAGATTTTTCACGCGCTGTTAAAGCACCTTCTTCAAACACTTTTCCATAATAATCAAAGAATTTGTTTCCCAATTCTTCGCTCCATTCTGTGATTTTTCCAAATTTCCGCAAGTCGGAAGCATCATAATAAGGTTTTGCCATAATTTTATTTTTCGTTTAAATTCCAGTCATACGTTTTGTAACGAATCTGTGCATTTTTATCAATTGGAGTCTCCGAATATTGATTTAAGTACTCAATAATACTTCCTTTTTCTGTAAAATCCTCTTTAAACCAACTAAAAATTTTAGAGATTTTAATATTTTCATTGCTGATTTTATTTCTGGTAGTATCGTTGACAAATTCGGTCATTAATTTTTCTAATTCGGCATTCACATTTTCCTCTGTAAACGCAATATTCAATAATTTGGGGCAGGAAATCGAGGCACAATTCACACCTACATGAATTCTTGGATCTTTGTATTTTTTTCGTAAAATTTCATGCTCCAAATGATCCAAAGTGTATGTTTGATTTCCCACTTTTACAAATGGAATTTTCCAAGCAGTATTTCCTTCTTTCTTAATTGTTCGAATGCTTGTTAGTGGATAATTATCTAAAATAATTTGTAGTGTATATGCATTATAAACATTGATCCAAAAGGCTTTTTTTTTGTCTTTAGGCCAGGTGGTTTTTGGCGTAATTTTTTCTAAAGAAGTGAGATATAATCGCAATTTTTTTTGATTAAAATTTTTATAATCAACGATTCCTTCTTTGGTAACATGGGCTTGTAACAACTCATTGTAAATTAATGTTTGTGCTGTTGCTTTTAGCGATAAAAAAACAATGATTAGTAAAAATATTTTTTTTAGCATCTTTTTTTTACGATTTCTATTCCAAACAAAACTACTCAATTATCCGTGACTGTTTCTAAAAATAATGTTAATAGGGGCTTTGTATTTGTGAAAAACAAGGAACTTTTAGTTGTTTATTTTTTGAATGCATCCTTTTTCGTTCTATTCAATATTAAGACCTATGCGTATTGGCTTCTCAAAAAAAACATTATTTTTGCCCAAAATTATTCAAATACATTTTAAATGAAAGCATATATATTTCCAGGGCAAGGAGCACAGTTTACAGGAATGGGTTTAGATCTTTACGAGCAATTTTCATTGGCGCAAGAATATTTTGAAAAAGCAAATAAGATCCTTGGATTTTCGATTACTGATATTATGTTCGAAGGAACTTCAGAGCAACTCAAAGAAACGAAAGTTACACAACCTGCTATTTTTTTACACTCTGTAATCTTGGCAAAAGTATTGGGAGATTCATTTCAACCAGAAATGGTTGCAGGACACTCTTTAGGTGAATTGTCTGCTTTGGTTGCAAACGGTGTTTTGTCTTTTGAAGACGGATTAAGGCTTGTTTCTAAACGTGCTTTGGCAATGCAGAAAGCTTGCGAAATAGCACCTTCGACCATGGCCGCAGTTTTAGGATTGGAAGACCATGTAGTCGAAGAAACCTGTCAAGAAATTGATGGAATTGTGGTTGCTGCAAATTACAATTGTCCCGGGCAATTGGTTATTTCTGGTGAAATTTCAGCTGTTGAAAAAGCCTGTGAAGTACTTACAGAAAAAGGAGCAAGAAGAGCTTTGTTATTACCTGTTGGAGGCGCCTTTCATTCACCAATGATGCAGCCAGCAAGAGAAGAATTAGCAGCAGCTATTCAGGAAACTACTTTTAGTGAGCCTACCTGCCCAGTGTATCAAAATGTACCTGCAAAGGCGGTAACAAGCCCAGATGAGATTAAAGAAAACTTAATTGCACAATTAACGGCACCTGTAAAATGGACACAATGCATTCAGGCAATGATTGCAGATGGTGGTACAGAGTTTATTGAGGTTGGACCTGGGAAGGTTTTACAAGGCTTAATGCGAAAAATTGATCGAAGTGTCACTGCAAGTGGTGCAACCGTACTTTCGTAAAAAGAGTTTATATTCAATAAAAAAAAACCGAGCAATTTGCTCGGTTTTTTTATTGACTTATTTTTAATGTCATCAACTTTAAGGATCAATTCTTAATTGGTTGTTGCCTTTTGTTTAATAAAATAGGCGTTCCATACCCTAGCTCCCTCATTCTATCGAATTGTGTTTCTGCATCACCAACAACCAACCAAATTAATTTATCTGGATTTACATATTTGTTTGCGAGTTCTTTTACACGCGCTTTCGTCATATTATTTACAATGGACTCTTGTTCTTTTATATAATCGGATTTCCATCCATAGGTACTCATGTTAGAGAGCATTCTTAATTTTGCGCTAGCTGTTTCAAAAGCCCTTGCATTACTTTTTATTAAAAAACTTTTTGTTGTTTCTAAATCCTTGTCTGAAAAAGTGGTAGGGTACTCTTTTAAAATTTGTTTGATCAACTGTGCCGATTCTAGGGTGACATTCGATCTTACTCCACTAGAAATGGTAAATGTGCCTTTTGCTTTTGTCCCCGAAAAACCCGATCGAATTCCGTAAGTATATCCTTTTCCTTCTCGTAATTCCTGCGTTAATCTCGATGCAAAACCACCACCACCAAGGATATAATTCATGACAGAAGCGGCATAATAATCCTCATCAGTAATCGCCAATGCAGGTGTTCCAATTTGTAAAACAGATTGTTTTGCGTTTGGAATATCATAAAAATAGACTGTTGGTTTTGTAGGTGCTTCAGGTGTTTTATAAGTAGGAATAAGCACTTCTTTGGTCGCCCATTGAGCGTTTAAGCCTTCTAAAGAACTCAATACATCGTTTTCTTTTATATTCCCTACCACAAACATTTTTGCAACGGAGGGTGATATGGATTTTTCATAAAATGCTTTTACATCTTCAATCGTTATTTTAGAAACAGATGAAATGGTTCCTAGTGTATTTTTAGAACGGATGTTTTCTTTTCCGTAAATCAATTCATTATAGGCATTTCTTGCTACAGCGTTTGGACTTGCTTGTTGCTGGCGTAACCTTGTAACGGTTGCTTTTTTTAACAATTCAAAGTCAGTTTCATCAAACCTTGGAGATAGGAGCATTTCTTGGGCTAGGGCTAAAGTCGCATTATAGTTTTTCGCCAAAGTGGTTCCACTTATCGTGATACTTTCTTTCCCTGAATAACTGAATATAGATGCGCCTAAATCTTGTATGGCTTCTTCTAATTCTTGAGTCGTTTTGTTTTTTGTGCCTTTGTTTAATAAAATAGCCGTTAAATTTGCAACGCCTAATTTGTCCATGGATTCTAGTAGTTGTCCTCCATCAATGCTTAGATTAAAGCGTACTAGTGGCACTTCATTGTTTTCAATTCCAAAGATTTTCAATCCATTTTCTAAGGTGCTTTCATATACTTTAGGAACTGCAAGTGATGGCGTTTCTCCGGAAGTAGGTTCTATGCTTCTATCAAAAGAAGATGGTGTTTTTGTGTAGGTAGCTGCAATTTTAGGGTCAAATTTTTCCTCTACACCCGTTATGATTTTTTCTTCTACAACATTGGCTAAAACAGCATTTTCTAATATCAAATCTGCACTGCTTCTTGGTACAAAACAGGTTGCGATATAATTTTTGTTTTTGATGTATTTGTTATAAACACGCATTACATCTGCTGTAGTTACTGCCAATGTTCTTTTAATATCTTCTGTTACAAAGCCTGGGTCTCCTGTATATGTATTGTAGGAAGCCAATCCAGTTCCTTTTCCTAAAACGCTAGATAAACTTCTGTAAAAACTAGTTTCTTGCCCTGCTTTTATTCGCTTTAAGCTTTTTTCGGAAATGCCTTCTTTTTCAAATTTTGCAAATCCTTTTTCAATCCCTGTTTTTATTTCTTCTAAGTTTTTATCCTTAAAAGCCCTTACGGAAATTTGTGTTTGCCCTGCTAATTCAGAAATATAATTAAACATACTTGTCGAAGAGGTTAGTTTTAATTCATCAATTAAAACTTGATTCATTGGTGCCGATTTTCCTTCTGTTAAGTATTCAGATAAAACCTCTAAAGGATAAGAATCTGGGTGGTAAGACGCAACTGTTGGCCAAACCATTGTAAGTTGTGGCACCCTTGCAAAGTTGTCTTCATAATACAAGACTTTCGTTTCAGGTACATTTCCAGGACGTTTTTCTAAAGCAGGAATATCGGTTCCTCTTGGGATTTCGTCAAAATATTTACGCACCCATTTTGTTGCTTGTTCAATGTCAAAATCACCCGATAAAACCAATGTTGAATTGTTGGGTACATACCATTTCTTGTAAAAAGTTTTTACATCTTCTAAGGTTGCATTTTGCAAATCTTCAAGAGATCCAATTACTTGCCAATTGTAGGGGTGGTCTTTGGGATATAAATTTTTGCCAATTACATATTGGTTGTGCCCATAAGGTCTGTTGTCAATACTTTGTCTTTTTTCGTTTTTAACGACTTGTTTTTCTTTCGCTAAAACCGGGGCTGTAACCGTATTAATAAACCAACCTAATTTATCCGCTTCTGCCCAGATCATTTTTTCTAAAGCATCTTTTGGGACGGTTTGTAAATAGTTTGTTCGGTCTCTCGAAGTAGATCCATTTGCGCCAGAACCACCAATGCGTGCACTCATTTTATCCAACCCTCCTTTTCCAAGGTTTTCAGACTCTAAGAAAAGTAAATGTTCAAACAAATGCGCAAAACCAGTTCTCCCTTCGGTTTCTCTTGCTGAACCAACATGTACCATCAATTCTACAGCGACTACGGGATCTGATTTATCAATATGAAAAATAACATCCAAGCCGTTGTCCAATTCAATTTTTTTATAATCAATACGAAGTTCGGGATTTTTGGTTAGCTTTTCTTGACTGCAGGCAATTGCAAAAATCGCAAAGAAGCCTAAAATTATTTTTTTGTTCATGATTTTTTTTAAAAAAGTAAAGCTACTGAAATATGTGGTAATGAATCAGAAAAGAAATTAGCCTTTTTTGAATGTTAAAAAAACTTGATTATTGTTGCTGTTGCCATTTCCAAGCAGCAGCTAAAGCTTCATCTAAACTTTTTTCTGTTTTCCAATTCAGCTCTTTGTTGGCTGTTGTAGTATCTGCATAGGCTGCTGTAATATCTCCTTCGCGTCTGTCAACAATTTTGTAATTCAATGGTTTTCCAGCTGCCTTTTCGAAGGCAGTAATTACTTCTAAAACGGAGCTTCCGATGCCTGTTCCCACATTAAAAAACTCGAAATTGACTTTATTTTTTTTATTGATAAGCCTTTCTAATGCCGCAATATGTGCTTTTGCCAAATCAACAACATGAATATAATCTCGAACTGCAGTTCCGTCCGAAGTATCATAATCAGCTCCAAAAACAGACAATTCTTTTCGAAGTCCGGCAGCTGTTTGCGTAATAAATGGGATCAAATTTTGAGGAACGCCTATGGGTAATTCCCCTATTTTTATACTTTCGTGTGCACCTATTGGATTGAAGTAGCGAAGTGCAATGGCATTCATATTGTATGCTTTGCAACTTTCGGCAATAATTTCTTCGCCAATTTGTTTGGTGTTTCCGTAGGTAGATTCCGCTTTCTTTATGGGGGCATTTTCATTAATTGGCAAGGCATCTGCTTGTCCATAAACTGTACATGAAGAGCTAAAAATAAAATGATCTATACTTCTATTTTTCATTTCCTGTAATAAATAGACCAAGCTCCCAATATTATTTTCGTAATACGCTAAGGGTTTTTGGATGCTTTCTCCAACGGCTTTAAAAGCTGCAAAATGAATGACTCCATCTACCTTGTTTGTGTCAAAAAAAGAGGTGACATCTGCTTTGACACGCAAATCAATTTTATGAAAAAGAGGTTTGATACCTGTGATTTCTGTAATTTTTTCTAAAACATCAATTTTTGAATTTGATAAATCATCAATAATTACAACCTCAAAACCTTTGTTTTGAAGTTCTACCACTGTGTGAGAACCAATAAAGCCCAATCCACCTGTAACGAGTATCTTTTTCATTTTTATTATTTTATAAAGGAAAGAATGGTATTTGTAATAAATTCTAATTGTTCTTGATCTAATTCGGTATGCATTGGTAAAGAAATTACTTCCTTAATTAATTGATTGGTCACCTTAAAATCTGCTTCTTGATATCGATCATCTTTGTATGCTTTTTGTGCATGCAATGGAACTGGATAGTAAATGGCATTTGGAATATTGTTTTCTAATAAATGTTTGTGTAAAGCATCTCTTTTGCCATTTTTAATCTGCAATGTATATTGATGAAAAACATGGCAATCACAAGAATCGCAAAGTTGTCCACAATTAGGTGTATTGTTAGATTGAGTTGTTGGTGTAATAATGTTTGCATTATTTGCAAATGCTTTGTTGTAAAAACGAGCAGCATCTCTTCTCGAAGTACAGTAGGTGTCTAAATTAGGGAGCTTTGCTTTTAAAACACCTGCCTGAATTGAATCCAATCGAGAATTGACTCCAACGACGTCATGGTAATAGCGTGTGTACATTCCGTGGTTTACAATTCCTCTGATGGTATGTGCTAATTGATCATCGTTTGTGAAAATAGCACCGCCATCTCCATAACAACCTAAGTTTTTTGATGGAAAGAAAGAAGTTGTACCCACATTTCCTAGTGTTCCCGCTTTTTGTTTTCTTCCGTCTTTAAAAGTATAAGTAGCGCCAATTGCTTGTGCATTGTCTTCAATCACAAAAAGGTTATGTGCTTGAGCAATTTCTAAAATAGCTTCCATATTGGCAACTTGACCAAACAAATGGACCGGTACAATCGCCTTTGTTTTTGGAGTAATTGCTTTTTTTAATGCCTCCAAATCAATATTAAAAGTTGCTGGATCTACATCTACTAAAACGGGTGTTAATTTTAACAATGCAATCACTTCTACCGTTGCGGCAAAGGTAAAATCTACTGTGATTACTTCATCGCCTTGTTCGAGCCCGAGTCCCATCATAGCAATTTGCAATGCATCTGTACCATTTGCACATGGAATGACGTGTTTTACATCCAAATATTTTTCTAAGTCCGCTTGAAATTCATGCACTAAAGGACCGTTTATATAGGCAGACGTATTTAAAACCTGTTCTATAGAATTGTTCACAACGTCTTTAATTTTGGCATATTGACCTTGCAGGTCTACCATTTGAATTTTTTTCATAAATAATGATTTTGTAATCGATTTCAAAAATACGACTTAATTCTATTATCTTTGAAAATATCAATTAGATTTCTATGAAAATTCTTAAAAAATCCCTCAAATATTTTTTCCTTTTTAGCCTTTTTTTGTCAGTAGGTTTGTGGCTTTATACAAAGACTCTGGTTCCTGTTTATGAGGGTGAAATTGAGATTAAAAATCTTTCAGAGGAAGTGAAAATTCATTTTGATGCCATTGGTGTTCCCCACATAAATGCCCAAAATCAACAGGATGCATATACGGCATTGGGTTACTTACATGCACAGGATCGATTGTGGCAAATGGAACTTATCCGTAGAATTGCTGCTGGAAGATTGTCTGAGATTTTTGGTGAAAAATTAATTGATGCCGATATATTTATGTCGGGTTTGGGGATTGAAGAAAATGCCCAAGAAACAATACAAAACTTAGATAAGAGCAGTGAAATGTATCAGTTATCGATGGCGTATTTGGATGGTATCAACCAATATATTGCTAACGGAAAAACACCCATAGAATTTACAATTGTTGGTGTAGAGAAAGAAATGTATACCCTTAAAGACATGTACAATGTCTTTGGTTATATGGCGTTTAGTTTTGCAGTTGCACACAAGACAGACCCTTTGTTAAGCGAAGTAAAGGAGGTCTTAGGTGAAAATTATTTGAATGAATTAATCGATGCAGAATCTCAGAATTTAACCTTTATTAAAAGTGAGAAAAACCCTGAAATAAAGGCTGCATTTGGAGTTGCTATGCAAAAACTATTTGAAGCGTTGCCAATTTCACCCTTTATTGGAAGTAATTCTTGGGTGTTAGGTTCAGAAAAAACTAAAAATGGAAAAGTAATTTTCGCCAACGATCCACATATTGGTTATTCACAACCCTCGGTTTGGTATCAGTCGCATATTAAAACACCTGATTATGAATTGTATGGTTTCAACTTAGCGTTGATTCCTTTTCCTCTTTTAGGACACAATAGCGATTATGCCTACGGATTAACCATGTTTGAAAATGATGATGTTGATTTCTATATGGAAGAAAATAACCCAGCAAATGACATGGAATATAAAACAGCTACGGGTTATGAAACCTATCAATTAATTGACAAACGCATTAAAGTGAAAGGACAAGAAGATCTTGTGTATCAAATAAAAGTGAGCCAACATGGTCCTATAATGAATGCTATTATCAAGCATTTAGATGATGAGAGACCGATTGCAATGCAATGGGTATATACAGCCTTAGAAAATAAAATTTTAGAGGTTGGGTATGAGATTTCACATGCTAAAAATTTGTCCGACTTTAAAAAAGGGGCGAGTAAATTGCATGCTCCCGGTTTAAACATGATGTATGGGGATGCAAAAGATAACATCGCTTGGTTTGCTTCTGGAAAACTTTATCGATACCGAGATTCTTTGTATACCAAAACCTATTTAGATGGTCCTTCTGGAGCTGATGAAATTCTAGAATATTTAGACTTTGATCAAAATCCACAAGCAGTAAACCCAAGTTGGAATTATGTGTACTCGGCAAATAACCAACCCAATGCTGTTGGGAGTGAATTGTATCCAGGATATTATTTAAATGAAAGTAGAGCAAAGAGAATTGTCGATTTAGTTGCTCCAAAAGATGATTGGACAAAAGAAGAGGTTGCAGAAATGATGAATGATGTAACGGCTCCAGTTGCCTCACCAATTATAGTGAATTTTATAAAATCTCTCGATAAAACGGCACTGTCTTCAAGTGAAAAAATAGCAATTTCAAATTTAAGAAACTGGAAAGGGAACTTTGATAAAAATGAAACGGGTCCCGTAATTTACAATCGAATCGTATATGAATTTCAAAAGAATACCTTTTCAGATGAAATGGGTAAAGCGTTCAATCAGTTTTCAAATACCCCTTTAATAGAAAAGGTGTTACCTGTGCAAATGGCAAGAGAGGAATCGGTTTGGTGGGATGATGTTTCAACAAAAGAAAAGGTAGAAAGCAAAAAAGATATCGTCATGAAATCTTTTAAAAATGCGTTTTCTTTTCTACAAAACCAATTGGGAGAAAATGTTGAAAATTGGACTTGGGATCGCGTAGTGTCAGTAGAATACAAGCACCCCTTAGGAGAAATTCCGATACTTAGAAGTCTCTTTAATGTAGGGCCTTTTGTAACTTCTGGTGGTGATCAAGTAATTAACAATCAAATTTATGATATTGATTCTACGGGCTATTACAAAGTAAAAGCAGGACCTTCTACGAGACGAGTTGTTGATTTTTCTGATGCCGAAAATAGCTTGGCAATTTTGCCAACCGGACAATCGGGTCGTGTTTTTAGTGATCATTACAAAGACCAGGCGGCGAAGTATTTGAATGGAGAATATGTGCCTATGCTATTAAATCAGTCAACGATTCTTAAAAGCAAGCACGTATTGGTTTTGAAACCGAAGCGTGATTAAGCACTACACTTCCTTGTATACCTCTTCAAAAGGAATTCGAAAACGTTCCCCATAAACGCCTTTTTCCTCTCTAATTCCACAAGAAATAATCATGTTTATTTCTGCGCCAAAAGGCAGACCGAGTAATTTTTTTACACGTAAAGTGTCAGAACCTTCCATAGGGCAGGTGTCATAGCCTTTGGCGGCCATGGCGATCATAAAGTTTTCCGCTGCCAATCCACAAGTTTTATGTGCTACATTGCGAATATCACTTCCTCTAACTTGTCGGTAAATTGGTTTAAAAATTCCAATGATAGAAACGAATATAAATTTAAAAAAACCTAAAATTCCAAAAAAATCTGAATAGGCAAACGGAATTATTTTTCCATAATAATTTCGAATCACCTTCTCTCTGCTATTTTGTTCCGCTTTTGGTTTTGGTGGAAAAAGAGCATCCACCATTTTTAAATTTGCTTTTGCGCGTTTTCTCCACAAGTCTTTTCTCGTTACAAAAACGACCAATTCTTGTGCTGTTTTTGCTGCATTTTGATTGAAGCAAAAAGGAGCCATTTTAGCAATGGTTTCTTTAGAGACAACATGATAAAATTCCCACAACTGCATATTGCTACTGTTTGGTGCTAAAGTAGCCAGCTCAATACATTTTTTTACAATTTTTGTGTCAATGGCTTTTTCTTTATAAATTCTTACCGAACGTCTATAATTAATTGCTTCTGAAACTGTTTTTTCTAAACTCATTTTTTGTTTTAAGAAAGGGTTTTAATTTTTTTATGCATCACAAGAAACCAAAAAGGAGGGAGTAATGCAAGTAGCATCATGCCAGGGTATCCTGTTGGCATTTGTGGGCTTTCTGGCACTGTTTTTAATGTTTGATAGTGTTTTGAACCATTATAATGATGGTCTGAATGTCGCGATAAGTTGAAGAGTAATACTTGTCCAATCTGATGGTCAGAATTCCAAGAGTGCTGTCTTTTTACTTTTTCATAACGTCCATTTTCATCTTGTTTTCTCAGCAATCCATAATGTTCAATATAATTAACAGTTTCTAAAAGAAGAATACCAATTACCGCTGCTAATAAAAAATAAATGGTTACAGATTGTCCGAGGAAAAAATAAATTGCACTAAGTAACAGAAAGTTACAAATTGTATAAATGAGCATTCTGTTTTGATAGTGAAACCAACTTGTATTGTTGGTTTCTAAACGTTTTTTTTCGATAGCCCAAGCTTGTAAATAGCTTGTAATATGGGAACGAATCCAGAAAAGAAATATAATTTCATTTCTTCTAGCAGTTGCAGCATCTTTAGGAGTTGCCACGTTTAAATGGTGTCCTCCATTGTGATAGGGTAAAAAATGGGTATTTAATGAAGTGAGTAATAGGACTTCACCGATAAATTGTTCTATTCTGTTATTTCTATGCCCCAATTCATGGCCAACATTAATCCCAATAACACTGCACATAATTCCCATTCCAAAAATTCGTCCACTCAATTCTAAATTGGTCAATCCCGTTTCTTGTATTGCATAAAAAAAGAAGCCTAAAAAGAACAACTGAATCGGTAATGTAGCATACAAAATATAGGTATAATTTTTGTTTTCTTTGGCTATTTTCTCTGCTTCTTTCGAGAAATTTTTTTTATTGGGTTTGATAAATAGTTCTAGAAAGGGCACCAAACCAAAAAAGACAATTGCTGGCAAAAAAGTGAGCCATCCTTTAGAAAGGAAGGAAATACAAACCACAATAGGTAGTATTAAAACAGATAGGTATTTAAATGGTTTCATTTGGGGGGTAGTTTTGTATAAATATACAAAAACTATAAGCTATAGACAAGCTTTCCAAATAGGGTCGTTTGGTGTTGGGGCGATGATGGTAATTATTTCTTTTGTGACAGGGTGTACGAAATTGATTTTTCTGGCATGTAAAGAAATGCTTCCATCCTTATTACTTCTATCAAAACCGTACTTTAAATCGCCTTTAATTGGACTGCCAATATGCGACAGTTGTGTCCTTATTTGATGATGTCTTCCGGTTTCTAGATCAACTTCAAGTAATGAATAATTGTCTAGCTTTTGAATTACTTTAAAATGTAATGTTGCTTTTTTACTTCCTTCAATTTCTTTTTTGTAGACAAAAGATTTGTTCTTTTTGCTGTCTTTTTTTAAGAAATTTGTTAGCGTATCTGTTTTAGCTTTCGGTTGGTTTTTTACAATCGCCCAATAGGTTTTTTGAATGACTTTGTCTCGGAGCATTTTGTTTAAGCGTTCTAATGCTTTTGAGGTCCTTGCGAAAATAACAATACCAGAAGTAGGTCTGTCAAGGCGATGAACTGTCCCAATAAAAACGTTTCCAGGTTTGTTGTATTTGTCTTTTACATACTCTTTTACAACTTCACTGAGCGGTTTGTCTCCGGTTTTATCACCTTGAGTAATGTCTCCAGCTCTTTTATTGACAATAAGAATGTGGTTGTCTTCAAATAAAACCTGTAAATTTTCTTTATTAGATTGCATGAAAAGGAACGATTATTTAAAATCTTTAGAGACATCTTGGTTGACACCCTCTATAAAATCTAGAAATTCTTTTCTTCCAAGGCCACTTGCAGAGGAGGTTAGAAAACAAGTCGGCAATTCTTCCCAGTGTTGTAGTAATTTTTTCTTGTAGGTTGCTATTTGTTGATTCAATTTAGAGTTTCCAAGTTTATCCGCTTTTGTAAAAACAAGACAAAACGGAATTTGATTGGTTCCCAGAAACTGCATGAATTCGATGTCTATTTTTTGAGGATTGTGTCTCGAATCTATCAATACAAAAGTACAAACTAACTGTTCTCTTTCTTTAAAATAGTTTTCTATAAAAAATTGAAAAATAGTTCTTTTTTTCTTTGAAATTTGAGCATAACCATAGCCAGGTAAATCAACCAAGAACCAAGATTCATTTATTAAAAAGTGATTAATTAGCTGAGTTTTTCCAGGTTTTCCAGAGATTTTAGCCAAATCTTTTCGCTCCATTAACATGTTTATCAACGAAGACTTTCCAACATTTGAGCGCCCAATAAAGGCGTATTCTGGAATTCTATCTTTGGGTGCTTTGGTAACATTACTGTTACTCATTATAAATTCAGCAGATTTTATTTTCACAATAAAAAATTGAGTTGTGTTTACGGTATGTAGAAAAAAGTGGTCTTAAAATAGAATTATAATTTTCTATCTTTTAGCCACTGATCAAGGATCGAATTAAACTGTTCCGGTCTTTCCATCATTGCGGCATGTCCACATTTATCAATCCAAAATAAATTTGAATTGGGTAATAATTTATGGAAGTCATCGGCAACTTCTGGAGGTGTAACAGTATCTTGTTTTCCCCAAATGATACAAGTTGGAATTTTCATTTCTGGCAAATCTCCAGACATGTTGTGTCTTATGGCGCTTTTTGCAATTGCTAAAGTTCTAATCACAGAACTTCTGTCGTTTACAATCTTAAAAACGTCATCTACCATTTGTTTGGTTCCAATTGCTGGATCGTAAAAGACACCTTTGGTTTTTTCTTCGATGTATTCGTAACTACCTCTTTTCGGAAAACTGTCACCCATTGCTTTTTCATACAAACCAGAGCTTCCAGTTAGTACTAATGCTGTTACTTTTTCTTGGTAATTTTTAGTGAAGTATAATGCGATATGACCTCCTAAAGAGTTTCCTAACAAAATAGCAGAATCTAATTTCTTATGTTCCATGAAATCCTTTAAAAACCCCGCTAAATTTTTAACATTTGTTTTTAAAAGAGGAAGTGAGTAAAGAGGTAATTCGGGAATTAAAACCTTATAACCATTTTTAGAAAAATGATAAAAAGTGTCTTCAAAATTACTTAAAGTACCCATAAGCCCATGGAGTACAATAATTGCAGGCCCTTCTCCGGCCTCAGCGTAAGTAAAATTTTCTTCAGTCTTTAAATAATCGGTCATTCGTTTCTTACAATTTACTGAACCACAAATGTACTCCTTTTTTGTTAAATAATTAACGTTTTAGATTTTGTATAATTTCCTTGATGATAATAGTGTAAAGTGTTCTTTCAAATAAAGTTATGAACAAAGTGGTAAAAAGTGGTAAAAAGTGGTAAAAATTATATATTTTTGATATTGATAAAATGTTTTTTTTTAATGGTTCATCTCATTGGTACATACGAGTGTAAGGCAGATGCTAAAGGAAGGTTGATGCTCTCATCTGCTTTTAAGAAGCAGCTGCATACTGTGCTACAAGATGGTTTTGTTATAAAAAGAGGCGTTTTTCAACCCTGTTTGGAGTTGTATCCAATGAGTGAGTGGAATTTAATGATGCAGAAGATCAATACATTAAACAGGTTTGTGAAAAAGAACAATGATTTTATTAGAAGATTTACTGCGGGTGTAAAAATAGTAGAATTAGATGCTTCGGGCAGATTATTAATTCCAAAAGACTTGTGTGATTTTGCTGGCATTCAAAAACAAATTGTTTTGTCTTCTGCGGTGAATATTATTGAAATTTGGGACAAAGATAAATACGAAAAAGCAATTGAAGATGCTTCTGTAGATTTTGCAGATTTAGCTGAAGATGTGATGGGAAATACAACGATCGATGAATTACCATAATCCAGTTTTACTAAAAGAGAGTGTTGATGCCTTGTCTATAAAAGAAGATGGTGTCTATGTGGATGTAACTTTTGGCGGAGGCGGGCACTCTAGAGAAATATTAAGCAGATTGGGGCCAAAAGGCAAGTTGTTTGCTTTTGATCAAGATCCTGATGCCTTGGAGAATCTAATTGATGATGCACGTTTTGTATTAATTCCAGAGAATTTTAGGTTTATCTCTCGGTTTTTAAGATTTCATAGAATTAAAAAAGTAGATGGAGTACTCGCAGATTTGGGAGTCTCTTCTCATCAATTCGACGAAGCCGAACGTGGATTTTCTATTCGTTTTGACGGGGATTTAGACATGAGAATGAATCAGAAATCAAAAGTGTCTGCCAAAGAAATTATTAATAATTATTCTGAAGAAAAATTAGCAGAAATATTATTCCTGTATGGCGAATTAAGAAATTCAAGAAACATTGCAAAAACGATTGTTGAGCAAAGAGAGGTTGCTAAAATACAGACAAGTTTTCAGTTAAAAGAAGTGCTTCAGAAGTATTTGCCAAATGCAAAAGAGCATAAAATACTGGCTCAAATATTTCAAGCGATTCGAATTGAAGTCAACGAAGAGCTAGATGTTTTAAGAGAATTCTTAGAGCAAATACCAAACCTTTTAACAGCGAACGGAAGACTAAGTGTTATTGCGTACCATTCTTTAGAAGATCGATTGGTAAAACGATTTATAAGAACCGGAATGTTTCGTGGCGAACTTGAAAAAGATGCCTTCGGAAACTCTAATGAGCCATTACAGAAAGTAGGAAAATTAATTGTGCCCTCTACCGAGGAAATTAAAGGAAACAATAGAGCGAGAAGTGCAAAACTTAGGATTGCAACCCTTAAACAACAACGTATAAAAAAGTAATCGGATTCAATGTCTAAAGTTAAAAAAGGTTTGTACGGTTTTCTGAGAGGAAGTTTCCTTACTGATGAAGCTGCTTTTAAAAATTGGCGAATTATTATTTTCATTGTTGGTCTCCTGTTAATTATGATTTCGAGTGGTCATCAAGCTGATAAAAAAGCAATTCTGATTGCAAATCTAAATAAAGAGAAGCGAGAGTTGAGAGAGGAGTATGTAGATATAAGCTCAAGGCTAGAAAGGATGGAGATGGAGTCTAGTGTTCGGAAAAGAGTAAAATCATTAGGGATTGAGCCATCAACAGCTCCACCTAAAAAAATAAAAGTAACTTATAAAGATTCATAAATTGGCAACTCAAAAAAAAGGCATACTGGCAAAATTCTACCTCGTAGGAGCTATTATGACGATTTTTTTAGTAGTCGTAATTTTAAGAGTCTTCAATCTTCAATATGTTCACGGAGATAAATACAATAAATTATCTACGAAAGGAACCGTAAAACAATTTACCATTTCAGCGAACAAAGGAAACGTATATGCAGCTGACGGTAATTTATTGGCAACTTCGGTTTCTAAGTATACCATTAGAATGGATTTGGTTGTTGTTAAAAAACAAGTTTTTGAACAAAATGTAGTAGCCCTTTCAAAGGCGCTTTCTGAGATGTTGGGCAATGTTCCAGATTACTATGAGAGAAGACTTCGAAATGCTAAAAAGGCGAAAAAAAGATATTTTTTTATTGCTAAAAACATTGGCTATGTTGATTACTTAAAAATGAAACAATTCCCAATTTTTAAATTGGGTGTTTATAAAGGAGGCTTTATTGCAGAACACCAAACGGTTCGCGTGCATCCCATTGGTAAAATTGCAGAAAGAACCATTGGCTATGATGATTCAAGTGGAGGTGCAGGTATTGAAGGTGCTTTTGCTTCTTATATGAAAGGAGCAGATGGATTGCGGTGGAAGCAGAGAATTGCTAAAAATCAATGGAAGCCAATTAACGATGCCAACGAAAAAGAACCCATTGATGGGCATGACATTATTACTACGATTGATGTAAATATTCAAGATGTTACCCATCATGCATTGTTACGTCAGTTAGAGTTTTTTGAAGCAGAACATGGGTGTGCAGTAGTCATGGAGACATCCACTGGAGAAATTAAGGCCATTGCAAATTTAGGAAGAACTTCCAAAGGGAAGTACTACGAGAAGAGAAATTATGCCGTTTGGGAAAGCCATGAGCCAGGGTCCACATTTAAATTGGCAAGTTTAATGGCGGCACTAGATGATAAGGTAATAGATACGGCTACAGTAGTAGATACTGAAAAAGGAAGAATTTTTCTCCATGGTTCTAAAGTAGAAGATTCAAAAAAGGGAGGATATGGTGAAATTTCTGCCGCACGTGCTTTTGAGGTTTCATCGAATGTCGGCATCGTAAAGTTGATTCGTAAGCATTATGATCATCAACCTCAAAAATTCATCAATAAGCTAGCGGATTATGGTTTTACAGAACCTATTGGCTTTTCAATTAAAGGAGAAGGGAGACCTGTTGTTCCAACTCCAAAAGATAAAGGTTGGAATAAGATCTCGTTAGAATGGATGTCTTGGGGCTATGGTGTGTCTGTAACTCCCATGCAAATCTTGATGTTTTACAATGCGGTTGCTAACAATGGTGTGATGGTAAAACCAAGGTTTATTAAAGAATTGAGGAAGCAAGAGAAATCAGAAAAAATATTTGAAACAGAAATTGTAAATTCTAAAATAGCCTCGGACGAAACATTAAAAAAGATTAAAAAAGTACTTGAAAATGTAGTGGTCCAAGGAACCGCTAATAATATCTATTCTCCAAATTTTTCAATGGCAGGTAAAACCGGAACGGCAAAAAAATACCTACCTACCTATATCAATGAACAAGGTGAAACCATAAAAGGGCACTATTCTAAAAAGCATTATACGGCATCGTTTGCTGGTTTTTTTCCTGCTGATACTCCAAAGTATTCGTGTATTGTAGTCATTCACGATCCAAAGAAAGAAAAAGGATATTATGGGGCTGTAGTTGCAGCACCAGTTTTTAAAGAAATTGCTCAAAAAATTTATACTACAACCCCCATAGACAATCAATATGTAGACGATAAAGTTCAGTTTACAGCAATTGATGATGCATTTTTAAATTACAACAATCAGTTGCTAAAAACACATACAGAAATCCCTAATGTTAAAGGAATGTCTGGTATGGATGCGTTGTCATTATTAGAGAATATTGGATTGAAAGTGAAAATTTCTGGAAGTGGTAATGTAAAATCTCAATCACTTAAAAAAGGAGATAAATTAATCAAAGGAGCAACTATTATTTTAAAACTTTCCTAAGCTGAAAAATTTAAAAGACATATTAAATCAGGTTTCAATACTCCAACTAGTTGGTCAAACAAATATTGAAGTACATCAACTTGTTTTCGATTCAAGAAAAATTGAAAAAAATGATGTTTTTGTAGCTCAAAAAGGAGTTGCTGTTGATGGGCATTTATACATTGATAAAGCAATTTCTTTAGGTGCAAATACAATTGTTTGTGAAGCGATTCCTGAAGCAAAAAAGGATGGAGTTACCTATGTGCAAGTAGAAGATGCAAATAACGCTTTGGCGATCATGGCGTCCAATTTCTATGACAATCCATCTCGTAAAATTCCATTAATCGGTATTACAGGTACCAATGGTAAAACAACCATTGCTTCACTTTTATATCAGTTGTTTAAGAAAGCAGGTTATAAAGTGGGACTCCTTTCTACTGTAATTATTAAGGTGGATGAGGTCGATTTTAAAGCGACACATACTACGCCAGATTCGGTAACTATAAATAGGTATTTAGATACCATGATCAATGCGGGTGTAGATTACTGTTTTATGGAGGTGAGTTCTCATGGAATTCATCAAAAAAGAACAGCAGGCTTAACCTTTGCTGGTGGAATTTTCACCAATCTTTCTCATGATCATTTAGATTATCATAACACCCTTGCAGAATATAGAGACGTTAAGAAACAGTTTTTTGACGCTCTGCCAAAATCTGCATTTGCACTGACGAATATCGATGACAAAAACGGTAGTTTCATGTTGCAAAACACGAAAGCAAGGAAGAAAACATATGCTTTAAAAACCTTCGCAGATTTTAAATCAAAAATTTTAGAAAAACAACTTTCAGGAACTTTGATTACTGTGGCAGGTACTGAGGTTTGGACAAAATTAATCGGTGTTTTCAATATTTACAACCTTACTGCCATTATTGCAACTGCAGAATTATTAGGTTTAGAACGGTTAGAGGTACTTACAATCGTTAGTCAGCTAGAAAGTGTAAGTGGGCGTTTTGAGTACATTGTTTCCAATGATGGTGTAACTGCAATTATCGATTATGCACATACGCCAGATGCATTAAAGAATGTGTTAGAAACTATTAATGATATTAGAACTGGTAATGAAAATGTTTTGACTGTTGTTGGGTGTGGAGGTGATCGAGATAAAATGAAAAGACCAAAAATGGCACATATTTCGACCCAATTAAGTACCCAAGTGATCTTTACTACAGACAATCCAAGAACTGAAAATCCAGAAACCATTTTAGAAGAAATGGAATTAGGGGTTTTGCCAGAGAATGAAATAAAAACATTGACAGTTTTGAATAGAAAACAAGCGATTAAAACAGCGTGTAAATTATCAAAACCGGGAGATATTATTTTGATTGCTGGGAAAGGCCATGAAAATTATCAAGAAATAAAAGGAGTTCGCACACATTTTGATGATTTAGAAGAAGTGCAAAACTGTTTCAATCAATTAAAAAAATAACTTAGAATGCTATATTATTTATTCGAATATTTAGAAAGTCAGTTCGGTTTGCCTGGAGCAAGTGTATTCCAATTTATCACATTTAGGGCTGCAACAGCATTTATTTTATCCTTATTGATTTCTTCCATTTACGGAAAAAGAATTATCAATTTTTTAAGAAATCAACAAGTAGGAGAGACTGTTAGAGATTTAGGTTTAGATGGACAAAAGCAGAAATCAGGAACTCCAACAATGGGAGGAATCATTATTATTTTGGCAACTCTAATTCCAGTTATTTTGTTCGCTAAATTGAATAATATTTATATTATTATTTTGATCATTACCACTATATGGATGGGGTTGATTGGTTTTTTAGACGATTATATCAAAGTCTTTAAGAAAGATAAAGAAGGCTTAAAAGGCAGGTTTAAAGTGTTAGGTCAAGTAGGTCTTGGAATTATTGTAGGGTCTATGCTATATTTTAATGAAGGGGTAACGATCAAAGAACAACTGCCAGTTTCAGAAAGAGTACAGCAAGAAAATGGGAGATTAAAAGTCTTTGGTGAAGCACATAAGTCCACAAAAACAACCGTTCCTTTTTTTAAGAATAATGAATTGGATTATTCCAAAGCATTGAGTTTTTTAGGGGATGAATACGTAAAATATGGGTGGATTGTTTTCATATTCATTGTTGTGTTTATTGTAACCGGTGTGTCAAACGGCGCAAATTTAACAGACGGAATCGATGGTCTGGCTGCGGGCTCATCCGCAATTATAGTGATCACATTGGCTGTCTTTGCATGGGTTTCGGGGAATATTATTTTTGCGGACTATTTGGATGTTATGTACATCCCAAATTCTGGTGAAATGACTGTTTTTATATTGGCTTTTGCTGGGGCATTAATTGGGTTTTTATGGTACAATACTTATCCAGCTCAAGTTTTTATGGGCGATATCGGGAGTTTGACCATCGGTGGAATTATTGCTGTGATTGCCATAGCGATTCGAAAAGAACTATTACTGCCCATTTTAGCAGGTGTTTTTGTTGTAGAAAATCTCTCTGTAATTCTTCAAGTTTTTTGGTTTAAATATACTCGGAAACGGTTTGGAGTTGGACGGCGAATTTTTAAAATGGCTCCTTTACACCATCATTACCAAAAAAAGCACTACCACGAGAGTAAGATTGTTGTCCGCTTTTGGATTGTAGGAATTCTTTTAGCGGTATCGGCAATTGTAACCTTAAAGTTAAGGTAATGAACTTTCTTTATAAAGGATAGAGAGTTCGTTCTAAATAAAAGAGAATAAATTTTAGATAAAATAGATGAGTAATCAAGAATCAAATAAGCGTATGGTCGTTTCTCCAAAAGGAGGAAATAGGCTTCTTGTTGTTCTTGGTGGTGGAGAAAGTGGAGTGGGTGCAGCAATTCTTGGGAAACAAAAAGGGTTTGAAGTTTTGGTTTCAGACAAAGGACTCGTTGCCAAAAAATACAAAGATGTTCTCTTGCAACATCATATCAATTTTGAAGAAGGAAAACATTCGGAAAATAATATTTTAAAGGCCTCTCTAATTGTAAAAAGTCCTGGAATTCCAGATTCGGTTCCCTTAGTTGTAAAGCTAAAAGAAAAAGGAATCAACGTTATTTCAGAAATAGAGTTTGCCGCAAAATATACAACTGCGAACCTAGTTGGAATTACAGGTTCTAATGGGAAGACAACCACCGCACTGTTAACGCAATTTATCTTAAAAAATGCAGAAATAAATAGTGGTATTGCTGGAAATATTGGAGACAGTTTTGCAAAGCAAGTCGCTACACAATCCTATGAAAATTACGTATTAGAATTGAGTAGTTTTCAGCTAGATGGCATCGTAGATTTTAACAGTCATATTGCCATTTTAACAAATATAACACCTGATCACTTAGATCGTTATGAGGATGATTTTAATCAATATATCGAATCTAAATTTAGAATTACAAAAAACCAAACAGCATCAGATTACTTAATCTATGATGCAGATGATACAACCATAAATGCATGGTTGCAAAAGAACAGTACTAAAGCAACTCTAATTCCATTTTCGTTAGAAAAAAAATTAGCATATGGTGCTTTTATAAAAGATAATAATATCATAATCAATATTAATAAAGAAACAATACAGATGCCTATCTCAACTTTATCCGTAAAAGGAAAACACAATACTAAAAACGCAATGGCAGCAACAATGGCTGCACAACTGTTGAAAGTTCGAAAAGAATCGATCAAAGAAAGTTTAGAAAACTTTGAAGGTGTCGAGCATCGATTAGAGCAGGTTGCAAAAATAAGAGGCGTAGAATATATTAACGACTCGAAAGCAACCAATGTAAATGCTGCTTTTTATGCTTTGGAGTGCATGGATAAAAATACGGTGTGGATTTTAGGGGGTGTAGATAAAGGAAACGATTATTCAGATTTATTACCGCTAGTAAGAGAAAAAGTAAAAGCGATTATTTGTTTGGGTATAGAAAATGATAAAATAAAACAGACGTTTGGCAATGTGGTTGAGATGATTGTTGAAACTGCTGGGGCTGAAGAGGCTGTTAAAGTGGCGCAAAAATTAGCAGAATCCGGAGAGGCTGTTTTACTTTCTCCTGCTTGTGCAAGTTTTGATTTATTTGACAATTATGAAGACAGAGGACGTCAATTTAAACAAGCGGTAAGAAATCTTTAAAAAGAGATCATTATTAGTCCGTATCAATAGATATACTGTGATTTTTGAATTTTTAGAAATAAGAACCATTACATAAAAGCTTCTTGTAATTGCAGGAAATAAAAAAAGGAATGAAAACTATTTTTCAACATATTAAAGGAGACAAAGCAATTTGGGCAATCGTAACTGTGTTGGCGATATTCTCATTTATGCCAGTCTTTAGTGCAAGTACAAACTTGGTCTATGTTGTTGGTTCTGGTTCTACATTGGGCCATTTAGCAAAACATGTTGCCTTGTTAATTATTGGTTTTGGGATTATTTATGGAGTGCATAAAATACCCTACCGATACTTTTCTGGAGGCGCTGTCATTATGATTCCAATCGTAATTGTTTTATTGGTTTTTACCTTAGCACAAGGCACGGTCATTGGAGGGGCAAATGCGAGTAGATGGATTAAGTTTGGTGGTGTTGGTTTTCAGACATCCACATTGGCAAGTGTAGTTTTGTTGGTGTATGTCGCAAGATATTTAGCAAAAAATAAAGAGAGTGTTATTCATTTTAAAGAAAGTCTGTGGCAATTGTGGTTGCCCGTTGCACTTATTTTAATACTAATTTTACCTGCAAACTTTTCGACTACAGCAATTATTTTCACCATGGTGATGATAGTTTGTTTTATAGGAGGTTATCCTTTAAAATACATCGGATATATTCTTGCAATCGGTATTACTTTTCTATTGTTTTTTGTTTTAGTTGCAAAAGCATTTCCAGATGCGATGCCCAACAGAGTTCAAACATGGAGCAATCGAATCGAAAATTATTCAACTCAAGATGGAAATGAACCTTATCAGGTAGAAAAAGCAAAAATAGCCATAACCACAGGAGGTACATTTGGTTTAGGGCCAGGAAAAAGCGTTCAGAAAAATTTTTTACCACAATCCTCTTCAGATTTTATCTATGCAATTGTCGTGGAGGAGTTTGGTTTGATCGGTGGATTTGGAGTTGTTTTTGTCTATTTCATATTACTTTTTAGGATTTTTGTTGTGGTCAAAAAAACAAAAACAATTTTCGGGACACTACTAGTAATCGCAACCGGGCTTCCGATCATTTTTCAGGCAACAATAAATATGGCGGTTGCTACAAGTCTTCTTCCTGTAACCGGACAAACATTGCCTTTAATAAGTAGTGGAGGTACTTCTATTTGGATGACTTGTTTTGCTCTCGGAATGATTTTAAGTGTGAGTGCATCAAAAGAAAAAACAGAAGATGAAATTTTAGATGATAACCCTTTAGATATTTTACATGAAGCAATCGATTAACATATTAATTTCTGGTGGTGGAACGGGCGGACACATATACCCAGCAATTGCGATTGCCAATGAATTAAAACTGCGATATCCAAACTCGAAATTTTTATTTGTTGGAGCAAAAGACAAAATGGAAATGGAAAAAGTTCCGCAAGCAGGATATGAAATTAAAGGATTGTGGATAGCGGGGATTCAACGTAAAATTACTTTTAAAAACGTATTATTTCCTTTTAAACTGTTGAGTAGTTTGCTGAAGTCAAGAAGAATTATCAAACAATTCAAACCCAATATAGCTATTGGAACTGGCGGTTTTGCGAGTGGACCAGCGCTATTAATGGCTAGCCTAAATAAAATACCAACCCTTATTCAAGAACAAAACTCATACCCAGGAATCACCAATAAATTATTGGCCAAAAAGAGCCATAAAATATGTGTCGCTTATGATCATTTAGAACGGTTTTTTCCTGCAGATAAAATTTTAAAAACGGGCAACCCTGTACGTCAAGATTTATTATTGATTCATACGAAAAGAGATGCCTCCCTTTCTTTTTTTAATTTAGACAAAAACAAGAAAACTGTCTTAGTGTTAGGAGGGAGTCTTGGCGCTAGAAGAGTGAATGAATTGATTGAAAGTCAATTGGATTTTTTCAATCAGCAAAATCTTCAGGTAATTTGGCAGTGTGGTAAATTATATAATCTTGCGTATCAGAAATACAACGACTTAGCACATGTGCAAGTGCATCCATTTATCAATCAAATGGGGATGGCATATGCCGCTTCTGACTTTATTATCTCGAGAGCTGGAGCGAGTTCTGTTTCAGAACTCTGCATTGTTGGCAAACCCGTGCTCTTTATTCCTTCTCCAAATGTTGCTGAAGATCATCAAACAAAAAATGCGAAGTCCGTTGTAGATCATCACGCGGCAATTATGATCAAAGAAAGTGAGTTGGATTCTTTTGCGGTTATTTTTGAAACGCTATTAAAAGATCAGGGTAAACAACAAAGTCTATCAGAAAATATAAAAGCATTGGCGTTGCCAAGTGCTACAAGTGATATTGTTAATGAAATTGAAAAGCTCCTAAAGAATTGAATTTAGAAAACATACATAACGTCTATTTTGTAGGAATTGGAGGAATCGGAATGAGTGCAATTGCACGCTACTTTGCAGTCAATAATAAGCAGGTAGCAGGGTATGACAATACACCTTCAAAAAACACAAATTCATTAGAGGATATAGGCATCGCCATTCATTTCGAATCGGCTGTCAAAAATATTCCATTGCCTTTTTTAAATAAGGAAACAACATTGGTTGTTTATACGCCTGCAATTCAAAAAACACAAGCAGAACTCAATTACTTCTTTCAAAACGATTTTACGGTGTTAAAAAGAGCAGAAGTTTTGGGTAAAGTTACTGAAAATACGTTTTGCCTTGCCGTTGCAGGAACTCATGGTAAAACAACAACTTCAGCTATTTTAGGACACATTATGAAGCCTAAATTAGCAACTTCTTTTTTAGGTGGAATTGCAGAGAACTACCATTCTAATTTAATTCTAGGAGAAGATAAAGTGACGGTTGTTGAAGCCGATGAGTTTGATCGCTCTTTTTTACAATTGTCGCCAGATATTGCCTGTATTACATCGATGGATTCGGATCATCTTGATATTTATGAAAACTCAGCGGCTCTTGATGCCTCATTTAGGGCTTTCTCTGAGAAAGTTTCTCAAACTCTAATCGTTGCCAAAGGACTCCCTTTAAAAGGGCTTACCTATGGTATTGATGCAGCAGCAGATTATGACGCTCTTAATATTAAAATAGAAAGCGGCAAATATATTTTTGACGTACAAACACCTTCCAGTAAAATAGAAAATATTGTTTTTCATCTTCCTGGAAAACATAACGTAATGAATGCACTTGCCGCTTTGGCAATGGCAGATGTTTATGGAGTTCCTTTGCATGAAATAAAAGAAAGTTTAGCAAGTTTTAAAGGGGTGCAAAGAAGGTTTTCATATCGAATTAAAACACCCAATTTTGTTTTGATTGATGATTATGCGCATCATCCAACAGAAATTGAGGCTGTTCAAAATTCAGTTAGAGAAATGTACCCAAATAAAAAGGTTTTGGTGATTTTTCAACCCCATTTATTTTCAAGAACTCGAGATTTTGTTGAAGATTTCGCGAATGTTTTATCAAAATTTGATGAAATCGCTTTATTGGATATTTATCCAGCAAGAGAACTGCCTATAAAAGGGGTTGATTCGAGTTGGTTATTTGGTAAGATTACCAACAGGCATAAAAAGTTGGTTGAAAAAAATAATTTAGTAAAAGTTATTAAAAATTCATCAGCAGAAGTGGTCGTTATGTTGGGGGCAGGTGATATTGGAGTTGCCGTAAATGAAGTAACAAATGAGTTGTTAAAGCACCAAGTTAATGAAGGTTAAAGAAGCATTAAAATATTTATTTTTCTTACTATTGGTAGTAAGTTTGGGGCTGTTGTATTCTTTTGCCTCTGAGCGAAATTTACAAAAAAAAGTAACAGATGTAAAGATTGAATTTTCGGGAGAAAACACTAATTTTTTGACAATTTCAATGGTTGATAAATTGTTAATACAAAATACAGAAACAGTAAGAAACTTAAAGAAATCTGTGATAGATTTATATGGTTTAGAAGATCAAGTAAATAAGAATCCATATGTTGCGGAATCTTCGGTTTTTTTACACATAAATGGGACCATAAAAACGATTGTAAAACAACGTTCTCCAATCGCAAGAGTTCTTCATGAAGATACCTCTTACTACATTGATAAACAGGGTGTAAAAATGCCTTTGTCCCCTGTTCATTCAGCAAGAGTATTGTTGCTTTCAGGTGTTGAAAAAGCGGAGGAATTTAAAGAAATCGTTGCATTGGTTACCATCATTTTAGAAGACGATTTCTTGAAAAAAGAAATTGTAGAAATTCATAAATTAGACAACGAAGAGTATCAATTCTCCGTTCGCAGTGGAAATTATAAAATTGATTTTGGTAAATTAATTAACATTGATATCAAATTCAAGAAATTAAAAGCGTTATATAATAAAGCTTTTTTAGACAAAACAATACACGAGTATAAAACGATTAACGTAAAATTTCACAACCAAGTTGTGTGCACAAAATAAATCAAAATGGAAAACAATAAAATAGCAGTTGGTTTAGATATTGGTACCACCAAAATTGTTGCTATGATTGGGCGTAAAAATGAATACGACAAAATTGAAGTTTTGGGTATTGGAAAAGCAAAAAGCTTAGGTGTCAAAAGAGGTGTTGTAAGTAATATCACACAAACCATTCAATCGATACAGCAAGCGGTTGAAGAAGCAGAAAGTGTTTCTGGGCAAAAAATTGAAGAGGTAGTTGTAGGGATTGCTGGGCAGCATATTCGAAGTTTATATCATTCGGATTATATCACCAGAACCAATGCTGATGAAGTGATCGACGAAAATGACATCGATAATTTAGTCAATCAGGTACATAAATTAGTCATGCTTCCAGGAGAAGAAATTATTCATGTACTGCCACAAGAATTTAAAGTGGACTCTCAAGCAGATATTAAAGAACCTATTGGGATGTATGGTGGGCGTTTAGAGGCCAATTTTCATGTCGTAGTTGGGCAAGTATCCTCGATTCGAAATATTGGACGTTGTGTAAAAAGTGCTGGTTTAGATTTGGCAGACATTACCTTGGAACCTTTAGCCTCTGCATCAGCAGTGCTCAGCCAAGAAGAAAAAGAAGCAGGAGTTGCATTGATTGATATTGGGGGAGGTACTACCGATTTGGCTATTTTTAAAGACGGTATAATTAGACATACAGCCGTGATTCCTTTTGGAGGAAATGTAATTACAAATGATATTAAAGAAGGTTGTTCTATCATTGAAAAACAAGCCGAGTTATTAAAAATAAAATTTGGTTCTGCTTGGCCAGGAGAAAATAAGGAAACCGAAATTGTTTCTATTCCAGGTCTGAGAGGAAGAGAACCTAAAGAGATTACTTTAAAGAATTTGTCTTATATGATCCATGTAAGAGTTCAAGAAATTATTGAACATGTTTATTTGGAGATTAAAAATTATGGACACGAAACTCAAAAAGGAAAACTAATTGCAGGAATTGTTTTAACAGGTGGAGGCTCACAACTAAAACATTTGCGTCAATTAGTAGAATATATTACAGGAATGGATGCGCGAATTGGGTATCCAAATGAACATTTAGCAGGAGATTCAGAAGAGGCATTATCAAGTCCGTCTTATGCAACCGCCGTTGGATTGTTAATGGAGGGTTTAAGCAAGCAATCTAAAGACGAGGAAATAGCATCGGCGATTGAAGAAGAAGTTGTTCCTACTGCTTTGGAGACAGCAGTTGAGGCTCCAGAAGTTGTTCAAGAGAAATCAAAAGACAAAGGCAAATCTTTCTTTGAAAAATTTACCGCCAGATTAAAAGATTTTTTAGACAACGCAGAGTAAAAAGGGTAGCCAAACAAGAAGAAATTAAGAATGATTAAACAATTTAAAATAGATACGTTATTATGAGCACAGAATTTGATAACATATTATTTGACATGCCAAAAACTAAATCGAATACGATTAAAGTAATTGGTGTAGGTGGTGGTGGAAGCAATGCTGTAAATCATATGTTTACGCAGCACATTAAAGGAGTCGATTTTGTAATTTGTAATACAGATTCGCAAGCGTTGGAAAACAGCCCAATTCCGAATAAAATTCAACTAGGCGCCAATTTGACTTCTGGTTTAGGTGCTGGAGCAAATCCAGATGTAGGTGCAAAAGCAGCACAAGAAAGTATCGAAGAAATTCAGCAAATGTTAAACACACAGACTAAAATGGTGTTTATAACTGCTGGTATGGGTGGAGGAACTGGAACAGGTGCTGCACCAATTATTGCTAAAATAGCCAAAGATATGGATATTTTAACGGTAGGAATCGTTACAATGCCCTTTCAGTTTGAAGGAAGAATGCGATCTAAACAAGCTCAAATTGGGATCGATACTTTGCGAAATAACGTAGATTCTTTAATTGTAATCAACAATAATAAGCTAAGAGAGGTGTATGGGAACCTTGGTTTTAAAGCCGGATTTTCCAAAGCTGACGAGGTGTTATCTACAGCAGCACGTGGTATTGCAGAAGTAATTACACATCATTACAAACAAAATATAGATTTACACGATGCCAAAACAGTGCTTTCTAATAGCGGTACCGCTATTATGGGGTCTGCAAAAGAAGAAGGAACAAACAGAGCAAAAAATGCGATTATAAAAGCCCTAGATTCTCCATTGTTAAATGACAATAAAATTACTGGTGCTAAAAACGTTTTGTTGTTAATTGTTTCCGGAAGCAATGAAGTTACACTTGATGAAATTGGAGAAGTAAACGATTATATTCAAACAGAAGCAGGATACGATGCCAATATCATTATGGGAATTGGTGAAGATGATTCTCTTGGAGATGCCATTGCTGTGACCATTGTTGCAACTGGTTTTGCTGCAGATCAACAAAGTACAATTACCAACACAGAAGTACGAAAAATTGTACATACTTTAGAAGACGAACAAAAAGCAACCTATAATTTCTCGGATACACCAATTCAAAAATCATCTGCTTTTGATACACCATTGTCTAGTAAACCTTCTCCGAAAATTGTACACATATTAGAAGATGAGGTTGAGGAATCAGCGCCAAAAATGAACTTAGTCCCAACGACAGAAAGCATTAAAAACACACAAGTTGTATTTGATGAAATTGCGATAGAAACCATTTCTGAAGATGATTTTATTATTACAGATATGTCTGCCGCAGAAAATGAAACTGTCACAGAAGCTCCAGAACCAACAGCACTTCAAGGCGATTTGTTATTTGATTTGCCGCTAAATTCATATACAGAAGTTACACCATCCAAAGAAATTCGTTTCGATCTGAATGACGTTGAAGAAACAAAAGAAGTTGTCAATGTAAACGAGATTGAAGTTTTTGGTGCAGAAGAAATTATCTTTGAGAAGAAAGCCCCCGAAACAAGATACGTTTTAGAAGATTTTGATGTGCAACCAACCATCGGGAAAAGTTCTTCAATAACTGAAAACACTGTTGAAGAAGAAAGCATGCAGTTTGAATTAAAATCAGCAAAGCCTCAGGTAGAAATTAATAATATAGTTACCGAAAGCGAAGAGGTTTCTCCTCTAAGTTTGACTATTTCTGAGTTGCAGAAAAGAGCTGAAGAGCGAAGAAAAACCATGAAAGGGTTTAATTATAAGTTTTCAGATCAAATGAATAAAAACATTGACGATTTAGAACGTGAGCCAGCATTTAAAAGATTGGGTTTAGATATCGACCTTGTAGATCGATCAATTAGTAACTCGAAAACACCTTTAAGTAGTGAAGACGATACGATTCAGTTAAAATCTAATAATTCTTTCCTACACGATAATGTAGATTAATTCTGGAAGAAATTTATAATATATTTAAAAAGCCACCTTTAGAGGTGGCTTTTTTGTGTTTTAATATAGCTGTAACCCTTCCAACAGTGAGTCTCTTAAAAAAGAAAAACCTTCAGTTTCCTGAAGGTTTTTGTATATGGAAAGTAAGGTAATTTAACTTACGGCATCTTTAATTCTTTGAATCGCTTCTTTTAATTGGACAACAGATGCTGCATAAGACATTCGAATACAGTTTGGAGCACCAAAAGCATCTCCAGTTACCGTAGCAACATTTGCTTTTTCTAACAAAAACAATGAAAAGTCATTTGCGTTTTCAATTTTTATGCCGTTAACTGTTTTTCCGAAAAAAGCAGAAATATCTGGGAACACATAAAAAGCGCCTTCAGGAATGTTTAGTTTAAATCCTTCAATTTCACCCAATAGCTCCAATACAAGATCTCTACGTGTTTCGAATTCATCTACCATATATTGTACTTTTTCAACAGGGGCTAAAACGGCAGTAATTGCAGCTCTCTGAGCAATACAATTGGTTCCCGAAGTAATTTGTCCTTGCATTTTTGTACACGCTTTTGCAATCCATTCAGGAGCGCCTAAATAGCCAATCCTCCAGCCCGTCATTGCAAATGCTTTTGCCAATCCATTAACGGTAATTGTTCTGTCGAACATGTTTTCAATCGCTGCAAAGCTAAATGGCTTTACCCCATAGTTGATGTGCTCGTATATTTCGTCAGATAAAATATAAATCTGTGGATGCTTTTCTAATACAGCCGCCAATGCACGGTATTCTTTTTCGCTATAAATACTTCCACTCGGGTTGTTAGGCGAATTGAAAAAGACCATCTTCGTCTTTGGCGTAATTGCAGCTTCTAATTGAGCAGGTGTTATTTTAAAATCATCGTCTATAGAAGATGGGATTTCTACAAATTTTGCTTCACATAAAATTGCAATTGCAGAATAACTCACCCAATACGGTGCAGGAAGTAACACTTCATCACCAGGATTCAATAATACTTGTGCAACATTGGCAATCGATTGTTTTGCTCCTGTAGAAACTACAATTTGATTCGGTTGGTATACCAAATCATTGTCGCGTTTAAACTTTGTGCAAATCGCTTCTTTCAATTCCACATAACCATCTACAGGTGTATATGAATTGTAATCTTGTTTGATGGCTTCAATAGCAGCATCTTTAATAAAATCGGGTGTGTTAAAGTCTGGTTCTCCCAAACTCAAACTAATAATGTCGATTCCTTGTCCTTTTAACTCTCTTGCTTTAGCAGCCATTGCTAAAGTCTGTGAAACAGGTAAACTGCTAATTCTGTCGGATAATGGATGTGTCATTTTTAAAGATAATTGTAGTTGTGTTTATGCTAATTCTGGTTTTTGTCCTAAAACACCTAAGTGACTAAAATGCGCTACAACAGCTTTTGTCATTGTTTTGTATTCGTTGTAAGGTAAATTAAATTCTTTGGCGGTTTGTTTTACAATTTTAGCCAATTTTTGATAATGAACATGAGAAATATGTGGAAAAATATGATGTTCAACTTGATAGTTTAAACCTCCTGTATAGAAGTTTACCAACCAGTTAGTAGGCGCAAAGTTAGAAGTGGTATACAATTGATGGACTGCCCAAGTGTGTTCTAAATTTCCATCTTTATCTGGTACAGGCATTTCTGTATTTGGAACTATGTGTGCCAATTGAAAAACAAGACTTAAAATCATTCCAGCCGTATAATGCATCACAAAAAAGCCAATCAGTATTTTCCACCATGCAACGTCTAAAACCACCATAGGTAAAACAATCCATAGTGCGTAATACACCACTTTAGAGATGATTAATTTTGTCCATTCTACCTTTGGGTTTGGAAATTTACCATAAGATAGTTTGCGCTTCAAATACCGGTGCATTTGTTTTACATCTGTTGTAATTGCCCAGTTGATAGTTAGTAATCCATATAAGAAAATAGAATAGTATTTTTGAATTTTATGAATTTTTAACCACTTAGAATGCAATGAAAAACGAATGATTCTACCCGCATCAATATCCTCATCATGATCCTTTACGTTTGTGAAAGTATGGTGCAGAACATTGTGTTGTACTTTCCAGTTATATACATTTCCAGCAAGAATGTAGATGCTACTTCCCATTAATTTATTGACCCACTTTTTACTCGAAAAAGATTCATGGTTACTGTCATGCATAACATTCATACCAACGCCCGCCATTCCAATTCCAGTAATTACCATTAATATAGGCATTAGCCATTGCGGCATTGAAACGGTTAAAATTAAGATAAACGGAACTAAAAATATGGAGAACATCAAAACAGCCTTGGTATACAGTTTCCAATTTCCAGTTCTTTTTACATTATGCTCCTTAAAATAACCATTGACTCTTTTGTTCAATATTCTGAAGAATTTTGCTTTATCTATTCGAGAAAAACTGATTGTTTTCATTACTGTTTTTTGTAGTTGTCCTACAAAAATAATCTTTTTGAAGTTGCTTTTAGAAGAAACGTTCAGTTTTGTGAAGAATTGTTTGTTACAAAAAGCTATTTTTGCCGCTGAAACAGATCAACGATGGAAATTATACAAAAGTATTTTACGGAACTTACCCCAACTCAAATTGCGCAATTCTCGAAACTTAAAGAATTATACCAAGATTGGAACCTAAAAATTAATGTAGTTTCTAGAAAAGATATTGATGAGTTATACTTGCGGCACGTTTTGCATTCCTTAGCAATCGCAAAAGTAATCCATTTTAAACCAGGATCTAAAGTGATGGATGTTGGAACTGGCGGTGGTTTTCCAGGAATTCCATTGGCTATTTTATTTCCAGAAACACACTTTCATTTGGTAGATTCTATTGGGAAAAAACTAAAAGTAGTCAATGATGTTGTTGAAGGTTTAGGGTTGGAAAATGTCACCACAACCCACGGTAGAGTTGAAGATGTAAAAGATACTTATGATTTTATCGTAAGTAGAGCTGTGGCACAGATGGAAACCTTTGTTCGTTGGACAAAAGGTCGCATTGCTAAAAAACAAAATCACGATTTAAAAAACGGAATTTTATATTTAAAAGGTGGAGACTTGACAGAAGAGTTACAACGCTATACTTCTGCTACCCTATATGATTTGCCAGCCTATTTTGAAGAACCTTTCTTTGAAACTAAAAAAGTAGTACACCTAGGAATGAAGTTTCAATAGTACTGGCAGGCCTTTTCACTTAAGACAATCCAGAAATTACACCTTGGTCATCAATCTTCATATTTTCAGATGCTGGAACAGAAGGGAGGCCAGGCATTCGCATCATTTTTCCTAAAATAGGAATCAAAAACTGCGCACCTGCTGCTATTTCAATTTCTCTGACTGTAACCTTAAAACCTGTTGGCCTTCCAATTAATTTTTCATTATCAGAAAAAGATTTCTGTGTTTTTGCCATGCAAATTGCAAAGTCACTGAACCCGAGTCGATCAATTCGTTTTAGGTCTAATAAGGCTTTGTTTTCATATACCACCTTGTTTGCCCCATATATTTCTTTAGCGATCTTCTCGATTTTCTCTTTTACAGGGGCATTCCAATCATACAAAGTATTGTACTGTGTTGCTTTATTTTCCACGATATCCACAACGGCTTCTGCAAGTGCTTTGGTGCCTTCTCCTCCTTTTGCCCATCCTTCAGATAAAACTGCTTGAACCCCTAAAGCAGCACATTTTTGAATGACAAAATGGACTTCTTCCTCCGTATCGGAAACAAAAGAATTAATTGCAACAACTGGTTCGATGTTGAACTTTCGAATGTTCTCAATATGTTTTTCTAAATTACTGAAACCTTCAGAGACACACTCTAAATTGGGCGTATTATAGGCTTCTTTCTTAGCCCCTCCATGATGACGTAAGGCTCTAATAGTTGCCACTAAAACAACACATTTTGGATTTAGTTTTGCAAATGCTGATTTGATATTTAGAAATTTTTCAGCCCCTAAGTCGGCCCCAAATCCCGCTTCAGTAACCACATAATTTGACAAAGACAAGCCCATCTTTGTAGCAATAATCGTGTTGGTTCCTTGCGCAATATTTGCAAAGGGTCCTCCATGAATAATTGCTGGATTTTCTTCTAATGTTTGTACCAAGTTCGGCTTAATGGCATCTTTTAGTAAAATAGCCATGGCGTTTTCTGCTTTTAGATCCCTTGCAAAAATTGGGGTGTTGTCATAAGTAAGTCCAACAAGAATCGCCCCCAATCGCTCTTTTAAGTTTTTAAAATTGGTCGCCATACAGAGGATTGCCATAACCTCTGATGCAGCCGTAATATTGAATCCATCTTCACGTGGAACTCCGTTTGCAGTTCCTCCTAATCCAATGGTGGTTGCTCTCAACGCACGGTCATTCATGTCTATTACGCGTTTCCAAAGAATGGTTCTTGGGTCTATATTTAGATTATTTATTTTGCTTTGTAGGTTGTTGTCAATTAAAGCTGCGAGTAAATTATTTGCTTTTTCAACCGCATTAAAATCACCTGTAAAGTGCAAATTGATGTCTTCCATAGGAACTACTTGAGAATATCCTCCTCCAGCGGCACCGCCTTTTATTCCAAACACAGGGCCCAAAGAGGGTTCGCGCAAGACTACGGTAGCTTGTTTGCCTATTTTGTTTAGCCCTTCCGTTAAGCCAATAGAAACCGTAGTTTTTCCCTCTCCCGCCGGAGTAGGTGTTATTGCGGTTACTAAGACGAGATGATTTTTAGCAACTTGCTCCTCATTAATTAAATGTAAAGGAAGTTTGGCTTTGTATTTTCCATACATTTCTAAATCATCCTCAACGACTTGCAGTTTTTTTGCAATGTTTTTTATGTGTATTAATTGTTTTGCTTGTGCAATTTTAATGTCTGATAAATGGGTCATTTTAATGCTGATTTTATGGATTATTTTCTTTTTCTTTTTTTGTTATTAAACCCTTATAAATAAAGATATTTCCTTGTTTAAAAACGGTTTTTAATACCACTTATTTTTAAAACAAAAAACAACTACTTATAAATGTAAGAAAATAATTGGTTGAACTGCTTTGAAATAGTATATTTGCTCGTTTTAAACTAAAGAAGTCGACATAAATATAACTAAAAGATGCAAAACAAAGGACTTATTAAATTATTTGCTATCCTATTTGGATTAGTAAGTTTATACCAATTATCATTTACATACTTCGCGAGTAAAGTAGAAAAAGATGCTGCGAACTATGCAACCAAAATGGTACCTACCAACGATGCGAGAGAAAAAGCTGCTTTCGAAAGAAAGTACTTAGACAGTGTCTCTAATCAAGAAGTTGTAAATCTAGAAGTTACTAAATACACTTACGACGATATTAAGGAGAAAGAAATGAACCTTGGTCTCGATCTAAAAGGGGGTGTAAACGCAATTTTACAGGTTTCTGTAAAAGAAGTTTTAAAGGGATTGTCTAATGATTCTAAAAACGAAATCTTCAACAATGCATTAAATGCTGCTGACCAAAGGTTGAAAAGTAGTAATGATACTTACTTAGATTTATTTTTTCAAGAATTTGAAAGCACCGCAGGAACCACAAAATTAAGCGATCCTACTATTTTTGGAACAAAATCATTACGTGATAAAATTAAATTTGACGAAGCCAACCAAGTTGTCAAAGAAGTACTTCAAGCAGAAATTAATAGTTCAATTAACACGGCTTTTGATGTTTTAAGAAGTAGAATTGATAAGTTTGGTGTAACACAACCAAACATTCAAAGAATTGGAAATTCTGGAAGAATTCAAATTGAATTACCAGGAGCAAAAGATATTGACCGAGTTACAAAATTAATTACAAGCAAAGCTGAATTACAGTTTTGGGAAGTATATTCAAATGCAGAAGTGCAGAACTATTTCTTTAGTGCAAATGAAAAAGTTGCTGAGTTGCTAAAAGTAGATTCGGTTGAAGAAGAAACAACAGTTGAAGATGCAACCGATGAGTTGGATGATATTTTAGGTGCTAGCACAGATTCAACAAAGGTGGTTCAGAAAGACTTATTCACCTATTTGTTTCCAAACGTAGCTCAAAACCAACAACAACTAAGTTCTCTAGTTGCTCAGGCAAAAGTATTAGACACGGCACAAGTAAATAAATTATTAAATCTGAAAGAAGTTACAGATTTACTTCCAACAGCATTAAAGCATGTAAAATTCTTATGGGATTACAAGCCAACAAAATCGAATGACGGTACAGAGTTAATCGCTTTATATGCGATTAAGTCTAACAAAAATGGCAAAGCACCAATTGAAGGAGATGTTATTTTAGATGCATCACAAGAATTTAGCCAATTGAATAAGCCGGAAGTAAGCATGACTATGAACAGTTATGGTGCGAAACTTTGGGAGAAAATGACCACTGAAAATGCAGGGAAATTTGTTGCTGTTGTTTTAGATGATTATGTCTATACAGCCCCTTCAGTAAACCAACCAATTACAGGTGGAAGAACTTCGATCTCTGGTGGATTAATGACAGTTTCTGAAGCAAAAGACATTGCAACGGTTTTAAAAGCAGGGAAGTTGCCAGCAACGGCAAGAATTATCGAAGCAGAAGTTGTTGGACCCTCTTTAGGAAAAGAAGCAATCGATTCTAGTTTCCTTTCTTTTGGATTGGCAATTTTATTGGTTTTATTATGGATGACCCTTTATTACGGTAAAGCAGGTTTATATGCAGATATTGCTTTAGCAGTAAACATTTTATTCATCTTTGGTATTTTAGCATCCTTCAACGCAGTGTTAACATTGCCTGGTATTGCAGGAATTATCTTAACCATTGGTATGTCTGTAGATGCCAACGTAATTATCTTTGAAAGAATTAAAGAAGGACTCTTTAAGAAGAAAGGTTTAAAACAATCTGTAGAAGAAGGATTTTCTGTAAAAGGAGCCTTGTCTGCAATTATTGATGCAAACATTACAACCTTATTAACAGGTATTATTTTATATGTTTTTGGAACCGGACCTATTAAAGGTTTCGCATTGACATTAATGATTGGTATTGGGACTTCTTTATTTACAGCGGTATTTATTACACGGATTTTGATTGACGGAGCGATTCGCAAAGGTTCAAAATTAACATTCAATACCTCTATTTCAAAAGGATGGTTCCAGAACTTAAATATTGAGTTCTTACGAAAGCGTAAATTGGCATACATCATTTCTGGAGCAATTATTGTTGCAGGAATCGTGTCTATTTTCTCTATCGGATTAAAGCAAGGTGTAGATTTTAAAGGAGGACGTTCTTTTACCGTTCGTTTTGACAAGTCTATGAATGCTACCGAAGTTGCAGAAACCTTAAAAGGGGCTTTTGGTACCGCTCCAGAAGTAAAAACATACGGTTTAGACAATCAATTGAAAATAACAACTGTTTTTAGAATTGACGAAGAAGGACCTACTGTAGATGAAGAAGTGCAAAATGCACTATTTACAGGTTTAAAGCCTTACATCGGAGATACCTCTTACAATGATTTCAAACCTGGTTTCGAAAAAGCAAAGAATGCTAACGGAATTATGAGCTACAGAAAAGTAGATCCAACCATTGCCGATGATATTAAAACATCAGCACTTTGGGCAGTATTTGGTTCATTATTTGTAGTTTTCTTATACATCTTATTACGTTTTAGAAAAGTATCTTATTCTATTGGAGCTGTAGTTGCAGTATTCCATGATGTATTAATTGTATTAGGTGTTTTCTCTATTACCTATAACTTCATGCCTTTTGACATGGAAATCGGACAATCCTTTATCGCCGCCATTTTAACCGTAGTCGGTTATTCGCTGAATGATACCGTGGTTATCTTTGATAGAATTAGAGAATTTGCAGGAGTCAATACCACTTGGAAATATAGTCAAGTTGTAGACAAAGCCTTAAGTTCTACTTTAGGAAGAACTATAAATACCTCTTTAACAACATTATTAGTAATGATCGTAATCTTCTTATTTGGAGGAGATTCAATTAAAGGATTTATGTTTGCATTAATAGTAGGTGTAGCAGTAGGTACCTATTCATCATTATTTGTGGCAACACCAATTATGTACGACACGACTAAAGAAGAAGAAAAGAACAAATAGTTCTCTTTTAATATCATTTAAAACCGTTTTGCTTTTGCTGATTTTATTTCAGTAACTACAAGACGGTTTTTTCTATTCAAAATCAAGACCCTATCTTTGCCATCTGATGAATACTATAAAACTTCATGATTTATATTTTAAACCCTTTATTTCAAAGGAAGAGATCGCACGCATTGTAAAGTCTTTAGCCAAACAAGTTAAAGAAGACTTACCAAAAGATGAGATTCCATTTTTTGTGGGGATTTTAAATGGATGTTTTTTGTTTGCAGCAGATTTTATAAGAGAATTTAATGGAAATTGTGAAGTCTCTTTTGTAAAACTCGCTTCCTACGAAGGCACAACATCAACAGCAAACGTAAAACAGCTTGTAGGTATCAACGAAGACCTAACGGGGAGAACCGTAATTATTCTTGAAGACATTGTAGATACCGGAGCCACTTTGCAAGAAATCTATAATATCTTTAGAGATAAAAAAGTAAAACAACTAAAAGTAGCAACCCTCTTCTTTAAGCCCGAAGTTTTTAAAAAAGAACTACCCATTGCTTATATCGGAAAAAGCATCGAAGATAAATTCATCGTAGGTTATGGTTTAGATTACGACGGTTTGGGAAGAAATAAAGCAGCTATATATCAACTAACAGCACCACCAAAAATGAAGAACATTGTATTATTTGGCCCCCCTGGAGCAGGGAAAGGGACACAAGCAACCTTGTTAAAAGAGAAGTATGATTTAGTACACATCTCTACTGGAGATGTTTTTAGATACAACATTAAAAACAAAACTGAACTAGGTGTATTGGCTAAAACCTATATGGATGATGGTAATTTAGTTCCCGATGAGGTAACCATCAACATGTTGAAGGCAGAAGTAGAAAAAAATGCCAATGCCAATGGTTTTATCTTTGATGGTTTTCCAAGAACGGAATCACAGGCCATCGCACTAGATGCTTTCTTAGCAGAAAAAGGAGCAAAAATAAATGGAATGGTCGCCCTAGAAGTTTCCGAAGATTTATTAGTTCAGCGCTTGTTGGAAAGAGGAAAAACAAGTGGAAGAACCGACGATACGGATGAAGAAAAAATCCGAAATCGTTTTAACGAATACAATACCAAAACAGCGATCCTAAAAGAATTTTACCAAGAACAAGGAACGTATTATGGGGTGAATGGTGTAGGGTCTATTGAAGACATTACCGATAGTTTATCAGCTGTTTTTGATACACTTTAAATCGTTTGACAATTCAATTGTTGAACCAATAAATAGAAATAATGACTGAAGGAAATTTTGTCGATTACATAAAAATATATGCAACTTCTGGTAAAGGAGGACAAGGATCTATGCACTTGCACAGAGAAAAATTCATTACCAAGGGAGGACCAGATGGAGGAGACGGTGGACGTGGAGGCCATATTATTTTACGTGGAGACAAAAACATGTGGACGTTGTTTCACTTAAAATTTAAAAGACATTTTAGAGCCGACCCAGGAGGTTCTGGAAGTGGAAGTAGAAGCACTGGAGCAGATGGGGCAGATGTGTATGTAGACGTTCCGTTAGGAACCATTGTTAGAGATGCAGACACGGATGAAGTGATTCTAGAAATCACAGAACATCAGAAAGAAGTTGTGTTGTTGCGTGGAGGAAAAGGAGGCCTAGGAAACTGGCACTTTAAATCCTCAACCAATCAAACACCAAGATATTCACAACCTGGTATGGATGGTGTAGAAGCGTGGTTGCGCTTAGAATTAAAATTGTTGGCAGATGTAGGTTTAGTTGGTTTTCCAAATGCAGGGAAATCTACGCTATTGTCTGTTTTAACTTCTGCAAAACCAAAAATTGCAGATTATGCTTTTACAACTCTTAAACCCAATCTAGGTATCGTAGAACATCGTAATCATCAAACTTTCGTGCTTGCAGACATTCCTGGTATTATAGAAGGAGCTGCCGAAGGAAAAGGACTTGGACATCGATTCCTACGCCATATCGAACGAAACTCAACTCTGTTGTTTTTAATTCCTGCCGATAGTGATGACATTAACAAAGAATATGCAATTCTATTAAATGAATTAAAAAAACACAATCCAGAATTGTTAGACAAAGATCGTTTGTTAGCCATTTCTAAATCGGATATGTTAGATGATGAATTAAAGGAAGAGATTGCTGCAGATTTACCTGAAGGCGTAGAAACCTTATTTATTTCCTCAGTTGCCGAATCTGGATTGCAAGAATTAAAAGACAAATTGTGGAAAATGCTGAACTAAGATTCGTATTTTAAAACAACGAGATATATCAAAACGCTCTTTTTTACAACAGTAAGAAAGAGCTTTTACTTTTTTAATTGAATTTTAATGGGCAAACTGTATTTTGTAACTACAGGAATACCTCTTTTTCTTGCAGGGGTTATTTTAGGTAAATTCTGTACGCTTACTTTTAGCAAACGATCCAATGTTGGTAGTTGTATCTTGATGTTTTCAGAAGATTGTATTTCATCCAAAATCACCCTTCCATTTGCAGAAATCAACAAATGAACAATCACCGTTTCAGAAATAGCTTCTTTTATTGTAAAGGAATGTTTTTGGAGTTCGGAGCCTATTTTTGCATGCATTGTATTTCTAAAACAAGTTGATTTTTCCTGCTTTGTTATGATTGAATCACACACTGGAAAAGAAGGTGAAAAGTCTACTGAAGAAAAATCTATTGTTGTGTCTAAAGGTACAATTTTAGAATCGTCTAATCCCATTACCAGATCACAAGAACTGCAAAAAAGAAGGAAGATTGAAAAAGCTAAAACACGCAAAAACATAGAATTAATTATTGTGTGAAATTACTAAATTTTATTGAGTTTTAATCTACTATAATTGGAAACGGAATCGCCGAAGGAAAAACTGTCTGATTCCATTTAACTATTTGAATACACAGTGTTAAATTTTGTTGTTTTTAGTTTTAAAAAATATAACAAACGTTTTGTATTTTCGTTTTACTTTAAAACATTTTATGGATATTTTTTTATTGCTATTAGGCTTTTTGTTGGTTTTACTCGGTGTTGTTGGGGCGTTTTTACCCGTTTTGCCCGGTCCTTTAACGAGTTGGTTCGGACTTTTAACATTGCACTTTACGAGTGTAATTCCTCTAAATTGGTCTTTTTTAGGCATTACACTAGCCGTTGCAATTTTAATTTGGATTTTAGATTACATCATTCCCGCTATGGGGACTAAAAAATTTGGAGGGAGTAAATTCGGCGTTTATGGAACCACGATTGGTTTAATTATAGGACTCTTCGTTCCAATTCCACTGGGTATTTTAATTGGTGCTTTTTTAGGTGCATTCATTGGAGAGTTGATTTATGATAGTAAAGATACGAGCAGAGCCATTAAAGCTTCTTTTGGTTCTTTTATAGGCTTACTCGCCTCAGCATTCATCAAGTTTTTTGTAGCTTCTATTTACTGTATGCTTTTCATTATGAAAATATGGGAATTTAAGAGTGTGTTGTTCTAATATTTTTTCAATAAAATGCAAAAAAAAAGCGTCCCATTTAAGGGAAGCTTTCCATTGGTTAACAAAACCATGACACTTTTATGAAAGTGCCAAAACAACACAACATTCGCTGCTTTAAAAAAAAAGCAGTCTACAAATATACAACTTTTTCACATCCTATAGTTGATTTTCTTTTTATTTGTTAATTGCCTAACTCTGCAATAGATTGTATCTTTACAATCTTTAATATTTACTCGAAAACAAAGACAGAGAATGCAATTATCAGAACAAGAAGTTGTACGTAGAGAAAAGCTAATCAAATTACGTGATTTAGGGATCAACCCTTATCCAGCAGATTTATTTCCAATCAATTCAAATTCAAAAGAAATAAAGGAAGCATATGTTGAAGCCAAACCCGTAATTATTGCTGGACGTTTGATGTCGATTAACATTCAAGGAAAAGCCTCTTTTGCACAATTACAGGATGGAGAAGGTAGAATTCAATTGTATTTTAACAGGGATGAAATTTGTGAAGGAGAAGACAAGTCATTATACAACAACGTCTTCAAGAAATTATTAGATTTAGGAGATTTTATAGGAATCGAAGGATCCTTGTTTACAACCCAAGTAGGTGAAAAAACAGTGATGGTTAAAAGTTTTAAAATGCTTTCAAAAGCATTAAAACCTTTGCCAATGCCAAAAGTAAAAGATGGTGTTACCTATGACGCTTTTACAGATCCAGAAATGCGTTACAGACAACGTTATGCCGATTTAGTAGTCAATCCACATGTAAAAGAAGTCTTTGTAAAACGAACAAAATTGTTTAATGCAATGCGTTCTTTCTTTAATGGTGCAGGATATTTTGAGGTAGAAACCCCTGTTTTACAGCCCATTCCTGGAGGAGCAGCAGCAAGACCTTTTATTACACATCACAATTCATTAGACATTCCATTGTATATGAGAATCGCCAATGAGCTTTATTTAAAAAGATTAATTGTAGGTGGTTTTGATGGTGTTTATGAGTTTTCAAAAAACTTCAGAAATGAAGGGATGGACAGAACACACAATCCAGAATTTACCGCGATGGAAATCTATGTATCCTACAAAGATTACAACTGGATGATGGATTTCTGTGAACAATTATTAGAACATTGTGCTATTGCCGTAAACGGAACTTCTGAAGCTACTTTTGGTGAACATAAAATCAATTTTAAAGCACCATACGCCAGAGTTACCATGGCCGATTCTATAAAACATTTTACAGGTTTTGATATTAACGGAAAAACAGAAGATGAAATAAGAACCGCAGCAAAATCAATGGACATTCCTGTTGATGAAACTATGGGGAAAGGAAAACTAATTGACGAGATTTTTGGAGAAAAATGTGAAGGAAATTATATACAACCTACCTTTATTACCGATTATCCCAAAGAAATGTCTCCGCTTTGTAAAGAGCACAGAGACAATCCTGAATTAACTGAACGTTTTGAATTAATGGTATGTGGTAAAGAAATTGCCAATGCCTATTCAGAATTAAACGATCCAATCGATCAACGAGAACGTTTTGAGCATCAATTAAAATTAGCCAAGAAAGGAGATGATGAAGCCACCGAATTCATCGATGAAGATTTCTTACGTGCTTTAGAATACGGAATGCCACCAACCTCTGGAATGGGTATTGGAATGGACCGTTTGATTATGTTTTTAACCAACAACCAATCCATTCAGGAAGTCTTATTTTTCCCCCAAATGCGACCTGAACAGCAAGCACCTTCTGTTGAATTAAACGAGGAAGAAAAAGCAGTTTTAGCACTCATTACCAAAGCAGAAAAAATTGACTTAAACGAATTGAAAATAAAATCAGGTTTGTCTAACAAGAAATGGGATAAAACCATTAAAGGGTTGACTAAAAAAGAAGTTGCTAAAGTTTCAAAAACAGACGAAGGTTTGTTTGTTGAAATTCTATAGTACTTCGAAAATAAAAATAAAAAATCCAGCTGTAAAGCTGGATTTTTTTATGAACTACAATCACTTAAAGCGATTATTTTATTACAATGCTAACAAGCCGTTTGTTTTTGTAACTCCTTCTGCAGAAGCTTGCATGTGTGCTTTTTCAGCGTCATTTAAATTGATTTCAACAATTTTTTCGATCCCGTTTTTTCCTAAAACAACAGGAACTCCAATACATAAATCATTCAAACCATATTCACCTTCCAATAAAACAGAACAAGGGAAAATTTTCTTTTGATCACAAGCAATTGCCTGTACCAAACCAGAAACAGCAGCACCAGGAGCATACCAGGCAGAAGTACCTAATAAACCTGTTAAGGTTGCACCACCTACTTTGGTATCTTGTAAAACTTGTTCCAATCTTTCTTCAGAGATAAACTCAGAAACTGGAACCGAATTTCTTGTTGCCAATCTTGTTAAAGGTACCATTCCTTTATCAGAATGCCCACCAATCACCATACCGTCAACATCAGAAATTGGTGCTTCTAAAGCTTCTGCCAATCGATATTTAAAACGTGCAGAATCTAAAGCCCCACCCATTCCAATAATTCTATTTTTAGGAAGTCCGGTTGTTTTATGTACTAAATAGGTCATTGTATCCATAGGATTAGAAACAACGATAATAATGGTATTTGGAGAGTGCTCAATTAAGCTTGCAGAAACCATTTTAACGATTCCAGCATTAATTCCAATTAACTCTTCACGTGTCATTCCTGGTTTTCTTGGAATACCAGAAGTAATTACACAAATATTAGAATCTGCTGTTTTTGAATAATCACTTGTGCTTCCAGTGATTTTTGTGTCAAAACCATTTAAAGAAGCGGTTTGCATTAAATCCATTGCTTTCCCTTCCGCAAAGCCTTCTTTAATGTCTAGTATTACAACTTCAGAAGCGAAGTTTTTCATGGCAATGTATTCTGCACAACTTGCACCTACGGCACCTGCACCTACAACAGTAATTTTCATATTTTTAGTATTTAATTGTGTTCAACTTAAGAGGCACAAAAATACATTAAATTATTGAAAAACAGCTTTTGATATATCTTAAAAAATGGTAGGTATTTTGTGTTTTTTGCAAAAAAAAAGCCTCAATACTTTTAATATTGAGGCTGTTTAAAATTAAAACTATTTTTTAGACATCTATGTTTGCATACTTTGCATTTCGTTCAATAAAGTCTCTCCTTGGCGGTACTTCATCTCCCATTAGCATAGAGAAAACTCTATCTGCTTCAGCTGGACTGTCAATAACTACCTTACGTAAGGTTCTAAATTCAGGATTCATTGTCGTGTCCCAAAGTTGTTCTGCGTTCATCTCTCCAAGACCTTTATATCTCTGAATCGAAACACTTCCTCCTAATTTCTGTGCAATTAAATCTCGTTGATTGTCATCCCAAGCATATTCTCTTTTTTGTCCTTTTTTCACTAAATAAAGTGGAGGAGTCGCAATATAAATATAACCTTGCTCTACCATTTCTTTCATGTATCTAAAGAAGAACGTTAGAATCAATGTTGCAATATGCGATCCATCGACATCGGCATCACACATAATGACTACTTTATGGTAACGAACTTTAGATAAATTTAAAGCTCTTGGATCTTCTTCCGTTCCAATAGAAACGCCCAAAGCGGTAAACATATTTTTGATTTCTTCGTTTTCAAAAACTTTGTGTTGCATTGCTTTTTCTACGTTCAAAATCTTTCCACGAAGTGGAAGTATGGCCTGAAAATTACGATCTCTACCTTGCTTTGCTGTACCCCCTGCAGAATCTCCCTCAACTAAGAAAATTTCACATTGAGCAGGATCTGTTTCAGAACAATCTGATAATTTCCCAGGCAAACCACCAATAGACATAACGGTTTTACGTTGCACCATTTCACGGGCTTTACGCGCTGCATGCCTTGCCGTTGCAGCTAATATTACCTTCTGAACAATTATTTTTGCATCGTTCGGGTTTTCTTCTAAATAATCAGATAACATTTCAGAAACGGCTTGCGATACTGCAGAGGTTACTTCTCTGTTTCCTAATTTCGTTTTTGTCTGTCCTTCAAATTGAGGTTCTGCTACTTTTACAGAAATAATTGCAGTCAATCCTTCGCGGAAGTCATCTCCCGCAATTTCGAATTTTACATTTTTAAGCAATCCAGAATTATCAGCATACTTTTTTAACGTTCCTGTTAACCCGCGTCTGAATCCAGACAAATGGGTTCCTCCTTCATGGGTATTAATGTTGTTTACATAGGAGTGCAAATTTTCTGCATAGGAAGTGTTATACACCATAGCAACTTCAACAGGAATTCCATTTTTTTCACCTTCCATAGAAATTACATTCGCAGTCAATTGCTCACGTGTGGAATCTAAATATTGGATAAATTCAGGCAATCCTTCTGTAGAATGAAAGGTTTCTGTAATCGGGTTCCCTTCATCGTCAGTTTTTCTTTTATCTGTAAGGGTAATCGTAATTCCCTTATTTAAATACGATAACTCTCGCATACGGGTTGCCAACGTCTCGTAATTGTATTCAGTACTTTGTGTAAAGATTGATTTGTCTGGTGAAAAAGTAACAATGGTTCCTGTAAAGTCGGTTTCTCCAATTGTTTTTACTGGGTACAAGGCTTTTCCTTGAGAATATTCTTGTTGCCAAACTTTTCCTTCTTTGTGAACCGTTGCTGTTAAGTGTTGCGATAGTGCGTTTACACAACTTACACCCACACCGTGCAAACCTCCAGAGACTTTGTACGAATCTTTATCAAATTTACCACCAGCTCCAATTTTTGTCATTACAACTTGCAATGCAGAAACACCTTCTTTTTTGTGAATTCCAACCGGAATCCCACGGCCATTATCTTTAGTGGTAATAGAATTGTCTTCATTAATGGTAACGTTGATTGTGTCACAATAGCCTCCCATTGCTTCATCAATGGAATTATCGACAACCTCATACACCAAATGGTGCAGTCCTCGAACACCTACATCTCCAATATACATAGAAGGTCGCATTCTTACATGTTCCATACCTTCTAATGCCTGAATACTGGAAGCATCGTAATTATTTTTTTTGTCTTCGCTCATAATAAAAGTGAATTATTCATTTAAGTTTTGTTGAAAATCAACATTGAAAATGATGATCTTCCTATTCTCAAATTTACAAATTTTCAGTCTTTTTATTTGTAATTTATGGAATTAAGTTCCGAAATTATCAACATTTGTTGAAAACGAAATAATGGCTTAAAGCTCTTAAAAAGTACTTTATACGTCTTTTTTATCGTTGAATTTTTTTTTGTTTTACAAGAGATGTTTCAAACTCCTTAAATCTTAGATTTTAAATTCTCTTTAAGCAAAAAAAATCCCGCAAAAGCGAGATTTTTAGTCTTAAATTTATTTTGGAAATAAACAAATCTAATAAGCATCGTCATGAACATTTAGAATGGCTCTTCCAGAAGGCTCATTCATGTTTTTAAATGCTTCATCCCAGTCTAAGGCAATTTGTGTACTACATGCAACACTTGCTTCTTGTGGTACGCTTAATGCAGCGGCATCACTTGGGAAATGCCCTTCAAAAATAGCACGGTAATAAAATTCTTCTTTGTTTTGTGGTGTTTGAATTGGAAATCTAAATTTTGCGTTTGCCAATTGCTCGTCAGTAACTTCTTTGTCTACAACTTCTTTTAACGTATCAATCCAATCATATCCAACCCCGTCAGAAAATTGCTCTTTTTGTCTCCATGCAACACTTTCTGGCAACAGATCTTCAAACGCTTTTCGAATGATCCATTTCTCCATACGTTCTCCGTTAATCATTTTATCTTTCGGGTTCAAACGCATGGCAACATCAATAAACTCTTTGTCTAAAAATGGTACACGTCCTTCTATTCCCCAAGCCATTAAACTTTTATTGGCTCTTAGACAATCATACATATGCAGTTTTTCTAATTTACGAACTGTTTCTTCATGAAATTCTTCTGCATTTGGTGCCTTATGAAAGTACAAGTAACCACCAAAAATTTCGTCGGCTCCTTCTCCAGAAAGTACCATTTTAATCCCCATAGACTTAATAACTCGTGCCATTAAATACATTGGAGTAGAAGAGCGAATGGTTGTAATGTCGTAGGTCTCTATGTTGTAGATAACATCTTTGATAGCATCTAAGCCTTCTTGGATTGTAAATTTTATTTCATGGTGAATGGTCCCAATGTGGTCTGCTACCTTTTTAGCAGCGGCCAAATCTGGAGAACCTTCTAATCCTACAGAAAAACTGTGTAGTTGTGGATACCAAGCTTCTGATTTGTCATCAGATTCAATTCTTTTTTGAGCATATTTTTTGGCTATGGCTGAAGTTACTGAAGAGTCTAATCCTCCAGAAAGTAAAACCCCGTAAGGAACATCACTCATTAATTGTCTGTGAACGGCATCTTCTAAAGCTTTCTTTACTTCTGCGATACTTGTTTGGTTCTCTTTTACGGCCTCATAATCTCTCCATTCTCTATGGTACCATTTTACAAATTGTCCATCTTTGCTGGACATATAATGTCCTGGTGGGAACAATTCAATTTTGGTACAAGTTCCTTCTAATGCTTTTAGTTCTGAAGCAACATAGAAGGTTCCGTTTTGATCCCATCCAATATATAAAGGAATGATTCCAACATGATCTCTCGCAATAAAGTATTCATCTTTTTCAACATCATACAAAGCAAAGCCAAAAATTCCATTCAATTCATCTAGAAAACCAACACCTTTTTCTTTATACAATGCTAAAATTACCTCACAATCGGATGCTGTTTGAAAGTTGTAAGTTCCCTCAAATTGCTTGCGCAACTCTCTATGATTGTAAATTTCGCCATTGGCTGCCAATACTAGTTTTTTATCTTCACTAAATAGCGGCTGTTGTCCAGAAGCTGGATCTACAATCGCCAATCTTTCGTGGGACATAATCACTTTTTTATCACTATAAATTCCGCTCCAATCTGGACCACGATGTCTAATTTTTTTAGACATTTCCAATAACTGAGGCCTTAAGGCTTCAGGGCTTTCTTTCAAATCAAACGCACATACAATACCACACATAATTCTATATTTTATAATAATTGTTTATTTCCGATACAAAAAACCGAATTTTTGTTTAAATTTTAAACTTAAAAATAATATTTAATTATAATATATAACTTTTTAGTTGTTTTTATTGTTTTATTGAAACTATAGAGTTTATTTTTAATTTAGATACTTACTGTTTGTTAGTTCTTCTAAAAAAAATGATATAAAGTTTGGTTAAGTAAAATTTGCTATCTAAATTTGTAATTCAATGATAAAACAACAAAACATATGGTGGTGGAACTCTCTTAATTCATAAGTGAGAAATCTTCCTATATGTAAAAATATATAAAAGGCTTATCTCACGATAAGCCTTTTTTGTATTTATAAAACAAATACTGAGTTCGTTCAGCAACCATGAAAGAGATAAAATTTAAAACAACAAGTACCACCAGAATTTCGGATACAGTGACTCCAGTAGGCTTGTATTTGCGTTTTCGAGACGCCTATGCAAATACCTTATTACTAGAAAGTTCTGACTATCATAGTAAAGAAGAAAGTTTTTCTTTTATCTGTATAGAGCCCATGGTTTCAATGAAAGTTGAAGACGCCCTATTTTCGGTTTCTCACAAAGGAGTTCAAGTAGCCGAACAGGTGGTTGATAAAAACTTCTATGAGCTCTTTGACGAATTTACAGATTCGATAGTTTTGGATTGTCCAAAGGAGTTGAAATCTTATAACGGTTTGTATGGTTATACCACCTTTGATAGTGTACAGTATTTCGAGAACATTAGGTTTACAAATAAAAAAGCACCTTCTGCAATTCCAGAAATGCAATATAGTTTCTATCGTTTTATTATCGCCATCAATCATTTTAATGATGAAATGACATTGATAGAAAATAGTCAAGCTCACGAGGTTTCAAGGGTCTCAGAAATAGAAACGATTATCAATGCACAATCTTTTAATACACAAAAATTTGAAATCGTAGGTAAGGAAACTTCCAATTGTAACAATGAAGATTTTAAAGAATATGTAACAAAAGCGAAAGCACATTGCAAACGAGGAGATGTTTTTCAATTGGTTTTGTCACGTCAATTTCAACAAGAATTTAAAGGAGATGAATTTAATGTTTACCGAGCATTGCGTTCGATTAATCCATCTCCTTATTTGTTTTATTTTGATTACGGAAATTTTAAATTGATGGGCTCCTCTCCAGAAGCACAAATAAAAATCGCTGCTGGAAAAGCAACCATCAATCCAATTGCTGGAACTTTTCGAAGAACGGGTGATATGTCTGAAGACATTAAGTTAGGAAAAAAACTCTCAGAAGATAAAAAAGAAACGGCAGAGCACGTTATGTTGGTCGATTTGGCAAGAAATGACCTTAGTAAGCATGCCGATCATGTAACGGTTGAAGTCTTTAAAGAAGTACAGTATTTTAGTCATGTGATTCATTTAGTGTCTACGGTGCAGGGGAAAATTAAAGGAAATCCAATTGAAATTGTAGGAGATACTTTCCCAGCAGGAACCTTAAGTGGTGCTCCTAAGTACAAGGCCATGGAATTGATTGATAAATATGAAAATCAATCTCGTGGATTTTATGGTGGTGCTGTAGGTATAATAGGATTAGACGGTTCTGTAAACTTAGCAATTGCCATTCGTTCTTTTGTGAGTAAAAACAATGTATTGTATTCGCAAGCAGGTGCAGGAATTGTTATTCATTCAGATGAAGCAAAAGAATTACAAGAAGTAAACAACAAATTAGCCGCTTTAAAAAAGGCGTTAATTTTAGCAGAAAATATTTAAAAATAGCCTTTAGTAGTTCGCTAATAGCCAAAAGCTTTTAAAATGAAAATAGTAATAATAGACAATTACGATTCCTTTACTTATAACTTAGTTCATATGGTAGAGAAAATTACAGGCAATTTTCCTGCGGTTTTTAGAAACGATGAAATTAGTTTAGAAGACGTAAATAATTTCGATTTAATCATGTTATCTCCAGGACCAGGAATTCCTGAAGAGGCGGGTATTTTAAAAGAGATCATCAGAAACTATGCGGGCAAAAAACCAATATTTGGAGTTTGCCTTGGCCTTCAGGCGATTACTGAAGTTTTTGGTGGAAGCATTGTCAATTTAGATACCGTGTATCATGGAGTGGCAACCCTAATGGATGTTGTAGATGAAAGCGCGGTGATCTTTAAAGACATACCAACTCCATTTTTAGCGGCACGATACCACTCGTGGTCAGCTACTGAAGATGGTTTCCCAGAAGTATTGAAAGTTACGGCAAGAGACGAAGATGGAGGGATTCAAGCAATAGCGCATAAGGTGTTTCCAATTTCAGCAGTGCAGTTTCATCCAGAATCCATTTTAACAGAGGTTGGAGAACAAATTGTGACTAATTTTATAAATAGTGTAAAAAAGTAATGAAGTCACAACATCTTATGGATCCACTTTATTATTTCAACAATAGAACTGTATAAAAATGAAAGCAATTTTAAACGAATTATACCAGCACAAAAGATTGTCAAAATCGCAAGCAAAACAAATCTTAATTGACATTGCCTCCGAGAAATACAATGATGCGCATTTGGCTTCATTCATGACCGTTTTTATGATGCGTCCAATAACGGTTGAAGAACTTGCTGGTTTTAGAGATGCTTTGATGGAGTTGGCCATTAAGGTAGATTTATCTCCCTTCAATACGATTGATATTGTTGGAACTGGAGGGGATGGAAAGGATACTTTTAATATTTCAACACTCACTTCGTTTATCGTTGCGGGTACAGGTCAGAAAGTAGCAAAACATGGTAATTATTCGGTATCTTCGCAGTCGGGTTCGTCGGACATGTTGGCCAGCTTTGGATATCAATTTACCAATGATGAAAACACGTTAAAAGCGCATTTAGAAAAAGCAAATATTTGTTTTTTACATGCACCAAAATTTCATCCAGCAATGAAAGCGGTTGGACCCACAAGAAAAGCATTGGCTTTAAAAACGTTCTTTAATATTTTAGGCCCTTTAGTCAACCCGAGTGCTCCCAAAAATCATTTTTTAGGAACATTTAATTTGGAAATTGCCCGTTTGTATAATTATATTTTACAAGAAGAAAAGAGTAATTACGGAATCGTTCATGCGTTGGATGGATATGATGAAATTTCTCTTACTGGCGGATTTAAACTCTTCACTAAAAAAGGAGAGCAATTGATTCAACCCGAGGATATTGGTCAGAAAAAAATTGAACAATCAGCTATTTTTGGAGGAAACTCAGTAGCCGACGCCGCAAAAATTTTTAAAACGATTCTCGATGGAAAAGGAACCGATGCACAAAACAATGTGGTTTTAACAAATGCAGCGTTTGCTCTTAAGGTCGTTGAAGGAACAAAAAGTTTTGAGACCTGTTTTGAAGAAGCTAAGGAGGCGTTGTTTAGCTTGAAAGCAAAAGCGTGTTTAACAAAGTTAGTCCAGTAATGACCAAAAAGAAAAAGAACTTAATTTCAATTGTTCCTGCCTTTGTATTTATAGGTTTGGCGATTGGAATACAAACAAGAAATATATTTTTGCATACTGAAATTGGGTTTTTTACAGGTGTTTTGGTGTATTTCTTTTTAAATAATAAAAACTCAAATTCTTAATTTAGAATTATTTATATGACCATATTAGATAAGATAATCGCCTTCAAAAAGAAGGAAATTGCAAAAATAAAAGCAGAAGTACCTGTAAAAAAATTAGTAGAAAGCCCTAATTTTTCTAGACAACCGTTGTCTTTAAAAAAATCATTGTTAACTGTTGGTTCTACAGGAATTATAGCAGAGTATAAACGGCAATCTCCTTCTAAAGGAATTATTAATGACAAAGCAACGATTGCCGAAGTGACCAACGGATATTTAGATGCGAATGTAGCTGCACAATCTATTTTAACAGATACTTCTTTTTTTGGAGGAACGATGGCAGATTTGATGGAAGCAAGAGTCATCAATCAGCAAATACCAATCTTACGAAAAGATTTTATTGTAGATGGTTTTCAAATTGTAGAAGCAAAGGCGATTGGTGCGGATGTAATTTTATTAATCGCTGCATGTTTAACTGCTACAGAATTAAAAAATTACGGAAATCTGGCAACCGATTTAGGTATGGAAGTCTTGTATGAAGTGCATTCGCAAGAAGATTTAGATAAAATCAAGCATTTAGAAAATAAAATCATTGGTATTAACAATCGAAATTTAAAAACTTTTGATGTAGACCTAGAACACTCTATCAAATTATCAGGTCAAATTCCAGATTCTTGTGTAAAAGTTTCTGAAAGCGGAATTTCTGATCCAAGAATTATTACAGGATTGAAAGAATATGGATTTCAAGGATTTTTAATTGGAGAAAGTTTTATGAAAGAAGAAAACCCAGGAGCAGCTTGTCAAGAGTTTATCAATCAAATAAAATAAAAGATGAAACTGAAAGTTTGCGGAATGAAGCATGGCGAAAATATCCAAGAAGTTGCAGCATTGCAACCCGATTATATGGGCTTCATTTTTTATGAACAATCAAAAAGAAATTTTGAAGGGATTATTCCTGAGCTCCCAAAATCAATAAAGAAAACAGGAGTTTTTGTAAATGAATATCCAGAGATTTTAATCTCTTTAGTTGAAGAATATCAATTAGATGCAGTGCAATTACACGGAGATGAATCGGTAGCCTATGTCACCGATTTACAGTTGCAATTAGCGGAAAGAAGAGCCTTGTTTATAGAGGAGAATAAACACCAAAAAAAGAAAAAAAACAAACACAAGATTTCGAACGAAAAAGTAGAAATCATTAAAGTATTTGGTGTAAAAGACACTTTTGATTTTGAAGTGCTAACACCTTATTTGGATGTTGTTGATTCTTTTTTGTTTGATACAAAAGGAAAAGAAAGGGGAGGGAATGGCGTTCAATTTGATTGGTCTGTTTTACAACAATATCCTTTTGAGAAGCCTTTCTTTTTAAGTGGCGGAATTGGTTTAGATTCTGTTGATGCGTTACAGACATTTCTAGGAAAACCAGGATCAAAGTACTGTTTTGCACTAGATGTCAATAGTAAATTTGAAACCGTACCAGGTGTAAAGAAAGTGGAGGAGATAAAAAAGTTTAAAAATAAAGTCATTGCGAAAGAAGCGAAGTAATCTTTTAGTATAAAGAGATTTCTTCATTCTATAAACCACAGTATACAATAAATTATGAAATCAAAATTTCAACCCGATGAAAACGGTTATTTTGGACAATATGGAGGGGCATTTATTCCCGAATTATTATATCCAAATGTAAAAGAACTCGCAGATAATTATATTCAAATTATCGAATCTGAAGCGTTTCAAACAGAGTACAAATCGTTATTAAAAGACTATGTTGGGCGTCCAACTCCGCTCTATTTAGCAAAACGATTGTCAGAAAAATATGGTGCCCATATTTATTTGAAACGAGAAGATTTAAATCATACTGGTGCGCATAAAGTAAACAATACCGTTGGTCAAATCCTCATTGCTAAGAAATTAGGAAAGACAAAAATTATTGCAGAAACTGGAGCAGGTCAGCACGGAGTTGCCACAGCAACAGTATGTGCATTAATGGGCTTAGAATGTACTGTATTCATGGGAGAAAAAGACATTGTACGTCAAGCACCCAATGTTGCTCGAATGAAAATGTTAGGTGCAAAAGTAGTGCCCGCAACCAGTGGAAGCAAAACATTAAAAGATGCTACCAACGAGGCCATTCGCTATTGGATTCAAAATCCAGCTACATTTTATTTGATCGGATCTGTTGTAGGACCCCATCCACATCCAGACATGGTAGCTCGTTTGCAGGCTGTGATTTCTGAAGAAATGAAATGGCAACTAAAAGAAAAAACAGGCAAGGAAAACCCAGATACGATCATTGCATGTGTTGGTGGAGGTAGTAATGCCGCTGGTGCTTTTTATCATTATATGGAGGACGAAGCGGTGGAATTAATTGCAGTAGAAGCCGCAGGTTTAGGAGTTAATTCTGGAGAAAGTGCAGCGACGTCTCAATTAGGAGAAGTTGGAATTATACACGGAAGTAAAACGATTTTAATGCAAGATGAATACGGACAAATTCAAGAGCCATACTCAATTTCTGCAGGATTGGATTATCCAGGAGTTGGCCCTTTACATGCACACTTGTATGAAACAAAAAGAGCAAAATTCATGAATGCTACCGATAAAGAAGCGTTAGCAGCTGCCTATGAATTGACAAAAATTGAAGGAATTATCCCAGCTTTAGAAACGGCCCATGCTTTGGCTGTTTTGCCGAAAATAAAATTTAAAAAAGACCAGGTAGTCGTCATTAATTTATCAGGTAGGGGCGACAAAGATTTAGAAATATTTATTAAACATTTAGAAGAATAATGAATCCGAAAATTGATTTTATTGAATCCGAATTAGAAAATTTAAGAGATACTTTAAAAGGTCATTCCTTGTATAAAAATCTTCACTCGATGGAAGATATTCAGGTTTTTATGGAAAACCATGTCTTTGCTGTTTGGGATTTTATGTCACTTTTAAAAGGCCTTCAAATAGATTTAACAACCGTTTCTACACCTTGGATTCCTAGAGAGAATTCAAAATTGGCACGGTTTATTAATGAAATTACGGTAGCAGAAGAAAGTGATTTTGATAAAGATGGCGTTGTTAAAAGTCATTTTGAAATGTATCTCGACGCTATGGAAGAGGTGGGAGCAGATACTTCAAAAATCACGTATTTTTTAAAACAACTCTCTGTTTTAAAATCTGTTGAAGAGTCTCTAGAAAGCACAACTATTATCGCTTCGGTAAAAGAATTTGTCTCTTTTACATTTAAAATAATCAACACGAAAGAAACCCATAAAATTGCAGCAGCATTTACATTCGGGAGAGAAGATGTCATTCCAGATATGTTCATCAAAATTATTGAAGAAGCAGCAACCAATCAGGATCAAAAATTTGATAGTTTTACTTATTACCTAAAGCGTCATATTGAGTTAGATGGAGATGAGCATGGACCTTTGTCTTTGCAAATGATCTCAGAATTATGTGGGAATGATACACAGAAATGGGATGAAGTTTTGGACGTTGCAAAAGAATCGTTATCGGTTCGAATTCATTTGTGGAGTGGTATTGAAGAAGAATTAAAAAGACACAAACAAGCACTCGTTTAATATGAAGAAATTAAATACGTTATTGGCTCAAAAAGAGAACTTACTCTCTATTTATTTTACGTGTGGATATCCAGAATTAGGAGATACAACTCACGTAATTTCAGCATTAGAAAAAAGTGGTGTCGATTTTATTGAAGTTGGCCTGCCTTATTCAGATCCTTTGGCAGATGGTCCTACTATTCAGGATTCAAGTCAAAAAGCATTGGAGAATGGAATCAATCTAGACATTGTATTTGAGCAATTAATGACGATTAAAGCAACCAATAAAACCCCTTTGGTTTTAATGGGATATCTCAATCAAATGCTAAAATATGGCGAAGAGAAGTTTTGTCAAAAAGTGATTGATTGCGGTATAGAAACCTTGATTATTCCTGATTTGCCAATGGTTGAATTTGAAAATCATTATCAAGCGCTATTTGACAAATACGGATTAACCAATGTGTTTTTAATCACCCCAAATACTTCCGAAGAAAGAATTCGTAAAATTGATAATTACACAAAAACATTTATTTATGTGGTAGCCTCCTCTTCGATTACGGGAGCAAAGGGTGCAATCTCTAAACAACAAATGGATTATTTTAAGAGGGTCAAAGCAATGCAATTAAAAAGTAAACTGATTATCGGTTTTGGTATTTCAGACAAACCAACGTTTACGACTGCCTGTGATTTTGCCGATGGTGCAATTATTGGTTCTGCATTCATTAAACACTTAGGAAGTCACGGCGTTGAAAATATAGACACTTTCATATCGCCTATTAAAGCATAAAAAAAGTGAAACTTTAAAGTTTCGCTTTTTTTTTATAACATGGTGCGAACCATAATCACCCCGTTCATACCTCGTATTCCGTAAATTGCAGATTCAGGGCCTTTTAGAACGGTAATTGATTTGATGGTACTTGGAACGATATCTCCAAAACTAGTCTTTCCAACTGGAGACCCGTTTAAGATGTACAAGGGTTCTCTATTTTGATCTCCTCTGATAGAAATTACGTTGTCTGTAGTAATTCTAACTCCCGACACTTTTCCTCTTAAATAATCATAGATATTTCGATATTGTATGGCCCCTGCAGCAAACTCTCTTTGATTACTAGCAACAATATCAGCACCTATTTTATTAGGAGATATTTTAATGAGTATTTTTTTTTGACCTAAATACTTGACTTTTTTGATTCCATGAAGTGCAGAAAATATAGAAATTTCTTTGGGAAGTGCTTTCAATTTTATCTTAAAGATCCCTTTGCTATTTGTAGTTCTTGGGTATTTTTTATTATCAAATAAAACAGAAGCACCAGGAATGGGTTTGTTGTTTGCATCCTTTACAATAAGTGTTAATTTCGATGCTTTCTTTTTTTCTTGTGCAACAGTCGTAACTGAGAATGCAAGAAGTAATACAAATATAATTCCTTTAAATGCTTTTCGTGTTTTCATATTTTTTCTTTTAAAGGTTCAGTCTTTTTTTTGATGCTAAAAATCAGCCTTATTAGTTTATACGAATCAAATTAATATCAAAAACTAAAGCGGCTCCACCGGGGATTGATCCACTTCCGCGATCTCCATATCCTAAGTCAGACGGAATTAATAAAATTCCTTTACCACCTTCCTTAAAGTAAGTAATACCTTCTCTCCAACCTAAAATCACTTGATTCAATCCAAAAGAAATCCCGTTGGTACTTTGGTCAAAAACGGTTCCATCTAACAATGTACCTCTATAGGCTACAGTTACATTAGAAGAACTTGTGGGTCTTGCGCCGGTTCCAGGTTCATTAATTACATAATACAATCCAGTACTGCTTCTTTGAGCATCCAAATTGTTTGCTTCTATATATTCAAGGATATCTGCTTCCGTTTGTGGTTCAAAATTTGAATCACTACCAGAACAAGAAAATAAAAGAAATGCAATGCAAAATAATGGTAAATAAAGTTTCATACTTGGGGTTTTGTTTTTAATAATGTGTAAATATAATTTGAAAAAACTTAATAAACTCTTTCCCCATTTAGAAAAGTGCTAATTACTTTTGTTTCTGGAATTTTTGCTCCTTCAATTTCCATGATATTTTGATCTAGAATGACAAAATCTGCAAATTTACCCACCTCGATACTTCCTTTTTCTAGCTCTTCGAAATTTGCATATGCAGCCCAAATGGTCATGCCTTTCAGAGTTTCTTCTCGCGATAATACATTTTCCATTTGAAACCCATCTTCAGGGTAGTTATGAATGTCTTTTCGAATCGTTGCTGCATAAAAAGTTAAAAAAGGATTTACTTGTTCTACAGGAAAATCTGTTCCCAAAGCAATTTTTCCATATTGATTGAGCAGTTCTTTAAAAGCATATGCGCCTTTCATTCGTTCCGCTCCAATTCGATCCTCTGCCCAATACATGTCTGAAGTTGCATGTGTGGGTTGTATTGAGGGTAGAATATTGTCAAAGTTTTTGAAATCTTCTGGGGCTACTATCTGTGCATGTTCAATTCTCCATCTTCTATTCTTATTGTTGGCTAAAACTTCTTTATAGGTTTTTAGCATCCAAGTATTTGCAGAATCTCCAATGGCGTGTGTATTCATTTGATAGTCGGATGCTGCTATCTGTTTTGCAATTTCCTGATATCTTTTTGCAGGATAGATGAGTGCGCCAAAATGATTTTCCCGATCGGCATATGGTGTTCGCATTGCTGCACCTCTGGACCCCAAAGCACCATCACCATACACTTTAAAGGAACGAACATTTAAACGGTCTGTTTTTAAAATTCCTTTTTGAATGTAATAGTCTAAATTTTCTTGAGTATCTCCAGAAACCATTGCATATACTCTCATTTTCAAGGCTTTGTTTTTCTGAAGACTGTCTATCAATTCGATTGTTTGTCTCCCGAGTCCAGCGTCATCAACGGTCGTTAAACCATAAGAAAAAGAAATCTTTTGGGCATCCAATAATCCTTGAATTGCTTCCTGTTTTGTCGTGGAAGGAAACTTAACAAAGTCCATTGCAGCGTCAATTAAAACTCCTGTCATTTTACCGTTTTTAAGAATGATTTCACCGCCAGAAACCTTCGTGTTTTTGGTAATTCTAGAAAGATCAATAGTTGCCTGATTTACCAATAAGGCATGCCCATCGACCCTTCCAACGGCGACAGGGGTGTTCGGAAACAAGGCATCTAATTTGTCTTTTGTAGGAAATGTTTTCACTTCCCAGTCGTTTTGGTCCCAGCCTCGACCGGTAATAAAAGCAACCTTCTTTTCTTTTTGAAAAGCGACAATTTTATCTAAAACTTCATCATAGCTTTTTGTGCCTTCTAGGCTTACCTTTTGTTGTTGCAATCCCATTCTATAAAAATGACAATGCGCATCAATTAAACCCGGTAGGATTGTTTTGTTTTTGGCGTCAATAATGGCTGTTGCTTTGTATTTTTTTTGAATTTCAGCATTAGTTCCAACCCCAATAAATTTCCCGTCTTTTACGGCAAATGCGGTCGCTTTTTCAAAAGAACTGTTGACCGTATAGGTGTTTGAATTGATCATTACTAAATCTGCAGATTCTTGTTTGCAAGAAGTAAAAACAAATAGTACGCTAAAAAGGAAGTATATTTTTTTCATGAGTGTGTGTAGATTAAATAGGAAAGATATAGCAGTAAAAATTGTAGTGGAATTCGAATAATTGCCAGTTTTTTAGAGCCAATAGCAGGCCTTTCTTTTGTTAGATCCCAAATGTGAATTGGTAAAAAGAGGAGCATCAATATAAAAATACCTGCAGCAGCTTCTTTCACCGTTTGCGAAAAAAACAAAGCAACTCCTAAGATAATTTCAATACCTCCAAATAGGTAATTCACCGCTAATTTCGGTAAAAAATTGGGAATAAAATGCTTGAAAAATTGTGGTTTTACAAAATGCATGATGCCTGCATAGGAGAAAAATATTCCGAAGACAATTGTTAAAAAGAATAGGAAAGTGTTCATTATTAAGGCTTTACAGGGGTGTTGTTGTAGAGGTATTTGTCCATTAAATAAAGAATACTTGCCATAGAAGCACTTCCGAGCTCTAGTTCTCTTTTGTTCACTTTATCAAAGGTGTCGATGCTGGTATGATGGTAGTCAAAGTAACGCTGACTGTCCGGTCTGTAGCCTACTAAGGTAACAGCATCCCCTTTTAAAGGAGAAATATCTGCACCACTGCCTCCTTTTTCAATGTCGTGTAATCCGTAAGGCGCCAGTAATTTTTTCCAGCTTTGTAAAAGCGCTGTATTTGCAAGGTTTGCATCGATAGAAAAACCTCTTGGGGTATGTCCACCAGCGTCAGATTCTATACCTCCAATATGATTTTCTTTGTTTAGGGTTGCCAATTCTGCATATTTTTTTGCACCTCGGGTTCCATTTTCTTCATTCATAAAAAAGACGACTCTAAGGGTGTTTTTTGGTTTGATGTTATTCTTTTTAAATAAGGCAGCAACTTCTAGTGATTGTACAATTCCAGTTCCATCATCATGCGCTCCATCTGCTAAATCCCAGGAGTCTAAATGCCCCCCTACAACCATAAAATTTTCTGGAGTTTCACTTCCCGTAATCTGTCCAACAACATTAAATGAAGGTGCATCTGGAAGTGTTTCACAACTTTGTTTAAAATAGAATTGTAAGTTTGGGTTTTTCTTTAAATCAGCACTTAAAATAGTAGCAGCTCTGGAACTAATAGCTGCAGTTGGAATGTGCAATTCCTTTGGCAAGTCACTATAGCTCATGGTTCCTGTGTGCGGATAGTCGTCGATACCATTGGTCATCGAACGAACAATCACTCCTTTTGCTCCATAGCGTCCACAAACGGCCGCGCCTTGTACTCGCTGATCAACACAACCTCCATAAGCAGCAAATGTATTGATAAGGGTATTGTCGAAAGGACGATTGAAAAACACAATTTTACCTCGCATTTTTTCGCCCAAAGCTTTTGCTTCTTCCAAACTTTTTACTTCCAGAACTGCTGCAGTTACACCTTCTTTAGATGTTGCAACAGAAAAGCCTAATGCACAAATTGGTACTTTCTTTTTTTCTCCATTCACCAAGTAGTTGGCCACCTCTTTCTCGCCACGAACCCAATGCGGAACCATAACGGGTTGTAACCAAACAGAATCTAAACCAACAGTATTCATAAGTTTTTCTCCCCAAATGACCGCTTTTTCCGCTTCTGGAGATCCAGACAATCGGCCACCAATATTTTGCGTCAAATCGCGCAACCACTCATAGGATTGACCTTCTGTTAATACGGTATTAAAAAGGGTTTTAATGTTTGTAGAATCTATTTTTTCTTCTTTATATAAATTGGGTGTATCGCTTATTTGTTCTCTTTTTTGTAGGCATGAAAAAAGAAATAATGTAATGGATAATACAAGCAGTAGTTTTTTCATTGTATGTAATTTTATTAAAGCATAAAGCTACAAAAATGAAATTGAAAAATTAGGCCACAGATCGTTTATTAAAAATCGAATTTATAGGTAAGACCACCAAGGACTTGAAACCCTTGTACATTGAAGTTAGAAAACCGCTGGTAACTGGTATTTAAAACATTGTTTAATTTCAAGAAAACAGAAAGTGCATCATTAAAATGATACCCACCATTTAGGTTAACATCTACAAAAGAATCCAAGCGATCTGTACTGATTGCACTTGATGGAAATAGCGCATCGTAGGCCACTGTTTTACGTTCATCAACATAGAAAATATTTGTGGTTGCATACCATTTTTCGCTTTTGTATTTTCCAAATACAGCAAGCTGAAAGGCGGGTAAATTCCATGCTTCCTCTAGATTTTTTACTTGGTAATTATCATATTGAATGGTTGCTCCTGTTGCTATTTTATTGGTGACGTCATATTCGAACTCGCCTAAAAATGAGGTAGTTATTACATCATCATAAGCTACTTTAAAAGAGTTTCCAAACTCGTAGTTCTCTATAGGAATATTATTTGCAATTAAGTTTGTTCCGTTCGATTTAGAATTATTTCTGATAAAAAAAGGCATGTCTTCTTCTTCTTTATAATTCACTTTTAAATTAAAACTAAAAGCGTTATTTATTCTACCGCTTGCACCCAAAAAAACATTCATTTTTTCGCTGGTTTGGGTGATGAAAAGCGTTGGAGAAACATATGGGTTTTCTTCGGTAAAGTCTTTGTAAGTATTTGTCTTTAAGTCCCCGGAAACCCCTGTATAGAGAATTAATGCATCTTTGTTGATGGACTTAGAAATTTGTACATCTGGATATGCTAAGAGGTTTGTTACCCTATTTTCGGTGTCTACCGATGCAAATAATTTCATTCCTGCTTTGATTGAAAAATCAAAGAGCGCAAAATTATATGTTGGGTGAATTTTACTTGTAATTATTGAATAGTCTATTTCTGAATTGTCAATAGAATTCCTTTTGAAAGCACCTTTTAATACCTCAAATTTTGTATCGACTGAAAGGTCATTTAAGTCATAACTTATAAAATCTAATGATAAATTAAAAGCAGTTTTTAGGTGCATAAGGAGTTCTTTACTTTGATATGCATCTGAGAAAGAAGATACACTAACTGTCGTATTTTCTACAATAGTATTTTCAAAATCGAATGCTCCAATCAATTGAAAGTAATTGTTTTCTTGTTCGCTGTTAATGGTTTCAATAGCTGTACTTGCTTTTAGGTTTTCAGGAATGCCATACCAATTGTATTTGTTTTGGGCAGAATTTAAGGAGACTTTCCAATCAAAATAACGCTCTTGTTGCTTGTAAAAAAGAGCAGTTTTGAAATTAGAGAAGGTACTCGTTAAAGCAGTATTCTTAATATCTTCATTTGAAGAAATATACCTTGCATAGATGCCCATTTCGTTCTTAAAGCGTGTGTCATAGTGCAATGCGGTCTCTACGAATGGGGTAGTGAAGTTTCCAAAACCACCAGCAATATAATTGTCATAAACACGTTCTTTTACACCCACATCGATTCCTTTTACAACCCCTGTTTTAGGCATAAATGTAGAGGCTACGGGTATGGAGAAAATGGTATATTTAAGTTGTTTCTTTTTACTTTTTTCAGAGAGTTTAATTTCTGGAGTTCTTTGTATTTTATTTGCGTCTGCAATTTTGGGATTGTAGGTTGTAATTACATTTACAACCTCTGTTTTTACAGTATCCTTTAGCGTCTCTTTTTTCTTTTCTTGTGCTTTTAGCCCGAGAAAAGAGAAGAATAATAGTACTAATAAGCTTCCTTTATTCATTAATTTTTCGTTTTTTCTTCAGTAGGAATCTCCTCTTCTTGTTTCACAGAACGATTTATTTTCGCCTCGTTTGCTTTTATTTTGTCGAGTGTTGTTTGTGCTTCAACGATTACATCATCAAACTCTTTAAAGTTTTCAATAATATTCTCCAATACATAAGTGGCTTGATATGCATCTTCTAACCCATCATAATTTTTAGCCATAATAATATAGCTTTTTACGCCCCAATATTTATAGGCTGAATAATCTGCAATTAGTTTTTGTACTATTTTATTTGAACTTTCGTATGCTTTTTCTTTGTTCTTAAAAAAGGCATTGTAATACAGTGACTCTGCTTTTAATGCTCCAGTAGCATTTTTAGTTACTTCTGCATAATATGCTTTAGCGGTTTGAAAGTCCTCATTCTTAAAAGCTGATCGAGCAATAATTATTTGGGCATCATTTTTTAATAGTTTGTCTAGCTTTTCTCTCGCCAATATTTTTTTTGCGTACTCCATTGCCAATCCATAAGATCGAGTTTTATAATAACCTTGCATAAGGTTGCTTTCTGCATACAGAATGTTTGTTGGAGAATTTGCTTCTTGTTCTAGTCGCTTTAACAAAGGGATTGCATTGTCCAGTTCTTTTTTGAAAAGATAGATTTGTGATAGTTTGTTAAGAGACGCTTCGCTAAAGTCACTTTGTGCTTCATTTAAAACCATTGAATAGCTTGGTATTGCTTGATCAAATAGAGCTTGTTTGTAGAGTGTTTCTGCTAAATAAAAATTGGCTTTGAGCGCATGAATTCCTTCCGGAAAACCCGTTGTATATCCTTGCAAGCTAGCAATAATCTTTTCTTGATCTGTAGTGTTCAAATACTTCTTTTCGGCCGCTGCAAAAGTGGTGTTGTCTAATTCTGAATTGGTAATATTAATGAATTTCAATCCTTTTATCCAGGTTACATAATCACCTACATTGTCATTGTCTATATAAATGTTTCGGGCATTTGCAACCGCTTCAAATGCTTCAGGTGAGTTTGGAAATAAACGAACAATTTGTTGATATTTTTCAAGCGCTTTGTCATTTTCACCATCATTGTAATAAAGCAATCCTTGTCGGATGAGTGTTTTTGCAATAAAGATACTCTTATCATGCTTTTCTATAAGGCTACTGTATGCAATGTGCGCTTCGGCATTTTTATTTATTTTTGAATAGGTATTTCCTAACTGATACAACGCGTCGTCTTTTAATGAGGACAATTTATAGGTAGAAATCACTTTGTTCAAAGCAGCTATTTTAGCTTCGTTTTGGTCTGTAAAGCCATAGCTCATTCCGATTTGATATTGTGCATAATCAGCACCTATACCTTTATTGGCGATTACTTTTTGATAAGAAATTATTGCATTTTCATAGGCGCTTGTTGCAAAATAACTATCTCCAAGACGAATGTATGTATCTTCCAGCACCTCACTTTCGATTGAATTTTGCTTTGTTGTTGCTTCAAAAAATGGAATTGCTTTCGCGTATTTTTTTAGTTTGAAATAATTGTATCCGATGGTATAATTCAATTCCAAAAACTCAGGATCGTTATTGTTCTTTAAGACTGTTTTGAGGCGCATGAAATTTGCAAGAGACTCTTCATTATTTCCTAATTGGTATTGCGCTTCCGCTTCCCAATATCTTGCTCTCAAAGAAATGTTGCTATTACTCGTTTTTTTTGCACTCGTAAAAAAAGGCAAAGCTTCTTTGATTTTTTTAGATCGATACAATTGAATTCCTCTGTAGAGTGAAACCTCCAAATGGAGTTTGTTGTTATTTTTCGATTTATTTTTTTCCAAATACTCCAAAGCACCTAAATAATGTTGTTGATGTAAAAACGAACTGACAATTAAGTTGTTTATTTCATCATAAGCTTTGGATTTTGGATAGGCTTTCAAGTACTCTTGTAAGACCACTGCAACATCTTTAAAGGGGTTGCCCTCCTCATAACTTAGTTTTGCATAGTTCAGGGCAGAGTCCTCCTTTATTTTTAGATCAAAATCCATTTCACTCGCCGCTTTAAATGCACTTAAAGCTTCTGTTTTTTTCTCGCTATTTAAATAACATTCTGCTAAATGATAGTATGCATTTTGTGAAACACTGTTCTTTTCGTCGAGTATTTTATTAAAGTTATTGATGGCATTTTTAAAATCGTTTTGCTTATAATATGCATATCCTAATTGATAAAAATCGGTATTGTTCCATTTCCCTCTTTTCCCTCGATAGGCTTTTAGATACGGAATGGCTTCCTGATACTTTTGTAAATTGAAATAACTCTCACCAATAATTTTAGAGATATTTGGAGATTCCCTTCTATTTGCAGTTGCTAGTAGTTTCAATCCTACGCTAACACATCGATTGAATCGGCCCGCTTTAAAACTAATATCCAAGAGGTAGTATGAAATTTCTGCTTTATAGGAGTCATTGTCAGCAATTTCTCTTAAGGTAGATTCTGCAACGGCATAATCTTCTAACTTATAGGCTAAATATCCGTAATAATAACGTGCATCATTTCCATACTTTCCGTCATTTATAAGCGGTAAGAAACGCTCTTTTGCTAATTTATAATGATTGGTTTTTAAAAGGGCATATCCCATTTTAAAATCCAGTTCTTTTTTGTTTTCTTTTGAGAGTTGTTCTGGAATTACTTTTTGAAACCACTTTAGAGAATATGCGGCTTTTTTATTGGCAAAGTAGTAGTTTCCAACATTAAAATAAGCTTTGTTTTTTTTAATACTTGTTGGATTCTCTGCTACAAATTTTAAAACTTTTTTATCGGCATCTGTTTTATTTAGTTTTATCGCACACATTGCTTCATAGTAGGAAGCATCGCTTTTTACGACAGTGTTGTTTGCTGCAGTCTTTGCAACGGCACCAAATATTTTTAGAGCAGGAGCATATGCTTTGCTGTTGTATAATTTTAGAGCATCGTTAAAATCCGTCAAAATACTTGCATCAACAAAAGATTGTTGTGCAAATGTTGGCGTATATGTCAGAAAAAAAAGGGAGCAAGTTAAAAAGAACCTACTTAAAAAAAGCTTCATAGATTTGTTTGTGTTTCTTTAATTTGATAACGGACTTTTTTTAAATTTGTTTGATAAAAGTCTTAAAAAATATTCTAACATTAATCAAAAGTAAGAATAGTTTGCAATTTTTAGTTAAAAATAGAAAGAAACTTATAAGTTTGTAAAAACTACATAGTTGTATGGAAAATGCTGTTTTGCATCTAGAAAATGCAGATATTTATCAAAGAGAGAACTTGGTCTTGTCTAAAGTGAATTTAACTTTAGAGAAAGGGACTTTTTATTACCTAATTGGAAAAACAGGGAGTGGGAAAAGTAGTTTAATGAAAACGCTTTATGGCGATTTGAAATTACAAAGCGGCATCGGAACCATTGCAGACTTTGATTTAAAAAAATTAAAAGAAAAAGAAATCCCTTTTTTAAGAAGAAAAATAGGCATTGTTTTTCAAGATTTTAAATTATTAAGTGATCGAACTGTTTTCGAAAATTTAGAATTTGTGTTGAAAGCGACTGGTTGGAAAGACAAAACAGCGATGAAAAATAAAATCACTGAAGTTTTAGAAAAAGTAGGCATTCAAAATAAGTATTACAAAAGACCTCATGAACTTTCTGGAGGAGAACAACAACGTGTTGCCATTGCGCGCGCTTTATTAAATGACCCAGAATTGATTTTGGCAGATGAACCTACCGGGAATTTAGATCCAAAAACATCTTTAGAGGTCATGGAATTACTCAATCAGATACATCAAAGCGGAAAAACCATTTTAATGGCCACCCATGATTATCAGTTGATCGTTAAATTTAAACAGAAAACAATTAAATGTGAGGGAGGTCAATTGTTTGAAGTTGCACAACAAGTTATTGTATAATGCTATCCGTACTTATCCCAACATATAACTACAATGCTTTTGAGCTCGTAAATGAGCTTCATAAACAATTGCTGAAATCGGAGGTGCTGTTTGAAATTATTTGCATTGATGACGGATCAAAGTCCACTTTAAATCAACAAAACGAAAAAATAAACGACCTACCACACGCACGATTTAATGCGTTAAAAAACAATATTGGGAGGAGCGCAATCCGAAATTATTTATCAGAAAAAGCGACTTATAGCTGGTTGTTGTTTTTAGATAGTGATGTTTTACCAGCAAGCCCGTTGTTTATTCCTAATTATTTAAATCAGATTCAACATAAAACAGGAGCTGTTTTTTGCGGGGGAATTCGCTATTTAGCATCCGATGAAAATAAAAAACTATTGCGGTATAAATACGGTATTAAGTTTGAAGAAATTAACGTGGACAAGCGAAAAAAACGACCGTATAAGTTTTTTTTTACCGCTAATTTTTTAATTGATAAAGCGCTCTTTCATAAGATTCGATTTGAAGAGAAGCTTGTAAAATATGGACGAGAAGATTTGTTGTTTTCACTGACATTAAAAGCAGAGGATTTTCCCATTATTCATCTCGAAAATGAAGTATATCACCTCGGTATAGATGCCGATGCCGCATTTGTATCTAAAACCAAACAAGCAATGGAAAATATTGCTTTTTTAGCAGATACTAATCTGATTTTACCCAAAGAAGGGAATTTATTAAAGACGGTGTATTATTTGTCTCTGTTTGGTATTTCTTATGCAGTCGGGAAACTAACCCATTTCTTTGAGAAAAAGGCAATAAAAAACGCCTCAATTTTTTATTTAAATTGTTTCAAAGTCAGTTATTTATGTTCTTTAAAAAAAGCGTTATAAATGAAAAGAGCAGCAATCTCAAAATTGATTTATCAAAATATAAAAGACCATCAATTACAGTTGAAGAAGCAATTCTTGGCCAGTAAAAATAAAATAGGGTTCTTTTATTTAGATGCGCTTTTGCCCAAAGAAATTGCTTTAGAAATTTATAATAAGTTTCCTGATTTAGAACGAACTGTAGCGCGAAAGAGTTTGAGAGAACGAAAGTTTACAGCTTATCAAATGAATACTTATGATTCCCTTTTAGAAGAAGTGGTATTTGCCTTTCAAGATAAAAAAGTAGTGCAACTCGTTTCAGAAATTTGCGGAATTAAAGAGTTGCTTCCCGATCCGAATTTATATGCTGGAGGCGTTTCGTTAATGACAAAAGACAGTTTTTTAAGTCCACATTTAGACAATTCTCATGATAAAAATCGAGAAAATTGGCGGGTTTTAAACCTTCTTTACTACGTAACACCAGATTGGGAGCTTGCAAATGGCGGAAATTTAGAAATATGGCCCAAAGGATTGCAACAAGCGCAAATTACAATAGAAAGTAAATTCAATCGATTGGTGGTCATGGCAACACATCAAAATTCGTGGCACTCTGTGAGTAAAATTGTTGAAAACAAAGTAAGGTGTTGCGTGTCCAATTATTATTTTTCTAAAGAACCTTTGTTACCAACAGATACTTTTCATGTGACCACTTTTAGAGGTTGGCCAAAAGAAAAATTAAAAGACATTCTTTTACAAATTGACAATAAAATTAGATCCAGTGTGCGTTTTTTATTCAAAAAAGGCGTTCGAGAAAATCCCCACCAATATAAAAAATAGTTAGTGTAGCTTTTCAAAAATAGCAAGTAAGTCTTGCTCTTGATGCTCCCAAATTAAATCATTTTTCGCCGCTTTTAACGCAACAGAGAAATTTTTCTCTAGGAGTTTTTCAATCTGTTTTGCCAACATTTTTGGAGTACTATCTGCAACTATTTCACCCAATTTATAGGCGGTTACAATTTTCTTCATTTCTGGCAAGTCAGCAACTAAAACTGGTACTTCAGCCTGTATATAATCAAATATTTTATTGGGCAAGGCATATCGGTAATTTAATCCAAGATCTTCTTCTAAACTGATTCCAAGATCCGCCAATGGTGTTATTGAATGCAATTTTTGAGGTGAAACCTGTCCCAATAGCTTTATTTTATTTGCTAAGTTTTTCTTTAGAATCAAGGTTTCTAATTCATTGAATATGTCTCCTGTTCCGATAATCACGAAGATGCAATTAGGAAGAAACGCCATGCTGTCAATCATTAATTCCAAGCCCCTCCCTATGTTTACTGCACCCTGATAGAGGATGACTTTTTTCCCCGAAGTATCAAATAAGAACTCGCCGATATGATTACTGTTTTTATATACTGGAAGATTGCGGATTACATTAAATTTCGTGGTATATTTTTTTGCATAATGCACTGCAATACTATCGCAAACAGTGTAGGCGTTTTTTAAATTGGGAACGATCCAGTTTTCCAAAAGCGTCCATATTTTCTTTACAAAAGGACGATGTACCAATTCAGGAATTTCCGAAAATAATTCATGACTGTCAAAGACCACTTTTTTTCTTTGTAGTTTACCAACCAAATAATTGGGCATTAGCGTATCTAGATCATTGGCCAATAAAATTGTTTTCTTGGAGAGTAAGAGGAAAAAAAACAAACGAAGATTGAATTCAGCATAAAATAAAACCCCGTTTTGAAAAAGTAGTTTGATTCTTTTTGTTGTGTAATTACGTTGAAATGGTTTGCTGTTTTTGGTTCTTTTTCCAATCAATAAAACCTCATAGCCTCCATTGTAAAGCGTGTTGCATACCTTGTCTACACGTTGGTCTGTAGTGAGGTCGTTGGTTACAGAAACTATAATTTTTTTCAATATGGGTTGTTTCCTGCAATATAAAGACAATAAATCATTTTAGGAAAAAAATTAAAAAAGTTATCGTATTTTTAACGTGTTGAAAGTCTTTAAATTTTTCTGTTCTCTATTCAAAAATGAACAAGTGTTTTCTTAAAAAAAAACGCAAAGAACCCCATACTATAAAAAATGAAGAAAATACTTTTTTTGATCTCGTTACTATTGTTCTCCTGTTCAGAGGAACCAGAATTGCTCCTTACTACTCCTGGAGAATTGACAACCTTCGCCTTTAAAAAATCGATCAACCCAAATTTAACATCCGATTTGGTGTTGAATTTTGACGGTGTGGATACCTTCACAGGATCTTTGAATTACCGAACAGCCATCGAAAATTTAGTAGCTACTTTTGAAACTGTTGGAGGAACGGTGACCGTTCAAAACGTTCCGCAAATAAGTGGAGAAACCGAAAACGACTTCAATCAAGTTGTTACTTACACCGTTTTAAATTCTGACGGCACCAACCCAAGAAATTATTATATAGACATTACCTACTTTACCGGATTGCCGGTCATTTCAATTCAAACCAATGGAGTTCCAATCGATTCCAAAGAGAATTATGTAGTAGGAACGGTAAGCATACAAGGGGCTCGAGAATTTGAAAACCTTGAAGAACAAGCAATGAGTATCCGAGGAAGAGGAAATTCTACTTGGTTTGGTCCGCCTAAAAAACCCTATCAATTAAAATTTAGTGATAAAACAGCCATTTTAGGCATGCCCAAAGATAAAAGATGGGTTTTCTTAGCGGAGTATTCAGACAAGTCGCTTTTAAGAAATAAAATTTCTTTGGAATTGGGCGCTATGAGTGAACTTGAATATACACCAAAGGGTGAATTTTCTGAAGTATTCATAAACGACGAATACAACGGAACCTATCTCGTTGTCCAAAAAGTAGAAGTGAAGAGCAATCGCCTCGATTTGCCCGACAATGGATATTTAGTGGAAATCGATCAATACTATCGCTTAGGAGCTGACGATGTTTTTTTTCAACCGACAATTTTTACACAAAATTATTCAGAAAACGTTTTTGCAGTAAAAGCACCCGCTTTAGATTTTGGCAGTCCAGAACTTGCTTTGATTGAGGAACATATCAATGTTTTTGAAGCCGTCTTGTTTGGAGACGATTTTAAAAACCCAACAACAGGCTATCGAGCATACATTGATTTGCCTAGTTTTGTAGACTGGTACCTCATCCAAGAAATCGCAAAAAGTGTAGATGCCAAATGGTATTCTAGCATCTATTTTAACTATGTGCCCAGCGAAAAAATTAAAATGGGTCCATTGTGGGATTTTGATCTTTCATATGGCAATGTAGATTATGCAGACTCTAGGTATTTCGAAGGTTTTTGGATCAAAGACAATCCTTGGTATGCACGTTTATTTCAAGACCCTTATTTCGAAAACTTGGTCAAAGAACGCTTTCTGTATTTTTATAACAATACTGATCTTCTTTTAGGCAACCTAGACAGTCATGAAAATTATCTAGACTTAGCCCAAGAAAAAAACTATCAAAAATGGCAAACTCTTGGCACCTATGTTTGGCCAAACCCTGTTTTTTTTGATACCCATGCTGAGGAAGTTACCCACTTGAAATCGTGGATTTCCAATCGGATGAGTTGGCTGTATGGTCAGTTTAATTAGACCTTCCTACGTGAATTTAAAACCAAACTTCAACCCAACAAATACGTTCTGCTTTTTAAACTTGAAGCAAAGACAGTCTCATAAAACTACTCGATGAAAAAAATAATCTTATTGCTTTTAATTTTAGGTATCAATTTTAAAAGTCATGCCCAAATAAACCCAGACAATATTGAAATTATAAGAGATGCCTATGGCGTTCCTCATATCTATGCAGCAACCGATGTTGAGGTTGCTTATGGTTTTGCATGGGCACAGGCAGAAGATCATTTTAAACTGCTACAAGAAGCCTATATTGCCGGCAATGGAATGTTAAGCAAACACATTGGTTTAAAAGGAGCAGGCGCCGATTTCTTAGTACAGCTTATCCAAGCAGAAAAAACGGTTGACGATCAATACCATACCCTCGATAAAAAATTCATTGCTTTGCTAGAAGGGTTTACCCAAGGACTCAATGCCTTTGCCAACAAACACCCAAAAGAAGTCCTTCAAAAAGCACTTTTTCCACTCACACCTAAAAAGCTTTTACGCTATACCCAATTGCAATTATTCATTTCCAATGGTGCAGATAAATTGGTAAAAGGGATTGTAAATAATGAATTGTCATGGCCTTATGAGATTGAGCAAGATACTAAAGGATCTAATTTATTGGCCATTAGTAGGAGCAGAACCCAATCCAACGAAACCTTTTTAGCTATTAATACGCACCAACCTTTAGAAGGCCCTACCTCTTGGTATGAAGCCCATTTAGTCAGTGAAGAGGGAACCAATATTATTGGAGCTACCTTTCCAGGATCCCCCTGTGTTTTAACAGGTGCCAATGCGTTTTTAGGTTGGACACACACCGTTAATTATCCTGATAAAGCAGATGTGTATGCTTTGGAAATGCATCCCAGTAAAAAAGACGTGTATTTGGTAGATGCCGAAGAACATCGTTTAGAAAAGTACAAAGCAAGGGTATATTTTAAATTTTTGGGAATGCGAATTCCAGTGAAGAAAACCTTTTATAAAAGTATTTACGGACCAACATTGAAAAACAAAACAGGTGTCTATGCAGTGCGAACTCCAAGTACAACCAACATCAATGCCATTGAGCAATGGTGGAAAATGAACAAGGCGAAAAATTTCACTGAGTTTTATAAGGCATTAGAAATGAAAGCACTCCCGGGGTATAATATTGGGTATGCCGACAGAAACGATACCATTTTTTACATTTCGAATGGTAAAATTCCGATTCGAGCTGAAGGATATGATTGGACGGATGTTGTTCCTGGAAACACACGCGCTACGCTTTGGGATACCTATTACGATATTAAAGATTTGCCACAAGTGGTGCGTCCAAAATCTGGATTTGTTTACAATGCCAATCACACCCCATTTAAATCCTCAGGAAAAGCTGACAATCCGAAGCCAGAAAATTTTGCAAAAGCAATGAATTTTGAAACCTACGACAACAATCGATCTACACGCCTGTTGCAATTGCTCGAAGCTGAAGAACGTATCGATTATGAGCGTTTCAAACGCATTAAATACGACCATCAATTGCCCACTCCGTTGCAGTACAATTACATGGATTTGAATCCCTTGTTTACTATGAAACCAGAAGATTATCCAGCAGTAAGTGTGTTGTTGTCAGACATTAAAAACTGGGATAGAATTACCGATCCAACATCTTATGGAGCAGGCGCCTATGCGGTTTTGTATTACCAACTCAGACCTTTTTACGATGCTTTGGGTGCAGATAGCACCTTTACCCATGCTGCATTGTTCAGCGCATTGAAAGAAACAAAGGCCTATCTCAAAAAACATTTTAAGAAAGAACGCATTCAATTAGGAGAATTTCAGCAATTGGTAAGAGGCGATAAGGCCCTTCCTATTTTTGGTTTGCCAGATGTGGTGACTGCCATGCGAGGCGTCCCATATAAAGACGGACGTATGAAAATAACCCACGGAGAATCCTATATCGGAATGGTGCGTTTTACACCTAACAAAACCTACTACGAATCGGTAATTTCTTTCGGAAATAGCCGCAGACCTGAAAGCCCACATTATACCGATCAGATGGATTTGTATGCCAAGTTTAAGACAAAAACCATGTCGTTTGAGCGTGCTGAAGTTGTAAAAACTGCCATTAAAACCTATGCGCCAAAATAGCACCTGTTACAATTTACACACCTTCAATATCCATTAAAAAAGAACAATTATTTATGAAACACATTGCTGCTCCTTTTACATTGCCCAACGGATCTGTCTTAAAAAATAGAATTGCAAAGTCTGCAATGAGTGAAAATTTTGGAACCCGAAAACACGCTCCTAGTAAGGGGTTGATACATGCATATCGGGTTTGGGCAAAAGGAAACCCAGGCTTGCTTATTACTGGAAATATAATGGTAGATTCTATGGCATTGGGGGAAGCCCGCAATGTGGTTGTAGAAGATTACAAAGATTTTGAGCTGTTAAAACAATGGGCAAAATCTGTAGAAGGAACCGGAGTACATCTTTGGCCTCAAATAAACCATCCAGGAAGACAGGCCTTTGCAGCCATTAACAGAGAAATCGTAGCACCTTCTGCTGTACCTCTTAAAATGGGCGGTGCTTCTAAAATGTTTAAAATGCCTACAGCTTTGACGGAAGAAGCGATTTGGGACATTATCAAACGTTTTGGAACTACGGCAAGAATCATGAAAGAAGCAGGGTTTACAGGCTGCCAAATTCATGGTGCTCATGGGTATTTGGTCAGTCAATTTTTATCACCCAACAGTAACATCCGAACCGATCAATGGGGAGGATCTTTGGCCAACAGAGCGCGCTTTGTTTTAGAAATTTACCGAGAAATTCGCCGTCAAGTAGGTGCCGCTTATCCCATAGGTATTAAGATTAATTCTGCAGATTTTCAGCGAGGAGGTTTTACCGAAGAAGCATCGATGGAAGTCGTTCGTATTCTTGGAAATGAAGGGATTGATCTGATTGAAATTTCTGGAGGCACCTATGAAAAACCTGCTATGATTACTGGAGATCGAAAGAAAAGCACCGTTGAACGCGAAGCGTATTTTTTAAGCTATATTGAGAAAGCACGAAAGCTTACAAAAACGCCTTTGCTCTTAACAGGAGGATTTCGTTCGGTTGCTATTATGGACAAAGCTTTGGAGGAAGGAAATCTCGATGTGGTAGGTTTGGCCAGGCCCTTTTGTTTGTATCCCAATTTGGCAAATCAAATTTTTGATGGGTCTGTAAAACGTTTCGAAGCACCAATCCCGAGCATTGGAATCAAATTTCTCGACCAATTGGGGGGCGTAGAACTTCCTTGGTACGAACTTCAAATTCAACGTCTTGGAAAAGGAAAATCCCCCCAAAAAAACCTGCCGGGCATCTTAGCCTTTTGGTTCAGTTTGAAGAGTTTGTTTTTTAAATCTTTTTGGAAGAATTAACGACTCACTTATTTTTTAGGTACTCGCTATATTTAAAACATAAAAAACCCACAGCCTTAAAAGTTGTGGGTAAATTGTGGAGCAGAGGGGAG